>Ga0326721_10000022_pt1 | contig 156282 bp, 129 predicted proteins | sample SGPome_FD_203951 | JGI IMG/M metagenome (GOLD analysis project Ga0326721, IMG submission 203951) | Soil microbial communities from Southern Great Plains, Lamont, Oklahoma, United States - SGP_1_2016 | ecosystem: Engineered > Artificial ecosystem > Soil microcosm > Unclassified | place: USA... | reverse complement strand
GTGCGTGGGTCTCGCTCGGAGACAAACGCACTCCCGCACTTCCGCACTCACGCACTAAACACAGGGACGCATGATTTCGATGAGATGGCGGATCAGGACGGCCGGTCGAGAACGGCGCGCGCGCGCTGCAGGTCTTCCCACACGGCGCGCACCCACCCCGCGTTGCGCAGCAGCGCGGCCGGATGGTACGTCGGCACCACCGGGATGCCGCGGTACTGGTGCAGCTTTCCCCGCAGCCTGCCGATGGAGAGGTCGGTGCCCAGCAGCGTCTGCGCGGCGAAGGTGCCGAAGGCCACGATCACGCGCGGCGCCACCAGCTCCACCTGCTTCAGCAGATACGGGCTGCACGCCTCCACCTCGTCCGGAAGCGGGTTCCGGTTTCCCGGCGGGCGGCACTTCAGCGTATTGCAGATGTAGACGGCCTCGCGCTCGAACCCGGCGGTCATCAGCAGCAGGTCGAGGAGCTTCCCGGCCTTCCCCACGAAGGGGCGGCCCTGGCGGTCCTCGTTCTCCCCCGGCGCCTCGCCCACGGCCATCAGCTGCGCCGTCTCGCTCCCCTCGCCGAAGACCACGCGGGTGCGCGTCTCCGCCAGCCGGCAGCGCGGGCACCCCAGCGACACCTCGCGCACCGCGCCCAGCACCGGCAGCGCCGCGATCTCCTCCGCCGACACGCCGCGGGACGGGGCGTCGCGCGCGGGGCGCATCGGCGTCTCGCCCGGCGGCTGCGCGCCCGCGCGGACGTGCACCTGCGCATCGGCCGGGCGCGGGTCGCGAGGAGGGATGGCCGCGGGGGCATCGGGACGGGCGCCGGGCCGGGCCGCGGCGGGCACTCCCCCGCCCGTCCCCCGTCCCCCGTCCCCGGCACCAGTCCGCAGCATCTCCCGCAGCTCGCCGGCGGAGTGGCGGTCCAGCACCAGCTCGTCGTCTCCCAGCTCCGCGCGCTGGCGCAGGTAGCTGCGAAGGAGGTCGCGGGCGTCGCTCACCGCGCGCGCTTCGCCTGGAGGATGGCCTCCACGCGGTCCAGGATGCGGTCGGCCACCTCGCCCTTGCTCATCAGCGGCAGCGACTCGTCGTCGCGTCCCGGCTCGAGGAACGTCACGCGGTTCGTCACCACCTCGAAGCCGGCGCCGGGCTCGCGGGCGTCGTTGACGACGAGAAGATCCAACCCCTTCCTCTCCAGCTTGCGGCGGCCGTTCGCCACCACGTCCTGCGTCTCCAGCGCGAAGCCGACGACCACGGCACCGGCGGGGCGCAGATCGCGTGTTTCCCGCAGCACGTCCGGCGTCCGCTCCAGCTCGATCACCGGAACGCCGCCGCTCTCCTTCTTGATCTTCTCCCCCGCGGGATCGGAGGGGCGGAAGTCGGCGACGGCCGCAGCCATCACCAGCGCATCGGCGTTCGGGAGATGGGCCGCCACGGCGCCCCGCATCTCCTCCGCCGTCTCCACCCGGGTCACCACGGGGCCCACGGGAGCAAGGAGATGGGAAGGCCCGGAGACGAGATGGACGTCCGCGCCGCGCCGCCACGCCGCGGCGGCGATCTCGTACCCCATCCGCCCCGACGAGCGGTTGCCGACGTAGCGCACGGGGTCGATGGGCTCGCGCGTGGGCCCGGCGGTGACGACGATCCGCACACCGTCGAGCGACGGGGATTCGAGCGCGCGGCCTGCGTGCGCCAGGATCTCGTCGGGCTCCAGCATCCGCCCCGGTCCCTCGCCCTCGCCCCATGCCAGCGGGCCCGTGGCCGGGCCGGCGAGCGTGTAGCCGATCTCCCGCAGCCGCAGCAGGTTGTCCTGCGTGGCGCGGTGGGCGTACATGCGGTCGTTCATGGCCGGGCAGAGCACCACGGGCGCCGGCGTGGCGAGGAGAATGGCGGTCAAGAGATCGTCCGCCATCCCGTGCGCCCCGCGCGCCAGGAAGTTGGCCGTCGCCGGCGCGACCAGCACGAGATCGGCCTCGCGCGCCAGGCGGATGTGGAGATTGGGATCGCCGTCGGGATAGAGCGAGGTGTGCGCGGCGCGGCCGGTGAGCGCCTCGAAGGTGAGCGGCCGCACGAACTCGCGCGCGCCCGCCGTGAGCACCACGTCCACGGCGGCGCCGGCCAGCGCCAGGTCGCGCGCCAGCTGGACCGCCTTGTACGCCGCGATCCCTCCCGTCACCCCCAGCAGCACGCGGCGCCCCGCGAAGGGACGCCGCGGCTCGCGCCGGCCGGCCACCGGCGCCTTACAGCGAGTCGGGGCGGCGGCGCTTGACCAGCCGGTGCTCGGTGGTCCCGGCGCGCACCTGCTCCAGCGCCACGGTGGTGAGCTTCTCGCGCGGCTCGGCGCCGCTCACGGTGGGGTCCTCCATCAGCTCGCCGCGGCGAAGCTCGTTCAGGTGGCGGGCCATCTTGGCCGCCACCAGCACGCCCAGGTACTTGCTGCCGGTGTGTCGGGCCGCCTGGCCCGGAGTCACAACCCTCATCGCATTCCTCCCTGTCGTAGACGTTCCACGGGCCCGTCCGGGCCCAGCTCACGCTCGATCTCCGCGCACAGCCGGTCGATCCGGCCGGCCAGCCCCGCGGCCACACGCGGCGGCCCCGCGCGTCCGCGCAGCACCGCCTCCAGCTCCGTCACCGCCGTTTCCAGCCGGTCGTTCACCACCACGTAGTCGAACTCGGGCGCGGCGCGCAGCTCGTCTTCCGCATTCCGCAGCCGGCGCTCCAGCACGTCGGCGCTCTCCGTCCCCCGCCCGGAAAGCCGCTTCACCAGCGCGGCGCCGGTGGGCGGGAGGACGAACACGTGCACCGCCTCGGGAAGCGCCGCGCGGATCTGCCGCGCGCCCTGCACGTCGATGTCGAGCAGCAGGTGCTGCCCCCGCGCCTGCGCCCGGCGCACGTTGCCCAGCGGGGTGCCGTAGAAGTTGCCGTGCACCGGCGCCCACTCGATCAGCTCGCCCGCGTCGCGCATGCGCAGGAACTCGTCGCGGCCCACGAAGTGGTACTCGCGCCCGTCGCGCTCTCCCGGCCGCGGCGCCCGCGTGGTCGCGGAGATGGAGAACTCGACGTCGGGGTTCCGCTTCCTCAGCAGCCGCGCCAGCGTGCTCTTCCCCGCCCCGCTGGGCGCCGAGACGACGAGCGGGAAGGGGGCCTCCGCGCCGGTCACTCCACGTTCTCCACCTGCTCGCGGAGGCGCTCCACCTCTTCCTTGATGGCCACCACGCGGTGCGCGATCCCCGCGTGGTTGGCCTTGGAGCCGATGGTGTTGGCCTCGCGGTGCATCTCCTGCACGAGAAAGCCCAGCCGCTTCCCCACGGGCTCGGCACTGTCGGCGTCCAGCAGCTCGCGGAAGGCGGCGTTGTGGGCGCGGAAGCGCACCAGCTCCTCGTTGATGTCCAGCCGCTCGGCGGTGTACACCAGCTCCTGCGCCAGCCGCGCCTCGTCCACCGCCACGCCGCCGGCCAGCTCGTGGATGGCGGCGCGCAGCCGGTCGCGCTCGGCCGCCAGCCGCTCGGGCGCCAGCGCGGCGATCTGGTCCAGCCCGGCCTCCATCGCGGCCACGCGGCCCTCCAGGTCGTCGTGCAGCCGGCGACCCTCGCCCTCGCGCATGCGGACGTTGGCCTGCGCCGCCTCGTCCACGGCGGCGCGCAGGTCGTCGGACTCCACCTCGAAGTCCTCGCCCTCGTCGCGGACGAACACGTCGGGGAAGCGCGCCAGCGTGTGCAGGTCGGGGGTGCCGGAGACGCCGAAGCGGTCGGAAAGCTGGTGGAGGAGCGCCAGGTACGACTGCACGCGCTCCTCGTCCAGCTTCAGGCCGCGCGGCTGTCCGGCGGGCGTTTCCAGCCGCACGCTGGCGTTCACGTGCCCGCGCGAGATCCGCTGCCGCAGCCACTCGCGGATCTCCGTCTCCCAGCGCGCCAGCGACTGCGGGAGGCGGAGGTTGGCGTTGAAGTGGCGATGGTTTACGGTGCGGACCTCGACCAGGAGGGTGCCGGCCGGCGTGTCCCTGCGCGCCTCGCCGAACCCCGTCATGCTCCGGATCAAATCCCCTCCCCTGGAATCCCGAACGGTAACGCAGCGCACGGCCACGGTCAACGTCTTGACACCCGCGCCAAGCGTTTGCGAGGCCGCATCTTCCGGCCATCGAGGACGATGCGGGCGCGGCGAGATCAGCGTCCCGGCGACATCTCCCGCGTCGCCTCCCCCGCGACCTCATCATCCCCACTCATCACGCTCCCGGCGACGGAGCGATCCCGCCGCGCCCGCGCCGCCCTCTCCCCGCGCCTGAGAGCGCTCGCCCTCTCCCGTTCCGGGGCCCGTTCCGGGCGAGGGGGCTGTCCGGCACCGGCGCACCCTGCAACTTCCTCGCGCGGATGCTTCGGTGTGGCGGTGATGCCGGCCGAGCTACCTCTCCCGGTACGGGAGAGGTGGACGGCCTGAGCCGGCCGGAGAGGGCGCGATGCGTCGGACGCACTCCGAAGGCTGGCACTCAGCACTCAGCACTCAGCACTCAGCACTCAGCACTCAGCACTTTCGTCAGTTCCGGAAGAACCACCGCACGCCGTACAGCGCCCGCCCGCCGGGGATCTGCGTGTTCGCGACGTCGTACGGGCCGCGGCGGTTGAAGGCGTTTTCGTAGCGCCAGAAGATGCGGATGTCGATGATCCGGATCTGCACGAACCAGTTGAAGAGCGCGTAGCGCGCCACCGGCTCGTTCTGCAGCGTGGCCGGGTTGTAGGCGATCGCCTCGTCGCGGCCCACCACCTCGAAGCGGAGGGTGGGCTCCAGGTTTCCCTGCTTGTACACGCCGTTGAACTGCACCGACGCGCGCCCCAGCTGCGACGGGAGGTACGGCCGGTCCGGCGTGTTCAGCCAGCGCTGGTACCAGCCGTTCAGCGTCAGCTGGCGGAAGTACAGGGGGATGGAGCCGTACGCCTCCACGCCGGTGACGTTCAGCCCCGGCTGCACCGGCGCCGCGCGGTCGAAGGCGAAGCCGTACGGCGCGGCCTGGTCCAGGTTGTGGGTGACCACCGCCGCGCCCAGGTGGAAGAGCCCGCGGTTGAACTCGGCCCCGGCGCGCAGCCCGTCCACCGAGCTGTCCAGCGTGCGGATCACCTGCACCTGCACGGTGTCGAGCGCGGGCACCCCCGTCCCCCCGATCCCGCCGATCGTCTTCAGCACCACCGAGTCGCCCGCCAGGTAGCGCACGCCGCGGTTCCCCGTGGCCAGCTGGCCGAACAGCGAGAAGCCGCCCCACGGCCCCGCGCGCAGGCTCCCCGTCGCCTCCAGCCCGGTGACGCCGCCGATGGTCAGCTGGCGCACCTCGCCGGTCGCCGCCAGCCAGGGCGCGGGGTCGAAGTCCAGCCGCCCCCACACCTCCGTCTGGTTCGGCGCCCAGCCGTCTTCCTCGCCGCGGTGCAGGCGCGCGCCGGCGGCCAGCATCCCGAAGCTGAGGGGGACGGTGGCGCGGAAGTCGGCCTGCACGCTGCGCACGCGCTCGGAAAGCGTGTCCGCGCCGGCGGGGCGCTGCAGGCTGCGCCCCGCCATCGCCTCGAGGTTCGCGCCCAGGATGCGCCCGCGGCCGCGGAGAATGAGCTCGCTCCGGTCCAGGCTCTCCAGCTCCACGCTGCTGGTCAGGCGGCTCTCGCTGTTCAGCTTGGTGGTCCGCAGCTCGGCCTGCAGCCCCCAGTCGGGGGTGAAGGCGTAGCTCAGCCGCTCCACCGTGTGCGTCTCGCTGAACGGCTGGCGGCGCAGCGACCCGCTGGACTGGTCCAGGTCCAGCCCCACCTCGGCCACCATGTGCCTGCCGATCGGGCGGGTGAAGAGCGCGCGCAGAGCCCGCGTCCCCAGGTCGCCGTCCATCCCCTCGATCTGCGCGAAGGGGCGGATGTCGGCCAGGCGCAGCGAGGTGATGTCGACGCGGATCTCCTCCAGCCCCCGCTGGACGCGGACGGACTGCAGGTTCACGATGGGGATGCGCTGCAGGTCCGGCGTGGCCCCGGTGAGCGGCCGCAGCTCGTAGCCGTCCAGGAAGATGCGGAAGCGCCCGCCGCCCGAGGCGAAGGGGGATACGCCCATCGGCCGCCCGAAGCCGCCGGTGCGCGTGATCACCAGCCCGGGGATGCGGTCCAGCAGGTCGGCCAGCGAGAGGCCGTGGAAGTACTGCAGCTGCTCGGGGCCGAAGACGTAGGTCGCGTCCGAGAACCCGTGCGCCGGCGGCAGCGGGTGCGCGGGGAAGCTGGGAGCGGCGACGGTCGAGTCCGGAACCGTGGTGGTGTCCGTCTTCGCGCCGGGGATGGTGTCGCCGCGCACCGCCTCGCCGGGAATGGCCACCTGCACCGAGTCGCGCCGCTGCCCGGGAATCGTGTCGCGCGCGGCGGGCGGAGGCACGGGCGGAGCCGGCGCGGGCGCGGGAGCCGGCGCGGGGGGGCGCGTGGACGGGCGCTGCGGCACGGTGTCGCGCACCTGCGCATGGGCGTGCGCGGGCGCCGCGCCGAGCCCCGGGGCCAGCGCGGCGGCGAAGAGGGCGGGCCGGAGGACGCGCCTCATCCGGCGCGCGACAGCACCCATTCCACGAACAGCCGGGTGGGGGCGCCGGTGGAGCCCTTGGAGAGGTACGCCAGCTTCCCGTCCCCATACGCCGTGCCCGCCACGTCCAGGTGCACCCACGGCGTGTCGCCCACGAACTCGCGCAGGAACCAGGCGGCGGTGATGGTGCCCGCCGGACGGCCGCCGCTGTTCTTGATGTCGGCGTAGTCGCTCTTGATCTGGTCGCGGTACTCGTCGAACATCGGCAGCGGCCAGCAGCGCTCGCCGGTGCGGTCGCCCGCCCGCTTCACCTCGTCCAGCAGCGCCTCGTCGTTCCCCATGATCCCCGAGGCCTGGTGGCCCAGCGCGATCACGCAGGCGCCGGTCAGCGTGGCCGCGTCGAGCATGGCCACCGGGTCGAAGCGCTTGGCGTAGTGCAGCGCGTCGGCCAGGATCAGCCGCCCCTCGGCGTCGGTGTTCACCACCTCGATGGTCTTCCCCGACGCGGCGCGGAAGATGTCGCCCGGCTTCATCGCCTTGCCACCCAGCAGGTTCTCGGACGAGGGGACGATGCCGACGACGTTCGCCTTCACGCCCAGCTCGCCGATCGCGTGCATGGCGCCGAGAACGGCCGCGCCGCCGCACATGTCGAACTTCATCTCCTCCATCCCCGCCGCCGGCTTGATGGAGATGCCGCCCGCGTCGAAGGTCAGCCCCTTCCCCACCAGGACCAGCGGGCGATCCCCGTCCGCGCCCCCGCGGTGCTCGAGGACGATGAGCCGCGGCTCCTCGTCCGTCCCCCGGGCGACGGCCAGCAGGGCGCCCATCCCTTCGGCCTCCATCTCCCTGGGCCCCAGGACGGTCAGCTTCATCCCGAAGCGGGTGGAGATGTCGCCCGCCACCTCGGCCAGGCGCGTGGGCGTGACCACGTTGCCGGGAAGGTTCCCCAGGTTGCGCGCGAAGTTCTCGGCCGACGCGACGACGGAGCCGACGCGCGCCCCTTCCGCCACCGCCGCCTCGTCCGCCTCGGCGGGGACGGCGATCGCGAGGTCCGCCAGCTCGACCGGCGCCGGCGCGTCGTCCGCGCGGGACTTCAGCTCGGTGAAGGAGTAGGAGCCGAGCACCACGCCCTCCGTTACCGCGCGCGCCGCATCCCCCGAGTCGACGGACGAAGCGGGGAGGGCGAAGGTGACGCTCGCCGCGCGGGCCCTGGCCGCCTGCCGGGCCGCGGTGCCGCCGGCCCTGCGCAGCTTCTCGGGGGTGAGCGAGTCGGGCTTGCCCAGGCCGATTACCAGCACACGCTGGGCGGCGACGGAGCCGCCGGCGGGGTAGAGGGTGACGGACTCGCCCTCCTTGCCGCGCAGGTCGCCGCGCTCGCGCACGGCGGCGATCAGCCCGCCGAGCGCCAGGTCCAGCGCCTGCACGGCGGGGTCGGCGCCGTTCCCCTCGAAGACGGGAACGGCCAGCAGCGGCGTCTCCAGCGAGGCCAGCTCGCCGCGGAGGACGGAAACGTTCATCTCGACGGAATCCGGTTCGATTTGATTGTTTAATGCCAAAGTGCCTAGTGCCTAGTGCCTAGTGCCTAGTGCCTGGAGGATGCAGCACCAGCTCATCGCCCGACGCAAAGGCCACTTGGCACTTGGCACTTGGCACTTGGCACTTGGCACTTGGCACTTGGCACTTGGCACTTGGCACTCGGCACTCGGCACTTTTTCCTACATGTGCTGCACGATCCTCCGCCCGAACTCCGAGCACGACACCTTGGTCGCGCCCTCCATCAGCCGCTCGAAGTCGTACGTCACGGTCTTGGCGGCGATGGCGCCCTCGAGCCCCTTCACGATCAGGTCGGCGGCCTCGGTCCACCCCATGTAGCGCAGCATCATCTCGCCCGAGAGGATGACGGAGCCGGGGTTCACCTGGTCCTTCCCCGCGTACTTGGGCGCGGTGCCGTGCGTGGCCTCGAAGATGGCGTGGCCGGTCACGTAGTTGATGTTCGCGCCGGGGGCGATGCCGATCCCGCCCACCTGCGCGGCCAGCGCGTCGGAAACGTAGTCGCCGTTCAGGTTCAGCGTGGCGATCACGTCGTAGTCCTTCGCCCGCGTCAGGATCTGCTGCAGGAAGGCGTCGGCGATGGCATCCTTGATGATGAGCTTGCCGGCGCCCTCGGCCTCCTTCTGCGCCGCGTTGGCGGCATCCTCGCCCCGGTCGTCCTTGATGCGGTCGTACTCGGCCCAGGTGAAGGTGCGGCCGCCGAACTCGCGCTCGGCCAGCTCGTATCCCCAGTTCTTGAAGGCGCCCTCGGTGAACTTCATGATGTTCCCCTTGTGCACCAGCGTCACCGAGCGGCGGCCGTGCGCCAGCGCGTACTCGATGGCCGCGCGCACCAGCCGGTCGGTGCCCTCCTGCGACACCGGCTTGATCCCGAAGCCGGAAGTCTCGGGAAAGCGCACCTTCCTGAAGCGATCGGGGAAGGCTTCCTTGAAGGCGGCGGCGAACTTCTTCGCGTCCTCGGTCCCCGCCTCGAACTCGATCCCGGCGTAGATGTCTTCCGTGTTCTCGCGGAAGATGACCATGTCCACGTCGCCCGGCTTCTTCACCGGGCTGGGCACGCCCTCGAACCAGCGGACGGGGCGGACGCAGGCGTACAGGTCCAGGATCTGGCGCAGCGCCACGTTCAGCGAGCGGATGCCGCCGCCGACCGGCGTGGTGAGCGGGCCCTTGATCCCCACCAGGTACTCGCGGAAGGCGTCCAGGGTTGCATCGGGAAGCCAGCTGCCGGTCTGCTGGAAGCTCTTCTCCCCGGCCAGCACCTCCATCCAGTGGATCTTCCGCCTGCCGCCGTACGCCTTCTCCACCGCCGCGTCGAACACCGGCTGCGAGGCGTTCCAGATGTCGGGGCCGGTGCCGTCGCCCTCGATGAAGGGAAGGATGGGCTGATCGGGAACGTGCAGCTTGCCGCCGCGGATCTCCACGCGCTCGCCGCCCGCCGGGGCGGTGGGGGTCCAGTCGCTCATAGTGCTGATTCCGGTGAAAGGATCGGGTCTGGTCGTTAGAAGTGCGTGAGTGCGGAAGTGCGTGAGTGCGTTGGGCCGGCGCGGGAGCCGCCGCCCGCGCGAGCCCGGCGCGCTTCCGCACTCACGCACTTCCGCACTTCCGTTTCGTACTTCCGTACTTTTCGTACTAAAAGAGGGCGCGGCGGGCACCCCGCCGCGCCCCGCGTGCGCCACGCCCCGCCGGGGGCCTTACCGCTGGTCGATGGGCACGACCTTCTTGCCGCGCGGGCCCACGTACTCCGAGCTCGGGCGGATCAGGCGGTTGTCGGCGTACTGCTCCAGCAGGTGCGCCGTCCACCCCGGCGTGCGCGCGATGGCGAACACGGCGGTGAACAGGTCCATCGGGATCCCCAGCGTGGTGTAGACCGAGGCGCTGAAGAAGTCGACGTTGGGGTAGATCTTCTTGCCGCGCTTCTCCATCTCGTCGGCCATGGCCGCGCGGATCTTGTCCGACAGGTCCAGCCAGCGGGTCTCGCCCGCCTCGGCCATGATCTTGTCGGCCAGCTCGCGCAGCACCGTGGCGCGGGGGTCGGTGGCGCGGTACACGCGGTGCCCGAAGCCCATCACCTTCTTCCCGCCCTCCAGGGCGCCGTGCACCCAGGCCGCCGGGTCCTGGCCGCTCTCGTCGATCTCGCGGAGCATGTTCATCACCTCCACGTTGGCGCCGCCGTGGCTGGGGCCCTTCAGCGTACCAATCGCGGAGGTGATGCAGGAGTAGACGTCCGACAGCGTGCCCGCCGTGACGCGCGCCGCGAAGGTGCTGGCGTTCATGGCGTGCTCGGCGTGCAGCACCAGCGCCACGTCCATGGTGCGGCAGCGGGTGTCGTTGGGCTCCTCGCCGTTCAGCATGTACAGGAAGTTCGAGGCGACGCTCTTTCCCTCCTTCGGCTGCAGCGGCTCGTTGCCGTTGCGCAGCCGGTCGTACGCGGCCACCAGCGTGGGGGTCACGGCGGTCAGGTACAGCGCCTTGCGGCGGACCTCGGCGTCGGTGATCTCGTCGGCCTTGGGGTCGAACGTGCCCAGCGCCGACACGGCCGTGCGCAGCGCCGCCATGGGGTCGGCGTCCCTGGGCAGGGTGCGCAGCACCGCCAGCATTTCGTCCGAAAGGCGCGCGTTGGCGGCCAGCTCGCGCTTGAAGCCGTCCAGCTGCTCCCGGTTGGGAAGCTCGCCGTTCCACAGGAGGTAGCACACCTCCTCGAAGGTGGTGTTGCGCGCCAGGTCGTCGATGTCGTACCCGGCGTAGATCAGCTCGCCGACTTCGCCGTTGATGTCGCTCAGCCTGGACTGACCGACCACGACCCCTTCCAGCCCCTTGCCAGCCATATCTGTCTTCCTCGAACGCCCGTGCGAAGCTAGAATTTCGGAAACGTGTGCCGCCCCCTCGCGGCGCCGCGTCCGCCCTGCGGAGCCCGGGGCGGCGTGCACCATCCGGGCCAGCGGCGGCGCGCCAACATAGCGCGGGGGCCGCGGTGTGGCAAGCGCGCCCGCGGGGGCGCGGAAGCGCGCCGGGGGCCGGGACTTGCAGGCACGGGCGCACGGTCGCGGGGGCGCGGGATGCGCCCTTTTTATCGTACGAAACACCGGACGTGGGCGGGGAGTGGAGCCGCAGGCCGACGCGGAGCTGATCGGGCGCATCCTGGCGGGCGAGCGAGAGCTGTACGCCCGCCTCGTCGCGCATTACCAGGACAGCATGTTCCGCCACGCGGCCGCCATGGTGGGCGACCGCGACGCGGCGTCGGACCTGGTGCAGGAAAGCTTCGTGAAGGCGTTCACGCGGCTGCACACCTGCGACCCCGAGCGCTTCGCGGCGTGGCTCTTCCGCATCCTGCGCAACCGCTGCAAGGACTGGCTGAAGAACCGCCGCCAGCACACCGCGCCGCTGCAGGACGACGCGCACGCCGCCGGCGAGGGCGACGATCCCGGCCTGACGCTGGAGCGCGCGGAGCTGGGGCGCGTGGTGCAGGCGGCGCTCATGCGGCTGCCCCCCGCGCAGCGCGAGGCCTTCCTGCTGAAGCACGTGGACGGCCTTAGCTACGAGGAGATGGCGGAGCGACTGGAGACGGGGATCAGCGCGCTGAAGATGCGGGTGATGCGTGCCCGCGAGGCGCTGCAGGAGATCCTCCGCGAGATCGTCTGATACGGAATCTGCCCGGAGAGTCGGCGCGGGCCCCATCACCCTGACGTCATCCTGAGGCCGGCCACGCCGCAACCAGTTTCTGCGCAGATGGTTGCAGGCCGAAGGATCCATACCCCGTCCAGCACGTCCGCCGGGAAACACATCGGAGTCTTCTTCCGGGTCCGGTATGAGCCCGGTCCTGAAGAAGGGTGCGTTTCATAGCGGAGCCGGGGGATCGATCGTGCAATCCGCCAGCGCACGGGCGACCTCACCTATAGATCCTCGGCCTGCAACCGTTGGTGCGGGGAGCAACGACGGTGTGGCCGGCCTCAGAATGACGTCTCTCCGTGCGTTCGCAATGCACAGGTGATTGCCAGATCCCGTATCACGCGGAAAAGCAGAGCAGCGGAGGAGTCCCCTCTGCTGCTCTGCTTCTCCGTCTAAACCCCTGTCGTTCAGATCGCAGATTCGTCGCCGGTGCGGGCGGCCTCGCGCGGGTCGGCCTCGGTGGCGGCGCCGGACGCCTGGTCGGCCTGCAGCGCGTGCTCGGCGCAGAGGCGCGTCTCGGGGATCACCTCCAGGCGCTCGATCTCGATGTCGCGCCCGTCCACCTCGCACCTGCCGAACTCCTCGGGCGTCTTGTACAGCCGCTCCAGCGCCTCGTCGATCTGGTAGAGGCGGCGGCCTTCCATGCTGGTGAGCAGGTAGTCCTGCTCCTGGTCCTGCGACTCGGTGCCCACGTCGGCCGGGTGGAAGCGGTACAGGCTGAGCTCGCCCGCGCGCTCGCGCAGGTCGTTCAGCCGCTCGTCGAAGTGGCCGATGTTCTCCAGCACCTGCCTGCGCTCGCGCAGCAGCACCTGCTCGATCCGGCTCCTGTCCTGGTCGCTCAGCATTCCGTTATCGCTCCTGGTCCGTATCCGCCCGGCCGTGCGCCGCGCGCCGCACGCGGTGCGATCAATCTCCGTGCCGCGGTCCGGCGGGGCTGGGGTGAGTCCCGCCCCGGCGCGCCGGAACCTGGTTCGCCGGGGTGCTTGCGCGTGGACGGCGCGATCGCCACAATTTGACCGGTACTTCCTGCTCCGCGGATGCGCCCCGTATCCCTCCCCGACCCACGTCACACCCGCTCATCCATGCTTTCCATCCGAGGATATTCCTCGCTGTTGCGGGGAATTCTGCTCCCCCTGTGCCTGACGATCCTGCCGCTCGTGCCGGCGCGTCTGCGGGCGCAGTGCCCCGTCACGGACCCGAACTGCACCGGGGGCGGGTCGGTGCCGACGGTGTCCATCAATCCCGCGTCCGGGGCGGTATCCACGGCGTCGGTGACGGTCACGATCAACTGGAGCTCGGCGGAGGGGCTGAACGCGTCCTCCCGGTCGATCAAGATCAACAATGTCGAGAGCGCGGGCTCGTTCACCTACACGGCGACCGACGGATCGCACGCCCAGTCGCAGGGCACGGTGTCGCTGACGGGGAGCGCGAGCGTCACGGTGTCGGCGCGGATCTGCGACGTGCTGAGCCACTGCTCGTCTACCGTGTCCGCGACGTACAGCTACCAGGCGCCGCCGCAGGTGATCGCGACGCAGAGCCAGGTGTCGCGGGTGCCGAGCGCCGTGGGGAACGAGCAGCCCGGGCTGGAGACCTTCCGGGTGGTGAACCCCAGCACGCTCGTGACGCAGACGTTCTCGCTCGAGGCGGTGTGCACGAACGTGTTCTCCTGCACGCCGGCGGCGGGGCAGGTCACGGTGGCGCCGGGCGACACGGCGATCGTCGGGGTGAGCTACCGGGTCGGCTCGTACAGCCAGGAGACGGTCGGCCTCGTGGCGCACGAGGTAACGGCGGGCGGAACGGGCTCGGCGAGCACGGCGGTGAACGCGACGGCGAGCCTGGTAGCGCCCGGCGGCGTGGGCGACCGCGCGGACCTGACGCTCTCGGAGCGCTCGATGTGCGTGACGGCGTCGGTGGGCGCGGGGGCGGCGTACGAGTGCGGCGACCTGCGGCTGGTGGCGCCGCTGCCGTCGACGCGGGTGCTGAACCGGGCGCGCACCCCCGTGCTGATCTACAACAGCCAGCACGCGAAGCCGTTTCCGATCGTGGCCGCGCACGTGGTGCGCGACCTGGCGAAGGCGCGCCCGGACTCGATCGGCGCGCGGCTGGTGGTGAGCGGGGGCGAGGTCGCCAACCAGCGGTGGGCGGGCTTCCCTGCGGGTGACACGGCGCGCGTGGCGCTGGGCTTCGATGCGTCGGGAACGCAGTACGCGACGGGTTTCTACCCGTATCACTTCGAGGTGACGGCGTACTACCCGGGCGGAACGAGCGGGGTGATCTACTCACGCGATGGGCGGATCGCGATCGTGAACCGCGCGCAGAGCGGCTTCGGGAGCGGGTGGTGGCTGGCGGGGATGGAGCAGCTGGTGGCGGTCGGGACGACGGAACTGCTGTGGGTGGGCGGCGATGGAAGCACGCGGGTGTACCAGAAGGCGGCGGACGGCGTCTCGTGGATCGGCCCGGCGTTCGACCGGCCGGACACGATCAGGGCGGTGAACAACGAGCTGGTGCGGACGCTGCCGGGCGGCGCGAAGATCTACTACGACATGGACGGCCGCCACCGGCGCACGGTGAACCCGCTGGGCCACACCACGCGCTTCGAGTACAACGGCGCGCAGCTGGCGAGGATCGTGGTCCCGCTGGGTACCGACAGTGTCGCGTACTTCTTCAACTACAACGCCGGCGTGCTGGCCGAGGTGGTGGCGCCAGGGGTGCGGGGGATGGCCGACTCGGCGCGGGTGGTGCGGCTGGAGGTGGTGGGGCGCGACGTGCGGCGGATCTACGAGCCGCAGTATCGCGTGAACGCGCCCTCCGGCAGCCCGATGAACACGGCCAGGCCGCACGTGCTGCTGACCACCACGAACGGGCGGATCACCGACCGTACCAGCCCCGGCGGCACCCCGACGACCTTCTTCCGCTACGACGCCGCGGGGCTGCTCTCCGGCACCGCGCTGGGGCTGGCGCCGGGCGACTCGATCAGGCTCGGCTTCCGCGCGGCCGAGTCGCAGGGGATCGCGGGGCCGGTGGCGCAATCGGTCGTGTACACGCGGCTGGACGGACCGCGCACCGACGTTGGAGACACGACGAAGTTCGTGCTGGACCGCTGGGGCGCGCCGGTGCGCGTGGTGGACGCCATGGGCAACGCCACGCAGATCCGCCGCGAGAACCCCGCGCTCCCGGCGCTGGTGACCTCGGTCGTGTACCCCAACGGCCGGTGGCTCTCGGCGAGCTACGACCCGCGCGGGAACCTGATCGGCACCACCGACTGGTCGCACTTCGCCGGCAACCGGTACGCCGCCACCGCGTACGCGTACGACCCGAAGTGGGACGCGGTGACGCGCACGACCAGCGCCGAGGGGGTGACTTCGGCGATGGCGTACGACAGCCTGGGCCGTCCGGCCTGGACCCGGCAGGGCCCCGACCCGGCGCGGCGGGTCACCTTCCAGTATCGCTCGCTCACCGGCACGGCACCCGGCCTCGCCGCGTCGGTGACGCAGCCTGCCGCGGCAGGAAATCCGGCGGCGGTGGAGAGCTACGAGTACGACGCGCGGGGGAACCTGAGCGCGGTAGTATCGCCGCTCGGGGTGCGGAGCGAGACGCTGTCGGACGAGATCGGCCGGCCGGTCCGCACCCGGCAGCAGATCAACATGCCCGCCCTCAACGTGGCTCCGGTCTACCAGAGCGATTCGACCGTGTACGACGAGCTGGGGCGCGTGGCACGGTCCGAGAGCATGGGACCGGCGATCGCCTCGTCGCGCACCGGCCGCCCGGCATCGCCCGCGCAGAAGGTGGTGGTGGTCAATCGCTACGATGCGGCCAGCCGCCTTCGTTCGGTGTCGCGCGTGTCGCTGCCCGACTCGGCGGGCGTGGACACCGTGACGACGCGCTTCGCGTACGACGCCGCGAACCGCAAGATCGCCGAGTTGGCGCCCGATACCACACCGGCCGACTCGCTGGACAACCCGGCCGACTCGACCTGGTACGATCCGGCGGGGAACGTGATCCGAACGAAGAGCCGGCTCGGAGAGACGGTGACCTTCCAGTACGACACGCTGAACCGGCTGCGGCGCCGCTTCGTGCCCGCGGCCACGCGACGGGCGATTTCCAGCCAGGTCCAATCATCGCCCCCCTGGTACTTCCCGTACTTCCGGGACAACGGCACGGGCGCACTCGAGACGCTGAGAACGGACACCTTGCCGTTCGCGCTGCGCGGCGACACCGCGGTCTTCACGTACGACGAGATGGGGAACATGCGCTCGGCGGTGAACCAGGACGCCTCCATCGCCCGCACGTACTCCCTGTACGGCTCCCTGCAGTCGGAGACGCAGCGCATCCGCACCTACGTGGGGCAGGACACCACCACGCACGTGTATCAGCTTCAGTACGGGTACGATCTGGATGGGCGGCGCACCACTCTGACCCTGCCCGGCGGGCTGCAGCCCGGCTCTTCGCAGACGGCGCAGACGTATTCGTACGATCCCGGCACGGGCGAGCTCCTGAACATCCGGGATGCGCTCGGCACCGACTACACCTATGCCTACGACGCGCGCGGACGGACCCGGACCTTCACGCGCAACGGGGTGCAGGAGCGCTACGGCTACGACAACGGCGGACGGATGACCTCGCGGTACGAGGAGCATCTGGCCACGCACCAGGCGCTGCACGACGAGACGATGGCCTACGACGGCCGCGGCAAGCTCACGCTGGTGCAGACGCTGCAGGGCGACACGGTGCAGAACGAGTACACGGGGCTCGGGGCGCTGGCCGGGAGCTATACGATGCGGCAGATGATCGCGGCGTCGGAAGAGCGCTTCCGCGTCGACGCGCTGGGCAACCAGTACAACGCGGTGCAGCGCAGCCAGGACGGCTTCAAGTACACACAGGAGCCGGACAGCAGCGTCAAGCAGTACCAGCCGTTCACCGCGCGGCAGCGGGCGTCGCGCGGAACCACCTACAGCGAAGAGGCGACGTTCGATCGCGCCGGGAACCGCGATTACGTGCTTCGCGAGCAGATCGTCCCCACGCCCTACAACGCGGCTTGCACGAGCGAGTGGTCCATCCCGCTCCTCGGAATTCTGGGGCACTTCAGCTGTGGCGGGGCGGACAACGTGACGGCCAGCCTGGTGGACCTCACGCGGCAGTACTATGGGGCGGACGGACGGCTGCGGCTGCTGGACCGGCGCACGTGTCTCATCCTGCCGGACAACACCAACGCGTGCGACACGTCGCGGCTGCCGCTCGGCAACCAGCGTTCGGCCTTCGAGGAGTACCGCTACGACGCGCTGGGGCGGCGCATCCTGGTGCGCTCGCGGCAGGCGTACCTCTGCCAGACCAACTGTCAGAACGTGGTGCGCCGCACCGTGTGGGACGGCGACCAGGTGCTGGCCGAGATCCAGGCGCCGGGCGCGACGGGCACCTCGCCGACGCTGATGGAGAGTGACGGCGGGCTCGTCGTGCACGTGGACGCGGGCTCGGTGGTGCTGCCCGACAGCCTGCTGGCCGGCGCCGACGTGGCGCCCTCCGACACGATGCCGCAGGCGCAGATCTACCGGGGCTTCCAGTACGGGCGCGTGGTGTACACCCATGGCCCCGGCATCGACGCGCCGCTTTCGCTGATCCGCATGGACTACAGCGACTCCATCCGCACGCCGCAGCTGGTGGTGCTGCACAGCGACTGGCGTGGGGAGTACGACATCGGCAGCTACGCCGGCGGCACGCTCACCAAGCCGTGCGTGCACATCACGCGGAGCTCGAACTTCAAGACCACCACGCCCGACGGCACGATCTCCGACTACCCCAAGGCACCGGGGCCGCTGAACACCAGCTGGTACCACTGCGTGGAGGTGGAGTGGCCCGCCCCGCACGTGTGGGTCACGCGCGAGACGCGCAACCGCAGCATCAACGGCCCGCTCGCCTGGATGGGCACCCTCATCGACGGCATGCGCGACAACAGCGGCCAGATGTACATGCGCAACCGCTACTACGACCCGGCCAGCGGCCGCTTCACGCAGGAGGATCCCATCGGGCTGGCCGGCGGGTTGAATGCATACGGGTTCGCGGCTGGTGATCCTGTGAGCTATGGGGATCCGTATGGGTTGGATCCCTGCAAAGATCCCGCGCGCCGCAACGATCCCGGATGCCCGCGTCTGTGGCCTTTCTCGATGGCGGGAAAGATCTCGAATCGCACATCATGGCTCGGCCAACAGCAACACGCGCTGTGGCGCTACCTGGATTCTGCGCCCGGCAGGATTCAGGTGATGGGCTTGATCCTCGGCGCTTTTTCCGCGTCCGGCGGGGGTTCGGTCGATGCTGGTGTGGAGACGAATGTGCCAGGCGCGGTCAACTCGCGATATGGTAAGGTAGATTTCCTTCTGGGGAATGTACGAGATAACGCATCGAGCGTTGGGAAAGGCCCGCTATTCCGTAACCTGCTTGGATTCGACGAGACAACCCTTGAGCCTGCGCTACATCAGCATGCGGTAAACAATCTCGCATCCGCTGCCCTGAGGGATGGAAATATACAGTTCACCGGCCCGATGGTGGGTGCAAACGGACGAACGCTGGACATGGTGACGATCTGGCGGTTGTCACAGGACGGAAGTACGCTGAATTTCGTAACTTCGTATCGAAATGGGAAATGAGGGGATCGCATGTACGCACACACACCCAGGCTCCGCGAGTTCGATACCGTCAGGGTCCTCGCCCTTCCACCACATCTCCAGGATCGAGTCGTGTGGCACATTTCCGGCCGCTTGCCCGAGGTAGGCGATCTGGGTACCATCGTCGATGCGCACGAGGAGCATCGGGGCCCCTTCTACACTGTCGAATGTACCGCAGGGAATGGCGACACTGTGTGGGTCGCAACTTTCTCTGCTGAACAGCTCGAATTCGTTCAGCGCCCCAGGTAGGCAAACTTTCACCGGAGCCCAATCCGGCCGATCTCCGGAACCCGCGCTAGTGGTCGCTCATCCGTCAGAGTCCGCAACGCCGCCGCCGAGCATAACTTCCGTTTCGTGCACCACGATTCCGGTGCACCTGCGCCGCACGTGAACCGGGGATGCACCACGGTGCGAGACCAGCAACCGTACCGGTCAACGGCCCGCTCGCCTGGATGGTCACGCTCATCGACGGCATGCGCGACAACAGCGGCCAGATGTACATGCGCAGCCGCTACTACGACCCGGCCAGCGGCCGCTTCACGCAGGAGGATCCGATCGGGCTGGCCGGCGGGTTGAATGCGTACGGTTTCGCGGCGGGGGACCCGATCTCAGACACCGATTCGTATCGGGTTGTGCGTCGAGAATGATCAGACCTGCAAGGATCTTGTGCGGAGACTCCGCGCCCAACGCGGGCTGGTATTTCAGCACGCGGCTGACGTCTATGAGAAAACTCAATATGGGTCAATGTTGTGGGAGGCGATTTCTGGGCAATTAACCAGCACGACGAGAACACAGACGGCGATCCGGAGACCTGGTGGAGAGGTAAAACGATCGACGAATGGAAGGTCGTCGTGCTGAACGGCGATTGGAGTCCGGCAGATCAACTCGTTTTTGCTGTACATGAAGCCTATCACGTCGAACATCCAGAAGTGGAGCCCGAAGGCCTGCGTGGCGTGTTCCAGCCGAGGCTTTCTTCGAGCTATCGAGAAAGGACCAGACGGATGCACCGCACGCCGCTGTCGTCGGGTGGTTGAGGTCCGGGGGGAGGGTGGGCACAAAGGACGTCCATTACTTCGAATGGCGAGCACCTTGCCCGCGAACTAAACCGTGTTTCGGCTTCTGAACAAGGAACGGATAACAAGGATGAAACCGAAGCGTGTGGCTGTGGCTCTCACGACAGCAGCGATCATTTCTCTCGTTGGCTGCTCGGTTCCCCGAGAGCCTCGAGAGCAGGTTGCGACGCAGCGCTCAGAGAACCGGAGAACTGGAATCCAGGTTCCAAGTCCAACGCCGACTATCCGCCTGAATCCGCGTCCACGAGCGCGTGACGGCTCTGTCGTCGTCGACGTTGTGATGGTTAATGGACGTACCCCGATGCATATCGTAGACGAGCCAGAGTTCTACACGTTCGGAATCGTAGCTCCTTCCGGCGCGATTCTGCGGCCGCATATCTATAGCAGGAGTTCGCACATGAGATCACCGCCCCGGTTTTGGGCTCCCGGCGATTCAGTCTTACGGCACTTCGACCTCGCATGTGGGCCTGAAAGAAGTTCTTCGACTGCACTACCATGCAACTGGGCGTATGCGTTCACAGAAAGCGGGACGTACAAATTAGTTGCCCGGTACGAAGCGGACGCCGTTATAGATAAATCCGGCCATCTCGGAGCCGCTGAGCTGCAGCTAGAGTCGGACACGGTCCATATATCTTTCCCATGATCCGGCGGAACTGAGAACGTGGTGCGCCGCACGGTGTGGGACGGCGACCAGGTGCTGGCCGAGATCCAGGCGCCGGCGCGACGGGCACCTCGTCGACGCTGATGGAGAGTGACGGCGGGCTCGTCGTGCACGTGGACGCGGGCTCGGTGGTGCTGCCCGACAGCCTTCGCCCGTGAGCACGTTGGGCCCCGAGGCGAAGATCACCCGCACGCCGTTCGCGTCCGCCGTGGTGCCGTCCGTCGTCGCCAGCGGCTGGGGGATCAGGTTCTGGACGGTCATGTCGAACGAGAAGATGTGCGTCCCCGAGTTGTACGCCACGTTCGACGACGTCAGCTGCACGTACGTCCCCTGCCCGCCCACGATGATGTAGCCGCGCGCCGCGCCCGGCAGGGCCGCCTGGCTGCACGAGAGCGTGCCCGCCCTGGCGTCGGCGGTGCAGCGGACGCTCGCCAGCAGCGCGGCGGGCTGCTCCGGAGGCGGCGCGGGCGCCACGGGGCCGCCGCGCTCTCCGCAGGCGGCCAGCGCCAGCGCCGAAAACGCGGCCACGGCCATGCGGGCGGGACGGATTCGCATTGGGATTCGCATGCGAGCCGGAGGGATGGAGGTTCTGGGAGATACGAGGCGCGGACCGGCGCCGGGAAAGCTCGAGATGGATCGAGATGGAGATGAAGCGCGCGCGGGCCGCTCCCGGAGGAAGCGGCCCGCGCGGCAGTGCCCGGAGTCGGACTCGAACCGACAAACCCTTGCGGGCGGCAGATTTTGAGTCTGCTGCGTCTACCGATTTCGCCATCCGGGCAGGCGCAGGAAAAGTAACCGCGACGCCGCCTTCGTTCAACCTCGTCCTCACGCGGAGCCGCGGAGACGCGGAGATGCCGGGCATGCACCTCCGCGTCTCCGCGTCTCCGCGTGAGATCCAGCGATGCAGAGGACGCGCAGCAAAGCGGAACCGCCGCCCTGGCAAGATCCCGGAGCGGCGGCTTCGTTTCGATCGTCGATCTCTGCGATTTCCGGATCAGCGCGAGGCGGAGCCGTCCCTCCCGTCGACGATCTGCAGGGCGTACCAGGCGCGCTTCATCGCTCGCGTCTGGTCGCCCGTCGCCAGGGCCTCGCGGGAAAGGCGCAGGAGGAGGCGCGCGCGGCGCATCTCCGGCCCGGGCTCGGGATCGGCGCCCGCGCGGCGCTCGGCGTCGGCGATCAGGCGCAGCGCGACCGCCTCGGGGGCGAACTCGCGCGCGGCGCCGGCGGCGTCGGCCAGGCGGAGCACGGCGGCGCGCGTCTCGCCGCGCGCCAGCGCGGCTTCGGCCTCGGCGCGCGCGGCGGCGACGGCGGCCAGGGCGCGCTCCAGGTCGGGGTAGCGCCCGGCGCGCAGCCGCTCCCCGGCGCGCGTCTCCCACTCGCGCACGGCCGACACGGCGCCGTAGACCCGCGGCGCGGGCGGGTCGGCGGAAACCGAGGTGGCGGCTAGGCGCGCGGCCTGGCCGTCCATCTCCAGCGCCGTCTCCAGCATCCCCGCGCGGCGGGCGCGTGCGGCCTGCTGCTCCAGCGAGCGGACCCGGGTGGCGGCCTCGCGCGGCGCGTACGCCATCCACGTGCGCACCCCGGGCATCCCCGCGGGCGGCGTGACCGCGACCCAGGTGCGCCCCCCCGCCTGCTGCGCGAACGAGGTGGGAAGCGTGGGCGCGTCGCCGCACGCCGCGGCCCCCGCGCAGAGCGCGGCGGAGACGGCGATCAGGGCTGCCGACCGGCGGAAGGGTCGCATGGGGACCGGGATGTGGGGGAGATTTCCGGGCGCGGACCCGGAGCACTGGGAAGCTAGTGCGGGGCTTGAGGTTGGTCAACCGGCGCGCACCCCGTCTCCTTGCCGCGGCCGGGGGTGCGGGATAGGTTGACGGACGTTCGAACCGGCGGGGCGGCACGCCCCCGCGCACCCGCGACGCGAGCGATGACGGACGAGCGCAGCGCCTACGACGAGAAGCTGGAAAGCATCCTGCGCACGGCCGCGCGGATCTTTGCCGAGAAGGGATACCACCAGGCGTCGATCCGCGACATCGCGCGCGCCACGGGGGTGTCCCTGTCGGGGCTGTACTACTACTTCAACAGCAAGGAAGAGCTTCTCTTCCTCATCCAGGACCACGCCTTCGGCACGCTGCTGGACAACCTGGAGCGCAACCTGGCCAACGTCGAAGAGCCGCACCGGCGGCTGCGCATCCTGGTGGAGAACCACCTGCGCTACTTCATCGACGCCAAGGCGGAGATGAAGGTGCTCTCGCACGAGAGCGAGTCGCTGACCGGCGACTTCCGCCGCCGCGTGAACGACAAGAAGCGCCGGCTGAGCGAGACGGCCATGGAGATCCTGCGCGAGATCCGCCCCGGCGGCGGCATCGACCTGCGCGTGGCCACCTTCTCGCTGTTCGGGATGATGAACTGGCTGTACAACTGGCACCGCCCGGGAGCCGACGTTCCCGTGGAGACGCTGGTGGAGGACATGTACCGCATCTTCCTGCACGGCTACCTTCCCGACGGCGCCACCGTGCCCGCCAGCGCCGACGAGGGCGCGGCCGGCGAGCCGCAGCCGATCTGGCGGACGGCCTGAGAAGAAGCACGGAAGTACGAGAGTTCGATCACGAAGAAGGCACGTTCGACCCCTATCACCAAGCACGGAGTGACTGATGGCTACCGCGACCGTTGACGTTCCGCAGGAGACCGCCGGGAAGACGCTGGTGCACTACGAGGTGCAGGACGGCGTCGCCATCCTCACCCTCGACGACCCGCCGGCGAACACGTACACGCACGAGATGATGCGCCAGATCGACGCGGCCGTCCTCCGGGCGCGCTTCGACACCGCCGTCGACGTGATCGTGGTCACCGGCGCGGGCGAGAAGTTCTTCTGCGCGGGCGCCAACATCAACATGCTGCAGAAGGCCGACCCCACCTGGAAGTACTACTTCTGCCTGCACGCCAACGAGACGCTGCTGCGCTTCGAGCAGACGCCCAAGCTGGTGATCGCGGCGCTGAACGGCCACACCGTGGGCGGCGGGCTGGAGATCGCCATGGCGGCCGACATCCGCGTGGCGCGCCGCGGTGCGGGCAAGGTGGGCCTTCCCGAGGTGGCGCTGGGCGTGCTCCCCGGCACCGGCGGCACGCAGCGGCTCACCCGGCTGGTGGGCGTCAGCAAGGCCATCGAGATGATGGCCGAGGGCAGCAACTTCGACTTCGAGACGGCCGAGAAGTACGGCATGGTCAACAAGATCCTGGATGCGCCCTCGCGCGACGAGTTCGTGGCGCAGGTGCTGGCCTACGCGAAGCAGTTCACGCGGCCGAACAAGGCCACCTTCGCCGTGGGCAACATCAAGCGCAGCTGCCAGACGGGCGGCGCGCTGCCGCTGGAGCAGGGGCTGGCGCTGGAGCGCGAGCTGCAGGCGCTGCTCTTCAACAGCAGCGACGCCAAGGAAGGCCTCACGGCGTACGTGGAGAAGCGCGCGCCGCAGTTCACCGGCAAGTAAGCCGCGGAGCGGTTGATGCGGGGGAGCCGGGCGATGGACGTCCGGTTCCCTTCGTGTTTAGGGGAGCTTAGGGGACAGGCTACAGGGACAGGGAACGGTGGGCGGGAACGGACGCCTGCGCGTCGCTCCGGCATCGCGCCCTCTCCGGCCGGCCGAGGCCGTCCACCTCTCCCGTACCGGGAGAGGTAGCTGGACCGGCATCTCCGCTCGCGGCGGACGCTGGGGCTGGACACGCGTTGTAAACTGCGTGACGCGCGAGTGCCCGCCCCACACCCAACCCTCTCCCGTTATCGGAAGAGAGTGGCGAGCCCAGGCGAGCCGGGTGAGGGGTGGATGGCGAGGGCGCGCACCGCGGGTTCGGCGTGCGATCGACGTTTTCGCAACTTCTGACGACTTTCTCGAGGGGACTGATGGCTACGACGGAGACTGGGGCCGCGGTCGCGCCCGGCAGGCTCTTCATCGGCGGCGAGTGGGTGGACGCGGCGTCGGGGAAGACGTTCGACACCGTGAACCCCGCCACCGGCGAGGTGCTGACCCACGTGGCCGAGGGCGACGCCGAGGACGTGGACCGTGCCGTCCGCGCCGCCCGCGCCGCATTCGACGAGGGGAAGTGGAGCGGGATGGACGCGCGCAAGCGCGGCAAGATCCTCTACGCCATCGCCGACCGGCTGGAGGCCCGCGCCGACGAGCTTGCGCGGCTGGAGACGCTCGACAACGGCAAGCCCGTGCGCGAGGCGCGCATGTTCGACGTGGAGGGCGCCATCGAGTGCTTCCGCTACTACGCCGGCTGGGCCGACAAGATCGACGGCGACGTCATCCCCGTCCCCGGCCCGTACCTGAACTACACGCGCCGCGAGCCCATCGGCGTGTGCGGGCAGATCATCCCCTGGAACTACCCGCTGCAGATGGCGGCGTGGAAGGTCGCCCCGGCGCTGGCGTGCGGGAACACCGTGGTGCTGAAACCCGCCGAGCAGACGCCGCTGACCGCGCTGGAGCTGGCCCGCTGCTGCGCCGAGGCGGGGCTCCCGGCCGGCGTGCTGAACGTGGTCACCGGCTTCGGCGAGACGGCGGGGGCGGCGCTGGTGAAGCACCCGGACGTGGACAAGATCGCCTTCACCGGCTCGACCGCGGTGGGCAAGATCATCCAGCGCGAGGCGGCGGGAACGCTGAAGCGCGTGTCGCTGGAGCTGGGCGGCAAGAGCCCCAACATCGTGCTGGCCGACGCGGACGTGGAGGCGGCGGTGCGCGGGGCCACCAGCGCCATCTTCTACAACACCGGCCAGGCCTGCACCGCCGGCTCGCGCCTCCTCGTCGAGGAGGGCGTGCGCGACGAGCTGGTGGAGAAGCTGGTGAAGCGCGCCGGGAGCATGCGGCCGGGCAATCCGCTCGATCCCAAGTGCCGGATGGGGCCGCTGGTGAGCCAGGAGCAGCTGGACCGGGTGATGGGGTACATCGAGTCGGGCCGCAGCGAGGGCGCCGAGCTGGTGTACGGCGGCGACCGGCCGGAAGGCGACGGAAAGGGCTTCTTCCTGAACCCCACCATCTTCGACCGCGTGAAGCCGGAGATGACGATCGCGCGCGAGGAGATCTTCGGCCCCGTGCTGGCGGTGACGACGTTCAAGGACCTGGACGAGGCGATCGAGATCGGCAACCGCAGCGAGTACGGCCTGGCCGCCGCGGTATGGACCCGCGACGTGGCGAAGGCGCACCGCGCCGCCGCCGCGCTGCGCGCCGGCACCGTGTGGATCAACATGTACCACACGCTCGACACCGCCTCGCCGTTCGGCGGCTACAAGCAGTCCGGCTACGGCCGCGAGCTGGGCAAGCACGCGCTGGACCTGTACACGCAGGTGAAGAGCGTGTGGGTGAACCTGGCGTGAGGCTCGCGCCTCCCGCGGCGGCTGAAGCCGCGGCCACAACCACGGAAAGCCTCGCAAACCGCGCGAGGCTGAACGGCGGTTGCAGGGCGCGATGAAGGTTCATCGCGCCCTCAACGAAGAGCGCATGCAACTCGCAGCAGGGTGGCAACATGCGCATGGAGCTGACGGCCGTGTACATGCAAGTCCCAGGAGGCGGCTATGTCGCCTTCGCGAAGGAGCTCTGGGGCGCAAATTCGCAGGGCGAGACCCTCGAGGAAGCGCGCGCGATGCTGGAGGATGCCGTTCGCCTTCTGATCGAAGCGAGCCGCGGCGAGAACGAGAAGTTCATCGCTGACCGCAACGTCGTTCACGAACCGCTCGTCATCGACGAACCCGGATGGGACTGAACGGCTGGAGCCGGATCACATCCTCATTCCTGCTGAACACAAGCTACTGTACATGACCGACGCGCTGATCATCGACGCCGTGCGGACGCCGATCGGGCGGTACGCGGGCGCGCTCTCGTCCGTGCGGCCCGACGATCTGGCGGCGGCGGTGGTGAAGGCCATCGTCGAGCGCACGGGGGTGGACCCGTCGCTCGTGGACGACGTGATCTTCGGGTGCGCCAACCAGGCCGGCGAGGACAACCGCAACGTGGGGCGGATGGCGGCGCTGCTGGCCGGCCTCCCCGTCTCCGTTCCCGGGCAGACGGTGAACCGGCTCTGCGGCTCGGGGCTCGAGGCGGTCCGCAGCGCGGCGCACGCCATCCGCGCCGGCGAGGGCGAGGTCTTCATCGCCGGCGGCGTGGAGAGCATGTCGCGCGCGCCGTGGGTGATGCTGAAGCCGGGCGAGGGCTTCGCGCGGGGCGTGCCGGAGATGGCCGACTCGCTCCTCGGCTGGCGCTTCGTGAACCCCAGGATGCCGAAGGAGTGGACGGTCGCCCTCGGCGAGACGGCGGAGATCATCGCCGGCGAGTTCCACGTCTCGCGCGAGGACCAGGACCGCTTCGCCTTCGACAGCCAGCAGCGCTCCGGCCGCGCCATCGCCGAGGGCCACTTCCGCGCCGAGATCGCCCCGGTGGAGGTGCCGCAGCGCAAGGGCCCGCCGAAGGTGGTGGACACCGACGAGCATCCGCGCCCCGACACCACGCTGGAGGCGCTGGGCGCGCTGAAGCCCAGCTTCCGCAGGGAGGGCGGCACCGTCACGGCCGGCAACTCGTCGGGGCTGAACGACGGCGCGGCGGCGCTCCTCGTGGTCTCGTCCGGGGCGGCGGAGCGGCTGGGGAAGCGGCCGATGGCGCGCGTGGTGGCCAGCGCGGTCGCCGGCGTGGAGCCGCAGCGCATGGGGATCGGCCCCGTGCCGGCCACGCGGCTGGCGCTGCAACGCGCCGGGCTGACGGTGGGCGACCTGGGGCTCGTCGAGCTGAACGAGGCCTTCGCCGCGCAGTCCGTCGCCTGTGTCCGCGAGCTGGGGCTCGATCCGGCGATCGTGAACGTCTCCGGCGGCGCGGTCGCGGTGGGCCACCCGCTCGGCTCGTCCGGCGCGCGCATCCTGACCACGCTGGTGCACGAAATGCGGCGCCGCGAGGTGCGCTACGGACTGGCGTCGATGTGCATCGGCGTAGGCCAGGGGATCTCGATGATCGTGGAGCGCGTCCCGTGATGCGAACGAGGACACACCGGAGCCTGCCTCCCGCGGGGATGCCCGAGCGGGAGTCCGCGAAGGCGGACTTCGGGCCGTTGTTGCCGCGAATTCATTCGCCCGGCAGTCCGCGGCGGCACGGATGAGCGAGACATCGCAGCTCGACGCGGTGCTCTACCGCGAGGACGAGGGCATCGCGTGGATCACCCTCAACCGCCCCGAGCGGCTGAACGCGTTCGCGGGGGCGATGCGGGACGACCTGCGCGCGGCCGTCGAGCGCGCGGCGGAGTCGGCGGAGGTGCGCGTGGTGGTGATCACGGGCGCCGGCCGCGGCTTCTGCACCGGCGCGGACGTGGAGGTGATGAGCGACCTGGTCGCGCGCGGCGACGCGGCGGCGTTCGAGGGCTATGTGGAGGCGGGGATGCGGGCCGTGCGCGCGCTCGTCGCCTGCCGCAAGCCCGTCATCGCCGCGGTGAACGGCGTGGCGGCGGGGGCGGGCGCGTCGCTGGCCTGCGCCTGCGACGTGCGGGTGGCGAGCGAGAAGGCGTCGATCGGCTTCACCTTCACCCGCATCGGCGTGCACCCGGACTGGGGCGCCAGCTGGTTCCTCCCGCGACTGGTCGGCACCGGCCGCGCGGCGGAGCTGGTCCTCTCCGCGCGGATGGCGGACGCGCGGGAGGCCGAGCGCATCGGCCTCTTCCAGCGCGTCCACGCGGCGGACGCGTTCGAGGGCGAGGTGCGCTCGTTCGCGCTGGAATTGGCCGCCAAGCCGCCGCTCGCCCTGGCCGCCGCCAAGCACTCGCTCTCCATCTCCCCCGACGCTGATTTGGAGACGATGATGGAAACGGAGCGCGAGGCCCAGATGCGCCTCTTCCGCTCCGCCGACGTGCGCGAGGGGATCGCCGCCTTCAACGAGAAGCGGAAGGCGGCGTTCCGCGGCGAGTAGCCCGCTTCGTCCGATCCGGATGGAATGATGGACGGCCGCGCGGATCCGGATCCGCGCGGCCGTCCATCATTCCGGGACGACCCGGGCGAAGCGTGGACGCGCCGAAACGCTGGCATTCCCCGCCCCGCCCGCGTAATCATCCTGCACCCGCCGGCGCGGTGAGCCGTTCCTCGTCCACCGAATCCTCTCTTCCTCGCCGTCCCATGACCCTGCTCCCCGCCCGCTCCCTCCCCTCCGGCGCCCATCTCGCTCGTCCGACGAACATCCGGATTCGCTCGCGGCGGCGCTGGCGGGCGGCGGCCGTGCCGGCGCTGGCGCTGTTCGCGGCGCCGCTCGCCGCGCAGGACTCGCTGGCGGCGCTGCTGCGGGCGAACGCGCACCCCATGCAGGCGAACGCCGACGGGCGCCTGACCGGCGCCGGCGCCGAGCTGCTGCTGGCGGCGGGACGCGACGCGCAGTTCTTCCTCATCGGCGAGGAGCACGGGGTCGCCGAGGTCCCGCGGGTGGCGGCGGGTCTCTTCCGCGAGCTCGCGCCGGCCGGGTACCGACACCTGGCCATCGAAACGGGCGAGTTCCTGGCGGCGGAGCTCAACCGGCGGGTGCTGGCCGATACGAACGGCGCCGCGTACGCCGCGTTCGGGCGCGAGCACTTTCCCGGCGCGCTCTTCTACAACTGGCGCGAGGACGCGGCGCTGCTGCGCACCGCCGTCCAGGCGGCGGGCGGGCGCCAGGACGTGCTGTGGGGGCTGGACTACGACGTCGTGGCCGATCGCTACACCCTGCGCCGGCTGCGCGACATCGCCCCCACGCCGCGTGCCCGCGCGGCCGCGGACGCCGTGATCGCGCGCGCGGACAGCGCCCTGCGGCAGGCGCTCGCCACGCGGAACCCCGGGCTGCTGATGATGTTCGGCGGCCCCGACGACGTGTACGCGCCGCTGCGCCAGGCGTACGCGCCGGAGCCGGGCTCCGAGGCGGACCGCATCATCGGGCTGATGGAGACCACGCGCCAGATCAACGCTTACTTCGGGCGGGGCGAGGGGTATCTGTCCAACCTGCAGCGCGCGCGGCTGAACAAGTGGCAGTTCATGCGCTTCCTCGATGCCGCGACGGCCAGGGACGGGCGAATGCCGCGGGTGATGATGAAGTTCGGCGCGAACCACATGATGCGCGGGCGCAGCTTCACCAACGTCTTCGACCTGGGCACGCTGGCATCGGAGATCGCCGACGTGAACGGCAGCCGCTCGTTCGGCGTGCTGATGCTGGGCGGCGCGGGGACCATGCACGCGGCCGTGGACCCCCGCGTCTTTCGCTCGGTGGAGGCGCCGGTGGAGGTGGAGCCGTGGGCGCAGCCGTTCTACGATGCGGCCGACGCGCGGCAGTGGACGGTGCTGGACCTGCGCCCCATCCGCGCCCGGATCCCGCGGCTGGGCACCCTGCCGGCCGAGACGCTCCAGGTGCTGTACGGCTTCGATGCCGTGGTGATCCTCTCCGGCAGCGGCCCCCAGCACGACCCCGGGATGGAGTGACCGCGCGGCATCGATCCGGGACGGGAAGGAGTCCGTGCACTCGCTGCGTCCACACATCGGAGCAGGCTGAGAAACAGCAGGCACACGGAGATACGGAGGCCCAGAGAACCGCGACGAGTTCTCTGGGCCTCCGTGTCTCCGTGCCTCCGTGCCTCCGTGCGATTCCGGCGATGGCTACGGCCGCACGCGCATCGTGTCCGCGCGCGCCGAGTCGCGCTGCATCCGCGGGCCGCCCGGCCTGCGCAGCGGGCCGCACCAGGGCCAGCCGCCCAGCCCCTGCCGCGTGCCGATGCTGTCGCCGAGCACGTCCCCCCGCATCCCCCTGCCGCCGCCGTACATCCCGCCACCGCCGCGGCCCCGGCCGCCGCCACGCCCGCCGTAGTCGCCGCGGCGGTCCATCCCCCCGAATCCGCGCTCTTCCGCCGCCATCGCGCAGACCGCGGTGCGCTGCTCGGGGGTGAGGCGCGCCTGGATGGCGTCCAGCCCGCGGCGGTTGTTGTCGCCGATCTGGCGCAGGTAGACGATGAAGTCGCGGCGCTGCGCGTCGTTGCCCGGCAGGCGAATGGGGCCACCGTTCCCCGAGCGCGAGAAGCGCCGCAGCGAGTCGGTGAGCGGGCGGTTCTGCTCGCGCACCGCGTCGGCGATGGAGTCGAGCGCGGTGACCTGCGGCGAGGTGAGCTTCAGCCGCTCGCGCGCGCCGATCAGCGCGTAGACGGACGGCATCTGCGCGGCGCGGTAGGCGGTGAACAGCTCGCGCTGCAGCGAGTCGCGCGCGGTGGGCACGCGCCCGGAGCCGGCGGGCTGCGGGCCGTCCTGCGGCTGCGGGCCGCCGCACGCCGCCAGCGCCAGCGCGGCAAAGGCAAGGGAGATGCGGATCTTCATCGTCGAATTCCTGCCGTGACCATCGGGTTGTGCGTGGGATGGATGCCAGTGTGACACCGCGTCCTGCCGCTCTGTTTCAAGACACGTTGCATCCCCCCGCACCCTCGATCATCTTCACCGCTCCGCTTCGTCCGGCCCCTTCACCCCTCCCGCGGATGCACGCGTGCGCGCCCATCCACTCCTCGTCCCCCTGCTCGTGCTCGCGGCCGTGAGCGCGCCCGAACCCGCGAGCTCGCAGGCGCGGCCCCGTGCGCGCGAGGCCGGCGTGATCGTCGGCATCCTGCCGCCGGGGCCGCTGAACGCCATCACCGACGTGGCCGGCGTCCGCGTCGGGCAGGTGACGCGGCACGAGGGGGATTCGGTGCACACCGGCGTCACCGCCATCCTCCCTCACGAAGGCAACCTCTTCCGCGAGCGCGTTCCCGCGGCGATCCGCGTGGGCAACGGCTTCGGCAAGCTGCTGGGGGTGACGCAGGTGCGGGAACTGGGGGAGATGGAGACGCCGGTGCTGCTCACCTGCACCCTCTGCGTCTGGAAGGCCGCGGACGCGATGGTGGGCTGGCTTCTCGCGCGCCCGGGGATGGAGGAGGTACGCTCCATCAACCCGGTGGTTGGCGAGACCAACGACGGCGCGCTCAACGACATCCGCGGCCGCCCCATCACCCCGGCGGACGTGGTGCGCGCGCTGGAGTCCGCGTCGCCCGGCGCGGTGGAGGAGGGCTCGGTGGGCGCCGGCGCGGGGACGGTGGCGTTCGGGTGGAAGGGCGGGATCGGCACCAGCTCGCGCCGCCTCCCCGCGTCGCTCGGCGGATGGACGGTGGGCGTGCTGGTGCAGACCAACTTCGGCGGCGTGCTGACGGTGAACGGCGCCCCCGTGGGCCGCGAGCTGGGGCGATACCTCTTCCAGGAGCAGCTCGCCCCGCCGCGCCAGGGGCCGGGGGACGGGGGCGACGGGAGCATCATGATCGTCCTGGCCACCGACGCGCCGCTTGACGCGCGGAATCTCGATCGCGTCGCCGCCCGCGCGCTCTCCGGCCTCGCGCGCACGGGGGCGGCGATGACCAACGGCTCGGGCGACTACGTCATCGCTTTCTCCACAAATCCCCAGGTGCGCCGCCGCGCGGGAACGGCGCCCGTCACCGTCGCCGACCTGCCGAACGACGCGATGTCGCCGCTCTTCCAGGCCGCGGCCGAGGCGACGGAGGAGGCCATCCTCAACTCGCTCTTCCGGGCGACCACGGTGCGCGGCCGGGGGACGACTATCGAGGCGCTCCCCATCGACCGCACGCTCGAGGTGCTGCGCCGCCACGGCGCGCTGAATCAGGACCGCACGCTCCCGCCGGGGCGGCCGTAGCCGCGCCCGAACGCGATCGCCACACGCTTGCGGAGGGGCGGGGAGACGATGATCTTCCCGCCCCTCCGCAAGCGTTGCGGTTGAAGCCCCGCGCTGTTTGCGAGGCTTTCCGTAGTTGTTGCCGCGGCTTCAGCCGCCCTTCGCGGCCGGGAGCCCCGCGCGTCTCACCCCGTTCGCCCACCCGATCCACCGGCACTCCGAAATGGAAGCGACCGACGCGGCAGAGCTGATCCAGGAGATCCAGGAAGAGCGCGCCGAGGAGAAGGCGGCCGAGCGGTTCCGCAACACGGCGGCGATGGCGATCGCGATCATGGCCATGCTGCTGGCCATCGGCAGCCTGGGCGGCGGAAACGCCACCGACGACATGATCTACGGCAACATCAAGGCGAGCGACACCTGGGCCTTCTACCAGGCCAAGAACGTCCGCCAGACCGAGTACCGGATCGCAGCCGACCGCCTGCAGATGGAGCTGGCGGACCCCACCATCTCGCCCGAGGCGCGCCGGGCCGCCGAGGCGCAGCTGGCGAAGTACCGCGAGACCATCGCGCGCTACGACGACGAGCCGGACCCGAACGCGCCCGGCGACTCGCTGAGGGGCGAGGGAAAGAAGCAGCTGGCCGCCCAGGCGCGCAGCCACGAGGCCGTGCGCGACCGCGCGTCGGACCGGGACGGCAACTTCGACTGGTCCGAGGTGTTCCTGCAGCTCGCGATCGTGCTGGGCTCGGTCGCCATCCTGGCCAGCTCGCGCAAGGTGCTGACGATGTCGTTCGTGCTCGGCGCCATCGGCACGGTGCTGATGATCAACGGGTACGCACTGCTGTTTCCGCTGCCGTTCTGACGAAGCGCACGAATCGGCCTGCACACGGGAAGGCGGCTGAAGCCGCAGCCGTGGCGATGACTACGGAAAGCCTCGCAAACGGCGCGAGGCTTCAACCGCCTCCCATCGCTGTTGCCGCGGAACTTCCCGCCCTTCCGCGCTTCCCTGCTCCGCCGTACCTTCGTCCCGAATCCCACCCGCAATCCACCATCGCGAGGTAATGATGCGCAAGCTGATGCTCACCCTGGCGCTCGTGGCGGCCGCGCAGCCGCTGGCGGCGCAGGGGCACGACCACGCGGACATGGACCAGCACGTGGCCGGCGGCGGCACGCTCCCGGCCGGGTGGCAGGCGCGCCTGGACCGCGCCGACGCGAAGCTGGCCGACCTGCGCTTCGCCGCCATGGGCGACGGCTTCCATGCCACCACCGGCCCGGCGGCCATCCTCTGGGACCCGCGCAACACCGTCACCGGCGAGTTCAGCGCGCACGCCACCTTCACGCAGACGAAGGCGCCGATGCACCCGGAGGCGTACGGGCTGTTCATCAACGGCGGCGACCTGTCGGGCAGCGGGGCCAACTACATGTACTTCCTGGTCCGCGGCGACGGGAAGTACATGGTGCGCCACCGCGCCGCCAACGGCGACCTGCACACCATCACCGACTGGACCGAGAGCGCGGCCATCCACCGGCAGGACGCCGACGGCAAGGCCACCAACGCGCTGACGGTGGAGGGCGGTCCGTGGGGCGTGCGCTACCTGATCAACGGCACGAAGGTGGGCGAGTGGCTCACGCGCGACGCGCCGTACCTGAAGACCGACGGCCAGGTGGGGCTGCGCATCAACCACAACCTGGACGTGCACGTCTCCGGCTTCGGCGTTGACAGGGGATAGGGGCTAGTAGGAGATAGGGGACAGGGGACGGAGACGGACGAGCGAACGAGAAGGCGCATCCGCTCGACCCGCCTGATGCGCTGGTCCGCATCCTGAAACGCCGCCGCGGCATGACCGATCTGAAGACCCGGATCGTCGCCGCGGCGGCGTTTCCGCTTCTCCCCGTCCTGCTCGTGCAGGGGAAGGGCGTCCGCCGCCGCACCCCGCGCCTCCCCGACGCCGCGGGCCCGGTGGAGGGCTTCGTCCCCGGCGCCGGCGAGCCGCTGCGCCTGCTGGTGCTCGGCGAATCGACCGTCGCGGGGATCGGCGCGGCGGCGCACGAGCAGGCGCTCACCGGGCGCGTGGCGGCCGCGCTGGCCGAGCGCACGGAACGCGCGGTGCGGTGGCGCGCGGCGGGCCGCAGCGGCGCCAACGCGCGCGAGGCGGCGGGGCTCGTGGCCACGCTGCCGGACGAGCGGGCGGACGCGGTGGTGATCTCGCTGGGGGTGAACGACACGCTGCGCTTCCGCCCGCCCGCGCTCTGGGCGCGCGACGTCGCCCGGCTGGTGGAGGCGGTCCGCGCGCGCGCCGGCCCCGCGCCCGTCGTGCTCGCGCCCGTGCCGCCGATGCACGCCTTCCCCGCCCTGCCGCAGCCGCTCCGCGCCATCCTCGGCGCCCGCGCGCGGCGGCTGGACGCGGCGCTCGCGCGCTTGGCGGCGCGCCTCCCTACGACGGCGCACGTGGCGCTGTGGGTGGAGCCCGCGCCGGGCCTGTTCTGCGAGGACGGATTCCACCCGTCGGAGGCCGGCTACACCGTCATCGGCGAGCACCTCGCGGCCGGGCTGGCGCGGCTCATCGAGGGGAGATGATCCGCGATCCGCGGAAGACCTCCTGCTCGCGCATCCTGTCTAATTTATTGCAGATAAATAGATTATGTTCAACAAAGCTCTCCTCTCCAACCCAGATTCCCTGGGGGCATCTCCCCGCGAAGAGGCGCCGTCGTGCATCGGATCGTTGCGGACATTAACAAGGCCGTGTTATATAACATGGCCGTGTTAGAAACAGATCATTCCAATACGCTGGTTGACCTATGGTTTCGGAGCATGCGTCGACGCCGGCGGCGAAGAACGGTCGTTGGGCCGAACGCCTCCTGTCTCAGCTCTTCATGAAGGCGGGATGGGAAGTCGTCAGCGACCCCCTGCCACACAAGCCGTCGGATCCCGATCTGCGGATGCGACGGGGCAATGCCGATTACGTGGTCGAGGTCAAGTCTGCATCGGAAGGGCGCAGCGATCGGTTGATTCCTCTGTGGTCGCAGGCGTGTCTTCAGGCGATCCGCGCGGCGAGGGACCACGATTCATCACTCGCCGTCGTGGCAGCCCCGAGGATCCCGCCGCGCGTGGCGGAACAGGTGCTGGAGTTCGCGGCGGAGTTCGCCCCGCAGGTGGCGGCGGGGGTGATCGACTCCGCCGGTCTCCGCAGGTTCCGGGGTGCGGGGGTGGAGGAGCTGAACAGCGAGCCGACCCATGCTCCCGCGACGCGTAGAGCGGCATCCCCCGAACCCGCCAACATCTTCTCCGACCTGAACCAGTGGATGCTCAAGGTCCTCCTCGCGCCCGAGATCCCCGGGGCGATGCTCGCAGCGCCGCGGAGCCGCTACCGGAATGCCGCCCAGCTCGCCCGGGCGGCGGAAGTGTCGGTGATGAGCGCGTCGCGGCTCGTGCGCCAGCTCCAGCGCGAAGGTTACCTTCATGAATCGAAGCCGTACCTGGATCTGGTGCGGCGGGAGGAGCTGTTCCGCCACTGGCAGAGCGCCGGCGCGCGGCGGGTGAAGGAAACGAGCTTTCGCTTTCTCGTCCGCGGGAACGCTCAGTCCCAGCTCGCGCGGCTGCTGCGGGGCAGCCGCTCCTGCCTGGCGCTGTTCGCCGCGGCGGACGCGCTGGACGTGGGGTTCGTGCACGGGGTTCCGCCGCACGTCTACGTGGAGCGGCTGCGTGACGCCGCCGGACCCGCATGGAACACCGTGGTCCCCACCGAACCGGGCGAGCAGCCGGACCTGATCGTCCGGGAAGCCCCCGCGCCGGGCTCGGTCTTTCGCGGCATGGTGATGCGCGATTCCATGCCGGTGTGCGACATCGTGCAGGTCTGGCTGGACGTCGGCTCGCATCCGGCGCGAGGAGTGGAACAGGCGGACCTGATTCGGAGGAAGATCCTGGACCCGGTCATCCACAACGACGCGCAGCCGGCATGAACGATCTCGAAGCCATCTCGCGGCTGGTGGAAGCACTCCGGCCGTGGCTCGCACAGCTGGTGATCGTCGGGGGATGGGCGCACCGGCTGCACCGGAGCCATCCGCTCGCGGATCCGCCATCGTACCTGCCGCTCCTCACGAGAGACGCCGATGTCGCGTTCTCCCCCACGGCGGCGCTGCAGGGTGACATGGCGGCGGCGCTGAAGGCGGCGGGATTCCACGAAGAGCTGTCGGGAGAGCACACGCCGCCGGTCAGCCAGTACTGGCTTGGCGAAGCGCAGCACGGTTTCTACACCGAGTTCCTGGCGCCGCTGCGTGGAAGCGGCGTCCGCCGCGACGGACAGCCGGACGCGACGCTCGTCAGGGCGGGCGTCACCGCGCAACGGCTGCGGTACATGGACCTGCTTCTGCTGCACCCGCTCGCGGTCCGGCTCGGACGGGAGGTGGGGATGCCGCTGGAGAAGCCCGCGGAAGTGAACCTGGCCAATCCCGCCAGCTTCATCGCACAGAAGCTGCTCATCCAGAAGGAGCGCGCGCCCGGCAAGCGGCCGCAGGACGTGCTGTACATCCACGACACCGTCGAGCTGTTCGGCAACCATCTCGACGCGCTCCAATCGATGTGGAGAGACCAGCTGCGCCCGTCGCTCGCGGCTTCCACCGTCGATCGCGTCGAGCGGCTTGCCCGCCAACGCTTCACCGCCGTCGACGACGTGATCCGGACCGCTGCCCGCATCCCGCAGGACCGCGCGCTCACTCCCGAGCGCGTCCGGGCCGTGTGCGCCTACGGCCTGGAGACCATCTACGGCACTGCGTAACACGATCCGCATCTCCCGACAAACAGCGGCGCCGGGCGAGAATCCTCGCCCGGCGCCGCCGTTTCATCGTACTTCCGTACTTCCGTGCTCTCGTACTTCCTAGTACCGGTAGTGGTCCGGCTTGTAGGGCCCGTGTTCGGGCACGCCGATGTACGCGGCCTGGTCGGGCGACAGCCTGGTCAGCTTCACGCCCAGCTTGTCCAGGTGCAGGCGGGCCACCTTCTCGTCGAGGTGCTTGGGCAGCGTGTACACCTTGCGCTCGTACTTCTCGGCGTTCAGGTGCAGCTCCATCTGCGCGATCACCTGGTTGCTGAACGAGTTGCTCATCACGAAGCTGGGGTGGCCGGTGGCGCAGCCCAGGTTCAGCAGGCGCCCCTCGGCCAGGATCATCACGCTGTGCCCGTCGGGGAACACCCACTCGTCGTACTGCGGCTTGATGTTGATCCGCTCGATCCCGGCGTACCTCTTCAGCCCGGCCATGTCGATCTCGTTGTCGAAGTGGCCGATGTTGCCCACGATGGCCTTGTCCTTCATGCGGGCCATGTGCTCCACGGTGATGATGTTCTTGTTCCCCGTGGCGGTGATGAACAGGTCGGCCGTCTCCACCACGTCCTCCAGCACCGTCACCTGGTAGCCTTCCATCGCGGCCTGCAGCGCGCAGATGGGATCGATCTCGGTGATGATCACGCGGGCGCCCTGGCCGCGCAGCGCCTGCGCGCACCCCTTGCCCACGTCGCCGTAGCCGCAGATCACCGCCACCTTGCCGGCCAGCATCACGTCGCTCGCGCGCAGGATGCCGTCGGTCAGCGAGTGCCGGCAGCCGTACAGGTTGTCGAACTTCGACTTCGTGACGCTGTCGTTGACGTTGATCGCGGGGAAGAGCAGCGTCCCGGCGTTCATCATCTCGTACAGGCGGTGCACGCCGGTGGTGGTCTCCTCGCTCACGCCGCGGATCTCGGCCGCCACGCGCGTCCACAGCTGCGGGTCCTCGCCCAGGTTGCGGCGCAGCACGTCGAGGATCACGCCCCACTCCTCGGCGTCGTTCTCGGGGTCGAAGTCGGGCACGCGCCCGGTCTTCTCGAACTCCACGCCCTTGTGGATGAGCAGGGTGGCGTCGCCGCCGTCGTCCAGCAGCAGGTTGGGGCCGGTGCCGTCGGGCCACATCAGCGCCTGCTCGGTGCACCACCAGTACTCCTCCAGCGTCTCGCCCTTCCAGGCGAACACGGGGGTGCCCTGCGGCTCGTCGGCGGTGCCGTGCTTGCCGACCACCACCGCCGCGGCGGCGTGGTCCTGGGTGCTGAAGATGTTGCAGCTCACCCAGCGCACGTCGGCGCCCAGCTCCACCAGCGTCTCGATCAGCACGGCGGTCTGCACGGTCATGTGCAGGCTGCCCATGATCTTGGCGCCGGTGAGCGGCTTCTGCGCGCCGTACTCCTCGCGCAGCGCCATCAGGCCGGGCATCTCCTGCTCGGCCAGGCGGATCTCCTTGCGGCCGAAGTCGGCCAGGGAGATGTCGGCCACCTTGAACGGCTCGCGCCCGGCCTCGGCGGCGGCAAGGAAGGGGTTCATCTCGGCAACGGCACTCACGGGCAATCTCCTGTGCTCGGGTTGATGATGTGGATCTTCTGCTCTATCTGCAGCCTCTGGAGCACGCGGCCTCGCCGGTCCCGCGGCGATCCCCACGCACTCTCGCACTTCCGTACTTCGATTGCGGGCATGTTTCTCCGCTACGCTCCGGGCCGGTCTGGCGGCGCATCCCTGATTCGGGTGCGATTCCGCGGGCCTCGCGCCACCCTCACCCCGCGCCGGAGGGCGCGACCCTCTCCCGTCCCGGGAGAGGGTGGCCATCCAGCATCAGCGCCAGCAAGAACCCTCGCTCATGCCCATGCTGGCTTGAAGCGCGGATCCCGCCGAGCTACCTCTCCCGGTACGGGAGAGGTGGACGGCCTAGGCCGGCCGGAGAGGGCGCGATGCCGGACGATGCGCGTAGAAGGTGATGCACGCGCCCTGATCGCCATCTCCTCGCCCTGTCCCCTGTCCCCTGTCCCCTGCCCGCCCTACCCCGCCGTCGCCCGCGCCGCGAAGAGCGCCGGCCCCTTCGCCGCGGGGTCCGCGGGGAGCGCGACGTAGCGGAAGCCGCCGAGGTCCGCGTCCGTCATCCACCCCTGCAGCTCGTCGGGCGCGAAGCCCAGCCACACGTGACCCATGGCCTGGCGGTACTCCTCGCGGTCGTGCGGCGTCATGTCCACCACCAGCAGCACGCCCCCGGGGCGCAGCACACGGCGGGCCTCGGCGAGCGCGGCGGCGGGCTCGGCCACGTAGTGCAGCACCAGGAAGAGCAGCGCCGCGTCCAGCTCGCCGTCGGCGATGGGCAGCGCCTCCAATTCTCCCGCGCGCACCTCCACGTTGGCGATGCCGTCCAGCCGCCCGTGCGCCGCCCCCAGCATGGCCGGCGATCCGTCGACGGCCACCACGCGGCGGACGAAGGGCGCGAGCGACTCGCTCACCTGCCCCGTCCCGCACCCCAGGTCGCCCACCGTCCACGCCGGGTCCAGCATCCCCAGCAGCCCCAGCAGGTCCGCGCGCCGGCCGAAGAGCTCCGCGCGCAGGCGGTCCCACTGCCCCGCCGCGGTGCTGAAGAACTCCTGCGAGCGCGTGCTGCGCTGGGCCAGGACGCTGCCGAGGCGCAGCACGTCCTGCTCCGCCGCCGGAAGCGACGCCACCTGCTCGCGCACCAGCGTCCACAGGCGCTTCGCAGACGGCTCCAGCCGGTCCAGGCTCATCCGGTAACGGCGGCTCGTTCCCTCCGCGCGGCTGGAGACCCAGTCCTCGTCGCCCAGCGTCTTCAGGTGCCGGCTGACGGTGGACTGGGGAAGCTGCACCACCGCGCAAAGCTCGCCCACGGTGAGCTCGTGCCGCTCCAGGACCAGGAGCAGCCGGGAGCGCGTGCTGTCGGCCAGTGCCGACATGCGCTCGAAGATCGGGGGAGGCGCGAGAGTATTCATCCGTATAACCGGATGGAAGGATACATCATCCTTCCCGCCGCGGCAAGGGCGGAAAACAGACCCGCACCGGGAGGCGCCGCTCCGCCGCGGTAGTCATCCTCCCGACGCGCGTCAGCATCCTCCCCTTGGTGCATCCGCCCGCGCCTCCGTAGCTTCCCGGCCGTCGCGACGAAACCGGTCACCGCGCCGGACCACTCTCGCACCTTCGCATTTTCGCACTCTCGCACTCGGTTCCGATGCTCGACAGCCTGCTCCGCCCGAAGTCCATCGCCGTCGTCGGCGCGTCGCGGACGCCGAACACCATCGGGTACCAGATCCTCGACAACCTGCTGATCCACGGCTTCACCGGCGCCGTCTACCCGGTGAACCCGACGGCCGAGGCGGTGCACTCCATCCGCGCGTACCCGTCCGTCGAGGCGATTCCCGACGAGGTGGAGATGGCGGTGGTCGTCGTCCCCAAGCAGCACGTGTGCGCCGTGGCCGAGGCGTGCGGGCGGAAGGGGGTGAAGGCGCTGGTCGTCATCTCCGCCGGCTTCAAGGAGGTCGGCGGCGCGGGCGTGGAGCGCGAGGCGGCGCTGCGCGACACCGTGCGGCGGTACGGGATGCGCCTCGTCGGCCCCAACTGCATGGGGGTGCTGAACACCGCGGCCGAGGTGGCGATGAACGCCACCTTCGCGCCCAACATGCCGCCCGCCGGCCCGGTCGCCTTCCTCAGCCAGTCCGGCGCGATGGGCGTCACCATCCTGGACTACGCGGCCGAGTACGGCATCGGCATCTCGCAGTTCGTCTCGGTGGGCAACAAGGCCGACGTCAGCGGCAACGACCTGATCGAGTACTGGGCGGGCGACGAGCGCACGCGCGTCATCCTCATGTACCTGGAGAACTTCGGGAACCCGCGCACCTTCACCCGGCTGGCGCGCGAGATCACCAGGACCAAGCCCATCATCGTGGTGAAGAGCGGCCGCTCGTCCGCCGGCGCGCGCGCGGCGAGCTCGCACACGGGCGCGCTGGCGGGCGCGGACAGCGCCATCGACGCGCTCCTGCGCCAGTGCGGCGTGCTGCGCGCGGAAACGGTGGAGGAGATGTTCGACCTGGCGATGGCCTTCTCGCACCAGCCCATCCCGCGCGGCAACCGCGTGGCCATCGTCACCAACGCGGGCGGGCCGGGGATCATCATCGCCGACGCGTGCGAGGCGCACGGGCTGGCGGTGACGGAGCTGACGGAGGCCACGCGCGCGCGGCTGGCCACGCAGCTTCCCGAGGAGGCGTCGGTGAACAACCCGGTGGACATGATCGCCTCCGCCACCGCGCAGTCGTACCGCCTGGCCGTCGAGGCGGTGCTGGAAGATCCGAATGTCGATGCCGTCATCGCCACCTTCGTCCCCCCGCTGGGCGTGCGGCAGGAGGACGTGGCCGAGGCGATCGTGGACGTGGCGCGCGGGAGCGGCAAGCCCGTGCTGGCGGTGCTGATGGGGCGCGACGGGCTGCCGCAGGGCCTTGCCGAGCTGAACGCGGCGGGGATCCCCGGCTACCGCTTCCCCGAGTCCGCCGTGCGCGCGCTGGCCGCGATGCACCGTCAGGGCGTGTGGCGGCAGCGCCCCGTCGGCGAGGTGCGCGAGTTCCCCGCGGACCGCGCCCGGGTGGAGCGCATCGTTGCCGCCGCGCGCGGCGAGGGGCGCGAGAAGCTGTCGGAGACGGAGGTGATGACGGTGCTGGAGGCGTACGGCATCCCCACCGCCCCGCACCACGTGGCGCGGACGGTGGAGGACGCGGCCGCGGCGGCGGGGGAGATCGGATGGCCGGTGGTGCTGAAGGTCCTGTCGCCGCGCATCATCCACAAATCCGACGTGGGCGGGGTGGTGGTGGGGGTGGAGGACGAAGACGAGCTGCGGCGCGCGTGGACGCAGGTGGCGGTCGAGGCGCCGCGCCTCGCGGGGATCCCGGCCGGCGAGGTGGACGGCGTGCTGGTGCAGAAGATGGTGGGCGGGGGGAAGGAGACCATCGTGGGGATGACCAGCGACCCGCAGTTCGGGCCGGTGCTGATGTTCGGCCTGGGCGGGATCTACGTCGAGGCGCTGGGCGACGTCGTCTTCCGCGTGCAGCCGGTGACCGACGTGGACGCGCGCGACATGGTGCGCTCCATCCGCGGCGTGAAGCTGCTGCAGGGCGTGCGCGGCGAGCCGGCGAGCGACCTGGCCGCCGTGGAAGAGGTCATCGCCCGCGTCTCGCAGCTCGTCGGCGACCACCCGCAGATCCGGGAGATGGACGTGAACCCGTGGCTCGCCTTCCCCAAAGGCGGCGTGGCGGTGGACGGGCGGATCTCCATCCGCCCATAGCCGTTCCGCCCGCTCCCTCACGACGTTCTTGCCCACCCGCGGGCGCCGGCATCCTGCCCCGAACGGCGGCTCGCGCAAACGCGCCGATTTTCTCGCAATCGTAGCCTCTGCGTGCCGGTACGCCGGCCAGCGACGGCTCACCTCGATTCGCGCCTGCGTCGAACGCCCGTTTCGCGGCAACCACCGCACCCGTTGACCGGGCGTGATCCGCGCCGCGGTGTCGAGGCGGATGCTGGCGCGGCGCTTGCTTCCACGCGCGCTCCGGACCGCCGCTGCTCCAGGCAGCGGCGGCACTCCGCGCTCGATCCCGATCAGTGGGGTTGGCCATGAACCTCCATCGCGCCCTCTCCCTCGCGCTCGCCGCCTTCGTGATCTCGGCCGTCGCCTCGTGCGCCGGCGACGGCGGCTCGCCGACCAGCTCCGGCCCCAACGCCTCGCCCGGCAGCCAGACGCGCCCGAACAGCACGCAGCTCGTGCTGGCGAGCGGCGGCAACCAGACCGGCGTCGCGGGCCAGCCACTGCCCAACCCGGTCGCGGTGCGCGTGCTCGACGCCACCTCGAGGCCGGTGTCCGGCGCCACGGTCAACTTCATCGCCAGAGACGGCTCGGCGGACCCGACGCAGGCCAGCACCGACGCGGACGGCTACGCGCGAACCACCTGGACGCTGGGCACCGCCGCCGGCACGCAGGAGCTGCGCGTCTCCGGCACCGGCGGAACCACCCTCGTCGTCGGTGCGACGGCCGTCGCGCCGGCGAAGGTGGCGCGGGTGCAGGTGATCCCCGACTCGCTGGTGCTGTCCCAAGGCGCGACAGGCGGCTTCTCCGCTGTCGCGTACGACTCCACTGGAAACGCGCTGACCGGCCGCGCCATCACCTGGGCCTCATCCGACAGCGTGGTCGCCACGGTGAGCTCCACGGGCTCGGTGACCGCCGTGTCGCCCGGCGCCGCGACCGTGACGGCGACGGTGGAGGGCGTCGGCGGCACGGCGAAGGTGATCGTCTCCTCACCGCCGCGCGTGCGCGTCGCGAGGGTGAAGGTGGAGCCCGACTCGCTCGCGCTCCAGCCCGGGCAGACGGGCGACTTCAACGCCGTCGGGTACGACTCCGCCGGGAACGTGCTCACCGGCCGCGCCGTCTCGTGGACGATCTCCGACTCCACGGTGGCGCACATTTCCGGTGAGGGCGCGGTGACGGCGCTGTCCGCGGGCACGGCGCGGGCGACCGCGACCGTGGAGGGCGTCAGCGGCACGGCGAAGGTGATCGTTTCCCCGCCGCCTCCCGCGACCGTCGCGCGGGTGGTCGTGTCGCCCGACTCGGTCGTGCTGCAGCCGGGCCACACCGCCGACCTGGACGCCGCGGCGTACGACGCCGAGGGGCACGTCCTCACCGGCCGCGCGGTCACCTGGACGACGTCGGATTCCACCATCGCGCGCGTCGGCGCGGACGGCATGGTGACGGCGGTCGCGGCCGGCACGGCGCGGGCCACCGCCACCGTCGAGGGCGTCGGCGGCACCGCGAAGGTGATCGTCGTCGCGCCGCCGCCCGCGGCCGTCGCGCGCGTCGCCATCGTCCCCGACTCGCTGGTGCTGGACGTGGGCGGCAAGGGCGACTTCGACGCGGTCGCCTACGACGCCGAGGGGCACGTCCTCACCGGCCGCGCGGTTGCCTGGACTTCGAGCGACAGCACCGTGGCCGTGATCGGCGTCGGCGGCGCGGTGACGGCGCGATCACCGGGGAACGCGCGCATCTCGGCCACCGTCGAGGGCGTCAGCGGCTCGGCGATGGTGATCGTGCACACCCCGGTGCCGGCCATCGTGCGGGTGGAGGTCGTGCCCGACTCGCAGGTGGTGGTGATCGGGCACACGGCCGACTTCAGCGCCTTCGCCTACGACGCCACGAATCACATCGTCAGTGGTCTCGCCGTCACCTGGAGCATCTCCGAACCGACCGTGGCGCGCATCGGCCAGTATGGCCTGGTGACCGCGCTCGCCGCCGGGACGGCGCGCGTCACCGCCACGGTGGAGGGCGTGAGTGGCTCCGCGACGGTGCGGGTGATCGAGCAGCCGGTGGGAAGCGCCTCCGCGCCAACCAACACGACGCCCGATCTCCGTGCCGGGTATGACTACGTCTGCCGGCTGCGCTCGGGCATCATCCAGTGCTACGGCGACGATGACGAGGGCCAGCCCATCGGCGAGCACCACGCCGCGAGCGGCAGCTTCGTTCAGCTGACCGCCGGGCAAACGCACGCCTGCGGGCTGCGCAGCGACGGCGTGGTGGAATGCTTCGGGTCCAGCCAGTACGGCGAGGCTCCGGCGCAGAAGCGCGCCGCCACCGGATCGTTCACCCAGGTGAGCGCCGGCCTGAACCACAGCTGCGCGATTCGCGGCGATGGCGCGATGGAATGCTGGGGGAACGATTCACACGGCGAGGCACCGCCGCTCTGGACCGCGCAGAGCGGGCGATTCGTGGTGGTGACGGCGAACGCGAACCGCACGTGCGCGCTGCGGAACGACGGAGTGGGGGAGTGCCGGGGCTTCCGCCTGGGAGACCCGTCCATCAGGATCCTCCCGGGCGGCTGGTACGTGATGCTGGGGACGTCGACCGGCACCAGCTTCTGCCTGCAGCGGAATACGGGTGAGGAGGAGTGCTGGGGCGACCAGCAGGTGAACCTCGGCTCGGGACCGTTCGTGGATCTGACGGTGGGTGGAAATCAGGTATGCGTCCTCCGGCCCGACGGACACGCGAACTGCGCGGGCTACGCCCCATCGTGGCAGGGGCCGGGCGAGCGCAGCGTGACGGGGCCGGATGAGGGCAGCGTGACGCCGCGGACGTGGGCACGTCTCACCGCCGGGACGTATCACACCTGCGGGTTGCGGCGGGACGGCTACTTCGAGTGCTTCGGGCTCCAGACGATCGGCTCGGACGCGCCCGACGTGGTCCCCTGGGCCGACACGCCCACGTCCGCCCCGAGCGGCGGGTCGGTGCGCGTCTCCTGGCGCGACATCAACTCGAACGAGCTGCGCACGGAGATCGACCGCAGCGTGGCCGATGCCGACGGCAATCCCACCACGTGGGCGCGTGCCGGCGTGCTGGGCGCGAACACCACGGGGTTCACCGACGGCCAGGCGACTCCCGGTGCGATCTACGTGTACCGGATCCGCGTGTGCAACAACGCGGGATGCTCCGGGTGGGCGCAGTCGAACGCGACGCGCTATCCGGCGGCGTAACCCCCCGGCACCACCGGCGTGACGGCGAGTGGCTACGTCCTGCGTCCAGCGAGCCGGCCGAGGCGCGCGCCACCTCTTCTGGCGCGTAGCGCCGGACGTGGGCCGGGCGGCGCCGGAACCGATCGTTGCACCGGACCCGAAGCCTCGCGTAGTTTGCGAGGCTTCCCGTCGTTGCTGCCCGGCCTCGGCCGCCCTTCCGGATCTCCGACCTCCGCCATCTCCCATGATCGAACGCACGCCCGCCAAGCTCGCCGAGCGCATCTTCGACGCGGTGGACGCCGCCGCCGACCGCGGCTTCTGGCCCGCGAAGGACGACCGCTACGAGAACCTGACGCAGCACGTGCTGGGGCTGATGGGCGTGCTGAGCGGCGCCGACGGCACCGCGAGCGACGAGGAGGTCGCGTACGTGATGGAGATGGCGCGGCCGTTCCAGCCGCAGGAGCCCACCGCTTCGGAGACGGCGGGGGTGGTGCGCAAGGCCGCGCGCGGGCTGAACCTGGCCGCCGCGCCGGACTGGTTCCGCGCCATCGTGCAGATGGACCGCGCCACCAACTCGCGCCAGAGCAGCGACGTGCTCTGGTGCCTGCGCGAGCTGGGGCTGGGGATGATCGCCGCCGACAAGGCCAGCGACCCGCGCGAGGTGGAGCAGCTGACCCAGCATCTCGATGCCCTCCGCGGCTTCGCCGAGCAGCAGGGGGTGAAGGTGCAGTGGGCCGAGCCCTCGGGCGGCGTGGCCAGTGACGCGGCGCGCGCCGCCTCGGGCACGCGCGGCGAGAACGCCCCGCCCGACGCCGCCACCCTGGACCAGCTGCTGAACCGGCTGCGCGCGCTGATCGGGCTGGCGCGCGTGAAGAGCGAGGTGGAGACGCTCACCAACATCATCCGCGTGCGGCAGATGCGGCGCGACCAGGGGCTGCCGCTGTCGCCGCTCTCGCTGCACATGGTGTTCGCCGGCAACCCGGGAACGGGGAAGACCACCGTCGCGCGCATCCTGGCCGAGATCTTCCACGCGCTGAACGTGCTGGCGCGCGGGCAGCTGGTGGAGGTCGACCGCGCGGCGCTGGTGGCCGGCTACGTGGGGCAGACGGCCACGAAGGTGACCGAGGTGGTGGAGCGCTCGCTGGGCGGCGTGCTGTTCATCGACGAGGCGTACGCGCTGACCACCGGCCGCGGGCAGACCGACTTCGGCTACGAGGCGGTGGACACGCTGGTGAAGCTGATGGAGGACCACCGCGAGGAGCTGGTGGTGATCGTGGCCGGCTATCCCGCGCCGATGCGCAAGTTCGTGGGCTCCAACCCCGGGCTGGAAAGCCGCTTCAACCGCTACGTCGACTTCCCCGACTACACGCCCGAGGAGCTGCTCGCGATCTTCGACAAGCTGTGCAAGGAGGGCGAGTACACGCTGGGCGAGGCCGCGTCGAAGCTGGCCGACCGGCTGTTCAAGCAGATGCACGACACCCGCGACCGCAACTTCGCCAACGGCCGCGCGGTGCGGAACCTGTTCGAGCGCGCGCTGGCGCAGCAGGCCAACCGCGTGGCGAAGCTGGAGAACTGCACGCGCGAGGCGCTCTGCCTGATCGAGGAAGACGACCTGAAGCTCGCGCACGAGCAGCTGGAGCAGGAAGAAGCCGAGCGCGGCGCCGCCTCCGACGCCGGCGACCCGTCCGGCGACGCGGGGGACGACTCCGGCGCGGGGATGAACCCGGTCGCGTTCGCCTGATCGGTAACAATCGGCTCGGGTGGCTAGCGGCAGCACGGGAACATATGATATGGTATTCTGAAGTCGCGACTCTGACACTTAAGAGACCATCTTAGGCCCATGCCGAACGTTATCGAAGCATTCTCAAACGCCCGGCTCACGCAAGGGGTGATCTTCACCTGTGCAAAAGCTGAAGGATATGAAGGGTGTGAGGTATCCGGTCTCATAATAACTGCTAGATGTGACGCGGCTCAGGACAAAACGGCGATCTACAACTATGTACCTGTTGTGCGACTTGAAGATTGGCTGCGACGGGATTTCCGGATCATCACCTGTGAGCGCGAGCAGAAAAATGTCCATGGTAATCTTCGACAGGTATTGAAGTCCGCAGGTTACACCCCAGCAATCTTGGACATCCATCGGCCGAGAGCCGTCCTCGACACCCTCTTTCCCATCGATCACCATCAGATGGCGATTCGGAAAGCACGAAAATCTTTCGAAAAATCTGTGGCTCAATTCGAGCTGCTGGAAGATGCATTGTCGTCGACGCCGGCTACGGTCGATCTCCCTAAGCTCCATCAGCAGTTCTCAGGCACTCACATGGCGGTTCTTCGGGAGTGCATTACTCAACAGCTAAGTGGGTACTATTTCTTAGAATCGATCTCGCCGAACGATAAGGATGCGGCAGGGTTCGTGGTACTATTGCGCGAGATCCACCACTTACCAAAAGAATTAGCCGGAGAAGTTCCGGGGGGGATCGATCAGAATGCCTACGAAGAGGTTTGCAATATCACTGAACTTGCGCGAGGGAAGCTCGAATTTACATCAGCTGATTTCTGTTTGCCCCTCGGACGTGTGCGATCACCCGAAATAGAACATCTCATGCAAGCTTTCGCACTTCTATTCACTCGCGTGGGAATTGCGGATCCGGATCCCACCCTTCTCGATCGATTTCCGGCCCGGTATCTCGTCACCAGGGAGCCCGCATGATTAACGTAATTGTGGTGGATGACGGCGCAGCAGCCGAAATCATTGCAGAGCGCTCTCTGCAATCGACAGAGTTCCTGCAAGGCCGTATACTCGCAGAGATGCTAAGGAGCCGCAACGCTTCATCCGAACCGTTCTCGCCGAGGGTTCGATCCGGTGTTTTCGACGACGGTTTGTTCTTCCTCGGAGAAAAGTCCCGGGGCCATTTTCTTGTCTTCGATTTGGAGAATACTCACCTCTTCCGTGAATTCACTGCATCGGATGCATTAATTGTGTTCCAGAGGGTATGTCGATTTGCTGTAAGGATATGGGATAATCTAAAACTTAGTTCAAGCGAGCGGATGATCGCTGACTCCACCAAGGCGGCAATCTTTCCTTTTCGACTTCCGAACGAGTACCGGGTTACAGTCGAGCGTAAACCCGATGAGAAACGTGGTGAGAAGCGATTCGCTGGTAATCATCTGCTTGTCTACCGAGGGGGTTACGATGAAGGGGGTGGTGCATTAGAAGTAGCGGAAATTAAAAATTTCCGTAACGCACTCCGAACAGTACAGTCAGCACGCAGCGCACTCCTTCGCACCCAAGTTGGCGGAAATCAGCCTGATGCAAATAGTGCGGCAGCACTGCGTGTGACACAGTTACAAACCGGAGAATCTGCCACATCTCTGAGCGGGCTAGGCTTTAACGAATGGCTTCCGTACCTAACCGAAGCTCAACGGGCGTTTGTCCGCCGCCCGATCTCTCGGGCAGAGCGAATCGAGGGCCCTGCTGGTACAGGAAAGACTCTTTCATTGGTCCTTCGATGCATCGGGACGTTGCTTGAAGCGCAGCGTGCGAACATCGTGCACCACAGTATTTTTGTTGCCCATAGTCAAGCGACTGAAAAAACCATTCGAGGTCTCTTTTCTGAGATCGAGCCCGCCGGAGCCGATTTCTCCTCCCGCGAGCGCGCTCACGCCGACCAATCAGTAATGATTACGACCCTTCAATCATGGTGTGCCTCGTTTTTGGGAGAGCGCCAGGTCAGTGAAAATCAATTCCTCGACCGCGATGCATTGGAGTCGAAGGAACTGCGATTAATGTACATTCTCGAGTCCTTACAAGAGGTAAAACAGACCGAGTTAGAAACCCACCGCCCTTTTCTATCGCCTGAGTTCGCGAACTTTATCGACAGGGAGGATGAATTTAATGTTGCAGAGATGATCCAGCACGAAATTTCTATCGTGATTAAGGGACGAGCTGACGAAAACTACGAGAGTTATCTCGCTCTGGCCCGGATCGACTACAACCTTCCGCTGCATTTCGATGGTGACAAAGGTTTAGTGTTTGCTGTTTTTCGTCGATATCGCGACAAGCTTGAAGCCATAGCGCAATTTGACACTGACGATGTAGTCCTCACGACGATCGGACAACTTCACACACCGATTTGGCGTCGGCGCAGATCCCGCGAGGGGTTCGACTCCATCTTTATCGATGAAACGCATCTGTTCAACTTGAATGAACTTTCAGTCTTTCACCATTTGACAAGAGAGCCTGGTACGTTCCCTATCATCTTTTCTGCCGATCGCTCACAGGCGCCAGGAGACCGCGGCCTCACGAATGCACTTTTGGACGAAACAATCGCCCCGCATTTGAACGATACGCTTGCAGTTCCAATGCGTGCTATCTTCCGCTGCTCTCCTGATATCACTGCTGTTGCCCTTTCGGTCACTGCATCAGGGGCGACGCTATTCACTACTTTTGATAACCCACTCTCGTCCGCGGCAAGCACCTTTACCGCGGCTGAAGAAAGGCTCGCATCTCCTCCCCTCTTACTGCTTTGTCCAACAGACGAGGAGATGGTTAGGGTCGCCATCGTTCGTGCCGAAAGAATGGTAGCCGAATTGGGCTGCAAAAAAGCGGAGGTTCTCGTCGCTGTTTTCGGTGAGGCACTTTTTGAACTCTCACGTAGGGAATTTGAGCGCACGAACAAACCGGTAGAGTTACTGCAACAGCGTGCCGACCTCGACGGCGTTCTTAGAGCAAAACAGCATGGACGATTTGTGCTTTCGACTGCTGATTACGTCGGTGGATTGGAGTTTCAGGGCGCGATTCTTCTTGGCGTCGATGAAGGCCGGGTTCCTCCTACGAAGCTCTCCAGAACGGCAGATAGCAGGCACTTTCAAGACTTCCGGTCGCACAATCGGCTGTACGTCGCGATCACTCGTGCCAAGTATAGATTAGAATTCTTGGCATTAGCCGCAGAAGGTCCGAGCCCGATATTGAAAGACGCCATTCGTCACCGCTTGGTCTCGGTGATACAATCTGACGAACGTTGATCCGCTCTGGCGGCCCGACAGCGGAGCCTCTACTTTTCGATAATCAATCACCTGAACCGGACCGACACCTCGATGTTCAAGCTCTTCTGGCACGCCGGCGTCTTCGCGATCGTCACCTTCCTCGTGTACCTCGTCTGCATGGCGTTCGTGCGGATGGAGGACCGGCGCGAGGCGGCCCGGCAGCGGCGCAACTCCTGAGCGCACGCCCGGAGCGGCGCAGATGGAAATACGATCCGGCGCCCGATTGCGAGCGCCGGATCGCTGGCATCCATGAGCCGGCGCCCGCGACAAACGCGGGCGCCGGTTCGCGTTTCACCGCCGCCGCGGCGTGTAGTTGAACGTCGTCTTGCGGTCGCCGGCGATGGCGCGCTGGTCCTTCATCAGGAAGCCGGCGCGGCGCGCGCCTGCGGCGCTCAGGTCGGGGACGAGGCGCGCGGGCGGGGGGACGAGCACGCCGACCTGGATGTACCTCCCGCGGCAGATCTCCACCCAGTGCCCCAGGCTGAAGCGCACGGCCACGCGCCCGCCCTCCAGGTGGTGCAGCGCGAACTCGGCGGGGAACTCGCCGAAGCCGTAGGTGCACTCGTCGCCCGGCGGCTGCACCTCCACCCGCTTCAGCGCCTCCGTCATCGCCGCCGGCGAGGCGGAGGCGCGCACGTGCGCCGAATCCATCGCCTGCCGCACGAGGGCGTCGCCGGCCAGCGCGCGCAGCACCTCGCGCTCGGGCACCAGGTCGGTGATGCGCGCCGGGTGCGGATGGGCGGCGGTGCCGCGCGCCAGGTCGTACGCCACGAAGCGCGTCCACATGATGGGGTGCACGCCGCCGCAGTCGCAGTAGGTCGCCTCCTCCAGGCTCACGATCGAGCCCACCACCGACAGCAGCCGCACCGTCCGCTCGTACTCCTTCACCGTCGCTTCCTCGTCGCTGACGTCCTCCATCTCCGCCCACTCCGCGTCGGCGATCCGGCGCGCGGAAAAGACGAGCGCGCCGTCGCTGGCCCGCCGCGCGGTGATGTCGCGGTCCGTCCACGCCACGTCGAATCCGCCCGAGCGCCCGCGCCAGATCGTCCGCTGCGCGGTAGAGCGGGACGCGGCCAGGGACAGCAACGGCAACAGCAGCAGGGAGATGCGGATCATCTTCGCGAGCATGCGCGTCATCGGGAGATGGGGATGGAGAAGGAGATGGAGATGTCGATCATCTTCGCGGATGGGGATGGAGCCTTCGCAGGCCAGACCCACCGGCGGCTGAAGCCGCAGCAACAACCACGGGAAGCCTCGCAAACTGCGCGAGGCTGTTCGGCTCGGGAGCAGTCGCCCGCTCGATCGGCTCGGTTTCCGGACGCGAGTTGATGTCATTCGCGGGCGATACGGAGGATCACGCGCGGGCCCTCGCCGGAGGCGGCGAGGACGCGGTTGGCCTCCGCGACGAGCTCCGGCGGCGAGTCGATGAAGCCCGCGCCGCGCATCAGCGCGATGGACGCGCGGTTCGTCTCCAGCACGTCGACGAAGATCTCGCGCGCGCCGCGGCGATGCGCTTCCGCGATCACCTCGCGCACCAGCTCGCGCCCCAGCCCCAGCCGCCGCGCGGAGGGATCGACCGCGAGCGCGCGCAGCCACACGCCGGGCAGGTCCGTCCCCTCCGCCCGATACTCGTCCACGAAGACGAAGCCGCGCACGCCACCCCGTGCGTCGAACGCGGCCACGGCGGCGCCCGCCGTCGCCCAGCGCGTACGCGCCTGCGTGACGATGTACGGGCGCATCCGCGGCAGGTTCCCGGCGCAGAATGCGTCCAGCGCGTCCGCGTCTTCCGGGCGGACGGGGCGGACGTGCACCGGCCCCACGCGCCGCCCGCGGATCCGCCGCCCCGCCGCGGACGTCCTGGCGAGCCGCGCCGCCGGGCCGAGCACCATCCGCGCGGCCGCCGCGGCGCGCTGCATCGCCCACGCGGCCGCCCGCCACCCCGCGCCGAAGCCCAGCGTGCGCCCGCCGCGCCGGATCGCCGCGACGCGGCCGTGCACCTCGCCGGGCGCGTCGTCCACCCGCCCGCGCGGCGTCCCCACCCGCAGCGGCAGCGTGGCGGCGACGACGCGCACCGCCCACGCGCCGTCGCGGCGGACGAGCGCCAGGTCGCCCCGTTGCAGATCATCCACCGCGCAGCGCGCCACGCCGATCTGGTCGCCGGGGCGCAGGAGCGGTGAGAAGGTGCGGCCGTTCACCGGCAGCCACACGAGCGCATCCCCATCCGCGGCGTTGAGCCGGGCCAGGATGTCGTCGGCGGACGGTGCGTCGGTCACGGAGGATGCGGCGGGGCGGGAACGGCGCGGCGTGGACGGCATCCAATCTACCGACGCCCGCGATACCCACAAAGGCGGCTGAAATCGCGGTCGAACGCAGGAGCGTGCAGGGGCGCCCCATCCGGAGCGCCCCCTTGCTTCATCCGGCCGCGATCGTGCCGTGCCTCAGCAGTTGTTGTCCCACGAGATCGGCTGGGGGTTGCAGTACGGCGGCGCGGGGCACGAGTAGCAGGAGTCCTGGAGGCCCGTGTGGCACTGGTCGCCGCTCTGGTAGGTGTAGGTGTGGGCGTGCACGGTCCCCCCGCGGCCGTTCGCCCCCGCGTCGAACGAGTGCACCGCGATCTGGTCGAGGTTCAGCTTCAGCTTCTTCACGTGGGCCTCCTTGGAGCGGGAGAGACGGGCCGCGACGTTGCGGTGCGTCTATCCTACCATCGTCCGGCTTCTTTCGACAATAGCGGATCAGCGGAAACATTGTCCGCAATCGCGGGGCGGGGAGGCTTCTGCGACACGCCGGCATTCCTGGAACGAGGAGCGCCCGCCGGGGGTCCGGCGGGCGCTGGCTGTCCGTTCTACCGTCACGGGCGCGCGGCGAATCGCGATCCTGCCGCGATCACCGGTGCGACTGGTGGTCGTGCGCGTGCGCGTGATCCATCCCGCCCGTCCCGGCCATCGCATCGGCCTGCGCGGCGGGCCTGGCGGCGGCGCCGTGGCTCATCCCCGGCATCGCGCCGTGGTCGTGGCCCGAGGCAGGCGGAGCGGCGCCCTGCATCCGCATGTGCATGTGGCCGCCCTGGTTGCCGGTGTGCACCAGGTGCCAGTCCAGCTTCAGCTCGGGGTTGTTCGGGTCCACGCCCGGCCACCGCGCCCCGCCCTCGGGGACGATCGCGCCGCCCAGCGCGCCCATCGCGCCGCCGGGGATGGTCTGGCCGGTGGGGTTGTCGTACTCGGCCGTGATCCGGTACACGTGGTCCGCCCGCACCGGAATGCCGAGCTGCCACACGAAGTACGACGCCGGCATCCCCACCACCTCGCCCTCGCCGTCCACCTGCGGGCGCCCGTTCCAGATCACCTTTCCCGCGGTGACGTCCTCCAGGCGCAGCGCGGTGCCGTACTGGTGCAGGTGCCCGCTCACGCCCAGGATGCGCCCCGCCACCGCCGGCCGCGCCTCCCAGCTGCGGCGGCTGCGCCCCGGCGGCAGGTCCCACGAATGCAGGCTGGCCGGCGGCATCACGTCCATGTAGAAGGGGAACACCGACACCGGCTTCAGCACCGCGCTCCCCGGCGTGTAGCCGAAGTGCAGGCGCAGCTTCACGCCGCGGTAGGCGGTGGGCGTGGGGTTGTGCATCATCACCGTGACGATGAGCTCCTGCCCGCTGCGGACGCGGTAGCCCAGCATCCGCGGGAGCGCCACCGGCGCCGTCTCCTGCCCGGCGGCGGCCATGCGCAGCATGATGGGGCTGAACAGCTCGCGCTGCCCGGGCACGATCACGTTCACGTGGTGCAGCGTGCGCCGCGGAACGGGGCGTCCGTCTGCGTCCACCATCTCCACGCGGTAGCCGTGCAGCCAGCCATCCACGGGGAGGGCGGCGTGGTACGCGGGAAGCTGCCGGTGGCCGCCGTTGGCGGGGAGGTCGACGGGGCCGACCTCCAGCACCAGGTCCCGGTGCTCGGCGTCCACGCCCACGCGCAGCCCGGGCGCGTTCGCGGCCGGCGCGGCCATCATGGCCGGCGCGGCGGCGGGCGCCTGGGCGCGCATGAGGAAAGCGGTCGAAGAAAGCACGGCCAGCGTAGCCAGGCCGGTCAGCGCGATGCTCGCTCGCATGGGTGAGAACGGTGTGGCGGTGGTGGATGGATCGCGTGCTTGGGGCGGAGGAGAATTGCAGCAGGCCGTGTTCCGACAAGGTAGCGCGACCGCACACTCCGGCGGAAGTGCTACCACATCGCTTCCGGCACCGGCGGCTGAAGCCGCAGCAACAACCACGGAAAACCTGACAAACTGCGTCAGGCTTCGACTGCAACTGCCAGCGAGAAGGATCTCGGCGCGATGCCATCCCCATCGCCCGGATACCGCCGAGCAGTCCCGCAGGGACTTTGTGCCCTTGTTGCCCGCCAATTCATTGGCGGGGAGAGGGGTGGCCGGGCCGCGCCCGGCAGGCTCAGGTCGCCACGGCCAGCGACCTGGCCTTCTTCACCGTCTCCGGGTCCGGCTCGCGGCCCAGGATGGCGTCGGCGATCAGCGGCCCGTGGAACTTGCCGTTCTCGATGAAGATCTTGTTCGCGTCGTACCCCGCCGCCACCACGCCCGCGATGTACACGCCCGGCACGTCCGTCAGCATCGTGTTGCGGTCGTGCGCGGGGATGCCGGTCTGCGCGTCGATGCTCACGCCCAGCTCGCGCAGCAGGCCGGGGTCGGGCACGTACCCCGTCATCGCCAGCACCCAGTCGTTGGGGATCGTGCGCACCCGGCCGGTGTCCAGGCTCTCCACGTCCACCTCGCGCGGGCGGATGGCCACCACGCGGTGGCGCCAGAGCGCGGGGATGGAGCCCTCGGTGATGCGGTTCTCGATGTCGGGGCGCACCCACGGCTTCACCCCGCGGTCCAGCCCCTCGAACAGGTGCACCATCGTCACCCGCGCGCCCTCGCGCCAGGTGGTGAGCGCCGCGTCGGCCGCGCTGTTCCCCGCGCCGATCACGATCACGTCCTGGTCGAAGTAGATGAAGGGCTCGGTGAAGTAGTGCACCACCTTGGGCAGCTCTCCGCCGGGCACGTCCAGCCGCCGCGGCGTGTCGAAGTAGCCGGTGGCGATCACGATGTTGCGGGCGCGGTACTGCGCATCGTCCACCTCGCGGATGCGGGTGCGCACCACGAACTCGCCGCCCGCCCGCTCGATGCCGGTGACGCCCTCGTACTGGTGCACGTTCAGCCCGAAGTACTGCACCAGCTTGCGATAGTAGCGCAGCCCCTCGCGGCGGGTGGGCTTGTCTCCGGAGGTGGTGAACGGAATGTTGGCGATCTCCAGCTTTTCCGGACCGCTGAAGAAGGTGGTGTAGGTCGGATAGCGGTACATCGACCAGGTCACCGGCCCCTGGTCGAAGATCACGCAGGAGAGCCCGCGCTCCTTGGCCGCCACGCCCACGGCCAGCCCGCACGGCCCCGCCCCCACCACCGCGATGTCGAAAACCTGCTGCTCCGCCATCATGCCCCGTCTGCTCTGGATACAGCGCGTCCCGCCGGCACCGCGCCGTCGGGACGTGACAGAATAACCCGTGCGTCAATCGCAGGCCAACAGTATGCAGGGAACACCAGACCTTGTAATACGCGTCAGGACGGAGACAGCCTTAGAACGGTAGATCATCCTCCGGCTCAACACGATCCAATCGCTTCTCTTCAGTAAGGAGTAGGTGCCGAGCACGCTGTAACAGTTCGTCGAAAGTGATAACTTCCGGGTTCACGAGGTTTCGCCGAAATAATTCGAACGAGGTGCGTTTCGTGATCGTGTCGAGTTGACGAGTGTGACCGATGATCAAAATACCTTTAGGCATTACCGTGTAGCTATGAGTCGTCTCAAGACGCCCCCGATTTTCTTCGTTCGTGGCGCCGTAGATTTCCCACGTGCGACAATTGGACTGAAGTTGTGCAACTCCGCCAGCCAGTTCTCTACCGATCAGATGAACCTTATTTCGATACGGCTGATTTCCCACCAATGTACTATCAGGTGTTTTGATCTCAACAAGTACCGTGAAGCGAATTTCCGCTTCCGTCGCAGCAAGGAAATCCCCCTGCTGACCTCCTGTACCTGTTACGAGAGTACCTCCGTAATGCGGCTGAGTTTCAACAGGTGATAAAAAGCGATAAGAAAGACCGTAACCGAAAATCCAAGTATTGTTTTCGAAAAAATTCTGCCACTCGCTTTCTGACCAATCGCCTGCAGTAAGGTGCACCTCGAACTCGACAACTGCTTGTTCTCGTATCTCGTGAAGTTTTGCAAGCGCAACTGCGCGGAATAGGTTTGGATTTAAATCACTCAACAGTTCCCAAAGCTGGTCGCCGGCACTTCCATGCAATTCTTCTAGGATCTCCCTCGCTGGGCCCTTCACAATGAGCGCCTCATCCTCGTCAGCGACAACTAGTCGCCGCTTCCCGCGTGGGACACCATCTTCCCCTAGTCTATAAAGCCGCTCAAGCTCGCGGTACAGGTCCAACGTCTCGGCCGAATCCAACTGTATCCGAACCTCTTGTCCCGCCTTTAACTGAGTCAGATTAAATGCATCAACGTCGTGCCACGGCGAGGAACTTGAATGTCGCCTCTGATGCAGAATACAGGCTTTTACTCGCGCCTCGTTGTTCTTGGGATTGTCGATGATTTCCACGCGAAGAATTCGTCGAGTCCTCGCAGTGTCTTGATTCTCTGGTAGGTGAAGCCAAATGTCCTCAACTCTGGCCGTTCGCGACGACGTGCTCTCAACACGGTACGAGTGCGACATCGGGCTCCATCCAATTAGAGATCTGTATCCTGCGATGCCATTTACACCAGCGCAAAACTCACTACCGTCATCATGGATTCCGAGTGAACCCGAACGACAGCTTTGATGAGTTACCGGTGCTCGGCTTTAATCCGCCGCCACCCCCGTGCGCTCCTCCGCCCCCGCACCCGCCGCGACCACCGCCAGCGCCTGCTCCAGGTCGGCAATGATGTCGGCGGCGTCCTCGATGCCGAGGGAGACGCGGATGAAGCCGTCGCGGATGCCGTTGGCCTCGCGCTGGGCGGGCGTCATGGCCGCGTGGCTGGTGTAGCGCGGCTCGCTCATCAGCGTCTCCACGCCGCCCAGAGACGGGGCCAGCTTCGCCAGCTTCAGCGCGCGCACGAACTTCGCGGCCGCCGGCCCGCCGCCCGCGATCTCCAGTCCGATCATCCCCCCGAAGCCGTGCAGCACGCGCCGCGCGGTCTCGTGGTCGGGGTGCGACACGAGTCCCGGGTAGTGCACCCGCGCGATCCCGGGGTGCGTCTCGGCCCACGCGGCCACCGCCAGCCCGTTCGCGTTGTGGCGCTCCATCCTGAGCGCCAGCGTCTTCATCCCCCGCTCCAGCAGCCACACGGCGTGCGGATCCAGCGCCGGGCCCCACACCTTCGCGCGGTCGCGCACCGCCTTCACCCGCGCGCGGCTCCCGGCGATCACGCCCGCGGTCACGTCGCTGTGGCCGCCCAGGTACTTGGTGGCGCTGTGCATCACCAGGTCCACGCCGTGCTCCAGCGGCCGGCAGTTCAGCGGCGACGCGAAGGTGGAATCGACGATCACCGTCGCCCCGCGCGCGTGCGACTCGTGCGCCAGCGCGGCCAGGTCCATCACCCGCAGCAGCGGGTTCGACGGGCTCTCGCCCATCACCAGCTTCGTGTTCGGGCGGAAGGCGTCCGTCCACCCGGGCTGGAACATGTCCACGAATGTCGCCGTGATCCCCAGCCGCGGCAGCTCCGTCTCCAGCAGCGCGCGCGTGCCGCCGTAGATGGCCTCGGTCGCCACGATGTGGTCGCCCGCCTGGACCACGGAAAGGACCGCGCACGCCATCGCCGCCATCCCGCTGGCCAGGATGACGGCGTCCTCCGCGCCCTCCAGCGCGGCGACGCGCTCCTCGGCCAGCACGTGGTTGGGCGCGTTGCCGTAGCGCTGGTACAGGACCGGCCCCTCGCCGTCGGGCGCGTTGTAGAACGTGGTCGACAGGACGATGGGGTTCACCACCGGCGCGTTCAGGTCGCGCGCGCCCTCGCCGGCGTGCACCGCGCGGGTGGACGGGCCGGTGCGGTCGGAGTCACTCATCGAGCAGCAGGGAGAGAGGGGTCACGGTGCCGTCGGCGTTGGGCGTCACCACGCGCTGGCTGACGAGGGTGGCCATCACCGCGTCGACCACCTCGCGCGGCAGCCCCACGTCGTCGGCCACCTGGGCGGCGCCGGCGCGGCCGCGGCGCACCAGCGCGTCCCACGCGGCCCGGTGCAGCGGGTTGGCGGCGCCCATCAGCTTCACCACGCCCTCCTCGTCGCGCGCCACCAGCAGAAGCGAGTGCCGCTCGAGCACCGCCTCGATGGCGTCCTCGTGGTGCTCCTGCATCCCCACCAGCACGAAGAACGCCTCGGAGGGCCGGTCGTCGCCCACGAAGCGCAGGAGGAGCCGGGCCACGATCTCGTCGGCGCACGAGTAGTCCAGCACGCGCACCTGCGAGAAGTCCAGGACGGACAGGCAGGGCGTGGCGGCCGGGCCCTCCATCTCCGCGATCTGGCTTTCCACGCCGGTGCGGATGGCGCGGCCGGTGGGCCGCGTCACCAGGTTGCTGAACAGCGAGGTCACCGAGCGGCGCTGCACGGCCATGAGGCGAAAAGGGGCGCGGGTGACGAAGGCGGCGTGCACCGGGCTCAGGCGTCGGCGACGGTCACCCGGTCCATGCGGTCGCCCCGCGCCAGCTGGTGCACCACGTCCAGCCCCTGCGTCACCTTGCCGAACACGGTGTGCACCCCGTTCAGGTGCCGGGTGTTGGCCTCGCTCAGCACGATGAAGAACTGGCTCCCGCCGGTGTCCTTCCCCGCGTGCGCCATCGACAGCGACCCGTCCTCGTGGCGATGGGGATTGCCCTGCGTCTCGCACTTGATCTTCCACCCCGGCCCGCCGGTGCCGACCGTGGGGTGGTTCAGCCCCTTCTCCTTCGTGATGGGGTCGCCGCCCTGCACCACGAAGTCGGGGATCACGCGGTGGAAGATGATGCCGTCGTAGAAGCCGCTCTGGGCCAGCTTCTCGAAGTTGGCCACCGTTCCCGGCGCCGCGTCGTCGTACAGCTCGGCGGTGAAGGTGCCCTTGTTGGTCTCGAAGGTCGCGGTCTTCATGTCTTTCCTCGGAAAAGAAGTACGAAAGTTACGAGAAGTACGGGAGTACGATTGGGGATGCGGTGCGTCCCCGCGCGCCCTCAGCCCGGGGGCGGGCGGCGCGGCGGGGCGGCGGCGCGGGTGGCCGGTGCCGGCGCGGCGGGCGGCGGCGCGGGCGCGGCCTCGCGCGCGGGGAGGATGATCTCGATCTGCGCGCCGGGGAAGTACGGGAGGTCCTTCGCCAGCGGGAGCGCGTCGTCCCACTCGGGCACGTCGGCGATGCGGCTGGTGCCGGAGCGGATGGAGATCTTGCCGCCCCACTTGCCCACGCGCTTGCGGATCTGCTTCAATCCCTGCCCGCGCCCCGGCTCGCGGAAGCGGGTGACGCCGTGGATGAACGCCGCCTCGAGCGCCGTGGCGTCGCCCCAGCGGTCACCGAAGCGGGCGGCGTGCTCGCGCTCCAGCGAGCCCTTGAAGCCCACCCCCAGGTCCATCACCGCGATCACCGCCACGCGCCGGTCGATCCCCTTCCACCGCCGGTAGGTCTGGATCCCCACCCAGCCGGGCGCGGCGGCGTGCTCGATGATGTTCTGCGACACCTCGGAGAGGAGGACGCTGAAGCCGATGGCGTCCACCTTCGAGTGGCCCAGCTGCTCGGTCAGCAGCGCGCTCACCCGCCCCTCGTTCAGTTCGTTGACCACCGCGTGCACGTCGTCGGCGGAGTTGATGACGGTGATGGGCAGCAGCGCGCCGGACTCGGGGTTGCGGCCGCGCGGCGGCGCCATCTCGAAGGCGATGGCCGCGGCGGAGAGGAAGCCCATCCCCCCGAAGTAGCGCACCACCTCGGGAGATTGGGGGAGGTCCAGCATCGGCCGGCCGCCCGTTTCGCCGATGTAGGTGCCGATCGCCAGCAGCCCCAGCATGCCGTACGGATCGGCGAAGCGCACGTGGCGCGCGTCGAAGAGCAGCTTCTCGTCGCCCGCGTCGGCCGCCTCGGCGAGAAGCCCCTCGAAGGCCTCGCCGTTCAGCGTCTGGGGGACCGTCACCACGCGCGTCACGGGCGCGCGCCTCCGTTCATCGGCATGGGGGCAAACTACTCCGCCGGGCGGGAATCGGAAAGTGTTCGGTGTGGAAGGACGGTGCGAACCCCAGTGCGTTACGAACCTTCGTCCGCGCGGGACAGCATCCACGGGACCCCGAGATCCTCTCGCTTTGTCTCATGCTGTCGTAGTTCGCGGGACAGCGGCGTTAATGTAGCGATCGGGCCGCCGGCTCGATCTGGCCAACCTACCCCATCGGAGGCCCGCATGAAGAAGCTCTCGCTCAAGATCGAGGATCTCAGCGTCGAAACCTTCGCGGTGAAGGAGAAGTCCCGCGGTGGCGTGGAAAGCCGGGCGGAAACGCTTCCCTATTGCGGCGGCAGCGAGGTCAACTGCAACTCGCTGGACTACGCGACGCAGTGCGACTGCTCGGCCGGACCGCACTGCACGCTTCCGTGCGTGGAGTACAGCCAGGCCACCGACTGGCAGGCCTGCTGCGGCTGACGCGGCGATCCACAGCGAAACCGGCCGCCGGAGATTCCGGCGGCCGGTTTTCTTTTCACCCCTCCGCGTCCCATGCGCCGCGGCGCGCCGTCAGATGCTCGTACAATCCGCTGCCGCCGCGGTGCTCCAGCTTCGCGGCGGCGACGGCGTTCGCGCGGCGGACGGCACGCTCCACGTCCAGTCCCCCGAGGAGGCCGCAGAACAGCGATGCGCCCCAGACGTCGCCGCAGCCGGTGGGGTCGCCGCCGGGCGCGTGCGGAACGGCGGGCACCTGGCCGTGGGCGACCGTCGATGGCGACTCGCCGGGCTGCAGCAGACCGCGACGCGCCATGTACCGCGCGCCGTCGCTCCCCTGCGTCACGAACACGGCGCGCGGCCCGAGGCAATACACACCTTCCAGCGCCTCCGGCGCGTCAGGGCGGGTGTCGGTGAGCAGCTCGAACTCCTCCGCGTTCATCTGCACCACATCGAACGAGCCCAGCCACTCGGCCGGGCGCGGCAGGCGGCGCGGCTCGCGGGGGCCGCCGGGGAGCGGCGGGCCGAGGAAGAGCGAGTGCAGGTCGGCGTAGACGGGATGCGGGAAGTGGCGGAGCATCTTCGCCGCCGCGAGATCCAGCTCCCAGCCGGAGAGGAAGTTCACGTAGAGCGCGTCGAGCCCGTCCAGGTGCGGCGCCAGCTCATCCCACGTCCACCCCGGCACGCCGCCGCTCATCTTTTCCCCGCGGCTGGCGGCGTCGGTGTAGACCAGCTCCACGCGGTTGTTGGGCTGGGGGACGGAGACGACCGCGTCGCGCGTGACGATGCCGCCCAGCGTGTCGAGGAGTTCGTGCGCGCGCCCGAGCAGGTCCGCGCCGACGTGGGCGATGGGGACGATCTCCCACCCCTCCGGCCGCATGGCCGCCGCGGACGCGAGCGAGAACGACATCCCGCCCCACGTCTCCAGCGGCCGCCCCGCCGCCTGGTCGGCCAGCGTCCACACTGTGTCCCAAACGAACGTGCCGAGGATGCCGAGGCGCTTCACTGGATAGTGCGGAAGTGCGTGAGTGCGGGAGTGCGTTGGGTTCGGTGCTGCACGAACTCCGGTGTGGACCGGCGCGGTTCCTGTTCCAGGGGCGGCTGAAGCCGCAGCAACAACCACGGAAAGCCTGACAAACTGCGCCAGGCTTCAACCGCGAGCCAACACCGGATCACCACCAGAATCGTCCACCGGGCCCGGCGCTACGCTCCGAACACGCCGTCGCACCCTCTCGCGGCGTGATTGTTGCGCCGGTAAAGGACGTCACGGCATACGGGCTTACCGGGCGCAGGCCGCTGACATTCACCGCACTTCACACGGAGGCGCATCATGCGGACGTCCAAATTGAAGCTGGAAGAGGTCGAGGTCGAGTCGTTCGAGCTCGGCGAGGGAGAGGACGCGAGCGGAACGGTGCGGGCGAACGAGCTCGTCTCCCAGGAGGGAACCTGCCCGGGGCAGACGGCCGCCTGCACCGCGTGCCGGCCGCTGTACTGCAACTGAGCCGGGCGGCAGGCGGATCGGGAAGTCGACCGCCGCTCGTACCGGAGCGGGCCTGATCGCGAGCCCGGGGAACCACGCCGGAGGGGCGGATCCCCGGGCTCGCGACCGGAATTCAACTCGAAGGCCCCCCGGAGAAGGGCGATTGAAATCGCGGCAACAACGGCCCGAAGTCCGCCTTCGCGGACTCCCCGCCTCGGCATCTCCGCTCGATTCGAGCCGGCAGAACTCCTCCGGTTCCCTTCCCCGCCCCCGATGCCGAGCCGAACAGCCTCGCGCAGTTTGCGAGGCTTCCCGTAGTTGTTGCCGCGGCTTCAGCCGCCTTCCGCACTCCCGCACTCCCGCACTTCCGTTCAGACGTGCCCGTAGTTCTCCTTCTTGAACACCGCCGCGGCGCCGACCACGCCGGCGGTGCCGGGGAGCTGGCCCGAGACGATGCGGCAGCATTCCTGCGCGCTGCGGAAGGCGCGGCGGCGCACCTCGGCGCGCAGCGGCTCGAACAGGTGCTCGCCCGCGCGGGTCACGCCGCCCGCGATCACCACCATCTCCGGGTTCAGGATGTTGATGATGCTGGCGATCCCCGCGCCCAGGAACTTGGCCGTGTCCTTCATCACCTCGTTGGCGTACGGATCGCCCTCCACCACCGCCTCGTACACCGTGGCGGCGGTGATGTCGTCCAGCCTGCCATCCACCATGTCCACCAGCAGCGAGGGCGCGCCCGCCTCCAGCCCCTCGATGGCGCGCGTGGCGATGGCCGGGCCGCTGGCGTACTGCTCCAGGCACCCGTAGTTGCCGCACTTGCAGCGCCGCCCGTTGCTGTCGATGGTCATGTGCCCGATCTCGCCGGCCACGTCGCTGCAGCCGTGGTAGATCTCGCCGTTCAGCACGATCCCGCCGCCGATCCCCGTCCCCAGCGTGAGGCCGACCAGCGTCTGCGTTCCGCGCCCGGCGCCGGTCCACCACTCGCCGTAGGTGGCGCAGTTGGCGTCGTTGTCCAGCGTGCAGGGCAGGTGCAGCGCGTTGGCCATCAGGTCGCGCAGCGGAAAGTTGCGCCACCCCAGGTTGGGCGTGTTGATCACCGTTCCCGTCTTGCGGTCCAGCGGCCCGGGCGAGCCGATCCCCACGCCGGCCACGGCGTCGCGGGTGGTGCCGTGCCCGGAGGTCACGGACTCGATCGCCTCCTCGACCATGGCCACCATGCGGTCCACCACGAACTTGGCGCCGCGGGTGGCGTCGGTGGGGTGCGTGCGCAGCCCCATCACCTCGCCGCCCTCGATGGGGATCAGGCCGACGACGATGTTGGTGCCGCCCAGGTCCACGCCCACGATCCAGCGCTTCTCGGCGGTGCCGGGGGTCATACGCTCTCCTGGTATGCGGGTTCGCCGTTCAGGCGAAGGGTGGGGTCGGGCGCCAGCTCGGCCAGCCCGCGCCGTGCGCGGTGCTCGCCGCCGGCGCGCAAGCGGGCCAGGAGCTCGCGGTTGCGGCGCAGCATCTGGGGGTCGCGGTACGGGCGCTCGTGGTGCAGGTGCAGGCAGACGGCCCGGTGGCGCGCCTGCACGCCGCGCACCCCGGCGTTCCGGAGACGGTAGCCCAGCGCCTTGTCCAGCCCGCCGTACCCCATCTCCCCCTCGAAGCCGTTCACCCGCTCCAGCGCCTCACGCCACACCGAGGCGTTGTTGCCGTGGAACTCGGTGCTGGTCGGCGTCAGCGCGTCGAAGATGCGGCCGATGCGCCGCGAGCCGGTGAGCCGCAGCGCCCGCCGCCCCGGCCGCCATCCCTGCGCGCGCAGCCAGGCGAGATCGGAGACGCGCCCGCTCGTCACGTCGTCCACGGTGATGCGGTCGCTCACCGCGGCGGGAAGCTTCAGGTAGCCGCCGGCGATGAATCGCCCCGGCGCCGCCAGCGCCCGGTGCGTCGCCACCAGGTCGCGGCGGGGGATGCAGTCGCCGTCGCTGAAGACGAGGTAGTCCCCCGCCGCCGCGGCGATGGCGCGGTTCAGGATCTCCGTCTTCCGGAAGCCCCGGTCCTCGTGCCAGACGTGGAGGAGGTCGAGATTCGCCTCCCCCCGCATCCGATCCACCAGCGCCGCCGTCTCCGCCCCCGAGCCGTCGTCGGCGACGACGAGCTGGAAGGCGCGGTCGGTCTGGACGGCGTATCCCCAGAGGACGCGCTCCAGGTCCCGCGGGCGGTTGTAGGTGGAAAGGACGACGGAGATACGCATCACCCCTTGGGGCCGGGCGTGCAGAGGAGCTCGGACGCGCTCTCCACCGAATCGCCGACAATGGGCTCCAGCGTGTAGCCGCGCGCCCGCAGCCACTCCACGCAGCGGCGGTGCGGCTCCGGCCCGTGGGTGGAGAGAAAGATGACCGGCCGCGCGGCTGCGACCGTCTCCGCGAATCCGTCCAGCACCGCCCCCTCGGCCCCTTCGACGTCGATCTTCACCGCGTCGGGACGGATCCCTCGCTGGCGGCAGAAGTCGTCCAGGCGCAGCGTGCGCACCTCGATCTCCCCCTCCGCGGCCAGGTGCCCGGTACCGCTCCCGGTGCCGAAGTCGAAGCGCGCGGTGCCCTCCTCGTCGCTCACCGCGGCCTGCTCCACGTGCACGTGGCGGAGCGCGTTCACGCGCACGTGCTCGCGCAGGAAGCGGGCGTTGGCCGGGTTCGGCTCAAAGGCCCACACCGCGCCGCCGGGGCCCACCAGGACGCCCGAGAGCAGGGTGTAGTACCCCACGTGCGCGCCCACGTCCAGCACGGTGCCGCCGCGGCGGACGTGCTGCAGGAAAAGGCGGGTCTGCTCGGGCTCGTAGGTGCCCAGCAGGATGCGGAGGACCTTGCCGCGGCTGGCCGGCAGCCACCGGCGCCCCCGCAGCGGCCCCGCGAAGATCGGCAGTCGCAACGCTCTCGTTCGGTCGTGGGATGGATGGGGCGCGGCCGCCACCGGCATCCGCGCGACCGACATTCTAACGCCCGGCGGCCCGATCCTCCAAACCGCAGGGGACAGGGGGACAGGGGAACGGAGAAGATTCCATCGCCCTGCCCGGAAACGAAGCTTGCCCGCAGCGGGAGATGGTCCCGATGCGGGCAAGCATGCGGAGCGGACGGGCTGCGTTCAGTCGCGTGCTCCCCTACCACTTCGGGGGGGAGAGGATGCCGACGGCGGGCTTGCCCTCGCTCAGCAGCGTCCAGCCGCGGATCAGGCGGTAGACGTGCCAGGCGAGCGAGCCCAGCCCGGCGGCGAAGATCATCATGAAGCCGAAGGGGAAGAACAGGACCATTCCCATGAGGAAGGCGAAGAACCCGGCCACGATCAGCCCGACCGAGACGAGCAGGGTGTTCATCAGCCACTCGGCGTGGGATTCCAGCCAGGTGCCGCGCAGCGCGTCGCGCTTGGTCATCCCGATGATGCCGGCCACGATCATCGTGGGCCACACGGCGAACGCCACGGCCATCATGACGTAGCCGATCTGCACGTTGTTCCGCTCGGCGGCCAGCCGGTCGGGCACCGGCGCGCCGGCGTACGGCGCGGGCGGGCCGTACGTCCGCGCCGCCGAGATGGGCCGCCCGCACGCGGGACAGAACGGCGCCGCGTCGGACACCGAGTGCCCGCAGTCCACGCACGCGATCATGGTCATGGGAACCGCCTTGCAACGGAGGATGGATCGAATTCGCCGCGGGCCGGCTTCCGCGCCCGCACACGCCCATACGCGCGCGGAGGCCGGCGAGTGTCAACGATGATGGATGGATGGCGCCGGACCCGCGTCGGGTTGGAGCGACTCGAGTCGGTCGGATTGGTGACGGTACGTCAGGTTTGTGTGCGCGAAAATGCGAGTGAACTCGCGGCTACAACGGCACACAGTCCGCCTTCGCGGACTCCACCGGCGCGTGGAAAGCGGCAGTGCGTCCCACCCGCACCGATGCCGGAAAGCTACCTCTCCCGGTACGGGAGAGGTGGACGGCCTAGGCCGGCCGGAGAGGGCGCGAGGCAGCGGACGCGCACCGCACGCACTCCCGCACTCCCGCACTCCCGCACTCCCGCACTTCCCCTCAATCCCCCACCTGCAGCACCGCCAGGAAAGCCTCCTGCGGAATCTCCACCGTTCCCACCTGCTTCATCCGCTTCTTCCCTTCCTTCTGCTTCTCCAGGAGCTTGCGCTTGCGGGAGATGTCGCCGCCGTAGCACTTGGCGGTCACGTTCTTCCGCATGGCCTTGATGCTCTCGCGGGCGATGATCTTGTTGCCGATGGCCGCCTGGATGGCCACCTCGAACATCTGCCGCGGGATCAGCTCGCGCAGCTTCTCGCTCACGTTGCGCCCGTATTCGTACGCCTTGTCGCGGTGGATGATCACGCTGAAGGCGTCCACCGGGTCGCCGTTGATCAGCATGTCCAGCTTCACCAGCGGGTTGGCCTTGTACTCGGCGAACTCGTAGTCCAGCGACGCGTAGCCGCGCGTGGCAGACTTCAGCCGGTCGTAGAAGTCCAGCACGATCTCGGCGAGCGGCAGGTCGTACGCCAGTTCCACGCGCTGCGGGTCGGGATAGGTCATCCCCTTGAACTCGCCGCGGCGCTCGTGGCACAGCTTCTGGACCGCGCCGATGTAGTCGGCCGGCGTCATGATCCGCGCGCGGACGTACGGCTCGTCGATGTGGTCGATCTTGGTGGGGTCGGGAAGCGCGCTGGGGCTCTCGATCCACAGGTCGCTCCCGTCCGTCATCACCACGTTGTACTTCACGTTGGGAACGGTGGTGATCAGGTCCAGGTCGTGCTCGCGCTCCAGCCGCTCCTGGATGATCTCCATGTGCAGCAGCCCCAGGAAGCCGCAGCGGAAGCCGAACCCCAGCGCCAGCGAGGTCTCGGGCTCGTAGCTCAGCGAGGCGTCGTTCAGCTGCAGCTTGGCCAGCGCGTCGCGCAGCTCCTCGTACTGCTCGGTGTCGGTGGGGTAGATCCCCGCGAACACCATCGGCTTCACCTCCTGGTAGCCCGGGAGGAGCTCGGTGGCGCGGTTGGCGGCGTCAAGGATGGTGTCGCCCGAGCGGGTGTCCTGCACGCGCTTGATCCCCGCGATCACGTAGCCCACCTCGCCCGGCCGCAGCTCCTGCAGCGGATAGCGGCCCAGCTGCAGGTAGCCGACCTCGTCCACGGGATAGACGGAGTCGTTGCTGCCGAAGGCGATGCGCATCCCCGGCCGGAACACCCCGTCCACCACGCGGATGGAGGGGACGGCGCCCACGTACTTGTCGTAGTAGCTGTCGAAGATCAGCGCCCGCGGCGGCGCGTCGGCGTCGCCCTCGGGCGGGGGGACGCGCGCGATGATGGCCTCCAGGATGTCGCCGATCCCGATCCCCGCCTTGGCGCTGGCCAGGATCACCTCGTCGGGGTGCACGCCCAGCAGGTCCACGATCTCCTCGCGGCGGCGCTCCGGCTCGGCGCCGGGGAGGTCGATCTTGTTCAGCACGGGGATGATCTCCAGCCCCGCGTCCATGGCCAGGAACAGGTTGGAGAGCGTCTGCGCCTGCACCCCCTGGCTGGCGTCGACCACCAGGATGGCGCCCTCGCACGCGGCCAGCGAGCGCGAGACCTCGTAGGTGAAGTCCACGTGCCCGGGGGTGTCGATCAGGTTCAGCTCGTACTTCCGCCCGTCGCGGGCGGCGTACTCCATCCGCACCGCGTTCAGCTTGATGGTGATCCCGCGCTCGCGCTCGATGTCCATCGAGTCGAGCACCTGGTCCTTCATCTCGCGCATCTGTAGGGTGCGCGTGGACTCGATCAGCCGGTCGGCCAGCGTGCTCTTGCCGTGGTCGATGTGGGCGACGATGCAGAAGTTACGGATATGGTCGATGCGCAACGGGCGACTGCCTGTCAGTGCTGGGAAGCGTGCGGGTGGCAAGCCGTGGAAAATAGCCGCGCGCCCGCTTTCCGAAAAGCGGGCGCGCTACCGCGACCTGCCGCGCGCTGGTATTTTTGGCGCACGCTCACGGGCCGCCACCGTCTCGTCGATCGAGACGGGGCGGCCGCTGATACACCGCTGCCGCGGAAAAGTCCACCGCGGCTTCACGAACCCGGTCGAGAACTTCGGAAGGCATAGGAAGATGAAGAGATCCGTCGTCGGAACGCTGTCCGCCGCGGCCGCGCTGGCCGCCGTGCCCGCCGCGGCGCAGGTGCCGCTGACGCCGCGCGCGCTGGGGATGGCCAACGCGTACGTGGCCACCGCCCGCGGCTCCGAGTCGCTCTGGCAGAACCCCGCGAACCTGGCGCTCCCCGGCACGCTGGGGTGGAGCTTCACCATCCCCACCCTTTCCGCCGGCGCCGACGTGCTGGGGCTGGACCTGGGCGAGGTGGTGGACATCGCGCAGTACCGCAAGCAGACGGACGAGCGCAAGCAGCAGATCCTGGCCGACGTGCCCCCGGGCGGCACCGAGGCGCGGGCCGACGTTCGCCTTCCCGCCGTGTCGGGGCAGATCGGGCCGTTCGCGGCCGGGTTCTCGTTCAACACGGTGGCCAGCCACACCATCGACCGCGACTTCGTGGACCTGCTCCTCTTCGGCTTCCAGGCGCAGCCGGGGCGCTACAACATCACCCCGCAGGAAACGCAGGGCTTCCGCGCCAGCTGGTGGGACTTCGCGGTGGGCTACGGGCGCCGCCTTCCCGTGCCTCTTCCCGGCCCGCTGACGGTGGGCGCCACCGCGCACGTGTACATGGGCACCGCGCTGCTGCGCACGGGGATCGTGCGGGTGGACACGGTGCGCAACAACGTGGGCGTCCCGCAGGACCTGCAGGTGACGTACGCGGGGGTGAAGGACCGCGGCGGCGCGGGCGTGGGGCTGGACCTGGGCGCCGCGTACCAGCCGGTGCCGCAGCTCACGCTCTCCGCCGCGGTCAGCAACGTGGTGAACACCTTCAACTTCGGCGGCGGGCGCAGCCAGAAGCAGGTGACGCTCACCAGCGCCGACTACCGCACCGGCGACCTGCAGGGCGTGCTGGACCGCTACGACGCCAGCGAGGCCGAGTACAACGAGGCGAGCGCGTCGGCCAACGTGCGCGCGCTGGCGGCGGACCTGGGCGTGGACACCGACCTGCCGCGCACCCTGCGCGCCGGGGCCGCGCTCGAGCTGCCCTCGCGCACCACGCTCTCGGCCGCGTACCAGGGCACGCTGGGCGAGTCGCGGCTCTCGGGGCTGTGGGAGAAGAGCCTGGGCGTGGGCGTGCAGCAGCGGCTGGCGTTCATCTCGGCCCGCGTGGGCGCGTCCACCAACCTGGACAGCGGCACGCTGCTGAGCGGCGGCCTCTCGCTGGGGCCGCTGAACGTGGCCCTCGCGCACATCACCGACGGCTCGCCCGCCGACGCGGACCGCAGCGGCTGGGTCGCCAGCGTGGGCTTCAGCGCGCGCGGCAACTGGCGCTCGCGGTAAGGGTGAGAGCGGCGGGGGATCCGGAGTTCGAGTCCTCCGCCACATCCCGAACAACCACACACGCCGCATCCATGCCCATTCACGCCCCAAAGACGTCATCCTGAGGCCGGCCACGCCGAACCCGCCTCCGCACAGGTGCTCGCAGGCCGAAGGATCCATAGCCGGTCCAGCACGTCAGTTGGGGAGATGCATCGGGGCGGGCAGCGCGGGGAGGAGCAGGCGGTGCGCGAGGGGCGGCGGGGCGGGAGGAGCAGACGGGGGGTGGGCGCGGAGATGTCGTCGTGGAAAATGCGAGTGAACTCGCGGCTACAACGGCACACAGTCCGCCTTCGCGGACTTCTCGCGTGACCGGCACCGGGCGCGAGGAAATCTCCGGTGAGAGGGTAGGGGCGGCGCTTCGGCGTTGCCCCTTCTTCGTTGCGAGCACCATCACCGTAGCGGCCTTCGCGTGCAGAGCACCGGCGCGCAAACTATGAATCGCAGTCGCGATTTGACGGAACGCATCTCCTTACCTAATCTATATACGCCTGTTTTCACACACCCCATCCGAGGAGGATCACCATGGCTGTTCGCCGGATCCGCAGTTTCGTCGTGGGTGCCATTGCTGCCGCGGGGCTGCTGGGCGCCGCGCCCGCGCCGGGTGCCGCGGCCACCACGCCCCTCAGCATCGACTACTTCTACTGCATCTCGCTGGGCCACGGGCGCATGGAGTGCCAGGCGCAGGCCAGCGGCGGCACGGGGAGCTACACCTTCAGCTTCACCCCGTCCACGTTCTACGTGTCGCAGAGCGGCGGCTACGTGGACTGGGGCAGCTACTGCAACCCCTACCGCGTGAGCAGCGCCACCGTGACCGTGAACGACGGCACCTCCAGCGTCACCCAGTCGACCTCGTTCTACTGCGGCGACGCGGTGTAGCCGGGCGAAGCGGCAGAGACGGAAGCAGGGGCGGCGCATCGGCGCCGCCCCTGCTTCGTTCCGGGAATCCGGGGAATTCAAGCAGTCACTGGGTGTGGCACGGCCGCGAACAATAGTAGCAGCCGTTCACCTGGTTGTAATGCAGCCGCGCCGCGCGTACCGCTTCGCCGCAGGTGCTGAAATAGCCGAGGTACAGCCGGTTGCCGTCGGATGGCAACCAGTTGCACGAGGAGGTGTGCACCTCGTGGTCGCCATTCGCCTGCGCGACCTTGTTGACGTAGTACGCGGCCATCTCTCGCTCCTTTTCCGGGGGACATCTCCACGGTCGGAAGTTCGACGGGCACGCGCTCTCCGATTCCCATCTTCCGAAACCGTGGGCCGAACCGGCTCGTACGGGAGGAAACATCCGGCGGCGCAGCTCTCCGCATCTCGCGGTCGCGCCGCGCTTTCCGAGCCTCTCCCCCGCCCGCCCCTCCCCATGCTCGAAGTTTCCGGCATCACCCGGACCTATCCCAACGGCGTGCAGGCGCTGCGCGGCGTTTCGCTTTCCATCCCCCGCGGGCTGTTCGGGCTGCTGGGGCCCAACGGCGCGGGCAAGTCGTCGCTGATGCGCACGCTGGCCACGCTGCAGGCGCCGGACGCCGGCTCCATCACCTTCGACGGTGCCTCCGTTCTCGACGATCCGCAGGCGCACCGCCGCCGGCTGGGGTACCTGCCGCAGGACTTCGGCGTGTACCCGGGCGTCTCCGCGCTGGAGCTGCTGGACCACCTGGCGGTGCTGAAGGGGATCGCCGACCGCCGCGCGCGCCGCGAGCAGGTGGAGGCGCTGCTGGCGCAGACCAACCTGTGGGAGCACCGCAAGCGCGCGGTGAGCGGCTTCTCGGGCGGAATGCGGCAGCGCTTCGGGATCGCGCAGGCGCTGCTGGGCGATCCGCGGCTGGTGGTGGTCGACGAGCCCACCGCCGGGCTGGACCCCGAGGAGCGCAACCGCTTCCACAACCTGCTCAGCGAGATCGGCGAGCAGGTGGTGGTCATCCTCTCCACCCACATCGTCGAGGACGTGCGCCAGCTCTGCGCGCGCATGGCCATCCTGGCCGGCGGCCGCGTGCTCTGCCAGGGCGCGCCCGACGAGCTGGTCGGCGGCCTGGCCGGGCGCGTGTGGGCGAAGACGGTCGAGAAGCACGCCGTCGCCGGCGCGCGCGAGTCGATGCACGTGCTTTCCGCCCAGCTGCACGCCGGGCGCACGCGGCTCCGCGTGCTGGCCGACGACGCGCCGGATGCGTCGTTCGAGCCGGTGGCGCCGGACCTTGAAGACGTGTACTTCCACGCGCTGGGCGAGCGGAAGGCGGCCTGATGCTGCGCGACATCCTGCGCTTCGAATGGCGCTGGCACACCCGCCGCGCCACCTTCGCCGCGGCCGCGGCGGCGCTCGCGCTGATGGCGGCCATGCTGGTGGCCTCCGGCTACGGCCCGCCGGGGGTGACCGTCAACTCGCCGTACTCGGTCACGCAGTCGCTGGGGCTGCTCTCGCTCCTCTCGGTCTTCGTGCTCACCCTCTTCTGCGCGGGCTCGGCGCTGCGCGACGTGGAGCACGGGATGACGGAGATCGTCTTCGCCACGCCGGTGGGGAAGACGCGCTTCCTGCTGGGCCGCTTCGGGGGCTCCATCCTGGCCGCCGTCACGGTGATGGCGATCGCGGCGGGGGTGATGATGATCGCCCCGCTCGCCGTCCCCCTCGACGCGGCCCGCATCGGTCCCGTCCGGCCGCTGGCCTACGTCTGGGCGATGGTGGTGGTGGCAATCCCCAACCTCCTGCTCGCGGGAACGCTCCTCTTCGCCGTCGCCACGCTGACGCGCAGCACGCTGGCCACCTACGTCGGCGGCGTCGCCATCTACGCGCTGTACCTGGTGTGCGCGCTGGCGGTCGACTCGCCGCTGATGGCCGGCGCCGCCCCGCCGACGCCGGAAGGCCTCGCCCGCGCGGCCCTGCTGGACCCGTTCGGCCTCTCCGCCTTCTTCGAGCAGACGCGCTACTGGACCCCCGCCGAGCGCAACGTCCGCCTCGTCGCGCTGAGCGGGCATCTCCTGCTCAACCGCGTTCTGTGGATGGGGATCGCCCTCGCGGTGCTGGCGCTCGTGCATCACCGCTTTGCCTTCCGCGTCGCCGCCGGCGGACGGACGCGCCGTCCCCGCCGCGAGGCGACGGACGAAGCCGCGCCGTCCGCCGCCTACCGCGCCGTCACCCCCGCGGCGGGCGGCGCGCGGGCGGCGTGGACGGCGCTGCGCTCGGCCGCGCGGCTGGAGACGCGCCATCTTCTCCGGGGATGGACCTTCGCGGCGCTGATCGCGCTGTGGGCCTTCGTCGCGGCGATGCAGGCCGTTGCCGAGCTGGGCGGCGGCGAGTACGGCACGCGCGTGCTGCCCACGACCGGGCTGATGCTGGACGCGGTGCAGCTCCCGCTCCTCCTGGTCGGCACCATCGCCATCGTCTACTACGCCGCCGAGGTCGCGTGGCGCGAGCGGATGGTGGGCTTCGACCCGCTGGCCGACGCCACGCCCGCGCCCACCGCGGTCTTCTACCTGGCCAGGGCCGCCGCCCTCTGCGCGCTCCCGCTGGCCATGACGCTGGTGGCGATCGCCGTCGGCATTGCCGTGCAGCTGGCGCACGGGTACACGCGGATCGAGCCGGGGCTGTACCTCACCCTGCTCTGGTTCGCCGGGGTGCCGCTGGCGCTCTTCGCCCTGGGCGCGCTGGCCGTGCAGGCGCTCACGCCCAACCGGTGGATCGGGATGCTGTGCGGGCTGGCGCTGGCGCTGGTGGCGCGGCAGGGCGCGGCGCTGGGGCTGGAGCACCCCATGCTGCGCTTCGGCGCCGCGCCGCCCGCGCCGCACTCGGCCATGGACGGCTTCGGCCCCGTCCCCGCGTCGTTCGCGGCGTTCATGCTGTACTGGGGCGCCGCGGCGGCCCTCCTGGCCTGCGTGGGCTGGGGCGTCTGGCGGCGGGGGATGGAGACGGGGATCGCCTCGCGCCTCGTCGACCTCCCGCGCCGCTGGGGGCGCACGGGAACGCGCATCGCCCTCGCCTCCGCGGCGGCGACGATGCTCACCGGCGGCGCGCTCTTCTGGCAGACCAACGTCGCCCACGCCTGGGAGGACAGCGGCGCGCGGGCCCGGTGGAGCGCGGACTACGAGCGCGCGTACCGCCGGCTGCGGGACGTCCCGCAGCCGGCCATCGTCGCCGTGCGCACGTCGGTGGAGCTGTACCCCTCCGCCCGCCGCGCGCGGATCGAAGGAACGTACGTGCTGGAGAACCGCACCGCGCGCCCGATCGACACCGTCTGGGTCGTCGTCCCCCGCGAGGCCATCGATGTGCGCGTGACGGTCCCCGGCGCCCGCCTGGCGCGGCGGGACGGGCGCTTCGGCGTGCGCGCGTTCCGGCTGGACCGGCCGCTGGCGCCGGGCGCGCGCGGGGAGATGAGCTTCGCGCTGACGCTGGACCGCGGCGGCGTGCGGGCAGGCGGCTTCGACTACGACGTGACGGCGAACGGGACGCTGCTGACCAGCCCGGCCGCCTTCCCCACCCTGGGCTACCGCGCCGGCTACGAGCTGGGCGACCCCGCCGCGCGCCGCCGCTTCGGCCTGGCGGGCGCGGGGACGGAGCAGGCCCCGCTCCCGGCGACCGACTCCGCGCGCGCCGCCGTCCGCGCGGCGGGGCCGGACCCGGCGTGGATCACGCTCGACGCGACCGTCTCCACCTCCGCCGACCAGACGGCGCTCGCGCCGGGGCGGCTCGTGCGCGCGTGGTCGTCGGGCGGGCGGCGGCATTTCCGCTACATCACCGAGGGACCGGTGACGCCGCTCTTCGCCTTCGTCTCGGCGCGCTACTCGGTCCGTCGCGAGCGGCACGGCGGCGTGGAGGTGGAGGTGTGGCATCACCCCGCGCACGCGGCCACCGTGGGGCGCATCCTGGCTGCGGCCACGCGCTCGCTGGACGTGCTGGGCGCGCGCTACGGCGCGTATCCCCACGACGCGCTGCGCATCGTCGAGGTGCCGTCGTGGTCCGGCTTCGGCGGGTTCGCCCTCCCCGGCATCGTCCTCTTCACCGAGGACCGCGGCTTCCTGTCGGACGAGCGGGATGGGGACGTGGACCTGGTGACACGCCGCGTGGCGCACGAGGTGGCGCACCAGTGGTGGGGGCACACGCTGGACCCGGCGCCGGTCGCGGGCGCGACCACGCTGGTGGAGACGCTGGCCAAGCACTCCGAACAGCTTGTGGTGGAGGAGATGCACGGCCCGCGCGCGCTGGCGCCGATGCTGGCGTTCGACGAGGACCGCTACCTGGCCGGCCGCGCGCAGGACCCGCACGGCGAGCCCACGCTGATGGAGACCGGCGGCCAGGCGTACCTGTACTACGGCAAGGGCGCGGTGGTGATGAGCGGCCTGCGCGACCTGCTGGGCGGCGCGGCGGTCGACCGGGCGCTCGCGCGGCTGATCGCCCGGGATTCGGGCCCGCGCGGCGCCGCGACCACGCTGGACCTGCGCGACGCCCTCCTCGCCGAGGCGCGGACAGCTCGGCAGCGCGCGCTGGTGGACGCGTGGCTCGCCCGCCGTGTCGTCTACGACCTGCGCGTGGACAGCGCGGCGGTCTCACCCCTGGCCGGCGGCCGCTTCCGCGCCTCCGTCCGCATCACCGCCTCCGCCGCGGAGACGGCCGGCGATCGCGAGGTGCGCCGCCCCATCGACGGCGAGACGATCGACGTGGCGATCTTCGATGGCGATCCATCCACCGGCCGCGTCCTGTACGCGGGGAAGCGGCCCGTCGCCGGGGGCCGCATCACCCTGGACGTGGATCTCCCCGCCCGCCCCGCGTACGCCGTCGCCGACCCGTTCGTGCGCCGCATCGACCGCGACCGCACGGACAACCGCAAGCGCTTCTGATCCCGAATCCGCGCGGAGTGTGGCCGTTCCGGGGACCTCCCTTCCGACGTCATCCTGAGGCCGGCCACTCCGCAAGCGATTTCCGCGCAGAAGGTTGCAGGCCGAAGGATCCATAACCCGTTCAGCACGTTCGCCGGGCACATCGAGACTGCTCCCGGATTCGATATCATCAGCGAGAACGAGCACCCACGCGGCTGATCGGGCCGCGGGGGTGCTCGTCTTCCATCATGCCGGACTCGGGGATCGACCGTGCGGTCCGGCAGCGCACGTGCGGCGGCCAGCTATGGATTCTTCGGCCTGCAATCTTTGGTGAACGCCCAGGTTCAACGTGGCCGGCCTGAATGGAAAGTTCCGCGTGCAGCCGGTCACCGGCGACTAAAGTCGCAGCAACAACTACGGGAAGCCTCGCAAACTGCGCGAGGCTGTTCGGCTCGGCAGCCGGTTCCGCTCTGGAGGACGCCTCCCCCTTTCATCCATCGTGGTCGCGCGAAGCGCGGTGTTCGACTCAGGATGACGTCTTTGTGAGTTTTTCTCGCAATGCGCCGATGATTGCCGACGATGGCGTCAGGCGGCGAACGCGGCGCACCGCCGGCGCTCACCCCTTCGGCTTCCAGGTGCGCGGATCGAAGTCGGGATCGGCCTTGCGGGCCTGCAGCAGCGACACCCGGACGTCGGGGCTCTGCAGCGTGGTCTTGTGGATCTGTTCCTCGGTCATCGGCTCCTTGCTGGACGGGTTGAAGTAGTCCAGCCGCGCGCGGTAGGCCCAGTACTCCGTCCAGGCCTTCCAGCGCAGCAGGTCGGCCGTGCCGGGGTCGGAGAGGCTGACCTGCTTTCCCTCGGCGTCGGCGTAACGCTTGCCGAGCTTGGGATACTTCCCCTTGTGCGCGGCGTGCACCCCCTCGTGCAGCACCGTGGTGACGTTGATCGCGTCCGGCGTGGCGCCGTCCAGCCGGATTTCGTCGCCCTTGAACTGGCCGTGCTTCAATCCCTCGAACGCGTAGATCTTGATCTGCCCGGCGTCGAGCTTGGCACGCAGCAGCTTGATGGCGTCGCGGATGTACTCGGGGAGCGCGTCCTTTGACTTGGCGGCGGTGGCCTCGAGCTCCTCGATCGCCTTCTTCGCGGCGGCGAGCCCGTTCTTCGTCTGCTCCGCGTCCAGCTCGGCGTCGCGCTGCACCTGCCCCGCGGCCGCGGCGGAGCGAACCGCCACGCCGTGCGGCCCGCCGCGCGTGGGCGTGCCGCCGCCCTGCTGGACCACGTGCGCCAGCTCGTGCGCGAGCAGGCGCCGGCCGGCGGGCGTGTGCGGCTGGTACTGCCCCGCCCCGAACACCACGTGCGAGCCCACCGTGTACGCGCGCGCCGAGAGCGACTCGGCGCTGGACGCCGCCGCCGTGCCGGTGTGGATGCGCACGCGCGAGAAGTCGTGCCCCAGCCGCGGCTCCATGAACGCTCGCGTGGCCGGGTCCAGCCGCGCGCCCGCCGCCGCGCCCAGCCCGCCGGGGAGCGGCGCGGCCGGCGCGGCGTCGCGGCCCGCGCCGCCGTCGCGCGTTCCCGCCTCTCCCTGCAGGCTCTCCCCGCCGGGCGCGTGCATCACCTGCGCGGCGGCGTGCTCGGCCTCGCGCTCGTGCGCGTCGCCGGGCATGCTCGTCCGCGGCTGCGCCTGCACGCGCACGGGCGCCGGCGCGAACACCGGCACCCGCGCGAACTGGTGCGCGGGCGGAGGGCTCGCCAGCGCATCCTGTCCCTGTGCTTCGCGTACGGCCGGCCGCGGCGGACGCACGGTCTCCGCTCCGCTCCAGCCGGCCTGCGGGACCGCACCGCGCCTGCGCGTGGATGAACGCATCGTCTCCGAACCCCTCCGCCGCACCGTATCCGCCCGGGAACCCCGCCACCAAGCTCATCGCCGCGGCCCCGCGGCGCCAGTCTCCTGTTCGATCCCCACGGCAGCGGGGGACGATGCGAGGGACGATGCTGCGCGGCCGGCGGTACGGATCTCGCCAAACATCCGCCGCATGACGAACCCCGACCGATCCGATGATTCCGGGGCGCGCCGCGATGCCGGCCGCCGCGCGCTGGCCCTCGCCGCCGTGGCCGCGGCCGGCGCGGTGGGCTTCGGCGTGCTGAACGCCGCCGTGGCGCGCCGCAAGACCGCCCGCGCCGACCGCGAGGTGCTGGAGCGCACCGGCGCGCCCGACGGAAGCCCGGTGCGACGCGCCGCCGCCGCGCTCTCGCCGGTGGGAAAGTGGTGGACCTACATCCCCGCCGCGCTCGGCACCTCCGCGTGGGTGCTGGCCGCGCAGCGCGGCGACGGCGAAGACGAGCGGCGGTCCGGCGCGGCGGGCGCGGGCGCCATCTTCGCCGCCGGCGTCATCGCCACGGGGCTGAACCACGCGTTCGATGCGTGGCTCCCGCAGCCGCCCCCGCCGCCGGGGCGGAAGTCGCGCACCAAGCCGGTGTTTCCCAGCGGCCACGCCTTCGGCCCCGCCGCGGTGGGCCTCGCGAGCGCGTACGTCCTCGCGCGCGAGGGAATCGCCAGCCCGTACGCCGCGCTCCCCATCGCCGCCGCCATCCCGGCCGTCACCGCGGGCGGGCGCCTGCTGGACGAGAAGCACTGGGCCTCGGACGTGCTCGGCGGCTATATCGGCGGGATCGCGCTGGCCGCCGCCTGCCTGGCCGCGTACGAGGCCGCCGGGCGGCGGTAGCGGACGGGGTCGGCGGGGATCAGCATCAGGAGGACGGGATGCCGGGGGCCGTTCGCATCGACCGGGACTACCCCTCCTTCGCCCGGCGGCGCCGGGTGCCGGGCTCGCGACGCGGGCGGCTCAGCTGCTGGAGATATTCGTCCAGCCCCTCCGGCCAGCGGCGGTGCTGGTGGTAGTACAGGCGGACGTCCGCGAGCGATTCCGCCTCGAACTCGCCCGGCCAGTGAAACCCCGCCGTGAGCTTCTCCCCCAGCCGCTCGCCCAGGCCGAGCCCCTGGACCATCGCCCCCATGTCGTCCATCAGCGCCAGCGCGGGGCTGAGCGCCGAACGCACCCGTGGCGAGCGGGCGTTCGCCCAGTACCACCCCGGATGCCGCATCGCCGCCACGCGGACCGGCTGGCCCATGTGCGTGGCGTCGAACCACTTGTAGCGCCAGTCCGCCGGCCCCGCCGCCTCGCGGACGCGGAAGAGCGCGCGCATCAGGCGGTCGCTCTCCCGCCCCAGGCACACGATCACCTCGGGACGCAGGCGCGGCAGCCAGCGGCGCCACAGCCGCTCGGTGTGCCCCGGCGCGTACCCTTCCACCTTTCCGAAGTCGGAGGTGCAGTAGGGAGATGCGTTGCTGACCAGCACGTGGTTCTCGAGCGCCCACACCGCCGCGTCGTCGCTCCCCGTGATCAGCGCCACGAGGCGGTGCACCGCCGCGTGGAAGCGGTACGGCGGCGACCAGGGATCGGGGAACGAGAGCGACGCGGTGGACCAGTCGCCACCGCAGTAGTACAGGTGGCGCGTCGAGCCGTACTGGCTGGGATCGGAGCGCGACCGCTCGCGCGAGTAGTCCATCCAGTTGGAGTTGTTGCCCAGCACGAGCAGCTTCGCGTCCGGGCTCCACAGCGAGGGATAGCTGTAGCCGAGCTGGATGCGGTGGTACTGGCGCCGGTGCGGGGGAAGCCACGACTCGTACCGGTCCTGCTCCGCGTACGCGTCGCCGTACGCCGCGTCGTGGATGCAGGTGCAGTAGAGGTCGCAGGTGCAGGGAGGGAGGGACGGGTCGTTCGATTCCATCGGAGGGACGCGGCAAAAAAGATGGCCGGGGCTGGCGCGACGGCTCGTGCGCGTGGGTGGACTAGCGGGCGGGCTGCGGCGCCGCCGGCGCGCGCCAGTCCCGCCCCAGCACCACGGTGACGTCGAGGATGAGGTTGGCGTTGCGCTGCGCCTGCACGCGGTGGATGCCGAGCGCGTCGGCCACCTGCCGCGCCATGTCCAGCCGCCCCACGCGGTCGATGACCACGGACGAATCCGGGCGGGTGCCGCGCCCGGCGTTCCCCGTCTGCACCACGTCGAAGCCGTGGTCGCGCAGCACGTCGGTCGCCTGGCGTGCGAGTCCATGGGTCGTGGTCGCGTTCAGCACCTCCACGCGCACGCGGCCGGCGGGCGCCCGCGCGGCGGGACCGCGCGCGCTGTCCGCGGCCGCGGCGGGATCGGCGGCGCGGGGGCCGCGGAGGTACTCACGCACGCCCCAGCCCACGGAGCCGAGAAGCACGGCCACGGCGGCCAGCGTGGCGAAGATGCCGACGGTCTGCGCGCGGCCGCCGCGCGCCGGCTGGGCGCCGCTACCGCGCTTCGGCTTGGACCTGGGCATGGAAGGCTTTCGTTTCGGGATGGGCGGTGCCGCCGCTGCGCACCACGTGGCCGATGCGTGCCTCCACCACCTCGCGCAGCACGGCGTCCATGTCGCGCGGCATGCGGCGGCGCAGCGACTCCGTCCACTCGGGCGAGAAGGTGCGGCCGGGCTCCAGGAAGTCGGCCAGGTACAGCGCCCGCCCCAGCGCGCGGAAGCGGGGACAGCCCAGGGTGTGGCAGCGCACCGCGTCCAGCAGTTCGCCGTCGGCGTCGCCGTCCAGGCGCTCGGCGGCGGCGGGGCCGTGCAGCAGCTTTCCCGGCAGCTCGCGGAAGCCGGGCGGCACCATCGGGCGCAGCTCGTCGGGGTCGGCGTCGCGCAGGGCGTCGTGCAGGTAGCCGGCGGCGGCCCAGCGCGCCGTTTCGTCATCCCCCAGCCCGAGCTCCATCGCCCACTGCCGCATGAGGTTGGCCACGCGCGCCATGTGCTCGCGGCGCTTCGGCTTCGCCTGCACCCAGTCGGGCAGCCGCCCCTCCGCGGCGTCGCGGACGAGCGGGGTCACGGTGGTATCGGCGTGCTGCATGGTGAGCATGGGGAGGGAAAGAGAGACGATCGGTAGATGAGATGATGCTCGGGCCGCGCATCCAGCATCCAGAGGAACCCGGCGAATGAATTCGCGGGCAACAACAGCACAAAGTCCCTGCGGGACTGCGGCCTCGGCATCGGCGCGTCGAAGCTGGCGCCGGCGCATCCGCTGACGGCGGCCGCACCATCTCTTCGCGCGACGATGCCCCGGCGGGAATGTCACCGCCGAGGCATCGTCATCCAATCTACCGAATCCCGCCGTCCGGCGGAACGGCCGGGCGCGGTCAGGCGCCGACCGCGCGCACGCCGTCGCGGTTGATGCGGTTGTGCTCGTCCACGAAGATGAAGACGGGGCGATACGTGTCCATCTCCTGCTCGTTGTACTGCGCGTAGGAGATGATGATGACCTTGTCGCCCGGGTGCGCCAGGCGCGCGGCGGCGCCGTTCAGGCAGATCTCGCCCTGCCCCGGCTCGCCGGGGATGACGTAGGTCTCGAAGCGCGCGCCGTTGTTCACGTTCACCACGGCCACCTGCTCGTACTCCAGCAGGTCCGCGGCTTCCATCAGCACGGGGTCGATGGTGATGGACCCCACGTAGTTCAGATCCGCCCCGGTCACGGTAGCCCGGTGGATCTTCGACTTGCACATGGTGCGATACATGAGTCGATCCTCTGGGCTCGAAGTCAGTTGAACCGAAGTCCTGAGTCCTAAGTCCTAAGTCCTAAGTCCTAAGTGAAAAGTGCGGAGTGCTGAGTGCAGTTCACTTAGCACTTAGGACTTAGCACTTAGGACTTCTTCTCTTCCCTTCCCAACTCGCAGTTGTCGATCAACCGCGTCTTCCCCACCCGCGCCGCGACCGCGCAGAACACGCCGTCCGCGGCCCGGTCCACCGGCCCGAGGGTGTGCGGATCGACCACCTCCGCGTACTCGGGCTCCACGCCCGGAACCGACAATCCCGCCCACAGCGCCGCGCGCAGCGTTCCCGCGTCGCGCTCGCCCGCGTCGTACAGGCCGCGCGCACGCTCCAGCGCGCGCGACAGCGACAGCGCCGACGCCCGCTCCTCCGCGGACAGGTAGACGTTGCGCGAGCTCATCGCCAGGCCGTCGGCCTCGCGCACGATCGGCGCCACCTCTACCCGCACGGCGATGTCCAGGTCCGCGGCCATGCGCCGGATCAGCACCGCCTGCTGCAGGTCCTTCTGCCCGAACACCGCCACGTCCGGCGTGAAGATGCCGAACAGCTTGGCCACCACCGTCAGCACGCCGCGGAAGTGCCCCGGCCGCGCCCCGCCGTCCAGCCGCCCGCCGATCTCCTCGTCGGGAAGGACGGACACGCGTGGCTCGCCCTCCGGATACATGTCCGCGGCGGACGGCGCGAACACCAGCTCCGTCCCCCGCGACGCGGCCAGCGCTAGGTCGCGCTCCAGGTCGCGCGGGTACCGGTCGAGATCTTCCGCGGGCCCGAACTGCAGCGGGTTCACGAAGATGGACACGGCCACCACGTCCGCCGTCTCCCGCGCGCGGTCGATCAGCGAGAGATGGCCGTCGTGCAGGTACCCCATCGTGGGAACGAGCCCCACGCGCTTCCCCGCCGCGCGCTGCTCCGCCACCCACGCGCGCACCTCCGCCTTCGTGCGCGCGACGACCGGCGCGGCGTCCGCGCACTCCGCGGCGGCCACGTCGATGCACTCCGCGGCCGCGAGGCTCTCCACGCTCATTCGAAGGTGTGCTCCGCGCCGGGGTACTCGCCCCCCTTCACCGCCCGCACGTACGCGCCCACGCCCTCCGACACCGCCTGGCCCACCTCGGCGAAGCGGCGCAGGAACTTGGGCCTGAAGTCCGTGTTCAGCCCCAGCATGTCGTGCAGCACCAGCACCTGCCCGTCGCACCCCGCCCCCGCGCCGATGCCGATCGTGGGCACTTCCAGCGCGGCGGTGATCTCCTCCGCCAGCTCGCCCGGCATCAGCTCCAGGACGATGGCGAAGGCTCCGGCATCTTCCACCCGCCGCGCCTCGTCGATCAGGCGCCGGCGGTTCCCGTCGTCCCTCCCCTGCACCTTCACGCCGATCACGTTCACCGACTGCGGGGTGAAGCCCAGGTGCCCCATCACCGGGATCCCCGCCTCCACCATCGCGCGGATCGTCTCCGCGGTCCGCTCCGAGCCGCCCTCCAGCTTCACGGCGTGGGCGTACGTCTCCTGCAGCACGCGGCCGGCGTTGCGGACCGCGTCCTCGCGGGACACCTGGTAGGTGAGGAAGGGGAGGTCGACGACCAGGAGGGCACGCTCCACCCCGCGGCGCACGGCGCGCGCGTGGTGGATCATGTCGTCGAGGGTCACGGGCAGCGTGGTGTCCAGCCCCAGGATCACCTGCCCCAGCGAATCGCCGACCAGCACGACGTCTACCCCCGCGCCGTCCACGAGCCGGGCGAAGAGGTAGTCGTATGCGGTCAGCGCGGCGATCTTGTCGCCGCGGCGCTTCATTTCGCGGAGGTCGGGCACGGTGACCCTCCGCACGCCATTCCCGCGCTGTGTGGACATTTCCCAATCTCCCGGGCCCGGCCTTTCCAGGTTGCCGCCGGGCCGAAACGATGTCCGTGGTAGCGGGTTGACGTGCCTGAATTGTACGGAGATGTTCAGGCCGTGTCAAACCTCCTCCGCTTCGATCCGCCCCTGGCCCGCGCGCTGGCCGCCGAGCTGGCCGCCCTGCTGAACGGCCGCTCGGCGCATCCGCTCCCGGTCTTCGACAGCGACCTCTCGGCCACGCTGCTGCTGGACCGCGGCCAGGCGCTGCGCTGGGACCTGCACCCCACGCGCGGCTGGGTGCGCATCGTCCCGCGCCCGGAGGGGATGGACGCGCGCCTCCCCGACGCGCGCATCGTCCGCGTCGCCGCGCCCGACGACGAGCGGATGCTGCGCATCGATCTGCACGAAGGAAACCGCTTCCGGGGCGGCACCCGCGCGCTCGTCGTCGAGCTGCACACCAACCAGTGGAACGCGCTGCTGGTCGATTCGGCCGACCGGCGCATCGTCTCCCTCCTGCGCACCCGCGAGGCCGGCGGGCGAACGCTGCGCACGGGCGAGGTCTATCATCCCCCCGAGCCCCAGAAGCGGTTCAGCGGCAACGGGTTATCGGTAGATGACGCGCGCGCGGAGTGGATTTCGCGCCTCGCCCCCGTCCCGCCGCCCGAACGCCGCGGCGAGCTGCTGCGGTGGTTCGCGGGAACGAGCCCCATCAACGCCGCGGCGATCCTGGGAGATGCGGGATCAACGGACGACGCGGCCGCGCTGGAAACGGCGTTCGGGAGATGGTGGGAGATGCGCCATTGTCCATCTCCCGAGCCCGTTCTGCTGGAGATGAAGAACGGCCCGCAGCCCTATCCCCTCCCGCTGGACGGGATCCCGGCGCGGCGATGCGAATCGCTCCTCGCCGCCTTCGAGCTCCTGGCCGAGGCGGGCGAGTCCGGCGCGGAGGAGCGCGACCGCGCGGAACTGCTGGAGCGCGCGCGGCGGCGCCTCGTCTCCGCCCGGCGCCGCATCGAGCGCCTGTCCGCGCAGCGGTCGACGGTGGGCGAGGCCGAGCGCCTGCGGACGCACGCGGACCTGGTGCTGGCCAACATCGCCCGCGTGCAGCCCGGCGCCGCGAAGGTGACGGTGTACGACGCGGACGGGCGGAAGCTGAAGATCGCGGTGGACCCGGCGCTGAAGCCGCACGAGTACGCCGAGAAGCTGTACGAGGACGCCCGCCGCCGCTCCCGCGCCGAGACCCGCCTCCCCGAGCTGCTGCAGCGCGCCGAGGCCGAGGCCGCGCGCTGGGCCTCCGCCGTCGCGGCGATCGAGGCGGGCGAGACGCCTGCGTGGGTGGCGGGCGCGCTGGCGAAGGCCGAGCAGCGCGAGCGCGCGAAGCCCGCGGAGAAGAAGGTGCGCCTCCCCTACCGCGTCTACCGCACGTCTGGGGGGCTGGAGGTGCGCGTCGGGAAGACCTCGAAGGACAACGATGTGCTCACCTTCCGCCACGCGCACCCGGAGGACGTGTGGCTGCACGCGCGGCAGGTCCCCGGCTCGCACGTCGTCTTGAGATGGAGCGAGGAGGGCGCGCCCCCCGCGCGCGACCTGGACGAGGCGGCGGTGCTGGCGGCGTTCTACAGCAAGGCCCGCTCGTCCGGCACCGTGGCCGTGGACTGGACGCGCCGCAAGTACGTCCGCAAGCCCCGCGGCGCCCCCCCGGGCCGCGTCACGCTGCTGCAGGCAAAAACGGTGTTCGTGGAGCCCGACGCCGCGATGGAAGAGCGGATGCGGGAGGATGAATCGGCGGGAGGATGATGCTGATGAGTGCGTTCGCCCGACATCCCAAGGGCGGCTGAAGCCGCGGCAACAACTACGGAAAGCCTCGCAAACTGCGCGAGGCTTCAACTGCACCCAAGGTAGTTGCGGGCGCGCGGCGGACGCCTATTCGCACGCCGGTGCCAGCCTGCGCAGCAGGCTTCCCGTCGTTGTTGCTGCGGCTTCAGCCGCCTTTCACGTCGGTGGCCTCGGAAGGATCAGACGATCACCATCGCATCGCCATACGAGAAGAAGCGGTAGCCGCGCTCCACCGCCTCAGCGTACGCCTGCATTGTCAGCTCGTAACCTGCGAACGCGGCTACGAGCATCATCAGCGTGGACTTGGGGAGGTGGAAGTTGGTGATGAGGTGGTCTACGGCGCGGAAGCGGTACAGGGGGCGGATGAAGATGTCCGTCCACCCCTCGCCCGCGTGGATGACGCCCGCCTCGTCCGCGACCGTCTCCAGCGTGCGCGTGACGGTGGTGCCGACGGCCCAGATGGCGCCGCCGGCCGCGCGGACGGCGTTCAGCGCGTCGGCGGCCTCGCGCGGGACGTGGTACCACTCGCTGTGCATGCGGTGCTCGGCGGGGTCGTCGGTCTCCACCGGACGGAAGGTGCCGACGCCCACGTGCAGCACCAGGCGGACGATGCGCACGCCCTTCGCCTCCAGCGCGGCCATCAGCTCGGGGGTGAAGTGCAGCCCCGCCGTCGGTGCGGCAACCGAGCCGCGCTCGCGGGCGTAGACGGTCTGGTAGCGCTCGCGGTCCTCCTCGGTGGCGCGGTGCTGCACGTACGGCGGCAGCGGCACCTCGCCGTAGCGGTCCAGCGCCTCGGCCAGCGGCAGGTCGGTCACCAGCCGCACGATGCGCTCGCCGCCGGGCGTGCTCTCCACGATCTCCACGCGCAGCTCGCCGGACACCTCCACCGTGCGGCCGGGCTTCAGCTTGGCGCCGGGGCGGACGAGCGCCGTCCACAGCTTCTCATCTCCCCCGTGTGGCGTCAGCAGCAGCACCTCGGCCTCGGCGCCGCTCGCGCGGCGGCCCAGCAGGCGCGCGGGAAAGACGCGCGTCTCGTTCACCACCAGCGCGTCGCCCGCGGGAATGTACTCCGCCAGGTCGGCGAACACGCGGTGCGCCAGCCCGCCCGTCGCGCGGTCGACGACCAGCAGGCGGCTGGCGTCGCGGCGCTCGGCCGGCGCCTGCGCGATCTGCCCGGGCGGGAGGTGGAAGTCGTAGTCGGAGGTGCGGAAGCCGCGCTCGCTCATCCGCGGCCTCGCACATCGGCGGCTGAAGCCGCAGCAACAACTACGGGAAGCCTCGCAAACCGCGCGAGGCTGTTCGGCACCGGAAGTCCGCGAAGGCGGACTGCGTGCGGTTGTAGCCGCGACTTCAGTCGCATTTTCCGAAGCCGGCGGCGCGGTTCAGCGGAATGACGTGCGGCGGATGCCACAGATCCTTCGGCCGCCGCCATGATCCAGTGCGGGAGACGGTCCGGCGCGGCGGCGGCGCTCAGGATGACGTCATCAGGGGAGGATGCGAGGACGCGCGGCGAAGGCTGGGCGCGCACAGGAAGTCCGCGAAGGCGGACTGCGGGCCGTTGTAGCCGCGAGTTCACTCGCATTTTCCGAAACCATCCTTCCCGACCCACCCCGCCCATCACGCCTCGAACAGGCTGGACTGCGGGCCGTCGCGGCTGTCTACCGGGGGCGCGAAGCCCAGGCGGCGGTAGGCGAGCGTGGTGGCCACGCGCCCGCGCGGCGTGCGCATCAGGAAGCCGTTCTGGATCAGGAAGGGCTCGTACACCTCCTCCAGCGTCCCCGAATCTTCCCCGATCGCCACGGCCAGCGTGCTCAGGCCGACAGGTCCTCCGCCGAACTGCTCGATCAGCGAGCGCAGCACCCGGTTGTCCATCTCGTCCAGCCCGTACTCGTCCACGTCCAGCATCTGCAGCGCGGCGTCGGCCACGGGCGTGTCGATGACGCCGTCGGCGCGCACCTGGGCGTAGTCGCGCACGCGGCGCATCAGGCGGTTGGCCACGCGTGGCGTTCCCCGCGAGCGCTTGGCGATCTCCATCGCCCCCTCCGTCGTGCAGCGGACGCCCAGGATCTCGGCGGTGCGGGCCACGATGAAGGCCAGCTGGTCCACCGGGTAGTAGTCCAGCCGCTGCACGATCCCGAAGCGCGCCCGCATCGGCGGCGTCAGCAGCCCGAAGCGCGTCGTCGCCCCGACCAGCGTGAAGCGCGGCACCGGCATGGTGATGGTCTGCGCGTGCGGACCCTCGGACAGGCGGATGTCGATGCGGTAGTCCTCCATCGCGGGGTAGAGGAACTCCTCGATGATGGGGCGCAGCCGGTGGATCTCGTCGATGAACAGCACGTCGCCCTCGGACAGGTTGGTGAGCGTGCTGACCAGATCGGCCGGCTTCTCCAGCACCGGGCCGCTGGTGAGCTTGATGCTCACGGCCATCTCGCGGGCGATCAGCATCCCCAGCGTGGTCTTGCCCAGCCCCGGCGGGCCGTACAGAAGCACGTGGTCCAGCGGCTCCTTGCGGCTCAGCGCCGCGTCGATGGCGATCTTCAGCGACTCCTTGGTCTTGGGCTGCCCGATGAACTCCGCCAGCCGCTGCGGCCGCAGGCTGAGCTCCGCGGTTTCGTCGTCGCCCAGTGCCTCGGGGGTGGTGATCTCGGAGCGCTGCGGGTCCACGGGAGCGTCGGGCTGCGGGAGAGCTTCGGGTTTACCCGGCGGAAACTACAGGGGACAGGGGACAGGGGACAGGGGACAGGGGACAGGGGACAGGGGACAGGGGACGGCAGGATCGGCGGACTGGGCTGAAGATGCGCTCGGAGGTGCGAGAGATCGGAATCGTCGGTTGATGGAGGAAGATGCGGCGCGCGATCAGGGAGGCGGTGGGCCGACTGCCCGCTTGGCCGTCTCCCCTGCGGAAACCCGCGGTGGCGCGCCGGCGAGCGGACGCCGCGGATCGCTCAGCTCCAGGAACTCCTTCGAGGGAGGCGCACCCAGCGGCGTACGCCGGTTCCAGATCTCCACCAGATGCCCCGCCGTCATCCCCAGGTAAGCCACGGCGCCCCCGGCAACGATCTTCAACGCCACCGCGAGCGGCGGATGGAAGAGGATGATGGCTCCCAGCACGGAGACCCCGGCCACGTAAGCGGCCTGCCCCAGCGGGGAGCGCGTGATGAAGTTCCACGCGCGCCGCAGGCGTCCCCGCGGCGGGGCGGCGGCCGGCGGCTCCGGCGGCAGCTCGACCCAGATGTGGCGGCCATCCGGGCGGCCGACCAGCCTGGCGGTCTGGCCCCCTCCGGTGATCCCCGCCGCGATCGCCCCGATGCCGGCGACGAGCGGCGGAATCCCCCACGGGCTGCCGAGAACGAGCGCGAGGATCGACCCCGCCGCGACCACGCTCCCGCCCGTCAGGATGCGGCGCCGCATCCGCTCCGAAAGCTCGCGGCCGGTGACCATCTCGTACCGCTCCGTCCACGGCGCGGCTTCGGGCGGAAGCGGCTCGGCAGGGTCCAACTCGACCAGCTCCGTGCGAGGAATGGCGTTGAAATCCATGGCGCACCGTAAAGGAAGAGTCCCGGCCGGACCACTCGGGAGATGAGCCGCAGGTCCAGGGCGCCGAGATTCACCGGACTGGATCGATTGCATCCGCCGGTTCGGGCTGCGGCAACTCGAGCGGGCGATGAGGATTCGCCAGCTGGTAGAACTTCTCGGCGGAGTCGGGATCGCCCACGGCGCGCACCCCGGCCGCGGTGTTGAAGAACACGAACCCGCCGGCCGCGAGCGCGCAGAGCGCCACGATCCAGTGCCCGCCGAACGCCAGCACGAGCGCGGCAATGAGCGCGACGATCGCGACCGGCACGACGATGTCGTGGCGCTGCTCGGCCTCGCGCAGCTCCGTCCGCTGGGTCAGCGTCGAAAGGCGCATCTTCCATCACTCCTTCAAGATCGGGGTCCCGCTACACTCTCTGCCGGGCAACACACCGCGTGCCAGTCCAGCCTCTTCCGACCCGAATCACCCCGGCCGTCACTTCGACGTGGCGCGGGCCAGGGCGTGGCGGATCAGCTCGGGGGCGGTGAGGCCGGAGCCCTGCTCGGTGACCACGGCGCGCACCGCGCGGTCCGCGTCGCCCTGCGTGATGCCGAGCGCGACCAGGGCCCGCAGCGCTTCCTCCACCCCCGGCGTGCGCGCCGCCAGCGGACTGGGCGCGAAGGCCAGGTCGTCGAGCTTGTTCGACAGCTCCACCGAGATGCGCTCGGCGGTCTTCTTTCCCACCCCGCTGACCGCGGTGAGGGCCGCCACGTTGCGGTCGCGGATGGAGCGCACCAGCATCTCCGCGCTCATGGCCGAGAGCAGCGCCAGCGCCAGCCGCGGCCCCACCCCCGACGCGGAGATCAGGCGCGTGAAGATCGTGCGCTCCACCTCGTCCAGGAAGCCGAACAGCATCTGCGCGTCCTCGCGCACCAGGTGGTAGGTGCGCAGCGTCACCGGCTCGCCCACGCGCGGCAGCCGCTCGAACACGGTGGTGGGGATGTGGATCTCGTACGCGACGCCGCTGGCCGTCATCACCTCCACGCGCTCCAGGTCGCGCAGCAGCAGCTCACCGCGGATGCGGGAGATCATATCGTCGGGTCAGGATGGAGAGATGGATCGGTAAGCCTCGGATCGCCGGCTCGACCGATAGACCACCGGACTTTAATCCGATGTTCTACCGATGGAGAAGGGCGAATGAATTCGCGGCAACAACGGCCCGAAGTCCGCCTTCGCGGACTCGATGTCCGGCACTCGTGCGCTTCGTCCGCATCCGCGTTGTTTTCACTTTCGCACTCTCGCACCTTCGCACCTCACGGGCGGAGCTTCGGAGGCGTCATCAGCATCTTCATCGCCGCGATCTGCGCGGAGGCCTTCGCGGCGGGGCCGAAGCCCTTGAAGCAGTGGGTGAGGGCGACCGCCACGCCGTCGGCCGCGTCGTGCGGCTTGGGCGGCTCCTTCAGGCGCAGGAGGCGCTGGACCATGTAGCCCACCTGGTCCTTGGTGGCCGCGCCCGCGCCCACCACCGCGTTCTTCACCTCGGCGGGGGGATACTCCGCCACCTTGAGCCCGCGGAGCGCGCCCGCGAGGAGCACGACGCCGCGCGCGTGGCCCAGCACCACCGAGGTGCGGACGTTCTTGGCGTAGAACACGCTTTCCACCGCCAGCACGTCGGGCTTCGCGCGGGAGATGACCTCCAGCAGCCCCTCGTGGATATCGCGCAGGCGCTCGGGGAGCGGCGCGCGCGGGTGGGTGCGGATGACGCCGCACTCCAGCAGCAGAACGGCGCCGTCGCCCTGCCGCGCGACGACGCCGTAGCCGGTGACCGCAGTGCCGGGGTCCACCCCCAGCACCACGGTTTCGCCCGCGCGCCCGGTGCGCGCGGTCGCGGGTGGTTCAGACCTCGGCGAGGCTGTCGACATCCAGGTCGGCGTTGGTGTACACCTTCTGCACGTCGTCCAGGTCCTCCAGCAGCTCCAGCAGCTTCACCAGCGTGTCGGCCTCGCCGCCCGCCACGTTCACCATGTTCTTCGGCACCATCGCCAGCTCGGCGCTCTCCCACTCGATCCCCTTGGCGCGCAGCGCGTCCTGCACGGCGTGCAGCCCGGTGGGCTCGGTCAGCACCGTGAGCGTGCCCTCCTCGGAGCGCACGTCCAGCGCGTCGGCCTCGAGCGCGGCCTCGGTCACCGTGTCCTCGTCGTAGCGGTCGCCGTCGAGGGTGATCTCGCCGCGGCGGTCGAACATCCACGCCACCGAGCCGGTCGTCCCCAGGTTGCCGCCGTTGCGCGACAGCCAGCGGCGGATGTCGGCCACGGTGCGGTTCCCGTTGTCGGTCAGCGACTCGATCATGATGGCCACGCCGCCGGGGCCGTACGCCTCGTACGTGATCTCCTCGTAGTTCACGCCCTCGAGCTCGCCCGTGCCCTTCTTGATGGCGCGGTCGATGTTCTCGTTGGGCATGTTGGCGGCGCGGGCCGTGTCGATGGCCAGGCGGAGGCGCGGGTTGCCGGCCGGGTCGCCGCCGCCGGCCTTGGCGGCCACGGTGATCTCACGGATCAGCTTGGTCCAGTTGGCGGCGCGCTTGTTGTCGGTGATCGCCTTCTTGCGCTTGATCTGCTTCCACTTGCTATGCCCGGCCACGGGGCACCTCCACGGATGTGTCGTCGGGTTATGGCAGGATGCACGTAAGCTGGGAAAGATAGCCGGTCCGCGGCGTTTCTTCAACGACGGGGGATGGAAAGAAAGGATGGACGCGCACGGCACCGGATCACCCGCCGGGCAGGGGCAGGGTCCCAGCCGCGGCGCTCAGGGGATGACGGTGGCTCCCGGATTGTACGGCGGCTCGACGACAGGGACTCCCGTGGTGGCCAACGTCAGGCTGGTCAGCCGCGGCAACTCCGTGATCCCCGGGCGCACCCACGGCTTGCGCTCTCGCTCGGCGGGTGTATGGGCGGTGCGCATGGATTCCTTGCCGAGGGGAGACGGTCACACCAGAGCGGCGGATCCGTGAACAACGGTACCGTGGCGGCGGGTCCCGGGGAAGTGCTCGAGGCCACGGGTCGAGCCCGACGGCGGGAGCGAACGCGGGTCTCGGCCCGGCTCAGACGATCGGCGTGTCGGGCCAGATCTCGGTGAAGCACGTCCGCCCCGTCTCGTCCACGTACTCGATGGTCAGCCGGGAGCCGTCGAATGTGAGCAGGGCGAAGCCGTTCATGGCGCGGTCGTCGCGGTCCGGGCGCGGCACGTTCCAGTAGTGCGCCACCGGCGGCGCGAACTCCGGCCCCAGGTGCACGTTGTGGGTGATGCGGACGCGCTTGCCGCCGTGGCCGATGCAGCGCGCCAGGTAGTTCCCGAAGCGCGGATCGCGCGTGTAGTACAGGCTGCGGTGCTCGTGCCCCCAGAACCACCCGAAGATGCGGCCCGTGTCCACCGCCGGCTGCAGCCTGGCGGGCAGCTTGTGCGCGTTCCGCCGCGGGCGGCGGTCCACCGCCGAGAACATCTGGTGGTGGCTGAGCAGGATGTTGTTGTCGGGGCCGTTCGAAAGCTGGTGCATCAGCCAGTCGAACTGCGACGGCTCCAGGTCGTGGTCGGCGTACGCGCTGTCGATGGCGATCAGCTTCCAGTGCTCGTTGCGCAGGCAGAAGAAGCTCGCCCGCTGGCCGCACCAGGGAAGCACGTCCAGGAAGTACCCCTCGCCGTTCGCGTTCATCTCGTGGTTGCCGTTCATCGCCCAGTACTTCGGGCCGCTCCCCACCTCCTCCATCCACACGTCGATGAACCGCTTGTGGGCCCGCGACCGCGTCCCCGAGGGATAGATGTCGCCCAGGTGGATGATGTGGTCGGGGCGGCGCGCGGCGATCGCCCGGGCCACGCGGCGCGCGCGGTCCTTCGCCGTCCCCCAGTCGCCCACGAGGGCGACGCGGCAGCTCTCCGGCAGGTCGAACACGTCGCCGTCCAGCGACTCCGGCTTCCTGAACTCCACGTAGTTCTCCGCGCGCTTTCCCAGCACCCGCGCGATCAGCCGCAGCAGCGAGACGCCCTTGCCGTGCTTCTCCTGCGGATGCTCGTCGGCGTGCTCGTCCAGCGCCGCCTGCACCAGCGCGATGACCGGGTCGTGCGACACGTAGTCGTCGCCGCCCTCCATCTCGTCCTCTTCCTCGGCCTCGCCGGTGGGCGAGCGGGCCCATTCGTCCGCCGTCCGCAGCTCGCGCGAGAGCAGCGACGCCACCTCCGGCGACACCTCCTCCAGCCCGTCCACCTCGTGCCCGTCGCCGCGGCGGTGGAAGAGATCGGCGGCGTCGCGGACCACGTCCAGAACGGTCGTGCGGGTGCTGGCGATGGGGTTCATCTCTACCTCCGGCGGTGGGATGAAGGTGGATCACATGAAGCCGGGACGTGCGCCGCGACGCGTGCGAATCCACGCCGGCGCCGCGGAGAGGAATCGTGCAGGGATCTTTCGGGAGATGCAACGATGTCGGCCGGCCACGGCACTGGCGCGGGACGGGTCCGGGGAGGAGATCATACGGCCGTTTCACGCGACGATTGACACGCGGCGGCCCCTGCGGGATCTTGCGGGTGATCCCACCATCATCGGCCTCGGGAGCGGCGGCGGCCCGCGCTTCGGCGTGCCGTCGCCCGGCTCCGTGCATCCCCATCACACCCGGGAGGAGCGATGAAGAAGCTGCTGCTGTCGCCCGACGAGCTGCGCGTGGAGAGCTTCCCCACCGCCGCGCTGCAGGACGGCGCGCCGGGCACCGTTCGCGGGCACTTCGCCACGCAGGGGCACACCTGCGTGCTGGAAACGCGCTGCGCCGCGCGCTCGTGCGTTTCGTTCGGCGCCCCCACCTGCACCCTCGCCGAGCTCTGAGCCGGCCGGACGGGCTGCGGAGCGAAAGGGCCCGCCGGGACGCATCCCGGCGGGCCCTCGCATCAGAGGTAGCTCAGCCACCAGTCGTCGCGGCGCCGCTTCACGCCGGCGAACCAGCGGCAGAGGGGATACAGCATCGCGACGCCGGCGGCCCAGCACAGGTAGGCCACCCCCAGGCCGAAGCCGGCGCCGGGCTGGGGCGGGTGCGCGCCGGGAAAGCCGAAGAGGTGGCTGGTCGGCTTCCCCGCGGCCATCGAGATCAGCAGCGCCAGCCCGTGGGCCACGGGCCACTGCAGCAGGTAGAAGAACATCGGCACGCGGCCGAAGGTCACCAGCGCGCTTCCCGCCGGACCGCGGCGCGTCCTCTCCGCCCACGCCAGCATCAGCAGCGCGGGGCCCAGCGTCATCAGGATGAACAGCAGCGAGGGCGGATACTTGCTGGTGTTGACGAACGAGAGGACGGTGAACACGGCGTTCTTCTGCGGCGACCAGGGGAACGGGTTGCCGTACAGGTTCGTCAGGCGCAGGAGGACGAAGCCGGCCGTCATCCCCGCCCCCAGCCGCACCAGCAGGCGCCACCGCCGCTCCGCGTCCCACCTGTAGACGTGCCCCAGCGCGTATCCGCAGAGGAAGACGCCGATCCACGGGAGCACCGGATACAGCACCAGCATCCGGATCCCCAGCACCCTGGCAAAGCCGGGCTGGTGCAGCACCATCCACAGCGCGCCCAGGCCGCCGGGCTCCGGGCCCGCCACCCGCACCGCATCGGTGAGGTTGTGCAGCGCCACGATCGCCACGCCGATGGCCGCGATCCACCGCGTGGGCAGGCGGATGAGCGCCGCCAGCACCATCATCGACACCCCGATCGCCCAGATCACCTGCAGCATCCCCGGGAACGCGCGGTAGTCCAGGTCGAACACCACCCCGAAGCGGATGACGGTGAGCTCCAGCAGGATGAGCCACGCGCCGCGGGTGACCAGGAAGCGCGCGAGCTCGCCCTTGGGCTTTCCGCGCACCACCTGCAGGGCGGCCCCGGTGCCCGCCAGCAGCACGAACGCCGGCGCGCAGAAGTGCGTGACCCAGCGGGTGATGAAGAGCACCACCGTGGTCCGCGAAAGGTCGGCCGCGTCGAAGAACGGCGCGTCGCGGTGCACGAACTCGCGCGTGTGGTCCAGCAGCATCAGCACCATCACGGCGCCGCGGAGCAGGTCCACGCTGTCGATCCGCGCCCGCCGCGCCGGCGGCGGCGCGGCGGCGGGAGCGGACAGGGGGCCGGGAACGACGGTCTGGGTCGCCATGCGGTGGAAATCGGGATCGGGGGACGGGAGGAAGACGGCGGCGCCGTGATGAACGATGTCCGCAGCCGGCGCGGGCGTGGTTGGCGTTTCGTACGGATGATGTAATGGATTTGTCGGCCGGAGGGAGCGCGAAACAGCCCCGGAAGCGTCTCCGCTCCCGGGGCTGCCTGTCGAGAGATGGGTCGGGTGGGACTCGAACCCACGACCATCGGATTAAAAGTCCGGTGCTCTACCGGCTGAGCTACCGACCCCCGAACGGCTGGAAACTAAACGGAGATGCGAGCTTTCTCAAGCGCCGCGCCTATTTCGCGCGCGGCGGGAACACGCCCATGCGCAGCCGCACCTCGCGCGGCACGCCCAGCTGCCGCAGCAGCCCCTCGCTGTCGCGGAAGCCGCAGACCTCGCGCTGGACCACGTAGTACCACCACGCCTGCCCCGCCGCGTCCACCAGCTCGTCGCGCGACTGGCTCGCATCGGGCGCGGCGTCGAAGGCCTTCAGCGCGTCCAGCGCGGCGGCGGCGCGGCGGCCCAGGCGCGACAGCGTGGCCGCCTTCTCCTGCACCAGCTCGTACTCGAACACGTCCACCGGCGAGGGCCGGGACGATGGGTTGCGGGGCGTTCGCACGATCGGTCCTCGTCTCCTTGCAAATCCTTTCGGTCTCGCGTTTTCCGCGTACCCCGACGCGCCGCGCGGAGTTCTCCGCCGCCTCCGCATGCCCTCCAGCATCGCGGGATCTCACGCGGAGACGCGGAGTCGCGGAGGTGCTTGCCCTGCTCCTCCGCGTCTCCGCGTCGGCGGTTCGCGGTTACCTCTCCCAGGCTGTTTTGGGAGAGGTCGAAAAATGGAGGAGGAGATGACGGCGGTTTGTCATCTCCTCCTCCATTTTTCGGGTGAGGGCCCCCAGGTGAGGCCGCCTTGCCCCACATCTTCCGATCCCCGGCGTGGGGGAGTCCCCGTGTGGGAGATTTCCCGTCGTTGCGAGACACCGCGCCACGCCGCACCTTCACCGCTCCGCAGGATCGTCGTCCCACACAGTCGGAATCCGATGGCGCCGCTGAAGATCGGAGTGGTGGACCAGAGCCCGGTGCGCACCGGCGGCACCGGCGCCGACGCGCTGCGCGAGACGCTGGAGCTGGCGCGGCTCTGCGAGCGGCTGGGCTACTCGCGCTACTGGCTGGCCGAGCACCACAGCACCAACTCCTTCGCCGGCTCGGCGCCCGAGGTGCTGCTGCCCATGGTGGCCGCCGCCACGCGCGAGATGCGCGTGGGCACCGGCGGCGTGCTGCTGACGCACTACTCGCCGTTCAAGATCGCCGAGCAGTTCCGCGTGCTGGAAACGCTCTTTCCCGGGCGCATCGACCTGGCCGTGGGGCGCGCGCCCGGCGGCGACATGCGCACCGTGCAGGCGCTGCAGTACGGGCGCGGCGCGGTGCCCATCGAGGCGTTTCCGCAGCAGGTGGAGGACCTGGCCGGGTGGCTGGGCAACACCTTCGACCGCAGCGCGCACCCGTGGGGCCGCGTGCGCGCCATGCCGCGCGGCGATTCGGTGCCGGACCTGTGGCTCCTCGGCTCCGGCGGCGACGGCGGCTACATCGCCGCGGAGCATGGGACGTCGTTCGCGTTCGCGCAGTTCATCAGCGGGGTCGATGCGGCGCCGTTCGTCCGCGCGTACCGCGAGCGCTTCCGCCCCTCCGCGCACCTCCCGGCGCCGCGCGCGAGCGTGGCGGTGAGCGTCATCTGCGCGGAAACGCGCGACGAGGCGCGGCGGCTGGCCTCCGGCGGCGAGCTGTGGCGGCGGCGGATCATGCGCGGCTACGACCGCGGCATCCCCTCGCCCGACGAGGCGCTGGCGGAGCTGGAGCCCGGCTGGCAGCCGCCGCCGCCGGGGCAGGACGGCGCCCGGATCGTGGCGGGCACGCCCGGCGAGGTGCGCGCCGAGCTCCTCCGCATCGCCGATCACTGCGGGGTGGAGGAGATGATGGCCGTCACGGTGATGCACGACTTCGCCGCCCGCCGCCGCTCCTACGAGCTGCTGGCCGGGGCGATGGAGCTGGAGCCCCGGATTTCGGGATGATGCGCGGCCAGGCTCCGCGGATGCGGATCACCCAGGCCGTCATCGGGGTGCCCCGCTGTTTTTCTCATACCGGATCTGGCAATCACCTGTGCATTACAAACGCACAGCGACGTCATCCTGAGTCGGACACCGCGCTGCGCGCGACCACAGAGGATGAAAGTCGGGCGCCCAGAATAACACAATCTGGACTGACTTTCTATTCAGGCCGGCCACACCGTCATTGCGTTCACACGAATGACGGCAGGCCGAAGGATCTACAGGTGAGGTCGCACGTGCGCTTCCGGATTGCACCATCGATCCCCGAATCCGGTATCAGAACCGCGACGACGCCAGCGTCACGTCCGCGCGCGACCACGCGGCGGTGAACTGGCGGTGAATCTCGGCATCGTCCTTGTGCTGCGCGCGGAGCGCCTGGCCCAGGCCGTAGAGCGACCAGCCGTTTTTCGGGTTGCGCAGCAGGTCGTCGCGATACGCGCGCTCCGCGTCCGCGGGGCGATTGGCAGCCAGCAGCGCCGCGCCCAGCGACTGGCGCACGGGATAGTACCAGGGCGGCGGCTCGTCGTAGCGCAGCGCGTCCTGCATCCGCACGGCGGCCTCCAGGTGCGGCACCGCCTCGGCCGCGCGCCCCCGCCGCAGCGCGATCTCCCCCGCCAGCGCGTGGTGCGCGATCCCGAGCAGGTCCTTCGCGCGGTGGAAGCCGAGCAGCTTGTCCGCCGGCACCGACGCCTCGATCGCCGTCACGCTGTCCAGCTCCGCCGCGGCCTCGGCGAAGCGGCCCGTTCCCGCGAAGGCCAGCCCGCGCGCGTAGTGCCAGATCCCCAGCGCGTAGCGAAGGTCCGCGGGCGGCGCGGGCTCGGCCAGCACCTCGCTCCAGCGGCCGAAGCGCGCGAGGGCCAGGGCGTGCGAGGGCATCGACATCTCCGCCTGCCCCACCTGCCGCGCCAGCTCCGGCGTGATCTGCTGCACGATCCCCTGTGCGGTGCCGATCGCCTCGGCGCTGCGCCCTTCCATGGCCGCCGCGGCGCGCAGGAAATCCAGGTTGTGGAAGAGGTAGAAGGGATACATCCCCTTCGGCTGCCGGTCGGCGATGTACGCCTGGTCGGTGTGCGCGGCGTGCTCGTTGGCCAGGGTGGCGTCCGCGTACCGGCCCACGCGCATGTACAGGTGCGCGGGCATGTGGACGAGGTGCCCGGCCCCCGGCATCAGCGCGGGAAGGCGCTCGGCGCAGGCAAGCGCCCGCTCGGGGTGCAGCGACGCCTCGACCGCGTGGATGTAGAAGTGGCAGGCGCCGGGGTGATCGGGATGCCGCGCCAGCGCGCCCTCCAGCGCGGCGACCAGCTCCTCCGTCCCCGGCTTCGGCGCGCCATCGGACGACCAGTTGTCCCACGGGCTCAGGTCCAGCATCGCCTCGGCGAAGAGCGCCTGCGCGTCGGCGTCGCCGGGGTACCGCCGGGCCACATCGCGCATCGCGGCCGCGTACGCCGAGTCCAGCGGCGCGCGGTTCTCGCCCGCGGAGGCAGAGTAGCGCCGCGCCGCCGCGGCGATGTACGCGCGCTCGGGCTCCGTCAGCCGCGCGGACAGCGCCTGCGCGGCGGCGACCTCGTCCGCGGCCTGCTTCTCCAGCGACGGGTCCATCGGCGCGTTGATGTTGGGGCCGAGCGCGAGCGCGATCCCCCAGTGGCACATGGCGCAATCCGGATCGAGCTTCGCCCCCTGCCGGAAGGAGTTGATCGCCTCCTCGTGGTTGAAGCCGTACATCAGCCTCAGGCCCTGGTCGAAGTACGCCTGCGCCGCCGGCGTGGCGGTGACGGCGTGGTGCAGCGCGCCCAGGTTGGTGAACAGGGGGATGGAGTCGCCCGGCGCGGGCTGCTGCGCCGCCAGCGGGAGCGCGGCCAGCACGGCGGCGAGGGGTGCGATGCGGAGCATGGGATCCGGCGGAACGGGAGGGGGATGACGCGCGGCCGGGGCGTGGATGCCCCGGCCGCGGGTGGGTTTGGGAAGTGGAGGGGCGGGCGTCGGGACCGGCGCGGGTTTGGCCATCCAGACTCGTTTCGCGCGCGGGAGGGGCCCGCACGAAGCTCACGGCTTCAACCGGATGCGAACCGTCCGGCCCGGCGCCCTGCCCTCGACGTCCACGCTAAGCCCCTGTCCCCCCTGCGTCAACGAAACTTTTGAGGGGTTGCGGCGATACGCCGCCCGCGTGCGACCGGATCTTGTCCCCGCGCGAACTCCGCCCGGCGAGTGGCTCAGATTGCGGTTTCGCCGAGCAATCGGCGGATACGCGCGACGACCGTTGCCCGGACCTGCTCGCCGGATCCGATCACCCGAAATCCGAGCAGCAACTGCTCCACGACTTCGTCCAGCAAGCGAACATCGGTCAGCGTCGTTTCGAGATGGCGCCGCCATGCAGCGAAGGCGCTGGGATATCGCGCTCCCAACGCGCGCAGCTCCCGCGTTGCGTTGGCTCCAAGCGCCGGATGACGAGCGATCTCGAAGAGGTAAACCAGATCCTTCGCCTTCTTCGAGATCCGTGTGCGCGTGGATGAAGAAAGCCCTTTCCCCAGCATGTACGCGGCGATCGACGGTACGCGGATGCGGCACGCCGGTGCGAGCAGCGGGTGGATCTCGGGGCCCACGCTGATCCACCGCGCGTTCTCCAGCAGGATCTGCTGCCCGGGATAGCCGTGCACCGTCAGCCCCTGCTGCCCCTCGATCTCCACGGGCGTGAGCGGATCGGGGGATTCGGTGAGGAGGTCGAGCTCGATCACCGCTCCGTCGGCGCCCTGCTGAAAGATCTCGAAAACGCCACTCTCGGTGCCGATCTCCTGCACCTCGTATCGCGCCGCCGACGCGAGCTCGAGCAGGGTCGGGCGGTCCGCCGCCAGGAGCGTGGAGGGCAGCGTGACGTCGATGTCTTCCGTCCGCACCGGCCGGTCCGATGCGTTCGCCTCCGCGAGATACAGCGCGTGCACCCAGCCGCCGATGAACACGATCTCATCGGCGTAAGGCTGAAACGCGAGCACCGTGCGCGCGAAGACCTCGGCGGCCGACGCCATCGCCTACTCCGCCAGCGACGCGAGCGCGGACGCGTCGTGCCGGATCAAGCCGAGCTGCGCGGCCAGCGGTCCGAGGGCCACGGCGCGCGCGGCTTCCGCGCCGCGGAGCGGGAACCGCAGCAGGTCCAGAAAGAGCTGCACGTTCGAGACGACCGGCAGCCCACCGGCCTCGCGCTCCCCATAGAACGCCGCTCGCCCGTAGTATGGGCGTAGCAGGTGAAGCGTCCCTCCGCTGGCGACCGGCTCGGCGTACATCCGGTCGCGGAGCAGGGCGGCAGCATCCTCCAGCTTCGACTCTTCGACGTAGAGGTGCGTCTGCCCATGCTGAACGTTCGGCGCAACCAGGTCCGCGCCCGCGAGGAGTGTGAACGCGAAGTGCACTCCTGCGCCGCCCAGCACCGCCGCCACTTTCGGAACGACCTCGCCGGGCTCGAACGGCACCGCGTACGAAAGCACCTGGTTCCGCCTCCAGTCGTATCGCCCCGCCCAGTCTCGCAACGCGGCAACCGGGTCGCCGAGCTGCCACTTTCCTCCGGGCGCGCGCGCGTACCCACGGTCGGCCAGCGCCCGCGCGATCTCGGAAACGTGCCCGGCGGACACGGCGATTTCCGCGGCGAGCTCGCGCACACCCCACGCGCGGCGCGGGTCCTCGAGCAACGCGCGGAGCACTAGCGAGGCGCGCTTGAAGAACGGGTTGATCCGCTGCTCGCCTCGTGGCTGCCGTGCGGGGAGCCGCCGGTCCGCCGGAAGCCACAGGTACAGTCCTTCACCTCGCAAGAAGATGTTCCCTTTCAAATCGGCGTGGCTCACGCCCGCCGTGCGCAAGCGCGCCAGCGCATCGCGGCCGAAGGAGCGCGCGACCGCCAGAAGAGGGGAATCCTCCTCCGGCTCGGAGCGGGACGACACGAGCTGCAGTTCGGCTTCGGTCCACGCCGCTTTCGATTCGACGCGGAAGTTCCATCGGCTGGGGCCGCCCAGGTGGAACGTCCCGCGAGCCGATCCTGCCGGCGCGGTCGTCGCATCGGGAACGACGTCGACGGGAAACCCCGAACGTTCCTGAATCATCGCGCCTGCCTGTTTCATCACGTCGAGGGCGGTCACGTGCAATCGTTCGGTTTTTTCCTATGTTCGAAAATTTCCGAACACGAATGTAAAATCGAACACCCTCGATGACAATGATGCCATGCGCATGACGGGCGAGGGGCGCTCGTACCGCGCTCCTCGTCGCGCGCAGGAGAGCCGCACGAAGCGCACGGCTTCTGCACGGGTCAGTCCGATACGTTCTGGGCGGGGCGAACGAACCGGGTTTCGAACGCGTCGACGATCGCGCGCAGGTCGGGAGTGAGCCGCTCCAGCACCGGCGCACGCACCGGCTCCGGGATGCCGCCGCGATAGAACGCCTCCGCGACCGAGCCGGCGATCGCGGCCTGCGTGTCGGCATCCCCGCCCAGCGACACCGCCAGGCGGATGGCGTGCTCCGGATCCACCGAGTCCAGGAACACGACGAGCGCCTCGGGGACGGATTTCATGCAGGAGACGTGGAACCCGTAGTCCGGCCGGATCTCGTCGACCGTCCGCGCCAGGTCGTAGCCGAAACGGTCCGAGATCTCGCGCCGGATCTCGTCCTTCTCCGCACCGCCGCGGGCCATGAACACCGCGAGCGCGACCGCCCGCGCCCCCTTGATCCCTTCCGCATGGTCGTGCGTGACGGCGGCGCTCCGGGCCGCCTCGCGCAGCACGTCGGTTTCCGAGCCGAAGGCCCAGCCGACCGGGCTTACGCGCATCGCGCTGCCGTTCCCCCAGCTGTTGTAGGGTCCGGCGCCGGGCGTGGCCAGCCACTGCCGGAACGATCCCCCGTAGCCCGCCCGCGGATACCGCGTCCCCCACGCCCGGTACGCCGCGGCGTAGTCGCCACCGTGCAGGATCGCATCCGCGGTGGCCACGGTGAGCACCGTGTCGTCGGTGAAGCACGCGCGCTCGGCCACCAGCGGACGGAAATCGGGACCGTCCGCCGGATGGTGCTCGTACACCGAGCCGATCACGTCTCCCGCAATCGCGCCGATCATGGACGCCTCACTGAGGCCCGGGTGAACGCGGATGCGCCCGAGGTGAGCCGGATCACGTTGTTCTTCACTCGCGGTCGATGAGTTCGTGCTCCGGGTCGACGCCCGGCGCCGTGGCGCAGGGCGGCCACGCGGACGCGGATCGTCTGCCAGGTCTGCGCCAAGTGCTGCCCGACCAGGCAGGGTGATGGACAAAGCTCCGCCCTACTGCTGATCGCAGCCGGCCGATCCCCGCGACGCGGCGGAGCCCAGGGGGATGCAGCGCGCGGGAACGTAGTCGTGCGGCGGGAGCCGGATGGCCTCCGGAAGGCGCGACCACTGCGCGGGGGTCAGGATCTCCCGGATCGTCGCGAGCTCGGCCTCGAGCGCTGCCTGGACCCCGCGGGTCAGCCCGTCCAGCTGCCGGGCGGTGGCACGGGTGAAGCGGCGGCGGCCGGTCTCCCCGTCGCTCACCACCTGGGCCAGCGAGTCGGCCAGCGGGGCCAGCACGGCGCCCAGTGCCTCGCCGCGGTCGATCAGCCGCGCCCGCTGGTCCGCGGTCAGCGCCAGCCGCGCCGACGAGTCCACCGACAGCACCTGCGCGGGAAGGTTGGGGATGCGGCCCGCGAGCAGCGCCCGGAGCTGCTGCGGCGAGCGGCCGCTGGCGGCGGTGCCCCGGATCAGGCGCTGCAGCGGCTGGTATGCGGGATCCTTGCCGACGGCCACCCGCGCCTCGAGCGTCACCCGGAACGGCCGCGCGGAGAATGCCGCGTCGGGGCGGCCGAACCGCGGGTTCACGGCGTAGCGGTAGGCGCCGGCGGCGGGATCGAACCCGGTCACGCGCAGGAGCGTGGCATCGGGGAGCGGGAGCTCGCCCCATCCGTGTGCGTCGGCGGCGCCGTGGGCAAGCCGGTCCAGCAGCCCGAGCGCGTTCTCCGTGACCAGGGAGAGCTGCAGGCCGCGCTGGCGGGGCGGGTGGAGCGGCTGGTAGTCCACCCGCAGGTCCATTCCCGCGGTCCACCCGGTGCGGCAGCCGTTGCGCCCGGCCACGCGCCCGGCCTGCCGCTCCAGGCAGGCGCGGATCCGCCCCGGGGCGCCGGCCAGCAGCGCCGCCATCCCCCGCCCCAGCGAGGTGCCGGCCGCATCGCCGGGCGCGAACACGAAGGCGGGATCGTTCGCCGCGCCGTCGGCGTTCACGTCGCCGTCCACGCGCGGGGTAAAGGGCAGGCCGGAGCCGAGCCGCCCCACCACGCCCACCCGCACGCCGCGGATCGCCGTCCAGCCGACGCGGGCCTGCAGCACGTGCGCCTGCTCGAAATCGGCCGGCCCGCGCACCGTCGCCCGCGGGTCCGCCGCGGCGAAGGGCCGCGAGCCCTCCAGCGCGCCGAGCGCGCCCACCTCGTCGCGCGCGCGGGTCCAGGTGTACGCCAGGTCCAGGCGGGGGATGCGCGCGGAGATCATCCGGTGCGGGTTGTACGGCAGGCTCACCCGCACCGTGGCCTGCACCACGGTGGACCCCGCGCCGGAGCCGATCTCGCGCACGATCCCCCACGCCGCGTCCGCGCGCGAGGCGCCCGGCGCCGCCATTCCCGTAGCCGGGTCGATCCGCGCGGCGGGCGCGTAGACCGGCCGTCCCCCTTCGCCCGCCAGGGTGAACGCGGGCGTCCCGCGCAGGTTCAGGTCGCGGGCAGCGGATGCGTGCAGGCCGCGCGTCAGCGATCCCTCGAAGCTCGCGAAGGCCAGGCCGAGCACCGCGGTGCTGGCGCCGAACGAGGCGCGCCGGGTGAGCGGCGCCGCGAAGCCGGGGTTCACGACGGTCAGCGCGGGAGCGAACGCGGAGAAGGCGGGCGCGCCGCCGGCGCACGCGGACGGCTCCCCACCGGCATCCCACACGGGAGAGGGAACCGCGGCGCCCAGGCAGAGCAGCTCGCCCTCCCCGTCCGTCCCGTCCGCCAGCAGCGAGGCGACAGCGTCCAGCGGCAGCTCGCCGCGGAACTCGCCGGCACCGCCGTGGAGGTTCCATCCCCCCACCGTCCACGCGAAGCCGGCCCGGGGGCTGACGCCCCAGCCGGAGGGGATGCGCCGGGCGGCGGACGCGAACGGGCCGGCCGGCGGCACGTCGTCGCCCGACCCGGGATACCAGCGCCGCTCCAGCCGCAGCCCGTAGGTGACGGCGAACCGCGGCCGCGTCCAGATGTCGCCCAGGTAGAGCACGCCGAAGCCCGCCCGCGCCCGGCCGGCGCGGCCGCCCAGGGTGCGGGTGAACGCGTCGGGACGGCCGGCGCGGAGGTCGGCCAGGGTGGCGAAGGTGAAGGTCCCCAGCGGGTTGCCGCTCCCGCCGGTGCTGGCCGACTCGAGGGAGACGCCACCGCCCGCAAGCCATTCGTGTCCGCCGCCGCCGGTCACGCGCAGAGCGTCGGAGAGCTCCAGCAGCGAGCCGGCCGATCGCGTGGCGCCGCCCCCGCCGCCGAAGCGCAGCCAGGCGAACGCGCTGTCGCCGCCGGTGCCGACGAGCCCCCCGGGCACGGCGGCGCCGGCGGCCGTGCGCTGCGACCGTTCCGAGCGGTACGCGCTCAGCTCGTTGCCGAACCGGCTTCCGTACGAGGAGAGCCGCGCGAGCACGCCGCCCGCGCGGTCGCGGAGCGACGCCGCGCTTGCCGCCGTGGCGAGCGGGGTGGCGCCCAGGCCGTCCATCTCCGTCCCGCGGCCGTCCAGGCGAAGCATGAGCGAGTGGCGCTCGGATACGTCCCAGTCCATGCGGACCAGGAACGAGCCGGCATCGCTGCGCGCATCCCCACCACCGGCGCCGGCCAGGCCCAGCCCGCCGAGGGTCGCCAGCAGGGCGGCGGCCGAGTCCGGCTGGACCCCGGCGGCACCCAGCGTGGCCGGCGGCGCGCTCTCCAGCGAGAGAAGGGGCGCGGTCCGCCGCGAGGCGCTGGCCGCCGCGTACCAGAAGAGCCGGTTCCACACCACCGGCCCGCCCATCCCGGCCTCCGCGTGCACGAAGGTCGCTTCGTTCCGGCTTCCGGCGAGGGACGCGGCCGGCCACTGCAGCGCCGGCGGGCTGAAGCTCGAGCGCACCGCCGCGCCGAAGTCGTTGGTGCCGCCCAGGGTGGTGGCCGCCACGGTGCCGCCGGAGAACTGCCCCCGCGACACCACGTAGCCGCTCCCCTCCACGCTCACGCTGGCCACCGCCTCCTGCGGGAGCGAGGTGGCCCCGAAGGTGGCCCCGTCCAGGGTGACGCGGGTCTGCGACGGCGGCTGGCCAAAGAAGGAGATGCCGCCCTCGCGCCCCTGCACCCCCGGCTCCAGCGCCGCGAGCCCGGCAAGGTCGCCCGGCTGCACGGGCACGGTGCCGGCGCTCCAGGAAAGGGTGCTGGCCGCGGTGCTCCCCGGATACGCCGGGGGCGCGGCCTGGCGATCGGGGCGGAAGGGGCGCGCGACCACGGGCGCGAGTGCCACGGCCTCGGTTGCCAGGCGCAGGTCGCGCCAGGTGATGGGCGTGGCGCCCGGGACCGAGACCGTGAGCGGCCGGTAGCCGATGCGCTCCGCGCGCAGCGTGAACGGCCCGCCACCAGCCGGAAGCGGCAGCGAGTAGCGGCCGTTCGCGTCGGTGGTGTCGGCCACCGACGCGCCCTCGCCGCTGATGCGGACCAGTGCCTGGGGGATGGGGGTGCCGCTGCGGTCGTCCAGCACCCGGCCGGCCACCCGGCTCCCGCCCTGCGCGGCGGCGGCTGCCGGCGCACAGGCGCACGCGAGCACCGCGCAGGCCGCCGCCAGGCGTGCGCGTGGCAACCGGCGGCTGAAGGCGGTGACGATCGGCAGGGCCGCCGTCATCCGGCGGCGCCTCTCCGCCAGTTGCGCTTCTCGCTGCGGGTCCACGAACGAGGCAGGAATGGTTTCCGGACCAATGATCCGCGACCTACCGCGGCTTTGCAGTCGGCGGCGGCGCCGCTGGCGGCGCCGGATACACGAACGTGAGCTCCACCTCCTCGCCCACGCGGCGGACGCGCATGGTGTAGACACGCCCGGGCGTGCGGTCCACGAACAACGGGCGAGGCCCGCGGATATCCCAACCGTCGACGCTGACGATGGTGTCGCCCGCCATCAGGCCGGCGCGCTGCGCGTTCGATCCCTGCACCACCCTTACGATGGTCGGGAAGTTGTCGGGCTGGCCCTGCACGAAGAGCGTCTGGACGACGATCCCGTCGGCCGGTTCCGCCGGCGCTCCGCTGACGACCACCGTCCGGAGCCCCGAACCGTCCGCGCCCGTCTGCGCGCGCGCCGTCACGGGGAGGGCGAGGAGGGCGGCCAGGAGAGAGATTTGTCGCAGGTGCATTCGCGGTCACTCCGGTGAAGCCGAATCGCGCGGGGCGGAAGGAACCCTGTGGAGCGGTGCGCTGCCACCGCTCCCCGAATACCGTCATCCTACCCGCAGGTGACGCTGATCTGCAGCGGATGCGCGTTCGGACCGCTGCAGTAGTAGCTGTAGCTCACCACGCTCTTTCCCTGGTTCGCACAGACGCCCGCCGCGAACCCGGCCGCGAAGTCGTCGCACGACGTCTTCGCCTTCGATGCCGCCGCGGCGGGAGAGCTCGCCAGGAGGGCACCTCCGGCCGCGATCACCAGCGCCCCGGCCATTCGCACTGCTGTGTGTCTGCTCATTCGTCGCTCACAGGTTGTGATGGGAACGAATTGCTGCGTGATCCGGGTGGCAGCGCACGCCGGCAGCGTATCGTAGAGGCGTCGCTCACGAAACGTCAATCCAGTCGAATCGCCACTTCAGAGCTGAAAATCGCGCCAGCGGCGGGTCGAACGTGCGAAAGCGTACACGGCCGCGAATCAAATAGTTTCGCCCGATACGCGCGCTCGGGCGCAGGCGAAGCCGATCGCCGTGGATCCGGCAGGCTCACGGCCGCCCCGCGCGGCCACCTCCGCCCCCGGACGCGCCATCCACCCGGATCACGTTGTTCTTCAGGTCGCGGTCGATGAGCTTGTGCTCGGGGTCGACGCCGGCGCTGTCGGGCTTCGCGTCCACCGTGACGCGGATGGTCTGGGGGCTGCGGGTGAGGTGCTGCTTGCCCAGGTACACGGCGCGCGCGCCCGAGTACACGCCCACGTCCACCCAGTCGTTCACCGGCAGCGGCTCCTCGTTCCCCACGCTGTCGGCCAGCAGCTTCCTGGCCTCCACCGTCAGCGTCACCTCGTACGTGGAGTCACCGGGGAGCGGGCGCGAGCGGGCGGTGACGGTGCGGTTGTCCCAGAGCGTGACCTGCTCGAACAGGTTGGTGACCACATACTGCAGCGAGTCCGGCGTCTCCGCGCGGAGGTGGCGGACCAGGTCGTACGACACGGGGTACGGCGGCCCGCGGAAGCGCCACTCGGCCAGGAACGAGCGCAGCGCGCGGTTCACCGCCGCCTCGCCGATGTAGTCGCGCAGCGCGTACATCGCCAGCGCGCCCTTGTTGTAGTGGATGTACTGCTGGTTCTCCACCAGCGCGAGCGGTTCCTCGGCCCGCCGCTCGCCGCCGCGGCCCTGGAGATATTGATCGAGCTCGTAGCGCAGGAAGCGGCCGATCTTCTCCCGCCCGTACGCCTTCTCCATCACCATCAGCGCCGTGTACTCGGCCAGCGTCTCGCTGAGCATGGCCGCGCCCTGCACGTCGGCCGGCGCCTCCTGGTGGCCCCACCACTGGTGCGCCACCTCGTGCGCGGTCACGAAGAACGGGTAGTCGATGTCGTCCTTGCGCACGTCGGCGATGAAGCCGATGGCCTCGCTGTAGGGGATGGTGTTGTCGAAGCTCTGCGCGAACGGCGCGTAGCGCGGGAACTCCAGGATCCGCACCTGCCGGTGCTGGTACGGCCCGAACTCGCGCGTGCAGTACTCCAGCGCCGCCTTCGTGGCCCGGATCATCCGCGCCACGTTGTAGGCGTGCGCCGGGTCGTAGTAGACCTCGATCGCCACGCCGCGCCAGCGGTCGCGGCGGACGGCGTACCGCGCGGAGAGGAAGGCGTAGAAGTTCAGGATCGGCGCGTCCATCGTGTACCGGAAGTAGCGCCGTCCCCCCTCCGTCCACGCCCGGCGGAGATAGCCCGGCGCGACGGCCGTCTGCTCGGCCGACGTCCCCAGCGTGACGTCGAAGGCGATCCAGTCGGCGTCGCTGCTCACGAAGTTGCGCGTCCGCGCGCGCGGGTCGTGGATGCTGGCCGCGCGCGGGCGCCCGGGAAGGCCGTACTTCTCCCGCTCGCCCTCGTCCGTCAGCTCGCCCTCGGCGTTGTAGCCGATGTGGGGGAGGTACTGCGAGTTGAAGAAGGTGCCGTTCCCCGCCACGGGAAGATACGACGGCTCGTTCTCGAACCCCCGCACGTCGTGGCGCAGGTCGAAGCGCAGCCGCAGCGAATCCCCCGGCGCCAGCGGACGCTCGAGGCGGAAGACGTAGTAGCCGCTCGCCGAGTCGCCGATCACGCGGCGCGCGGGAGCGTCCGGCGCCAGCAGCCGCACGCCGAGCGAGTTGGGGACGTCCACGTGCAGCGAGTCGATCGGCTGCGCCGTCTTGTTGGTCAGCGTGTACGTCCCCCGCAGCCGCAGGTCGCCGGTGCCGGGGTACACGTCCACGTTCAGCACCGCCGCGGTCAGGCGCGGCTGCGGCACCCACTCGAAGCGCTTGTACCGCTTCTCGTAGTCCGCCTGCGTGCGCCGCCCCTCCTTCTCCGTCTCGAAGTGGTTCAGGACGTTGGTGTTGTAGAAAATCCATCCCCCCGTCGCCAGGACCAGGGCCAGCACGCCGCCCGCAATCCCCAGCAGCCCGGGCGTCAGCCGCCGCCGCGCCAGCCGCACGCGCCAGCGCATCCCCGTCTCCTGCCCCCGCACCCAGAACAGGTTGGCCAGCACGAGGAGGAGCGCGCCGACCAGCAGCCAGTAGAGCGCGAACCACGCCCACGGCCCCTCGCTGCGGCCGAAGCCGTTCATGTCCGAGTACACCAGCGTGGGCGTGCTGCCGTACATCAGCAGGTTGTGCTTGATGCCGAGCAGGTAGTACAGCAGCCCCTGGCCCACGAAGACCAGGATGACGATGAGGTGCCCCACGTACTTGTGGTTCACCAGCGTCTGCACCAGCAGCGCGAGGAAAACCACGGGAAGGAGGCTCCCCAGCAGCTGGTGCACGAACAGCTCGCACAGGTACAGCCCCGGCTCGAAGCGGAAGTACCCGTGCGCCGCCTGGATCCCGATCCCGCACGCCATCGAAGCCGCCTGCAGGCCGAGGACGACGGCGATCAGGGCGAAGAGGCGGGCCAGGAACGGCACCCAGGTGGGGACGGGGAGCGCGTCGTGGATGCCGGCCGCGCGGCGCTCGCGCTCGTTCCACACCAGCTCGCCGGCGTAGAAGGCGATGATGATGACGATGAAGAGCACGAAGGTGCCCTGCACCAGCTCCACCACCTTGTAGGTCACGGGGAAGGTCCGCGTCCCGTAGATCGTTCCCACCTGCGTCCCGCCGATGGCCACGAAGGTGAGGCAGACGCCGATCAGCAGCGGGAACCAGACGTTGAACACCACCTCGCGCACCGAGCGCCGCGTCTCGGCCGCCAGCTGCTGCAGCCGCGCGGAGAACGCGAACGAGCGCCGCGCGTCGGGCACGCGCAGCGGCGGGGGCGCGGCTTCCGCGAACCCCGGCTGCCACCGCCGCGTGCGGTCCGTGTCGCCCGCTTGGCGGAAGCGGAAGAGGAGGGCGCCCAGCGCGAACATCAGCGCCCCCACGGCCAGCCAGATCGCGCGGTTGGCGATCAGCAGGCTGTCCAGCGGGATGCGCACGGTGTTCTGCTCGATCACCGTCCAGTAGCGCGTGGCCTTCTGCACCGCCGTGATCGCGAACGGGTCCGCCAGCCGCTCCACCGTGTCGTCGCCCACCAGGCTCACGAACACCTGCGACACCGCCCACCCCAGCAGCAGCGCCACCCCGCCCACGTACGCCGGCAGCATCCGCCGCGTGAGCGCCGTCAGCGTGACGAAGATGGCCGCGGTGGAGAGGAGGTTGGGAAGAACCAGGACGGCCAGGGGGATGAGGAACGCCAGCGGGTCCATCGGCCCCACGCGGTCGCGGTGCACCGTGGGCCACACGCAGGCCAGCAGGATGCCCAGCACGCCGCCGCCGAAGCAGGCCAGGTTCGCCAGCACGGCGCCCAGCCAGCGCCCGGCCAGGTAGCTGGCGGGCCTGATGGGCGTGGTGAAGAAGAGCGGATACGCGCCCGTCTGGAAGTCGCGGTACACGGCGTTCCCCGCCAGCGCGGCGGTGATGGGCACGCCGAGGACGGAAAGCAGCTGCAGCAGCGTGGCGATGCGGTACGGCGAGTTGACCACCAGCACCGCCGACCCCGTGTCGCCGCCGAAGGCCCCGCCCGCCGCGGCGATCACCAGGAAGCCGACCAGGGCGAAGATGACGAAGTACACCCAGGTGGCCACCCGCCGCAGCTGGTAGCGCAGGTCGAACGCCGCCAGCCGGATCACGCTGATCACGCCCCCTCCGGCTGGTCGGGGTCCGCGTCCGCCGGCGGCACCGCGTCGCGGTTCTCGCGCGAGATCCCCGCACGCGGGTCCGCGCCGCCGCGTGGCATCTCGCCGAAGAACGGCATGTTCGCGCGCCCCGGCCCGGACGGCTCCGGCGTCGGCCGCGGAGGCGGCGTGAAAGTGGACGGCGGGACGGTGATCGGCGGCGGCGCGGCATCGGACGGCGCCGGCGCGGGATCCGGCATCGCCGGGGCGGCGGCGGTGGAGTGGAAGGCGGGCGGGGGGATGCCGGGCTCGCGGTTCCCCGCCGTCTCCATTTCATCCCCCATCACGCGGTTCACGTACGGCGAGGCAGCGGGGGATTCGGATGACGGCTCCGAAGCCGCTCCCCGCGCGTCGACCTGGATCCCCCGGATCACCGTGAAGTAGACGTCCTTGAGGTCCGGCTCCACCGGCTCGAAGGTGGGGTCCGGCGGCGCGTCGCCGAAGACGTGGATCACCGTGCGCCCGCCCACCAGCGTGGTGGAGATGACCGGGAGCGCGTGCTCGAACGCCGGGAGCTCGGCACGGTCCACCTGGCGGCGCCAGATGCGGCCGCGCACGGCATCCACCGCGCCCGCCGGCTCGCCCTCCAGCAGGATGCGGCCGCCCTGGATGATGGCCATGCGCGTGCACAGGTCGCTCACGTCCTCCACGATGTGCGTGGAAAGGATGACCACCGCGGCCTCGCCCAGCTCGCTCAGCAGGTTCAGGAAGCGCGCGCGCTCGGCCGGGTCCAGCCCGGCGGTAGGCTCGTCGACGATGATCAGCCGCGGCCGCCCGATGAGCGCCACCGCGATCCCGAAGCGCTGCCGCATCCCCCCGCTGAAGCCGCCGAGGCGCTGCTTGCGCGCGTTCCACAGATTCGTCTGCTGCAGCAGCGCGTCCACCGTCTCGCGGCGCTCGCGGCGGTGGGTGATCCCCTTCAGCAGCGCGAAGTGGTCCAGCATGGCCTCGGCGCTGATGCGCGGGTAGACGCCGAACTCCTGCGGCAGGTAGCCCAGCGTGCGGCGCACGGCCTCGCGGTCGCGCAGCACGTCCACCTCGCCCAGCTGCACGCGCCCGGCGTCGGCCTCCTGCAGCGTGGCCAGGATGCGCATGAGCGTGCTCTTCCCCGCCCCGTTGGGCCCCAGCAGGCCGAACAGCCCGGGGGGGATGGTGAGCGACACGTCCTGCAGCGCCGCCACGCCGTTGGGATACGTCTTCCAGAGATGATCGATGACCAGTTCCACGAGCGCGCCGGGGGATGGGTCGGGGAAGGAAGATGGAGAAAGTGGGCGATGGAAAGTCGTCTCCCGCGCCGGACGATGCAACAGCGGCAGGCCGGGCACGGATGATTTCACGCGGAGGAGCAGAAGAACAGAGAGGTCTCTCTCTCCGCTTCTCTGCTCCTCCGCGTGATTTCATCCGTTCCGTGATGCAGTTCCCCGCGCCTCCGCGTCTCCGCGTGAGATCCCGCGGTGCCGGGGTCCGCCGCTACGGCTTCGTCCCCGACACCATCACCACCGTGGTCGAGGCGAAGAAGGTCCCCGCCGCGTCCCTGTCGCGGAACGAGTCGTCCAGCCGCCGCACCTCGTCCTCCGTCATCGCCCCCGTGCGGACCGCTTCCTCGAACGCCATCTCCATGCGCGAGAGCAGGCGCCAGAGCTCGTAGCCGTCCACGTGCAGGGGGATGAGGTCGACCGCGAGGTCCCGCACGCCGGCGCCGCGCATCAATCCGTACAGCCGGCGGCCGGAGTAGCCGTTGGCCAGGCAGTGCTCCGCCAGCACCCGCGCGATCTTCCGCTCCGCCTCGACCTCGGGCGTGTCCACCGAGCGCGTCCCCCAGTCGGTATCGGCGACGACGACGCGGCCGCCGGGCTTCGTCACGCGCACCATCTCCGCGGTGGCGCGGTCGGGGCGGTCCAGGTGCAGGAACAGGCGCTCGCTCCGCACCGCGTCGAAGGTGGCGTCCGCGAACGGGAGCGCGTACGCGTCGCCCTGGCGGTGCTCCACGCGGCCGGCCAGGCCCTCGGCGGCGGCGCGGCGCTCCGCCTCCTCCACCATCTCCCGGTCGTGGTCGATGCCGTGCACGAAGCCGCCCGCGCCCACGATCTCCGCCAGCGCGCGCGTGTCCGTCCCCGGCCCGCATCCCACGTCCAGCACCGTGGCGCCGGGGGAGATACGCATCCGCTCGTAGCTCAGCCGCTTCCCGCCGGCGGCCAGCCGCGCGGCCGCGTCCAGGTAGGCGGGATCGACGTACCCCATTCCCTGCGTCATGGAACCGGACCGGATCGGGTGGAGAGAAGGAACCCGCGGATCTCGGCCGCGGTGCGCTCGCGCGCGGAGAGGAAGAAGAAGTGGTTGCCGGGGACCTCGCCCGCGCGCCCCCGCGGCGCCTCGCGCAAAAAGCGCTCGACCGACTTCCGCCGCCACGGCCCGCGCGTGGTGCGCAGGAACGCCTCGGCCGCCTCGCGTCGCGGGTCGTCGGCCGCCAGCCAGGGGAACTGCGTCTCCAGCGACTCGCCCGCCATCAGCGCCAGCGCCGGGCAGCGCAGCGAGGCGAACGACTCGCGCGAGTGCACCGCGTTGTCCACCAGCGCCTCCATCAGCTCGCGCCGGTGCGCGCGCGCCGCGGCGCCGGCCGGGCGCGCGCGCCAGTCCGCCTCCACCGCGTCGTCCCACGTGCCGTAGATGTGCGCGCGGTGCCACGCCCGCTCCTCCGCGTCGCCCGCGCCGGGCGCCAGCGGCGGCGGGCGCGCGGGGTTGCGGTACTGGATGTGGCCGATGCCGCGGTAGTCCGTCACGGAATCCAGGTAGACGACGGCCGTCACGCGTTCGGGAAAGTCCCCCGCCAGCCGCGTGGCCACCGCGCCGCCCAGCGAGTGGGCAACGACCGCCGCGCGGGCGATCCCCAGCGCGTCCATCGCCCCCGCCACGTCGGCGGCGAAACCGGCCAGCGTGTAGCCTGAGTCCGGCGTCTCGCTCTCCCCGTGCCCGCGCGGCGTGAGGGCGATGGGGCGAAACCCGTCGCCCAGCGCGGGCGCCAGCGTGCGGAAGATGTGCGCGCTCTGCCCGATCCCGGGAAGGAAGACGACCGGATCGCCCTCCCCGCCCCAGTCCAGCAGGTGCAGCCGCACGCCGCCGGCCTCCACCCGGCGCGTCTCCGGCTCCGGCACGGTTCCCTCGCCCTTCGTCCTCATTCGCTCACGACGCAGTGGAAGTGGTGGGGAGACAGACGGATGGCCACGCGCCCGCGGATGCATGGCGCGGATGGATCTGGAGGTCGGGATGTGGGGATTTGCCCGCGGTTGGAACGCACCTGCGGGGGAACGGCGGAAGTGGGGAAGATGCCCGCCGGGGGAAGGAAGATAACGGCCGGAAGCGGCGTTGTCGAAGGCCGCTCCGTCACGATTCCGGAGAAAAGACGGCGCCCCGCCTCGATGGCCGAAGCGGGGCGCTACTCATCCGCCGTCCGGCTCTACCGGTCCAGCATGGGCAGCTTCAGCCCCTCGCGGCGGGCGGTTTCCACCGCGTCCTCGTACCCCGCGTCCGCGTGGCGCGCGACGCCCATCCCGGGGTCGTTGGTGAGGACGCGCTCCAGGCGCTCGCGCATCTCCGGCGTGCCGTCGGCCACGATCACCTGGCCGGCGTGCAGCGAGTTCCCGATCCCCACCCCGCCGCCGTGGTGGAAGCTGACCCAGCTGGCGCCGCTGGCCACGTTCACCAGCGCGTTCAGGATGGCCCAGTCGGCGATGGCGTCGCTCCCGTCCTTCATCCCCTCCGTCTCGCGGAAGGGACTGGCGACGGAGCCGGTGTCCAGGTGGTCGCGCCCGATCACGATGGGCGCCTTCAATTCGCCGCTGGCCACGAGGTCGTTCAGCGCGACCCCGAACTTCGCGCGCTCGCCCTGCCCCAGCCAGCAGATGCGCGCCGGCAGCCCCTGGAAGGCGACCTTCTCGCGCGCCTGGGTGATCCAGCGGCGCAGGTGCTCGTCTTCGGGGAAGAGCTCCAGCACCAGCTCGTCGGTGCGGTGGATGTCGGCCGGGTCGCCCGAGAGCGCCACCCAGCGGAAGGGCCCCTTCCCCTGGCAGAAGAGCGGGCGGACGTACGCGGGAACGAAGCCGGGGAAGGCGAAGGCCTCGGCGTACCCGGCGTCCAGCGCCTGCGTGCGCAGGTTGTTGCCGTAGTCGAAGGTGATGGCACCGCGGCGCATCATCTCCACCATGGCCTCGCAGTGCGTGCGCATCGACGCCATCGACCGCCGCTGGTACTCCGCGGCGTCCGACTCGCGCAGCTCCGCCGCCTCGGCCAGCGAGACGCCGGCCGGGACGTAGCCGTTCAGCGCGTCGTGCGCGCTGGTCTGGTCGGTCAGCGCGTCGGGGGTGATCCCGCGGCGGACGAGCTCCGGCAGCACCTCGGCGCAGTTGCCGACCAGGCCCACCGAGAGCGGGCGGCCGGCGTCGCGCGCCTCGAAGGTCCAGCGCAGCGCCTCGTCCAGGTCGTGCGTCATGCGGTCGCAGTAGCGCGTCTGGATGCGCCGCTCGATGCGGTGCGGGTCCACGTCCACGCACAGCACCACGCCCTCGTTCATCGTCACCGCCAGCGGCTGCGCGCCGCCCATGCCGCCCATCCCGCCGGTCAGCGTCCACGTGCCGCGCAGGCTCCCGCCGAAGTGCCGCCGCGCCACCTCGCCGAAGGTTTCGAACGTCCCCTGCAGGATCCCCTGCGTGCCGATGTAGATCCACGAGCCGGCCGTCATCTGGCCGTACATGGTCAGCCCCAGCCGCTCGAGCTCGCGGAACTTCTCCCAGGTGGCCCAGCGGGGGACCAGGTTGCTGTTGGCGATGAGGACGCGCGGCGCGTGGGCGTGCGTGCGCAGGACGGCCACCGGCTTGCCGGACTGCACGATGAGCGTCTCGTCGCCCGCCAGGTCGCGGAGCGCGGCCACGATGGCGTCGAACGCCTCCCAGCTGCGCGCCGCGCGCCCGGTGCCGCCGTAGACCACCAGGTCTTCGGGGCGCTCGGCCACGTCGGGGTCCAGGTTGTTCATCAGCATCCGCAGCGCGGCCTCCTGCTGCCACCCGCGGCAGGAGATCTCGCTGCCGCGCGGCGCGCGGATGGTTCGGCGCGTCTCCGCGGGCGCTTCGGCGATGGTGGTCATCTACGGCTCAGTTCAAGATTGCGGGCGATCGCGGAGAGGCTGTGTGTCACCACTCGCGCAGCAGATCCGGCACGTTCAGCGTCAGCACCGGACCGCCGGGGACGGGCTGCCAGATGAGATCTCCGGTCGCGATCTCCGTCTTCCGCCCCGGGTCGTCCGTCGCGCGGTGGATCTCGATGCGCTTCTTCTCCGGATCGATCACCCAGTACTCGGCCACCCCGAAATGCGCATACCGGTCGCGCTTCAGCCCGCGGTCACGACGCCCCGTTTCAGGAGAGACGATCTCGACCACCAGGTCCGGGGGGCCTTCCAGTCCGCGGCGGGTGAAACAGGAGACGCGGCCCTGGCACACGAAAACGAAATCCGGGGCCATGTAGTCGCCTTCCGCGAACAGCACGTCGATCGGACCGGGAACTGCCCGTCCGAGCTGGTGCTCCGCGACGAAGGGACGTATGACGTCGCCCAGCCTGGCGACGATCTCCTGGTGCAGCGGGCGTGGAGAAGGCGACACGTAGAGCTCCCCCCCAATGACCTCATAGCGGTTTCCGTCGCTTGGAAGACGCGCGAACTCGGCGTACGTCCAGCGGCGGGCTGCAGGCTGTGTCGACATGGCGAACCTCCGGGATTCCCGGCACGCCGCTCGGAGCGGCTGATACACACATCTCCAATTTCGGCGTTCGACGCTCCGTGCACCAGCGTCGCGCATCATCAATTTTGAATGGAGATGCGGAAAGGCCCCGCACCGGGTTCGGTGCGGGGCCCCTGTAACGGATCGAGGCAGCTTGTAACGTCAGTCCGGGAAGGTGACGCTGCCGGCCGCGGCGGCGCTGCCGCCGTGGATCAGGTCGATGATGGCCTCCATCTCCGCGCCCATCAGGTCCAGGCGGTGGAGAACGGTGCGCGAGTAGCCATAGTCGAAGTACAGCGAGACCGCGTCTTCGTTGGCCGGGTTGTTGGTGGAGATGATCTGCTCGTCCAGCCGGTTGTGCAGGTCCTGGCAGATGAACGACACCGCCTTCTGCACGCGCCGCTGGTCGTCCAGCGTCTCGATGCTGACGTCGCCCGTCAGGCGCGGGATGAGCTGCTCCACCATCCCCACGCCCTCGGGCGGGGCCGCCACGGAGCCCGGATGACCGTGGGCGGCGTCCGCCACGATCAGCTCCGACGCCGCCGTCAGTGCCCTGAGCTCTTCGAAGTTGCAGTGAAGGATCACGGAGCCTCCTGGGGTCCAAATCCGCCCGCCTCACCCCATGAGCAAGGCAAGGGCCGGGCCAGTTCCACGCACCCCTGTACACCGCGCGCTGCCAATTGTTTACGCGGCCGCGGAGCAGGGTGTTTCAACGATCTCAAGGGTGGAACGCGTGGCGTGGAGCGTTCCTGACGACGCGGTGTTCGTCCCCGGGAGAGGACGGAGGCGTCCGGCTGAGGGTTGGGTCTCGCGTGGGGCGTTGGGGCGGCCTCTCTACAATTGCATGCGGAGCGCGCGAAACGCAAGGGGCACCGTGCTCACCCCGATGTCGTGATCCGCGCGCGCGCCTGGAGCACCCGGGCGAGCGCTTCCTCCGGCGTGGCGCCGAGCGAGGTGACGTGCCCCATCTTCCGCCCCGGCCGCGCCTCCGCCTTGCCGTACAGGTGCAGCGCCGTCTGGGGGACGGCGAGCGCCTCGGCCACGCCGGGGCGGCCCAGCGCCGTCCCCGCGTCGTCGCCCATCAGGTTGGCCATCGCCGCCGGGCGGAGGAGATCCGTGGAGCCCAGCGGCAGCCCGCAGACGGCGCGCAGCTGCTGCTCGAACTGGCTCACCGGGCAGGCTTCCAGGGTGTAGTGCCCGGAGTTGTGCGGCCGCGGCGCCAGCTCGTTCATCCGCACGTGCCCGTCCTCCGCGACGAACATCTCCACCGCCAGCAGGCCGACCACGCCCAGCCCCTCGGCCATGCGCACCGCCACGCGCCGCGCCTCTTCCGCGATCTCGGGGGCGATGCGGGCGGGGACGATGGAGACGTCGAGGATGGCGTTGCGGTGGACGTTCTCGGCCACCGGAAAGCACGCCGTCTCCCCGTCCGCCCCGCGTGCGGCGACCACGGAGACCTCCACGGAGAAGCGCACCCACTCCTCCAGGATCAGCTCCGTCGTCCCGTCTCCCCCCACCGCGGCGAACGCGGCCCCGGCCTCCGACGGCTCGCGGATCACCGCCTGCCCCTTGCCGTCGTAGCCGAAGCGCGCGGTCTTCAGCACCGCGGGGGTGCCGATCTCGCGCAACGCGTCGTCCAGGTCGCCGCGCGTCTGGACGGCGCGGAAGTTCGCGGTGAGGACGCCGAGCGCGCGCGCCGTCTCCTTCTCGCGGACGCGGTGCTGCGCCACCTCCAGCACGCCGGGGCCGGGGCGGACGGGGACCATGCGCTCGATCTCGCGGAGCGTGGCCACGTCCGCGTTCTCCCACTCCAGCGTCACCACGTCCGAGCGTTCGGCGAGCGCGCGCATCGACGCGGGGTCGTTGAACGGCGCGCGGATGTGCTCGTCGGCCACCTGCGCGGCGGGGGCGCCGGCGCCGGGGTCCAGGACGACCACGCGGTAGCCCATCCGCCGCGCCTCGAGCGCGAACATCCGCCCCAGCTGCCCCCCGCCGACGATGCCGATGCGGGCGCCGGGAAGGAACACGCCGCCGGCCGCGGATCCGTCCGCCGTCACGACGCCGGCGCGGGGTCGGGGGCGAGCGCGTCCTCGGCCATCCGCCGCGCGTACGCCTTCAAGCGCTCGCGGATCTCCGCGTCGCGGCCGCCCAGGATGCGCGCGGCCAGGAGCCCGGCGTTGGCCGCGCCCGCTTTCCCGATCGCCACCGTGGCGACGGGAACGCCCTTCGGCATCTGCACGATGGAGAGGAGCGAGTCCAGCCCGTTCAGCGTGGAGGAGAGGACGGGGACGCCGATGACGGGGAGGACGGTCTTGGCCGCGGTCATCCCCGGCAGGTGCGCCGCGCCGCCCGCCCCGGCGACGATCACCTCGATCCCCCGCCCCTCGGCCTCCTCGGCGTAGCGGAACATGCGGTCGGGCGTGCGGTGCGCCGAGACGATCTCCATCTCGTACGCGATCCCCAGCTCGTCCAGCACGCGCGCGGCCTCCTGCATGGTCTCGCGGTCGCTGCGGCTGCCCATGATGATTCCGACGCGCGGCTGCGGTTCCATAGGTGCGAAAGTGCGAAGTGCGAGAGTGCGAAAGTGCGCGGACCGCACCGGCGACGGCGCTTTCTCCCCGCTTCTCCGGTGATCGGGAGATGGGAGATGAAGATGCGCCGTGGCTGGGAGCGGGGGAATGTAGGACTGCGCCGATACGGCGGCAACGACGCCGGCGGACGGTTTAGCGGCGATGGGATCGCTACGCCGCCACTGTCTCCCGGCGCGCCTTCTCGGCCAGGCGCTCGCGGATGCTGGCGGCGATGACCTCGATGCCGGCGTTGTTCTGGCCGCCGCGGGGGAGAATGACGTCGGCGTAGCGCTTGGTGGGCTCCACGAACTCGAAGTGCATGGGGCGCACGGTCTTGAGATACTGGTCGATGACCGACTCCAGCGACCGCCCGCGCTCCTCGGTGTCGCGCCGGAGCCGGCGGATGAAGCGCACGTCCGCCTCGGTGTCGACGAAGATCTTGAGGTCGAACATCTCGCGCAGCCGTGCGTCGGCGAAGAGGAGGATGCCGTCCACCAGGATCACGTCGCGCGGCTGCACGGGGATGCTCTCGGGCGCGCGGGTGTGGCGGGTGAAGTCGTACACCGGCTTCGCGACGGGCTCGCCCGCGATCAGCCGCTCCAGGTGGTGGATGAGGAGCGCCGTGTCCAGCGAGTCAGGATGGTCGAAGTTGATGCGCTGGCGCTCCTCGACGGAGAGGTGCGCGAGCTCCTTGTAGTACGCGTCGTAGTCGAGGAACACGGCCGAGTCCAGGTGCAGCGACTCGTAGATCCGCCGCGCCACGGTGGTCTTCCCCGAGCCAGTCCCCCCGGCGATTCCGATCAGGAACGGTTTCACTGACAGTGCGAGAGTACGAGAGTACGGAAGTACGGGAGTACGAAAGTGCGCGGTTGCGCGGGCGCCAACATGCGGCGCGGGCGGGGATGGAGCAAGGATGGGGAGGTCTACATCCACATCGCCCCTCGTTTTTATCTTCTTCTATCTACCTCGTACGATTCACCATCGCCGAAACACCGGAAACTCATCGCGAGGACGTTGCGGGTGTGCTTCGGCGGCATCCGCGCCGCCCTCTCCCCGCGCCTTAGAGCGCTCGCCCTCTCCCGTACCGGGCGAGGGGGGCTGTCCAGCATTCGCGCGGCCTGCATACCATGATCACACAAAAGCTTGGGTGTGCCGGTGATGCGTGCAAGCTACCTCTCCCGGTACGGGAGAGGTGGACGGCCTCGGCCGGCCGGAGAGGGCGCGAGGCCGGAGAACGCACCGCGGGCCGGGCACGCATCCGCGCACCCGGCCCGCCGTCGCATACCTCATCCCCCAGCGTACTTCCGCACTCTCGCACTCTCGCGCTTCCCTGCTTCACCCGATGCCGACCGCGTCGGGGTTCAGCTCGCCGATGTAGTAGTCCACCAGCGTGCGCTGGAAGACCAGGTTGTAGCGCGCGCTCACCATCTGGCTCTGCGCCTGGGCGAGCACCGAGCGCGCCTGCGCCAGCTCCACCAGCGTGCCCACGCCCGCGCGGTAGCGCTGGTCGGTGGCGTTCAGCGACTGCTGCGCGGCGGTCAGCTGCGCCTCGGCGGCGGCCAGCTGCTGCTGCGCGGCCTGCCAGTCCAGGTACGCGCGGCGCACCTCCAGCCCCACCTGCTGCCGCTGGTTCTCCAGCGCGATGCGGGCGTTGTCCTGCAGGATCTGCGCGCGCTGCACCTCGGCCGCCGTGTTGCCGCGGTCGAAGATGGGAAGCGACACGCCCACGGAAACCGATCCCCCCTGCCGCTGGTTCAGCTGGTCGAACACGCCCAGGTCGTTCTGGCTGTTCACGCTGGTGTTGTACCCCGCGCTCACCGAGATCGTCGGCAGGCGGCCGGCCTTGGCCGCGCGCACGCCCTGCTCCGTGGCGCTGAGCTCAGTCTGCCGCGCGGCCAGGTCCACCCGCCGCGCGAACGCCTGGTCCAGCAGCGTGTCCAGCGGGGCAACGGCGGAGGTCCCCGCCGCAGCGGGCGGCGACTGGAAGGCGTACTCGCCGCGCGGGTCCAGCTGCAGCGTCTGGATCAGGTCCACCTTGGCCAGCTCCACGGCGTTGCGCGCCTGCACCACGGCCAGCTGCGCCGCGGCCACGGTGGCCTGCTGCGTGTACAGGTCGGCGATGGGGCGGCGGCCCGCGTCCACGAAGGCGCGGATCTGCGCCAGCTGCGCCTGCGCGCTGGCCAGCGTCTCGTTGCGCACGCGCAGCTGCTCCTGCCCCTCGATGAGCGACAGGTAGTTGGAGACCACGGTGAAGACCACCGACTGGCGCGTGCGCTCCACGTCGCTGGCGCCGGCCTGCTGCTGCAGCCGGGCGGCGCGGAGGTTGGCCGAGTTGGCGCCGCCGTTGTACAGCGTGTAGCTGCTGCTGACGCCCGCGTTCAGCGCCGTGCTGGTGCGCGACAGCGCGCTGCCGGCGCCGGTGCTCGTTCCCGGAGCGCGGTCGTAGCTGCCCGAGGTCGTGGTGCTGAAGCGCACGTCCGGCAGGAACTGCATCCGCTGCTGCCGCACGGCCACGGTGTCCAGCGCCGCCGCGTTCACCGCCTGCCGCAGCGTGCCGTTCTGCTGCAGCGCGATCCGCACCGCGTCGCTGAAGGTGATGGTCCGCGGCTGCCCCGCGGTCGCCGTCGGCTGCGTCGACGGAGAACCCGTCTGCGCCGCCAGGGCCGGAGCCGCGGTGGCCGCCAGCACCAGCGCCGCCGCCACCCGCGCCCAGCGCGAAATTCCGTTCCGGTCGAACATCTCAGCCTCTCTTCCTCTATCGTCCACGCCCGTCGATGGGACGGAGCGTCATTCGTAGCGCAGCGCCTCGATCGGGTTCAGCGCCGCGGCCTTGCGCGCCGGATAGAACCCGAAGAACATGCCCACCGCCGCCGAGAACCCCACCGCGATGGCCACCGCCTGCGGCGGCGTCGACGTGCTCCAGCCGGTCAGGTGCCCCAGCAGCGCCGCGCCGCCGAAGCCCACCATCAGCCCGATCACCCCGCCCAGCAGGCTCATCACCACGCTCTCCACCAGGAACTGCAGGAGCACGTCGCCCCCGCGCGCGCCGATGGCCATGCGGATCCCGATCTCCCGCGTCCGCTCGGTCACGGAGACGAGCATGATGTTCATGATCCCGATCCCCCCTACGACGAGGGAGACGGAGGCGATGGCCGCCAGCAGCCAGGTCATCACCGCGGTCGTGCTCGTCGCGGCGGCGGCCAGCTCGTTCTGGTTGCGGATGGTGAAGTCGTCGGGCTCTCCATCCCCCTGCCGGTGGCTTTCGCGCATGATGGCGCGGATCTCGTCCTGCGCGGCCGGGATCTCGCTGGCCGAGGCGGTGCTGGCCAGGATCTGCCCGATGAACATCCCCCCCGACAGCCGCGCCTGCATGGTCGTGTACGGCAGGAGCACCACGTCGTCCATGTCGTTGCCGCTGGCCGACTGCCCCTTGGACGCCATCACCCCGACCACCGTCATCGGCACGCTCCTCACCTGCACCTGCTGCCCCACCGGGTCCTGCCCGGGGAAGAGGTTCTGCGCCACGGTGGCGCCGAGGACCACCACCTTGCGCTTGGCCGCCACGTCGGCGTCGGAGAAGAAGGCGCCGCTCGACGTCTCCCACGAGCGGATGGTGGTGTAGCCGGTGGACACGCCCTGGATCTGCGTGCGCCAGTTCCCCTCGGGCCCGATCACCTGGCCGCGCGACATCACCACGGGCGAGATGCCGGAGACCAGCGTGGCCTCGCGCTGCAGCTTCTCGGCGTCGTCCACCGTCAGCCGGTTGAAGGTCTGCGCGCCCTGGCTCACGCCGCCCTGCTGGGTGGCGCCGGGGGTCACCATGATCAGGTTCGTCCCCAGGTTGCCGATCTGCGCCTCGATGGTGGACTGCGCGCCGTGGCCCACCGCCACCATCACGATCACCGCGCCCACCCCGATCACGATCCCCAGCATCGTCAGCAGCGTGCGCATCTTGTTCTTCAGGATGCTCTGCCCGGCGATGCGCACCAGCGTCTGCTTCTTCATGCCGCCTCCAGCAGCTCTTCGTCCCGTGCCCGCAGGTCGTCGGCGGCGCGCCGGTGGCCCTCCACGGGGTGGTCGCGGCGGATCAGACCGTCGCGCACCTCCACGATGCGCCTGGCGTACTGCGCCACCTCGGGCTCGTGCGTGACCAGCACGATGGTGATCCCCTGCTCGTTCAGCTCCTGGAAGAGCGCCATCACCTCCACGGTGGTGCGCGAGTCCAGGTTCCCCGTGGGCTCGTCGGCCAGCAGCAGCGTGGGCTGCGTCACCAGGGCGCGGGCAATGGCCACGCGCTGCTGCTGCCCGCCGGAAAGCTGGCTGGGGTGGTGGTCCAGCCGCTTGCCGAGGCCCACGCGCTCCAGCGCATGGGCCGCCATGGCGCGCGTGTCCTTCCACCGCCCGCCGCGGTCGTACAGGAGCGGAAGCTCCACGTTCTCCAGCGCGCTGGTGCGGGCCAGCAGGTTGAAGCCCTGGAAGACGAAGCCCAGCTTCTGGTTGCGCAGGTCGGCCAGTGCGTTCTTTCCCAGCCCGTCCACCCGCACGCCGTCCAGCAGGTAGGTGCCGCCCGTGGGCACGTCCAGGCAGCCCAGGATGTTCATCAGCGTGGACTTGCCCGAGCCCGACGAGCCCATGATGGCGATCATCTCGCCGGGCTCCACGGTCAGGTCCACGCCGCGGAGGGCGCGCACCTCGTTCTCGCCGCTGCCGTAGATCTTGGTCACGCCTTCGACATGGATGACGCTCATCTCCGCCTCCATCCTCAGAAGCCGCCGCGCGGCCCGCCGCCCGTGCGCTGCTGCCCGCCCAGCGGGTTGCTGGCCGGCTGCGCGCCGGACGCCGTAGCGGCCGTGTTCGAGCCGATCACCACCTTCATCCCCGCCGTGAGCCCGTTGCCCTCGACCACGGTGTTCTTGCCGTCGGTCAGCCCGGTGCGCACGCGGATCATCTTCAGCTTCCCCGCGCCGTCCATCACCCAGATGCGGCCGCCCTGGCCGCGCTGCGCGCCCGCCGGGCGCTGGCCGCCGGCGGCGCCGCCGCCGAAGGGACCCGCGTCCGCCGTGCGGGTGCGGCCGGCGCCGCCGTTGGCTCCCTGGCGCGCCGCGCGGGCCGCCCTGAGGGAATCGACGTTGATCCCGGCCTTCTTCATCTCGTCGTCGCTCGGCGTGAAGCGGAGCGCGGCGTTGGGCACCAGCAGGGCGTCCTGCGCCGCGCCGGTCTCGAAGTCCACCGTGGCCGTCATCCCCGGCAGCAGCTTGCCGTCGTCGTTGTCCACCTCCACCACCGCGGTGTAGTTCACCACGTTCTCGGTGGTCTTGCTCTGCAGGCGCACCTGCTTCACGGTGCCGCGGAAGGTGCGGTCGGCGTACGACTGCACGGTGAAGGTCACCGGCTGGCCGTTGTGGATCTGGCCGATGTCGCTCTCGTCCACGCTGGCCAGGATCTGCATCTTCGACAGGTCGTTGGCGATCAAAAAGATCTGCGGGGCCGAGAACGAGGCGGCCACCGTCTGCCCCACGTCCACGTTGCGCTCGACGACGATGCCGTCGATGGGCGCATAGATCTCGGTGTAGCCCAGGTTGCGCTGGGCGCGCTGCATCGACACCTGCGCGCTCTTCAGGTCCGCCTGCGCCACGCGCAGCTTGTACTCGTAGCCCTGGAACTCCTCGGCGGTGATGACCCTGGCGTCGAAGAGCGGGCGGTTGCGCGCGTAGTCGGCCTGCGCCTGCTGCACCCCGGCGCGGGCGCGGTCCAGCCCGGCCTGCGCGTCCTGCACGGCCTGCTGCGCCAGCGTGGGGTCGATGCGCGCCAGCAGCTGGCCCTTCCTCACGTGGTCGTTGAAGTCGGCGTAGATGGCCGACACCTGGCCCGACACCTGGGTGCCCACCTGCACGGTGGTCACGGCGCCCAGGTTGCCGGTGGCCGACACGCTGGAGCTCAGGCTCCCGCGGGTGAGCAGCGCGGTGCGGAAGGCCTGGGCCTCCTCGCCTCCGCCCTTGCGCAGGAAGAAGAAGGCGGCGGTGGCCAGCACCAGCACGGCAACTGCGGCGATACGAATGCTCTTCATGGTTTCCTCGGCCGGTTCGCGAACCCGGGACGCGCGCCGTGCGGTCCCCGCGATTCTGACGCCGAGTATAGGCCTTCGGGCCCGCGCCCGGTCCCCCTCCCGGCGCCACCTGCACCGCCGTGTTCCGAACTGCACTCCGCGCGACACGAACGCGTTTTCTCGCCGGGCATCGCTGGATCTCACGCGAAGACGCGGAGCCGCGGAGGTGCAGGGCGGCGACTCCGCGACTCCGCGGCTCCGCGTGAGATCCCGGAGCGCCGGCCCGATGCGCGGACAGTGCATCTCGGCACCACGCCGGTGCAGTTCGTGCCGGAACGGTTTGCGGGAGATGCGGGAAGATGCCTACCCTTCGGGCGTTCGCGCGCATTCACGCGCGCGCATGGAAAGAGCTGTCCCGATGGCAACGAACCCGACATCCGCGAGCCACGCCGGCACCGCCGCCGCGCCCGAGCCGCACACCCGGCTCACGCGCGGCGAGGTGCTGGCCATCTTCGCGTTCTGGATCTTCATGGCGGTGCTCACCGCTGCCAACCGCCTGCTGGACCCGCGCCGGCCGCCCGGCATCCAGCCCACCTTCCCCTCCGCCCCGGTCGCGCTGGCCTTCGCCGAGTCGCTGGTGTGGGCGGTGGTCACTGTGGTCATCTTTCTCCTCGGCCGCCGCTTCTTCTCCGCGCGCGAGCGCCGGGGGACGCAGGTGGCCGCGCTGGTCGTCACCGGGCTGGCGGTCTCCATCGTCGTGGACCTGGTGCTGGACCTCGCCCGCTTCGCGCTGCTGGGGGGCATCCCGCAGCGCCACAACTTCCTGGCCGACCCGTTCCGGGCCATCACCCACCTCTGGTTCCTGCGGGAGATGATCGTCTACTCGGGGATCGTGGCCGCGGGGCTGGCGCGCGACTATTCGCTCCGCTACCGCGCCCGGCAGGACGAGGCCACGCACCTGCAGGCCGAGACCGCGCAGCTGCGCGCCCAGCTGGCCGAGGCGCGGCTGTCGGCGCTGCGCAGCCAGATCGACCCGCACTTCCTGTTCAACACGCTGAACGCCGTGTCCGCGCTGGTGGAGCGCGACCCGCGCGGCGTGCGGCGGATGATCGCGCGCCTCAGCGAGCTCCTGCGCCACTCGCTGGAAGGCGCGGCGGAGGCGGAGGTCACGCTGCGCAAGGAAGTGGAGTTCGTGGAGCGCTACCTGGAGATCATGCGCATCCGCTTCCAGGGGTCGCTCGAGGTGGAGACCGAGGTGGAGGCGGAGGTGATGGACGCGCTGGTGCCCAACCTGATCCTGCAGCCGCTGGTGGAGAACGCGGTGAAGCACGGCGTCAGCCGCATGAAGGAGGGCGGATTGATCCGCATCCACGCCTTCCGCGACGACGGCCGCGTGGTGCTGAGTGTGCGCGACAACGGCCCCGGGCTGAGCCAGGCCACCCCGCGCGAGGGCGTGGGCGTGCGCAACACCCGCCAGCGGCTGGAGCAGCTGTACGGCGACGCGCAGGCGCTCCACCTTCGCCCGGCGGAGGGCGGCGGGGTGGAGGCCGAGGTCACGCTCCCCTTCCACACCGCCGGCGACCTGCGCGCCGCCGGCGTGGGGGTGGGCGGATGACGGCCCCGCTGCGCGTGCTCATCGTCGACGACGAGCTCCTGGCCCGCCAGCGCCTGGAAGACCTGCTCGCGCGAGAGAGCGACGTGGCCGTCGCGGGGGCGGCGTCGGATGGGGACGAGGCGGTGGAGGCGATCCGCACGCTGCGTCCCGACGTCGTCTTCCTCGACGTGCAGATGCCGGGGAAGACGGGGATGGAGGTGGTGCGCGAGATCGGCCCCGACCGGATGCCGGTGACCGTCTTCGTCACCGCGTACGACCAGTTCGCGCTGCAGGCCTTCGACGTGGCGGCGGTGGACTACCTGCTGAAGCCGTACGACGACGAGCGCTTCGAGCAGGCTTTCCGCCGCGCGCGCAAGCTGGCCGAGCTCTCCGAGGTCGAGCGCCTGGCCGGCCGCCTCCGCACCCTGCTGGGCGGCGGCGCCGTCCCCGCCTCCGCGTCGCCGGCGGCGGCGACGGACGATCCCCTCCCCGGGGCGGCGGCGTCCTCCCCCGCCCCGGCGCCCGCATCTCCCTGGACCGAGCGGATCGCGGTGGAGATGCGGGGCCAGGTGCGCGTCGTCCCCGTCTCGCAGATCGAGTACATCACCGCCAGCGGCCCCTATGCCGAGCTGCACACGAGCGAGCGCGGCTACGTGATCCGCGAGCGGATGCAGGCGCTGGAAGAGCGGCTGGACCCCGCGCGCTTCCTGCGCATCCACCGCTCCATCATCGTCCGCCTGGACGTGATCGACACGCTGCTGCGCGGCGGCGGCGGCGACTACGCGGTGCGCCTGAAGAACGGCGTGAAGCTCAAGGTCGCCCGCACCCGCGTGGAGGAGCTGGAGCGCCGGATGGGCGTCGGACGGTAGGGGGTAACGGACGGCGGAAGGCGAAGCGGGGCCGCCACGGTGGCCGCCCCGCTTCGTTCGTCCGGGCTCGCCGGTCACGCCGGCGCGCGCCGAGCCGCGCCGGTCAGTACGCGCACTGCCCCACGTCGGCCGTCACGCGGGTAATGCGCGTGCTCTCGGGATACGTCACCTCGACGTCGTAGTAGTACTCGTCGTACTGCTGGCCGTACATCGACTGGTTCAGGATGCACGTCCACGCGCCCGTGTAGCTGCGGCCGCTGTCGACGAAGCCGTTGTCGGTGGTGATCCCCAGCCACTCGTTGTCCTCGAACACCGTGTTGCCGTCGTACGCGTCCTCGCTCACGTGCCGGATGGTGAGCGTCACCGAGTACTGCTGCGCTCCGGTGAGCGCCGGCCACGACAGCGTGGGCACGCCGCCCGGGTACGTGACGGTGACGTTCGGCGCCGGCAGCGGGAGGCGCGAATACAGCAGCCGGTTGGGCGACCCCGACCCCGCGTTGGTGACCTTCCCCAGCGTGGCGAACCCGGTGATGGTCGCGGCCACGTTCGCCGGCGTCGCCGTGGGGTTGTCCTGCAGGTACTGGGCGGCCACGCCGGCCACGTGAGGGCTGGCCATCGAGGTGCCGCTCAGCGTGTCGCTGGCCGTGTTGGACGTGTTCCAGGCGGACAGGATGCCGCTCCCGGGGGCGAACAGGTCCACGCAGGTACCGTAGTTCGATGCCTGGTTCGGCGTCGTGGTCCACACCGCGCGCGCGTCGTTGGTGCCGGTGGCGCCCACCGTGAGCGCGGCGGGCACGCGCGAGGGCGTCTGCTGGCATGCGTCGCCGTTGTTGTTCCCCGCCGAGGCGGCCAGGGTCACGCCGCTGTTGATCATCCCGTTGACCGCATCGTCCTCGGCCTGGCTGGGCGAGTTGCCGAACGAGGCGTTGGCCACGGCCGGCAGCACCCGGTGCGCGGCCACCCAGTTGAACCCGGCGATCGCGGTCGACGCGGCCACCCCGCCGCCGCACGTCGCCACGCGCACCGCCACGATCGTCACTCCCTTGGCCACGCCGTAGGTGGCGCCGCCGAGCGTGCCGGCCACGTGCGTCCCGTGGCCGTTGCAGTCGTTCCCGTTCTGCCCGTCGCCCACGGCGTCGTATCCGACCGAGGCGCGGCCGCCGAACTCCACGTGGCTGGCGCGGATCCCGGTGTCGAGCACGTACGCGTGGACGCCAGAGCCGTCCCGCTCGTACACGAAGGTTCCGTTCGTGGGCCGGTCGTGCTGGTCGATGCGGTCCAGCCCCCAGGGCGCGCCGTACTGCGTGCCGTCGATCTGTCCCATCTGGTCTTCCTCGATGTACTTCACCCGGGGGTTGTGCTGCAGCGCGTTCAGCTGCCCCGGGTTCAGGGTGGCCGCGAACCCGTGCAGCGCCGCGGTCCAGGTGTAGCGCGGGCTGGCGTTCACCGCCGCGGCCACCGCGGAGGGGTTGGTGCCGTCCTGCAGCACCACGATGTACGCGCCGGGAATGGCCTTTCCGGGCGCCGCCGCCCGCAGCGGCGCGAGGCCGCCCGGCTCGCGCGCGGCCGCCGGATCGGTGGGCTGCCGGTCGCACGCCGCGGCCAGCACCAGCATCGCGGCCAGGGACAGGAATTTCACGCTTCTACGCATGGGGCTCCTCAGGGGTGAACGGGACGCGGGATCGCCGCACCGCACGGCCGCGCGGCGCTCGCGCGGTCCGTGGTAGTCCTGCCTGCCTCCGCCCGGCGCGTCACCCCGCCCGGTGGGAAGTGGGGAGCCAGCTTCCGGCGCACGTCCCGGCGCCGGGGTGGGATATGGAGGCACGCGGACACTACAATACCCGCCTTTACTATTCAATCGCCGGAGACAAACCCGATATTTCTGCACCAGCCGTGTTCAGCGATCAACTCGAACAATGTCTCATCCATTGATTTGGAGTAGATCATTTAAAAACAACTCATACCGAATTTGGGGATTGATCGTGCAATCCGGAAGCGCACGTGCGACCTCGCATACAGATCCTTCGGCCTGCAATCGCTCGTGCAGGGGCAACGATGGTGTGGTCGGCCTCAGGATGACGTCTCTCTGTGCGTTTGTAATGCACAGATGATTGCCAGATCCGGTATCAGATAACGATTCCTGTGCAGATTCTTCAATGGATTCATCATCAGGGAGCGAGGAAGCCAGACAGAGGAGCGCGGAGGGATCTCCGTTTCGCTGCTTCTCTGCGTGAACCATGTCTTTTGTCGCCGGTGGATCCGCCGACGGCGCGCACCTCCCCCGGACGCGAAACGGCCGCATCGCGGGCGCGATGCAGCCGTCCTTCCGCGCCGCGAACACGATCCGCGGCGCCGGAAAAAGAAGACGGGGGCGGCTTGCGCCACCCCCGCCGGGTCCCGCCCGATCTAACCGGCGATCAGAAGTTGTACTTGATCCCCAGCTGGATCTGGTAGCGCGAGCTCAGGTCGCTGGTCTGGAACGTCACCGGCTTCGGCGCGAAGGCGCGCAGGAGCACGTGGCCGTTCGTGTCGGTGGTGTTGTTGTTCACCCGCGACAGCAGCGCCTCGTTCTGGTTGCTGATGAACGAGCTGTTCCCCCACTCGGGGTTCAGCAGGTTGGCGAAGTTCAGGATGTCCATCGTCAGCTGGAGGCCCTGGCCGCGCACCGTGGGCAGCGTCTGGGCGATCCGCACGTCGATGCGGTTGCTCCAGGGCTGCTCGCAGGCGTTGCGCTGCAGAACCTTGCCGCGGTTCTCGCGCAGGCAGTCCACCCGCTCGATGAAGTTGTTCAGGTTGGCCCACGACTGCGCCGGCGAGATCGGGTTGTTCGCGCTCAGCGGCTCGAAGCGCACCTCGCCCTGCGACGCCGGAACGTAGATCAGGTCGTTCGCGTTCTGGCTGTCGCCGTTGATGTCGCCGTTGTACGTGTACGAGTACGGACGCCCGCTCTCGCCCACGTAGATCAGCGAGAAGTCGGTGGGCGCGCGGCGGATGAACAGGAACTGCCGCGTCAGGTCCGCCACGATCCGGTGCGTCACGTCGTAGTCCGAACGGCGCAGCGGCGGGTCGTTCGGGTTGTCGGCGATCGGGTTGAAGCGGAACTGCGAGGCCGCCGTGCTGCTGCGCACCGCGTTCACGTCGTAGGCGTGGCCGAAGGTGTAGGCCACCGACGCCTCCCACCCGTCGCGGAACGGCCGCTGCAGCTGGCCGGTGATGCTGTAGCTGTAGTTCCGGCTGGTGTTGTAGATGTCGTACACGTTGCCGAAGCCCTGCGCGGTAAACCGGCGCGCCACCGCCCGGCCCTCGATGATCGAGTCGGCGCCCGCGGCCGTCCGGCGGGTGCCCACCACCGTCAGGTCACGGTAGTTGGGGTCGTTGATGCTCTTGCTGTACAGCCCCTCGATCGTCCCGATGATCCCCATCGGCAGCTCGCGGTCCACCGCGAGCGACCCGCGCATCACCTGCGGCGCCTTGAAGTCGGGGTCCACCGTGTTGATGTCGCTGGGCGCCGCGTTGGCCGGCAGGATCGCGCCGTTGGCCGGGTTGCGGCAGCCGCGCGGCTGGGCGCTCGGGTCGGTCACGAAGTTGGGCGAGTTCGCCGAGCCGTTGCAGGTGAAGCGGATGTAGTCCAGCCCCGTGTTGCCGTAGGCGTTCGAGATCCACACGTACGGGGCGCGGCCCTGGAACAGCCCCACGCCGCCGCGGAACTGGGTGCTCTGGTCGCCCAGCACGTCCCAGTTGAAGCCCACCCGCGGGTTGAACGTGAGGTTGCTCGACGGCACCTCGTTGGTGCGCCGCCCGAACACCAGCCCGCTGTCGGCGAACACCTTGTCGAAGCGCGTCGCGAACAGCTCGTTGTTCCCCGGGTTCTTGGGCAGGTTGGTCCAGTCCAGGCGCAGCCCCACCGTGAAGGTGAAGTTGGTGGTCAGCCCGATCTTGTCCTGCGCGTACAGCGAGTAGGTGCGCACCGGGAACTCGGCGCGCTCGTTGGCCTCGGGGTTGTCCGAGTTGAAGTACGAGAACTGGTACTGGTTCGGCCGCCCGGCACGCAGCGAGTCGATGTTGGTGAAGCGGTAGAAGCCGTAGATGTTCTGCGCGAACAGGTTGCTGAACTTGAAGAACTCGTTGTGCGTGCCCACGGTGAAGCTGTGGATGCCGCGCGCGAAGCTCAGGTCGTTGGTGATCTCCAGGATGTCCTGGTCCAGCGCGTTGGCCACCGACGAGTTCTCGGGCCCGCCCAGCAGCGAGCAGCTCGAGCCGCCGGCGCAGGTGTTGGGCAGGTCCACCTGCACGCGCGGGAACGGGCTCACCGGCAGCCCGCGGCTCTCGCGGATGGTGGTCAGCCCCACGCGGAACTCGTTGAACATCTGGCTGAACAGCGTGCTGTTCAGCTGCCCCACCGTCGAGTGGGTCTTGCTGTTGAAGCGGTAGCCGCCCAGCGAGAAGTTGTAGCTGTTGTCGCTGCGGGTGCCCAGGTTGTCGTCCCAGGCGTCCACGTAGTTGTGGCGCAGCGTCAGGTGGTTGTTGGCCGAGAGGTTGAAGTCCAGGCGCCCGAAGATGTTGTTGCTCTGCCGGCGCAGGTCCACGTCGCCGAACGAGCCCGGGTTGAAGCCGTACTGGCTGTCCAGGATGTTCACCACCGAGTCGGCCTTCACCTTGGGGATGCTGATCCCCGGGCTGTTCCGCACGTCGATGAAGTTGCCCGTGGGCGCCGCGCGGCGCGAGATCTCGGCCGCCACGAAGAAGAAGGCGCGGTCGCGGACGATGGGGCCGCCCAGCGAGAAGGCGCTCTCGTACTGGTGGAAGTTGGCGAAGTCGTTCGAGCGGGCGCTGCTGTCGGCCTGGACGAAGCGGTAGTTGCCCACCAGGTCCTGGTTGCGCCCGAAGAAGGTCAGCGTGCCGTCCAGCTTGTTGGTGCCCGACTTGGTCACCGCGTTGATCCCCACGCCGGTGAAGCCGCCCTGGCGCACGTCGAAGGGCGCCAGCACCACCTGGAACTCCTGGATGGCCTCCAGGGTGATGGGCTTGGTGTTCGCCTGCCCGCCCGGCGTGCCGCTGCCGGCAAGGCCGAACAGGTCGTTGTTCACCGCGCCGTCGATCTGGATGTTGTTGTAGCGGTTGTTGCGCCCCGCGCCGCTGCTTCCCAGCCCCGAGGTGCTCACCTGCGGCACCAAGCGGGTGAAGTCGGTGAAGTCGCGGCTGATGGTGGGCAGGCGGGTGATGGCGCTGTCGCTGATCACCGCCGACGCGCCGGTGCGGCCGGGCGAGAGCACCGCGCCGCGGTCGGCCGTGGCCGTGATCCCCTGCAGCGCCACCGCCTGCGCGGCCAGCGTGATGTTCACCTCTTCCGTCTGCGACAGCGCGATGCGCACGCCGCTGCGGGTCGAGGCCGTGTACCCCAGCCCGCTCACCGTGATGCTGTACGGCCCGCCGGGCTGCAGCCCCTGCAGCTGGTAGCGGCCGTCGGTGCGGGTCACGACGCGGTACTGCGTTCCGGTCTGGGTATTGGTCGCCACCACCTGGGCGCCGACCACGCCGGCGCCCTCCGCGTTGGTGACCCGCCCGGCCAGCGCCGACGTTGTAACGCCCTGCGCGCGGGCGGTGCCGGCGAATGCCAGCATCAACGCGCACAGCAGCAGGGCTGCCGTCTGCGTGACTCGTTTCATCGAGTGTCCCTCTGTGGTGATGATGATTGGGGGAGTGGCCCCGCGTACGAGGACCTGCGCCAACCTAAGGTATCAGTGTTCCGCGGGGTACGCGGCAAATGTAACGATTATGCAATTTACGGCAAGGACTTCATCCCGCCCCGATCCGTGATGTGGACGAAGAAACGGGCGGGAGCCCGCGCCCGGCAGGGGGTGCGGGCTCCCGCGCGCTCCACATGCGCCACGGCGGGCGATCAGGCCTCGTTGGTCACGTAGCGCATCACGTCGTAGCGCGTCACGATCCCCTCCAGGCGCCCGCCGCGGCGCACCAGCACCGCGGGGTTCTTGGAAAGGAGGCGGGTGACGCTGGGCAGCTCCACGTGGCCGTCCACCACCGGGAGCGGCGCGTCCATCACGTGCTGCACCGACTGCTCCAGCACCGCCGTGTTCTCCAGCACCCGCCCCATCAGCGTGCTCTCGGACACGTGCCCCACGCAGTCGCCCGCCGACACCACCGGAAGCTGCGACACGTTGTGGCTGGTGATGAAGGCCAGCGCCTGCCGCACCGGCGTCTCGGGCGCCACCGAGATGAGCTGCGGCGGAGCCCCCGCGCTCTTCCCGCGCACCACGTCTTCCGCCGAGACGCGCGCCGGGTCCATCATCCGGTTCTCGCGCATCCAGTCGTCGCTGTACACCTTGCTCAGGTAGCGCTCGCCGGTGTCGCAGAGGACGAAGACCACGCAGGCGTCCGGATCGTCCACCTCCTGGGCCACCTGCAGCGCCACGTGGGCGATGAGGCCCGACGATCCGCCGGCGAACAGTCCCTCCTCGCGCGTGAGCCGCCGGGCGAGGGAGAGCGCGGTGCGGTCGTCCACCGTGCGCCACTCGTCGACCACCGACATGTCCAGCGTGCCGGGGATCTTGTCCTGCCCGATCCCCTCCACCTTGAAGGGCGCGGCCTCGCCCTTTTCCCCCGTGTCGAAGTAGCGCTTCAGGATGGAGCCCTCGGGGTCGCCGCCCACGATGCGGACCGCGGGGTTGCGCTCCTTCAGGAACCGGCCCACGCCGGTGAGGTTCCCCCCCGTCCCCGCGGCGGAAACGAAGTGCGTCACCCGGCCGCCGGTCTGCTCCCAGATCTCCGGGCCGGTGGTGCGGTAGTGCGCCTCGGGGTTGGCCTGGTTGTAGAACTGGTCGGCCAGGATCGCGTTGGGCGTCTCCTCGGCGATGCGCTTCGCCAGGTTCACGTAGTTGTCGGGGTGGTCGGGGGCGAGCGCGGCGGAGGTGACGATCACCTCGGCGCCGAACGCCTTCAGCAGCCGCACCTTCTCCTGGCTGAACTTGTCGGAGAGGGTGAAGATGCAGCGGTACCCCTTGATCGCGGCCGCCAGGGCCAGGCCCACGCCGGTGTTCCCGCTGGTGCCTTCGACGACCGTCCCGCCGGGGAGGAGGCGGCCCTCGCGCTCGGCGGCCTCGATGATCGCCGGGCCGATACGGTCCTTCAGGCTTCCGCCGGGGTTCATGAACTCGGCCTTGGCGTACACCGGCGTGCGGATTCCCTCGGCCGTGCGGTTCAGGCGGATGAGCGGCGTCCACCCGATCGTCTGCACCACGTTGTCGTAGGGGCGCTCGTGGCGGGGACGGGTGCTGGCGAAGTCGATGGAGCTGCCTGTATCGGTCATTTCGTCTTGCTGGTGTCGGGCGCCGGCCGGGGCGGCGAGGGCGCGGCGGCCGAATCGGCCGTGTTCAGCTCGAACTGCACGGGTAGCAGGAACCAGGCGGCCACCGCCTTCCCGCCGCGCGTGGCGGGGCGGAAGCGCAGCTGCCGGCTCCCCGCCAGCGCGGCGGAGTCGAAGGCCGCGTAGCCGCTGCCGCGGTCGATGCGCGCCGTGTCGACGGTGCCGTTCTCGGAGATGAAAAGCTTCAGCGTGGTCTGCCCCTCCACCTGGGCGTCCCACAGGTCTTCCGGATACTGGAACGGCGACTCGGACACCTGCCGCGGCGGCGTCTCGGGAACGGGCCCCCGCTCGCAGCCGGCGAGCAGCAGTCCGGCGGCGAGAAGCGCGTGCGTGCGGTTCGGTCGCGTCATCGTCCCGTTCTCGAAGTGATCTTCCGCCCCCGCGCCGGCGTGGCGCGAACGAGCCGCCGTCTCTTCATGCGCGGTGAAGTCCGCGAAGGCGGACTGCGTGCCGTTGTAGCCGCGACTTCAGTCGCATCGTCGCGGATCCCATCTTCGCGAATCGAATCGTCGCAAACCGCGTCTCGCGGATCGCGATTTCGCGGGTCCGATCTTCATCCCCATCTCCATCTTCCTGAACGAACTTCAGGGGGATGGGGATGCCGCTCAGCCCCGCGCCTTCTCGCTCAGCTCCGCCAGCAGGTTCAGCGCCTGCAGCGGCGTCAGGCGGTTCACGTCCACGCCGCGGAGCTTCTCCACCGCCGGATGCACGGGTGGCCCGAAGAGGCCGAGCTGCAGCTCCGGCTCGTGGCGCGGCTGCGGCGGCGCGGGGGCGGCGGCGGTCTCCAGCTCGCGCAGGATCTCCCGCGCGCGGGCGACGACCGATTCCGGCAGCCCCGCCAGCCGCGCCACCTCCACGCCGTAGCTGCGGTCCGCGCCGCCGGGAACCAGTCGGCGGAGGAAGACGATGTCGTCGCCCACCTCGCGCACGGCGACGGAGAAGTTTACCACGCCCGGCAACCGGTTGGAAAGCCGCGTCATCTCGTGGTAGTGCGTGGCGAAGATCGTCTTGGCCCCCACCGCCTCGTGCAGGTGCTCGGTGGTGGCGGTGGCCACCGAGAGCCCGTCCCACGTGGAGGTGCCGCGGCCGATCTCGTCCAGCAGCACCAGCGACCGGGCGGTGGCGCCATGCAGGATCGCCGCCGTCTCGTTCATCTCCACCATGAAGGTGCTCTGCCCGCGGACGAGATTGTCCGACGCGCCCACGCGGGTGAAGATGCGGTCCACGATGCCCACGCGGGCGTAGCGCGCGGGAACGAAGGCGCCGACCTGCGCCAGGAGGACGATGAGCCCCACCTGGCGGAGGACGGTGGACTTGCCCGCCATGTTGGGCCCGGTGAGGATCATCACCCGCGCGTCCTGGTCCAGCCGCACGTCGTTGGGGATGAAGTCCTCGCGCGGCATCATCGTCTCCACGACCGGGTGCCGGCCGCCGCGCACCTCCAGCGTGAAGCCGCCGTCCACCTCCGGGCGCACGAAGTCGCGCCGCACGGCCACCTCGGCCAGCGCGGCCAGCACGTCCACCGTCGCCACGCGCTCGGCGACGGCCTGGATGCGCGGGACCTCGGCCGCCGCGGCCTCGCGCAGCTCCGCGAAGAGCCGGGCCTCGAGCGCGACGATCTTCTCCTCGGCGCCCAGGACCTTTTCCTCCCACTCCTTCAGCTCGGGGGTGAAGTAGCGCTCCGCGTTGGCCAGCGTCTGCTTGCGCATGTAGTCGGCGGGCACGCGCTCGGCGTTCATGCGCGTGACCTCCAGGTAGTACCCGAAGACGCGGTTGAAGCCCACCTTCAGCGTGTTGATCCCCGTCCGCTCGCGCTCGCGCGCCTGCAGCCGGGCGATGAAGTCCACCGCGCCGTCGCGCACCTCGCGCAGCTCGTCCAGCTCGACGTGGCACCCCGGGCGCACCACCCCGCCGTCGGCCACGGAAACGGGCGTGTCGGCGGCGACGGTGCACTCGATGCGCTCGCGCACCTCGTCCAGCGGGTCCAGCCCGTCCAGCAGCGCGCGCAGCATCGGCGCCTTCGCCTCGCCCAGCGCGTCGCGGACAAGGGGGATGCGGCCCAGCGAGGCGGCCAGCGCCAGCATCTCGCGCGGGTTGGCGCGCCCCGAGCCCACCTTCACCGCCAGCCGCTCCAGGTCGCGCACCTCGCCCAGCGCGTCGCGCACCCCGCGGCGCATGGCCTCGGAGCCCACCAGCTCGCCGACCGCGTCCAGCCGCGCGCCGATCGCCGCCACGTCCACCAGCGGCGCCAGCAGCCAGCGGCGCAGGAGGCGGCCGCCCATGGGCGTCTGCGCCTCGTCCAGCACGCTCAGCAGCGTCCCCTGCGTCCCCGCGCCGCGCAGCGTCTCCACGAGCTCCAGGTTCCGCCGCGTCATCTCGTCCAGCACCATCACGTGCCCCGGCCGCTCGATGCGCGGCGCGCGCAGGCCGCCGAAGCCGGCGGGCTGCACCTCGGCCAGGTAGGCGACCAGCGCGCCGCAGGCGGCCACCAGCGGCTCGTCGCCCGGCTCGAAGCCGTAGCCGGCCAGGTTGGCCACGCGGAAGTGGCGCCCCAGCTCCTCGGCGGCGGCGCGCGCGTCGAACAGCCAGTCGGGGCGGTAGGTCCGCGTCACCCCCGCCGCTCCGGGGATGGGAAAGAGCTCCCAGGTGCGCGGCAGCAGGATCTCGGCGGGCTGGAAGACGCCGAGCGCGTCCGGCAGCTCCTCCCACGCCAGCCGCCGCACGCTCATCTCCCCCGTCGTCAGATCGCCCAGCGCCAGCCCCACGCTTCCCTCCCCCGCCGCGTCGCCCGCGATCGCCGCCAGGAAGTTGTTGCGGCGCGCGTCCAGCAGGCTGTCGGAGAAGACGGCGCCGGGCGTCACCATCTCCGTCACCGCGCGGCGGACCAGGCCCTTGGCCAGCGCCGGGTCCTCCACCTGGTCGCAGATGGCCACGCGGCGCCCGGCGGCCACCAGGCGGCGGAGGTACGTCTCCAGCGCGTGCGCGGGGATGCCGGCCAGCGGCGCCTTGCTCCCCCCGTTGTTGCGCGAGGTGAGCGTCAGGTCCAGGAGCTTCGAGCCCTCGACCGCGTCTTCGTTGAAAAGCTCGTAGAAGTCGCCGACGCGGAAGAAGACGAGCGCGTCCGGGTGGCGCGCCTTCACCTCGCGCCACTGCAGCATCAGCGGTGTGTCTTCGGACGCCATCGGGCGGGGCCGGGGGAGCGCGCCGGAAACCGGCGCCGGGGACTGCGAACGCTCGCGGGAAGTGGCCGGAATCTACGCACCCGCCAGCACTACGGCAACGGGTCTGGAGACGGGGAGATACGCGGAGTGCACATCCGCCGTCTCGGGCGCGGAGCTGCCGGGACGCGAGGCCGCGGATCATCGGCAAGATGGAGATGGAGACGGGAAGCTTGCCCATTCCTCACGTCTCGCGCCAGAATCCCCCACTCCCGCGATGCACACCGGCACCGCGAGAGCGTCGCGATTCCACGACAGGAGGATGCATGGCCAAGCTCACCCTGCACGTCGAGCAGCTGGAAGTCGAGTCGTTCGAGACGGCGCATGAGGTTCCCGCGCGAGGCACCATCCACGCCCACGCCACCGACGCGGACGCCACCTGCGCCGGGCACTACACCTGCGACGACACCTGCGCGCAGACCTGCGGCATCCCCGCGTCGTGCCAGCTCGTCAACTCCTACTGCGGCACCTACGCCGAGGTGGGCTGCCCCGCCTCGTACTACAACTGCACGGTAGGGACGGACGAGCACTCCATCTGCTCGTAACCGCACCGAACGGCCGGAGCCCGCGTCGCGATCGTGCGGCGCGGGCTCCATTTCTCCGATTTCCCGTCATGCCAGCCGGCGCTACGCCGCGCGGCCCTCGCGCTGCGGGCGGATGGCCCAGAGGCGGAGGAGCAGCTCCTCCATCGCCTGGCGGTCGCTCATCGACGCGGACTTGAGCAGGCGGTCGGTGCGCAGCAGCTCGCCGAGTGCGGCGTCCACCTCCGGCAGCGTCCACTTCCGCGCCACGGGAACGATGCGGCGCGCCATCCACCGCTGGAACGGCTTCAGCTCGCGCTCCAGCGCCGACTGGCCGCCGGCGCACACGATCCCCACCTTCAGCAGCTGCCCGCCCATCCCGATCACCAGCCCCACCCCGTTCTCCCCCTGCTCCAGCAGCACGGGAAGCGCCTCCAGCGCCTCGCGGAAGCGGCGCTCCGACACCAGGTCGAACCAGGCCCAGCGGTCCTGCCGGGGGATCGAACCCCCCACCGCCTTCACGTCGTCCAGCGTGATCCGCTTCCGGTCCACGGCGTAGGCGGCCAGCTTCTTCAGCTCGCTGGTCAGCATCCCCAGCTCCACCCCCATGGCCGAGACGATGGCGCGCGCGGCGTCGGCGTCCAGCTCCAGGCCGTGCGCCTGGCGCGCCTCCTCCATCAGCCACCCCGGCGCGTCGTCCGCCGCCAGCGGGTTGAACTCTACGGAGACGGCGGCCTTCTTCAGCTCGTCGTAGAACTTCGCCTTCGATCCCGACGGGATCGAGGCGGAGACCACCAGCACCAGCCCCGGCTCGGGCGACTTCGCGGTGGCCTCGACCACCTCGCGCGCCTTCTGCCCCAGCCCCTGCGCGTCGCGGAGGACGACCACGCGGTGCTCGGCCATCATCGGCGGCGTGGCGATGACCGAGGCCAGCGCCTCGCCGTCCACGTCGCTCCCGCGCAGCTGGTCGAAGTTGAAGTCGCGCGTGGCCTCGTCCAGGTACGCCGAGACCACGCGGCTGACGGCCTCCTCGCGGAAGAAGTCCTCGTCGCCGTGGAAGAAGAACGCACCCCCCGCGGCACGGTCGCGGAGAGTGCGCTGTAGCTGGTCGTAGGAGATCTGCGGCACGCGCGGATCGTCGTGGAGTCGGGTGGTTACGGCTGGACGGCGCCCTGCGCGTCCGCCGGAGAGTACGAGGCGAGCTGCCCCACCAGCGGCCCCTGCGACTGGAAGACCACGTCGTGGTACGGCATCTCCCGCACGCTCACGCCGATCTGCGCCAGGCGCGAGGTCAGGCTGGTGGCCTCCTGGTGCTGCGGGCCCGCCATCAGCCGGCGGAAGAACGACCCGTCGCGGCGCGGCGCCTCGACGGCCACCGCGGGGAGGCGGCCCACGTGCGGGCGCGGGTGCATCAGCGGCACCCACGCGACCGCCGCGATCAGCGCGGCGATGGCCAGCGTTCCCGCCGCCTGCGCGGGCGAGGCCAGGCGCCGCGCGCGGCGCTCCTCCTCCTCGGCGGCGTACAGGCGCCAGCGCAGGCGGTCGGCGAAGTCGTCCGACACCTCCAGCTCCGGCAGACCGCGCAGCACGTCGGTGCCGCGGCGCACCACGCGATCGTAGTCCGCGCAGTGCGGGCACTCGTCGGCGTGCGCCTCCATCTCGTCCCGCTGGGCCACGGTCATGTCGTGGTCCAGGTAGTCCGAGTAGCGCGCGAGATAGGTTTCGCAGTCGATCATGGTTCGCCCCGCTGGGTTCGCCGCCTGCCGCTCGTGAACCGGCAACGCAGCGTTGTACGCGCGGTGCCCCCGGGAGTTCCAGCGACATTAGGGGAAGATGAAAACGGCAGGGGACAGGGGGACAGGGGACAGCATCTGAGCTTGCCTCAAGAAGATGTCTCCGCCCCGCCACGATATAGGGCAGCAGTCCCGGAGGGACTTCGTGCTGTTGTTGCCCGGGAATTCCATTCCCGGTCACCAGGGCTGGTGCCTGAGCGAGTCATCTTCTTCCACAAGAGAAAGGGCGGGCCGCCGATCCATCGGCGGCCCGCCCCCTCGTTGTCGCTCGGACGAAGTTCAGCGTCGCTGGCGCATCTCCCTGAGGATGTGATCAGTCCAGGACCGGGGCGATGATCCGCGCGAACGAGTTGCGGGCGCGGTTCAGGCGGCTCTTCACGGTGCCCAGGTTGGTGTCGGTGATCTCGGCGATCTCCTCGTACGTCTTCCCCTCCATCTCACGCAGGATGAACACCGTGCGGTGATGCTCGGGAAGCTGGTCCACCGCGGCGTCCACCTGCGCCTTCAGCGCGCGCTTGCGGAACAGGTCGTCGGGGCGGTAGGTGTTGTCCTCCCACTCCAGCGGGCGCTGGTCCTCGGTGCGGTTCTTCAGGATCGTCTGGAACAGCACCAGCGGGTTGCGCGAGCGGTTGCGCAGCTCGTTCTTGGCCAGGTTGCTGGCGATGGTGTACGCCCAGGTCGAGAACTTCTTCGTCTGGTCGAAGCGGTGCAGGTGCCGGTACACCCGGATGAACGTCTCCTGCACCAGGTCTTCGGCGCGCTCGCGGTCGCCCGTGGTGCGGTAGACGAAGTTCAGCAGCCGGTTCTGGTAGCGCTCCACCAGCTCGTCGAACGCGCGCCGGTTCCCCGCCAGGAAAGCCGCCACCACGCCGCTGTCGTCCAGCGACTTGAGGGTGCTTCGCTGCGGTGGCGCCTGGCTGTGGGTCAGGACTTCGAACATGGAACCCCCTTCGTGAGGAACCGCTGTGTGGGCAGGCTTCGGGAGGATGGAGAGGGCACGGGACGTACCCGGTGGCCGCGACCGCCGAAACCCTGAATCTGCCTCGATTTTTTCCGCCGCGCCCGATCCGCGCCGCCCCGTCCTTGTCCACCGTGGGGGACGGGGTGCGTCGTCCCGCGACACATCGCCCGCGGCCGTGCCGGTAGAACGCGCCTCCCGCCGGGCGTCTGACGCCGCTACATCCCGAACACGAACCCGGCGGCGTACAGCAGGGTGCAGATCGTCTTCCCGTCGGTGATCTCGCCGCGCCGCACCATCTCCAGCGCGCGGGAGAGCGGCATCGGCACCAGCTCCACGAACTCGTCTGGATCGTACGAGGTCTGGCCCCCGGAAAGATTCGTGGCCACGTACAGCCGGATCTGCTCGTCGGTGAACCCCGGCGTGGTCCAGATGGTGGTCAGGAACCGCAGCTCGCCGGCGACGAGGCCCGTCTCCTCCAGCAGCTCGCGCCGCGCGCATTCGTCCCACGGCTCGCCGGGGCGGGCGGGGCGCCCGGCGGGAACCTCGTACAGCCAGCCGCCGGTGGCGTAGCGGTACTGCCGGATCAGCATCACCTGCGGGTCGGGCCCGCCGGGGTCGCTCAGCACCGGGAGCACCGCGCTGGCGCCGGAGTGGCGCACCATCTCCAGCTCGCCCGTCGACCCGTCCGGAAAGCGGACCGTGTCGATCCCCAGGTCCACCACCGGCCCCCTGTGCACCGGCCGGCGCGAGACCAGTCCCGCCCCGGCCGGGCTCTGCGTGTCGCTCATGTCACCTTGTGGAAAGAAGATGCGCGCCGGACCGCCCCCGTTCAACCCGTTCGAACGCTCGTTAACTCAACCCTAATCGCCCCGATCATGTGCGGATGACTCACGCGGAGACGCGGAGACGCGGGGATGCAGGCAAGCTCCTCCGCGCCTCCGCGTCTCCGCGTGAGATCCAGCCGCGCGTGGGGATCGCGCGGCGGGCTACGCCTCCAGCTCCTCCATGCTCCCCATCTCCACCGGCCCCACGTCCAGCGCCTCCAGCTCGCCGCGGATCTTCTCCGCGTCGCCCGCGATGATGACGGCGGCGCGCTCGGGCCACAGGCGGCGCTGCGCCGCGTCCTGCACGTCGGCGGCGGTAACGGAGAGCAGCCCGTCGCGGTAGTGCTGGTAGTAGTCGTCCGGCAGCCCGTAGGTGGCGATGGTGCTCAGCTTTCCGGCCAGCCCGTCGGTCGTCTGCAGGCCGATGGGAAAGACCCCCGCCAGGAAGTTGCGTGCGTCCTCCAGCTCCGCGCCGGTGACGGGCGACTCGCGCAGCTCCCGCAGCTCGCGCAGCATCTCGCTCACCGAGTGCGCCGTCACCTCGGTCTGCACCGCGGTCGACATGCTGAACAGCCCCGGCCGCCGCCGCGACGCGAACGAGGAGGATGCGCCGTAGGTGTAGCCCAGCCGCTCGCGCAGGTTCAGGTTCATCCGCGACGAGAAGGTGCCGCCCAGGATGGAGTTCAGCACCATCACCGCGAAGTAGTCCGGCGCCGTGCGCTCGATCCCCACGTGGCCGACGCGGATCTCGCTCTGCACCGAGCCGGGGCGGTCGAAGACGACGATGGTGGTGCGGTCCAGCCGCGGCCGCACCTCGGCCGCGGGCACCGGCTCCGCCCGGCCCTCCCAGTCGCCGAACCAGCGCTCGGCCAGCGCCTGGATCTCGTCCACCGAGGCGTCGCCCGCCGCGACCAGCGTGGCGGCGGAGGGGCGATAGCGGCGGGCGTGGAAGGCCACCACGTCGTCGCGCCCCAGCCCCTCCACGGTGCGCGCCAAGCCGCCCAGCGACCGCGCGAACGCCAGCCCCGGCGCGAAGATCCACCGCCCCTCGGCCTCGTCCACCAGCGTGGACGGCGTGCCGCGGCGCTGCTGGATGGTGGTCAGCCGCTCGTCGCGCACCCGCTCCACCTCGCGCTCCGGGAACGTCGGCCGGCGCAGCAGGTCGGCGGTCAGCTCGAACCCCGCGTCCAGCCGCCCGCGCAGGCAGGTGAAGCCCACCTGGCCGGTGTCCCACGACACCCCCGCGTCCAGCGAAAGCCCGAGCCCGTCCACCCGCTCGGCGATCGCGTCGGCGTCCATCCCGCCCGCCCCGCTCTCCAGCAGCGCGCTGGTGATGGGCGCGATCCCCGCGAGCTCCGGCGGCTCGGCCAGCCCGCCCGCGTCCAGCACCATGTCCACCGTGACCACGGGAAAGTTGCGGATCTCCGCCACCAGCAGCGACATCCCGTTGGCCAGCCGGCGCCGGTGCACGCCGGGAAAGCGGTACGGGCGCAGCGGCCCGCGCGGGGGCACGGCGCCGCGGTCCAGCGCGCCCGTCGCCGCGCCGCCCTCGCTCCACGCGCTCACGACGCCACCTCCGCGGCGTCGCCGGGCTCGTAGGTGAGAACCACCAGGTTGTCGTCGCCCAGGTACTCGCGGGCGAAGCGGCGCACGTCCTCCGCCGTCACCGCGCGATAGCGGTCCAGCTCGGTGTTGATCAATCCCGGATCGTCGAAGAAGGTGGTCAGCTGCGAAAGCTGGTCGGCGCGCTCGCTCACCTTCTGCAGGTCGAACACGTGGCGCGCCTCGATCCCCGTCACCGCCCGCTCCACCTCGGCCGCGTCGATCTCGCCGTCGGCCAGCCGCCGCACCTCGTCGCGCATCGCGCGCTCCAGCACCGCGGGGTCGTCGCCGGCGGGCACGTTGCCGCGGGCGATCAGCGCGCTGGCACCGGTGACGACGGGGAGGAGGAAGGCCGCCACCCCGCGCGCCAGCCGCCGCTCGCGGATGAGCGAGCGGTACATCCGCGCCGACTTGCCGCCGGCCAGCAGCTCGGTGGCCACGTCGCCCACGTAGTAGTCGTCCGCGCCGTAGACGGGGATGCGCCAGGCCAGGTACACCCGCGGCAGCGGCACCCCGCCGCGACGCGTCTCGCGCACCTCGCGCCCCAGCTTCAGCGGCTCCACCACCGTGCGCCCGGGGATGGGCGGGATGTCGGGGCCGCGCGGGATGGGGCCGAAATAGCGCTCGATCAGCCGCTTCGCCTCGTCGCGGTCGAAGTCGCCGCACAGCGTGAGCACGCCGTTGTTGGGCGCATAGTAGGTGCGGAAGAAGTCGCGGACGTCGTCCAGGCTGGCGGCGTCCAGGTCGTCCATGCTGCCGATCACCGAGTGGTGGTACGGGTGGTCGGGCGGGTACACCAGCATCTGCAGCCGCTCGTCCCAGTCGCCGTAGGGCTGGTTGTCCACGCGCTGGCGGCGCTCGTTCTTCACCACGTCGCGCTGGTTGTCGAGCTTCTCCTGCGTCAGCGCGGGCACGAACCACCCCAGCCGGTCGCTCTCCAGCCACAGGATCAGCTCCAGCCGGTCCGACGGCACCGTCTCGTAGTAGTTCGTGCGGTCCAGCCAGGTCGACGCGTTCAGCGACCCGCCCACCCGCTCCACGTGGGCGATGTGGCCGGTGTCCGGCACGTTCACGGTGCCCTGGAACATCATGTGCTCGAACAGGTGCGCCAGCCCGGTGTGGCCGGGACGCTCGTTCCGGCTTCCCACGTTGTACCAGAGGTTCAGCGCGACCACGGGCGTGGTGTGGTCCTCGCTGAGCACCACCTTCATGCCGTTGTCCAGCTGGTATCGTTCGATCGGGATCTGCATTCCGTCCGTGCTCTCGGTTCGCGGTAGGACCACGATGGAACTGCATTGTCGGACCGGGCTGCGCGAGCCCGCGAAACCCTCCCCCCGCGGCTGGGGCCGCGTACCCCCTCCCGATAACGGGCCCCGATAACGGGAGGGGGTAACTTCGATAGCGGCGCGCGGTGGGTGGCGCACTCTTCGGCGGTGGCGGGAGGCGTGGCCCTCTCCCGCATCCCTGCGGCTCGGAGCACTCCCCCGCGATCAGTTCTCCCCTCGCCCGCGGAACCGCGGAGGAGCCGGAAGAGGGGGATCAGCCTGGCGGGGCGGATGCTGGTTCGCAGCGACAATGCAGCCCAGCAGTCCCGAAGGGACTTTGTGCTGTTGTTGCCGTGAATTCATTCGCCTTCCCGAGCGCCCCCGTCCCCCTACACCAGCCCCAGCAGCGCGAACGGCAGCCCGATGCTCTCGCGCAGCAGGAACTTCCGCTCCTCCGCCGGGTTGCGCGAGATCGGGCTGCTCTCGGTGGGCGACGTATACCCCTTCACCCCCATCTGCCTGGCCAGCAGCTTCAGGCGCAGCATGTGGAAGGGGTCGCTCACCAGCACCGCCGTGTGCATCCCGCGCGCCTTCATCAGCTCGGACACCGCGTGCATCGACTCGCGCGTGTTCATCCCCGTCGTCTCCACCAGGATCGCGTCGCGCGGCACGCCGTGGCGCATCGCCCAGCGCCGCGAGACCACGGCCTCGCTCACCGTGTCGCCGGGCGCCTGGCCGCCGGTCATGATCAGCGTCTCCGCCTTGCCCGTGCGGTACAGCTCCACGGCGTGCTGCAGCCGCGCCTCCAGCACCGGCGACGGGTGCCCGTTGTACTGCGCCGCGCCCAGGACCACGATCGCGTCCGCCGCCCGCGCCTCGTCGCGGCGCCCGTACACGGCGATGGAGACCAGGAGCAGCGCCCAGCAGGCGACCAGGAACAGGAACAGCCGGATGGCCCCGCGCACCAGCCGCACCGGCCACGGCCCGCGCGGACGCCGCGCCCGCCGCCGGCGGGGCTCGTCGCGCTCGGGCGCCGGATCGGCCGGCGGCTGCGGGGACGGCGCGCGCTCGCCGTACGCCAGCGTGCGGTCGTCGGGCGGCGGGTCGCCGGGGCCGGGGGAGAAGAGCGGAGACAGGGGAGATCAGGCGCGCTGGTGGAGCCGCTCGCGCAGCAGCGACGGGCCCAGGTGTTCGCGAAGGAAGTCGCGCGAGGCCTCGGGGCCGGCTTCCACGGCCTCCTCCACCTCGCGGATCAGGCCGGTATCCAGCGCCTCGGCCACGGCTTCGGCCCGCGCCACCGCCGCCCAGGCCTCGTCCTCCCACCCCTCTCCCGCCGACGCCAGCGCGGAGATGAGGTGGATCTCCATGTCCTCCGTGCGCTCGGTGGACGCCTGGTGGAGCTGCTCGGCGCCCTCGTCGTGGCGGCCCGGCGTCTCCAGCAGCGCCAGCCCGTACAGCCCGCGCAGCCACGGATCGTCCAGGTGCGAGAGCGCCTCCTCCAGCTCCGTCACCCCGGCCTCCGTCTTCCCCGCCAGCAGCAGCGTCATCGCCAGCTCCGCGCGCACGGCGCCGTCCTCGGGCGCCAGGTCGCGCGCGGCGATCAGCTCGCGCTCCGCGTCCTCGAACATCCCCTCGCGCGCCAGGTACGCGCCGTACGACGAGCGCGCGAACGGAAAGTCCGGCGCGGTGATCGCCGCCAGCCGCAGCGCGCTCTCGGCCTCGGGGTCGTCGTTCATCGCCACGCCGGTTCCCGCCGCGGCCAGAACGAACGGGTCCGTGGGCTGCGCGGCCAGCGAGCGGCGGAAGAACTCGTACGCCTCGCCCTCGTCGCCCAGCCGCTCCGACGCGATCCCCAGCCAGCAGAGGAGGAGCGCGTCGGTCTCGTGGTCGGGCAGCGCGTCGAGCAGCAGCTCGCGCGCCTCCTCCCAGCGGTCCTCGGCGCCCAGCGACTCGGCCTCGGCCACCACCTCGGCGGCCGTCATCCCGCCCTCGTCCCCTGCGTCCGCGCCGGCGCCGTTCGCGGTGAAATCGTCGTTCGGGTCCATCGTCCCCCGTCTTTGGACATTCCATCTCATCCCGCCGCGCGTCGCCAGAGCAATCCCCGTGCGACCCCGTCGGGACCCGGTGAAGATACCGCCCCTCCCCCCGCCCCGCACCTGAGCGAAGCTCACCCTTTCCATCAGTACCCCACGCGAGGCAAGATCGTCGCACCAGTCCGGGAGAGCGAGTCCGCGAAGGCGGACTTCGGGCCGTTGTTGCCGCGAATTCATTCGCCTTCCTGTCCTCCAAGCCTTTTCCCCACCGTCCCCGAATCTCCAGAACAGCAAGAAGCCGCCGGACCTGTGGTCCAGCGGCTCCTCTGCCGATGCTCCTTCGATTGTCCGTCGAGCCGCGCCTCGTCTGCAGCGATCAGATCACCGCGATCGCGCGGCCGACGGTGGCGAAGGCCTCGAGCACCGCGTCGATGTGATCGTCGGTATGCGTGGCCATCAGCGAGATGCGCAGGCGGCACTGGCTCTCGGGCACCGCGGGCGGCATCACCGGGTTGGTGAACACGCCGGCGTCGAAGAGCGCCTTCCACATCACGAAGGTGTCCTCCATCTCCCCGATCACCACCGGGATGATGGGCGTCTCGCTGTGGCCGATGTCGAAGCCGAGCGACTTCAGCCCCTCCTGCATCCGGTGCGTGAGCCGCCACAGGTTGTCGCGGCGCTCCGGCTCGCGCTTCATCACTTCCAGCGCGGCCAGCACCGTGGCCACCGACGCCGGCGGCATGCTGGCGCTGAAGATCAGCGAACGCGCGTGGTGACGCAGGTAGTGCAGGATGACCTCGGGCCCCGCCACGAACCCGCCGATCGAGGCGAAGCTCTTGGAGAAGGTGCCCATGGTCAGCAGCACCTTGTCGCTCAGCCCGAAGTGCGCCGCCGTGCCCGCGCCGTCGGGCCCCAGCACGCCGATCGAGTGCGCGTCGTCCACCATCAGCTCGGCGCCGTACTTCTCGGTGAGCGCCACGATCGACGGCAGGTCGGCGATGTCGCCCTCCATGCTGAACACGCCGTCGGTCACCACCAGCTTGTGCGCGGTGTCGGGCACCGCCTGCAGCTGCCGCTCCAGCGCGCGCAGGTCGCCGTGCGCGTAGCGGTGCACGGTGCCGTACACCAGCGATGCGCCGTCCACGATGCTGGCGTGGTTCAGCTTGTCCAGGAAGAGGTGGTCGCCGCGGCCGACGAGGGTGGAGATGACGCCGAGGTTGGTCTGGTACCCGGTGCTGAACACCAGCGCGCTCTCGGTGCCCATCAGCTCGGCCAGCTTCTCCTCCAGCTCCACGTGCAGGTCCAGGGTGCCGTTCAGGAAGCGGCTCCCCGTGCAGCCGGTGCCGTAGCGGTACAGCGCTTCCTTCGCCCGCTCCAGCACGTAGGGGTGGTGCGTGAGCCCCATGTAGTTGTTGGAGCCCACCATGATCTTCGTCTTCCCCCCGATCACCACCTCGGTGTCGTGGCTTGCCTCGATGGGGATGAAGTACGGGTAGAACCCCGACGCCTGGACCTCACGGGCGCGCGTGTAGCGGCTGCACTTCTCGATCAGACCCATTCACTCCTCCCGGAGGCGGTGCCCTGGTGCGGGCGGGGTGAGCGCGGCACACCTGCGTGGCTCGGGACGGCCGCGGCGCGGCCGGAGTGCACGTGCGTGGGTGCCGGTAAAGCCAAGGCGATTGCTGCTGAGAACGGAGAAGAAACGCGGAAATCGGGACCGGGCCGCGAGGCGCGGGTACGGCGGCGACTCAGAATTGGCCGGGGGGTCCGTCAGGGTCGGAAGGTAGCCCAAAGCGCCGCACACGGCAAGTGCGCGCGGCGTACACCCGCATGAAACCTGGGAAAACACGGGCAGGCGCCCCCGGCGCCGGCCCAGGCCCGCCCCCGAGGCGCTCCTAACGTTTTCAGACGCATGTTGAAGATTTCTGCAAAATGGTGCAATGCCCTTCCTCTGTCAAGAAGTCCGTTCCGGACGCTCGCCCAACGCCCATCGAACGCAGGAAACCCCCGCGAGCGGTGAGCTTGCGAGGGCTTCATGTCGAAAGAAGTGCCGGGAGGGGGACTCGAACCCCCAAGGGTGGTGCCCAGCGCATTTTAAGTGCGCCGCGTTTACCGATTTCGCCATCCCGGCGGCGGAGCAAAGATAAGCGGCGCCAGCGGAGCGGTCCATCGTTACGACTGGAGGGCGCTCTCCGCCGCCTCGCGCAGGCGCCGCAGGTTCTCGGCGACCGACGCGTGGGTGTTGTACACCGCCGAGCCGGCCACGAGCGCCGTCGCGCCGGCGCGCACCACGGCGGCGGCGTTGTCGGGGCCAATGCCGCCGTCCACCTCCAGCTCCACGTCGGTCAGCCCGCGCTCGTCCAGCATCCGGCGGATCCTGGCGATCTTGGCGGTGCTGGTGGGGATGTACGACTGCCCGCCGAAGCCGGGGTTCACCGACATCACCAGCACCAGGTCCACGTACGGCAGGATCTCGCCCAGCGCCTCGGCCGGGGTGGCGGGGTTCAGCGTCACCCCCGGCTTCACCCCCAGCTCGCGGATCTGCTGCACGGTGCGGTGCAGGTGCGGGCAGGTCTCCACGTGAACGACGAGATGGTCGGCGCCGGCCCTGGCGAACGCCTCCACGTACCGCTCCGGGTGCTCGATCATCAGGTGCACGTCGATCACCCGCGAGGTCGAGCGCTTCGCCGCGGCGGCGATCAGCGGGCCGATGGTGATGTTGGGAACGAAGTGTCCATCCATCACGTCCACGTGGATCCAGTCCGCGCCGCCCTCCTCCGCCTCGCGGATCTGCTCGCCCAGCCGCGTGAAGTCCGCGGAGAGGATCGACGGAGCCAGCTTCACCTGCCTCATGACGTGGCCTCCCCCCCGCGCTCCATCACCCGGACGCCGCCCGCGCCGGCGATCACCGCCGCCGTGGCCATCCCCAGGAACAGCCCGGACTCCACGATCCCCGGGCGCAGCGCCAGCGAGCGCTCCAGCATCTCCGCGTCGGCGATGCCGCTGGCGAAGCGGCAGTCCAGGATGTGGTTGCCGCCGTCGGTCACGTACGGCGCGCCGTCCGCCCCGGTGCGCAGCACGGGCTCGCACCCCAGCCCGCGGAGGAAGTCCGGCTGCACCGGCTCGCCGAACGGGTCCACCTCCACCGGGAGCGGCGCCTTCGTCCCCAGGCGCGCGACCACCTTGGAATCATCCGCCACGATCACCAGCTGCCGGCTGGCCGCGGCCACGATCTTCTCGCGCAGCAGCGCGCCGCCCAGCCCCTTGATCAGCCGCAGCCCGGGATCCACCTCGTCGGCCCCGTCGATGGTGAGGTCGATCCGCGGCCGCTCGGCCAGCGTGGCCAGGGGGATGCCGAGAGAGCGCGCACGGCGCTCCGTGTCGACGGAGGTCGGCACGCCCACGATGCCGGCCCACTCGCCGGCCGCGCGCCGCTCCGCGATCACGTCCAGGAGGTGGCGCACGGTGGAGCCGGTGCCCAGCCCCAGCGTCATCCCGTCGCGGATCCATTCCGCCGCCCGCTCCGCCGCCTTCCGCTTCAGCGCCTCCGCGCCGCCGCCCGCCACGTCCATCGGCCTCGCCGCCGTCTCTGGGTGTGAGTCGCAGATTCCGTGTGCCGCGCCACAATGTACTTGCGGCGGGCGAGTACGAAAGTACGAGAGTACGGAAGTACGGGACCGCAGTGCGTGAGTGCGTGAGTGCGTGAGTGCGTGAGTGCGTGAGTGCGTGAGTGCGTGAGTGCGATGAGGAGCCTCATCCAACTTCCGCAGGTTTGTACTTTCGTACTCATTCCGTTGAACGCCGGAAGGGCGCCCCCCTCGCGGGGGACGCCCTTCCGTCACGTCAGGCTGTTGCGACCGCGGTTACCCGCGGACCGCGCCGGCCTTCTGCTCCACCTGGTACGGCTGGAACTCGCACCGCGACCCGACCGGGACGTAGATCACGTCCGGACGCTGGGCGTTGGCACTGGGCTCCGCGAACACCGACACACCCTGGTACGTGCCGACGCTGTTGACGTCGCCCACGTTCAGCACGCGCGGCAGGCCGTACTTCACGTAGCGGCGGCCGTTGAACGTCACCGGCTCGTTGTTGATGAACCAGGTCGCGCTCTGGGCATTCGCCTCGGCCATCGGCAGGCCGGTGGTGTCACCCGTGGCCGTGTTGTACGTGCCCGACACGGTCGTGAGCGAGCCGTTCTGCACCACGCACACCGTCACCGGAGTCGTCGTCTCCACGACCGCCGGGGGCGGCGGCGGGGGCGGCGGCGGGGGCGGCGGCGGCGGGGGCGGGGGCGGGGGCGGCGGCGGAATGATGTTGCCGAACCCGACCTTCAGCCCCAGCACCGCGTACGGCGTGAAGGCGAACTTGTCTTCCGCGTTCTGCGCGTTCTCGTTCACGTGCGCCGGCGAGTCGTAGCCGTGCACGCCGCCCTCGAGGAAGATGCCGATCCCCGGGGTGATGGGGAACACGTCGATACCGAGACCCGCGACGCCCTGGCCCACCGTGCCGATGTCACGGCTGTCGGGCACGCAGACCCCGTTGGCCAGGAACAGCGCGGTCGCCAGGCACGAGCGGTCGCCGACCGGGTCCGAGGTCAGACCGCCGCCACCCACGAACAGGTAGAGCGAGCTGAGCCACGCGTTGTTCGACGACCAGAACAGCGGCCGCCACATCAGGTCCAGGTCGTACGTCCACATGTTGTTCAGCCAGCGGTCGCTGGTGAACGTGTCGCTGTTCTGGGGCAGCTTGGTGGGGAAGTACTTCCCGTCCAGCCGCAGGCCGAAGGTGGGGCTCAGCCAGAAGGTGGCCTCGGCGCCGAACACCGGCGAGAAGCCCGGCTTGTAGCCGTTGTCACCGATGCTGAACCAGCTGCTGGTCCACGCACCGCCGCCGAAGATGCCGAGGTCGAACTGAGGCGCCGTGCGCACGGTCATGTCCTGCGCCCGCGCCTGCCCCGCCGCCCCCGCCACCACCAGCGCGGCTGCGAGCGCTGACGTTGCGAGTTTTCTCATCGCTTTCTCCTAAGGAGGGTGAAACGCACGCCCAGCCCCGCGTCCAGGGGCGAGCAGTACATCGCCACACGGCCATACAAGAAAAATGCCATGCTTTCTCCAAAATTGCACACGGGCCGCCCGCCCCGACGCCGCGCCACACCTAAGTTCGGTCCATGAAAGAACATCGAAAGTTTTCCACATTTACGGCGGAGTGAACACGGTGGTGCTATCAGGCCCCTCCTCCCCCGTCTCGATGCGAGCCCGATGCAGGAAAAGACACGCCCGTCCACGCCAGAATGGCATCGGAATGGGGCATGAATGCCTCTCCCGCCGCTGCCCGGATTCCGTGCCTTCACTGCACCACCGCAATGTGGCACCGTATTACGTCGCAGTCCAGCAGCCGGGAGCGGGAGCATCATTCCAGGCGCTCATGCGGGAAGATTCCTGAATCGGGAGGCACAGCGGTGATCCCCCAACGCTCCGCATAACGACAATGTACAGCCCGGAATATCACCGCCTCCGCACTTCCGCACTCCGGAGCAGACGACGAAAGGGCGCCCCCTCGCGGAGGCGCCCTTCCGTCACGTCAGGCGATTGCGATCAGCCGCGGACCGCGCCGGCCTTCACCTCGACCTGGTAGGGCTGGAACTCGCAGCCCGTGCGCACCGGCACGTAGATCACGTCCGGACGCGCCATGTTCGCGCCGGTCTCGGCGAACACCGGCACACCCTGGTAGGTGCCCGCGCTCGAGACCTCGGTGACACCCAGCACCCGCGGCAGCCCGTACTTCACGTAGCGGCGGCCGTTGAAGGTGACCGGCTCGTTGTTGATGTACCACGTGGCGTTGGCCGCGTAGCCCTCGGTGACCATCGGCACGCCGGTGGTGTCGCCGGTCGCCGGGTTGTACTGCGCCTGCACGTTCGTCAGCTGCCCGTTCTGCAGCACGCAGACGTTGATCGTCTGCATCTCCTGCACCGGCGGAGGCGGCGGCGGAGGAGGCGGCGGCGGGGGCGGCGGCGGCGGGGGAGGCGGCGGGGGCGGCGGCGGAATGATGTTGCCGAACCCGACCTTCAGCCCCAGCACCGCGTACGGCGTGAAGGCGAACTTGTCTTCCGCGTTCTGCGCGTTCTCGCTCACGTGCGCCGGCGAGTCGTAGCCGTGCACGCCGCCCTCGAGGAAGATGCCGATCCCCGGGGTGATGGGGAACACGTCGATGCCGAGACCCGCGACGCCCTGGCCCACCGTGCCGATGTCACGGCTGTCGGGCACGCAGACCCCGTTGGCCAGGAACAGCACGGTCGCCAGGCACGAGCGGTCGCCGACCGGGTCCGAGGTCAGACCGCCGCCGCCCAGGAACAGGTAGAGCGAGCTGAGCCACGCGTTGTTCGACGACCAGAACAGCGGCCGCCACATCAGGTCCAGGTCGTACGTCCACATGTTGTTCAGCCAGCGGTCGCTGGTGAACGTGTCGCTGTTCTGCGGCAGCTTGGTGGGGAAGTACTTCCCGTCCAGCCGGAGCCCGAAGGTGGGGCTCAGCCAGAAGGTGGCCTCGGCGCCGAACACCGGCGAGAAGCCCGGCTTGTACCCGTTGTCGCCGATGGTGAACCAGCTGCTGGTCCACGCACCGCCGCCGAAGATGCCGATGTCGAACTGGGGCGCGGTGCGCACGGTCATGTCTCCCATGTCCTGCGCGCGCGCATGCCCCGCCGCCGACGCCAGCATCACGGCCGCAAGGGCGGATGTGAGCGTTCGTTTCATGAGTCCTCTCCGAACCAGGTGATTGGGCCCCTTTTCCGTCGCGTTGCGCACGGGGTGCCCGCCAACACACGTTCCCGACCACACACAGCACACCTGCTTCCGGGGAGCCTGCCGAAACCCGGCCTCCCCCTCCCGTCACGGCTCGTGCGGCGCACCTCCTCTCGCGTTTCGGCGCCCGTTCAGGGGGCGCGGGTGGACAGGGCGTTCAGCACGGCTCCCAGCACGCCTCCGTAAACCGCGTATCCGGCGATCAGCGCCACCGGCGTGGCCTGCCCCCACTCGAACCCCAGGTGCCCGGGCGCGGGAACGCGGCCCATGCGCACGCAGCGGCTGGCCTTGGCCAGCCAGGGAAGCGCGGCGGCCAGCAGGGCGCCGAACACTCCCCCGATCCCCACGCCGGTGCCCCAACCGGGGCCGCCCACGGCACGCAGCACGGCCACGAAGAGCGCGGCCAGCAGCGTGGCGTGGAGCGCCAGGAACAGCCCGAAGCCGAGGGTCTCGGCCATGGGCAGGCGAGGGTCGTCGTAGAAGAGGCAGCCGAGCTGGCCAGTGGCACTGAGCCGGGTAAGACCAAGAGTGCGGAACAGCCACAGGACGGACGCCGCGAGCACGCCCGCGACGAATCCCGACCACACGATGCCCCCCCACGTGCCCCCCATGCCCCTCCATCGGCCGGCGTGCGGGAGGACGCTTCTCCCGCGCCGGTGCGGCCCGTTCGCCGTGCGCGCCCGCGGTTCCGTTGGTGCGATACTCCGTTAGGAATATGCAGTTTCGGTGCCGAACGCCAGAATCACGTTGCGCAAGATAGCGACGCGCGAAGGGTTTCGCACGTCACCCCCAACCCTGCCGGCGCCCCGCCGCGTCAGCGGAGCGCCTCCGTCGGTCCTCAGGCGGCGGTCTGCGCCGCCACTTCGGCGCTTTCCAGCGGCGGCAGCTCGCTGTCGGCCACGTGGCGCAGGGCGCGGTTGAACACCACGTCCGACACGCCCTCGGGAACCGACATGATCTCCAGGTACAGGTCCACCGCTTCGTGCAGCGGCACCTCGGCCGAGAGCGAGCGCGCGAACTCCAGCGCGTTGGCCACGTGCTGCTCGAAGAGGTCGTCCTCGGCGCGGGCGGCGGCCAGGTTGATGCGGTGCCGCAGGTCGTCCTGCACGCGGCCGCGGATGCGGCGGCGCACGCGCGAGAACACCTGCTCGAAGCGCCCGCCGTCGTCCGTGCCCGGGCGCCGCGCGTCCTCGCGGTCGGCGGCGTCGTCTTCCATCAGCGTGACTTCGTCACCGCCCTGCAATACGCCGCGGCGCCCCAGCTCGGCGAAGGCGCGGCTTCCCACGTTGCGCGCCTGCTCGGGGTTCAGCCGCAGGATGCGGGCGTAGATGTCGAGCGCGGCGTCGAACGGGACCTGTCCATTCACCAGCTCCACGAGGGCGAGCACGTGGCGGACGTGGGTGTCGAGCAGCTTTTCCTGCGCCACCGCGGTCGCAAGGTCGGTCTGCCGCTGCATCGCGCGCGACGTGTTCCGGGTGAGGGCCACGGTAAAGTCCTCCGAACGTTGGGGTGCGCGGCCGGATGTTTCCGGTTCTCGGCGGGTGCGCACATCCCCGCCGCCGGGCGGTGCGGGGAGCAAGTTCCATTCCCGGCACGGCAGCACGCACGCGCCGTGCGGGCGGTTTGCGGACCGGGATCGATCAGCGGCGCATCTCCATCTCCACACCGGAGTTGGAGATTTCCCGCCAGCGATGGCGCGGCGGTGAATCAGGGATCAGAAAAAGATGGGCTCACGCGGAGAAGCGGAGGAGCAGAGAGCGTCCTCCCTTGCTCTGCTTCCCTGCGCGCAACAGGTCCTTCGCGGGTAGGGGATCAGGGGTGGAATCGGGAAGCCCGAGATCGGGGGCGATGAGTGCGAGCGTCGCCATCGGAGGCCATTCCGCGGGCGCCGCGGGGGACATCGCGGGGGATGCGGGGTGGACGCGAAAGCATCTCGCAGCGCTCTCCGTGATTCGCCTACCTTATTGATACGAAACCACTTGGCATCTCCCGGGTCCCGATCTTCTCCGCATGGTTCCCTGGCGGGCGCGGGACTTGAATCTCGCCTCCGGCACGCGCAAACACCTGGCGATGGGCCGGGAGTGCGCGGTCGGTCCGCGCGCGGGTGTGCGGGCCCCCATCCCGAGTTTCCGGAGACGTACCCATGCGACGTTCCCTCTCCCTGTTCGCGCTGCTGGTGCCCGTGGCGCTGCTGTCCGGCTGCGACAGCAGCACCTTCAACGACAACCGGCTGGGCTGCGACCGCGTGCACAGCTTCTCGCTGGGCAACAGCGCCAGCGGCACCCTGGATCCGGGCGACTGCCAGCTCACCGACGGAAGCGCGGTGGAGTTCTACCGCTTCCGCGTCAGCAGCTTCCGGACGGTGTTCGCCTCCGTGACCTCGAACACGATCGATCCGTACGTGGAGATCCTGGACGAGTTCGGGAACGTGATCGCGGAGGAGGACAATGGCGGCACCGGCTTCTCCGAGCTGGCGGCGGACCTTTCGTCGGGGACGTACTACCTGGCGGTCACCAGCTTCCAGTCGGGCGACTACGGCGACTACTTCCTGGAGACGGACTCCCAGTAGCCACGATCCCAAGTAGCCACGCCCGCAGGAATGCGGCGGAGCCGGCAGAGGAAGATTCCTCCGCCGGCTCCGTTGTTTTTTGGAATTGATACCGATTTCGAGGATCGGCTGTGCATTTCCTCAGCGAACGTGCGGCACCGGCTATAGATCCTTCGGCCTGCAAATACCTGTGCAGATTCAGCTTGCACTGTGGCCGGCCTCAGGATGACGTCT
>Ga0326721_10000021_pt1 | contig 157991 bp, 125 predicted proteins | sample SGPome_FD_203951 | JGI IMG/M metagenome (GOLD analysis project Ga0326721, IMG submission 203951) | Soil microbial communities from Southern Great Plains, Lamont, Oklahoma, United States - SGP_1_2016 | ecosystem: Engineered > Artificial ecosystem > Soil microcosm > Unclassified | place: USA... | reverse complement strand
CGTGCGAAAGGACCCGGACCGCACCGCGGCCATGTACGAACGCGCCCTCACCGCCGACCCAAACAACGCCGACCTCCTCGGCAACTACGCCTGGTTCCTACACAACCTGCGGAAAGACCCCGACCGCGCCGAGGCCATATACGAACACGCCATCACCGCCGACCCCACCCACGCCGGCGTTCTCGGCAACTACGCCTGGTTCCTAGAAAACGTGCGAAAGGACCCGGACCGCGCCGAGGCCATGTACGAACGTGCCCTCACCGCCGACCCCACCCACGCCGGTGTCCTCGGCAACTACGCCCGGTTCCTCAGTCAAGCACACCCACAAGACCCGGACCGCGCTGAGGCCATGTACGACCGCGCCATCACCGCCGACCCGAACAACGCCGACATCCTCGGCAACTACGCCTGGTTCCTCCACATCCTCCGAAAAGACCCCGACCGCGCCGAGGCCATGTACGACCGCGCCATCACCGCCAACCCGAACAACGCCGGCGTCCTCGGCGGCTACGCACTCTTCCTCAGGCAAACGCGCCCACAAGATCCCGACCGCGCCGAGGCCATGTACGAACGCGCCCTCACCGCCGACCCCACCCACGCCACTACCCTGCGCAACTACACCTGGTTCCTAGAAAACGTGCGAAAGGACCCGGACCGCACCGCGGCCATGTACGAACGCGCCCTCACCGCCGACCCAAACAACGCCGACCTCCTCGGCAACTACGCCTGGTTCCTACACAACCTGCGGAAAGACCCCGACCGCACTGAGGCCATATACGAACACGCCATCACCGCCGACCCAAACAACGTCAACACCCTCGGCAGCTACGCACTCTTCCTCAGCCAAGCACACCCACAAGACCCGGACTACGCCGAAGCCGTATACGAACGCGCCATCACCGCTGACCCCACCCACGCCAACATCCGTGGCAACTATGCTCAGTTCCTGTTCGCGCATCGTCGTGACAGCGACGGGGAACGTATGGTTGCGCAAGCGCTTAGCCAAACAGTTGATGACCAGTTGTTGCCGGTCCGGGCGGAATGTTGGTTTTATCTATTCGCCCATTCCTCAGCGCGTAGGAGGGAAGCCCAAAAGGAGTTGCACCAAGTTATCGCTGATCGCATTTCAACGGGTGACTGGAGTTTCGAACCTAACCTTCAACGGCTCCGTGAAGATGCTGATCCACGGCTGCAGCTTCTCGAAGTACTCGCCGCCGTCCTCGCTGGCGATGAATTACCGTCCAAGCTATCTCAATTCCAGGACTGGTAGAACCGTTAGCACTGTAGGGCCTCCAATATAAGATCTACGAGCAGAGCGGATCGGCCGGCTTGCTCTCCAGCGGCGGCGGTGCGGGCAGCACCGCAGTGGCCGGGTCGGTGCTGACGACCAGAGCGTTCACGAAGTTCGGGTCATTCTTGAAAATCGGGTTGCCGCCGTCGTCCACCGCGGCGTCCAGCTGCTCGACCCAGCCGGGGGTCTGGTCGCCCGGCTGCAGCAACCGGGTGTCGGTGCCGAACTGCAGGTTGAACTCGAAATCGAGGTTGGCGTCGAGCTCCAGCTGGGCCAGCAGCTTGCCTTGGGCGAAGAAGTCGGCCATCACGCCGAAGGCGATGCTCGGCGGGAAGCAGAACCGCAACGCCAGCATCCACCACAGCTGGAAGGCCAGGATCAGGATCGGCAGGAACATCAGGAACAGGAAGAACGCCACCAGGAAGAACAGCTCCAGCGCGAAGGTGCAGATGCCGCCGCCGGCGCCGATGGCCCCCGAGCCCGGGCCGGGATTTCCCTTGAAGGGATTGAACACCAGCTGCGACTGCGGTGGCGTGACGATCCGGACCCCGCCGGGCCCCTGTGGCCGGCCGGCCTGCGCGGCCAGCCGGCGCAGGTCGGGCAGCGCGATGGTGGTGGTCCGCTTGCTGGTGCCCTGCGGATCCATCGGCGAGGCCAGCCGGAACGGTGCCGAGGCCGCGCCGATCACGATCTTCGGCGGGCAGTGCTCGTGCCCCTTCGCCGGCTGCTGCTCGACCACGCACCGCAGGTGGTAGATCGCCCGGTCGTCCAGCTTGGCCTGCACATTCGTCCCGCGCACCGAGTGCTCGGCCGAGTAGGTCGGCACGATCCCGAACCAGGTCGATCGGGTCGCCGCCGCGTCGCAGTCCTCCGGACGCCGGGGCAGCCGCCACATCGGGAACGACTGCTCGTCCGCCGGCGGGTCGCTGCCCGGCACCGGCCGCCACTCGGCCGGCTGGCCGTCCGGTGCGTACCAGTACTCCTCGTCGGAGGAGACCTCGACCTGGTCCAGCAGCTCCTGGTTCTGCTGCTCGAACCGTTCCTGCCAGGTCTTGGCCCACCACAGGTCCCGGACGTCCTCGGGCAGTTCGGCACCGCTGAACGCCAGGTGCTGCTGGGCGGCCAGGTCCACCAGCAGGTTGCGGGCCAGCCGGCGGCTCGGGCCGCGCGCGCCGGACACCGAGGTCCGCTGCCGGCGCATCACGAAGCGCACCGCGATGTCGTCGTGCGAGCCGGCCCGGGGCAGGCCCGGCTGGTCGCAGAACACCTCGACCACCACGGCGTAGAACCGGTTGTGGCTGGGCTGGTACAGCTTGCGCAGCCGGGTGGTGAGCAGTTGCGAGGTGGCCAGCCGGGCCCGGCCGTGCGCGGACAGCGACGGCGTCACCGGCACCGGGTAGGACCACAGGTCGTCCTCGCCGTAGGCCAGCGAGTCGCGCGGGTCGGCGATCAGCCGCTGGACGAAATCGGTGCCGTCGTACATCTGGATGTTCGGCCGCAGCGCCCGCGGGTCGCGCAACCCGAAGCCGCCCCGTTCCCGGACGTACCAGGGCGCCCGCAGCGCGAACGCGGTCACCAGATGTTCCCGACGCCGGGGGTATAGGCGGGCGAGATGACGAAGGCCGAGGCGATGACGGTGTCGCACTGCACCACGCCGCTGAACGTCGACATCGGCGCGGTCACCTGCACCATCGGCGCGGTCACCTTCATCGACACGTTGGCCTGGATCTCGACGTTGGTGGCGGTCAGCTTGACCGTGCACCCGGTGGCGTGCCGGACGGTGATCTCCTGCCCGCCGTCGTCGAGCACCACCTGGTGGCCGGAGGCGGTGCTGATCGTCACCTTCGGTGCCCCTTTGGTGTCGTCGAACTCCAGCCGGCTGTCCGCCCGGGAGCGCAACAGCCTGATGTCGTTGGACGATTCGGCCGCGTGCGGCAGGGCTGCCTTGCCGTTCCAGGCGCTGCCGATGATGTAGGGCCGGTAGAAGTTGCCGGCCTCGAAGGCGACCAGCACCTGGCTGCCGACCTCCGGCAGGATGCACAGGCCCTGGTCTTTGTCCGCGTACGGGGTGCACAGGGTGGCCCAGGCCCTCACCGCGTCGTTGCCGTCCTTGCCCAGGAACGGAAAGCTGACCTCGATCCGGCCGAGCTTCTTGGGGTCCACCAGGTCGGTCACCCAGGCCGGGTACACCCCGAAGAAGGTGGGGCCGGCGCCGTCGTTGGGCTGCGGGAGCGCCATCAGCGCGCCTTGTTCACGGAGGATCGCTCGGCTTCGAACCGGGTCCGCAGGCCACGCACCAGGTCGACGGTGTGGCAGACCCGGGTCACGTAGTAGCCCTCTCCTTCGAACGGGCCGCCGACCCCCTGCAGGGTGAGCTGGCTGCCGACCACCAGGTCCGGCGTGCCGCGGGTGGTGCCGACGACCGAGACGAACCGGCGGCTGCGCCGCAGCATCTCGGCCTTGGCCCAGGCGTCGGCCTGCGCGGTGTCCAGCGGGCTCTCCCGGACCCGCAGCGTGGTGCTGCCGCCGAGTGCCAGGTCGACCACCTCCGGACCGCTGTGGCCGCCGCCGGAGATCTCGCCGGCGATGACCTCGGACCCGACGTGCCGGTCGATCACGTCCTTGGCCGAGGCGTCGTAGCCGGTCACGTGCACCTTGCTGCGCTGGTGGGCGAGGTCGGCGCACAGCCGGACCGACAGCAACTGGTTGCCCTGCACCAGGGTCAGCTTGGTTCCCTTGCGCCGCGGCCGGGACCGCATGCACAGGGTGCGCCCGTCGCACCACAGCTCGGCCTGCACCAGCCTGGCCCGCTCGCGCAGGAACGCCAGGTCACTCTGGTTCAGCTGCTGGACGACGTCGTGCACCGGTCCCTCCACGTCGACGTCTGCCTGCAGGCCGTGCTTGGCGGCGATCTGGCGGGCGATGTCGGCGTCGCTGACCTGGGTGTAGCTGCACAGCCGTCGGGTCATTCGCAGTTTCATCAGCGCGTCCTCGGCGAACAGCACCACCAGCGGCGGCTGGCCATCGTCGAAGACCGCCTCGATGGCCGAGATAGTGCCGTCGAACACGCCGCGCTGGCCGGAGTCCGGGCCGAGGGACACCTTCAGCTGCTTGCCGAAGTCGACCACGCCGCCGTCGAGGTAGATCATCCGGTCTGGTGGGCCGGCGGCACCGGCGCCGGTGGCGAACAGGTGCAGCCGCAGCGTGCGCAGCCCCTCGATCCCCTCGTCGATCTCGAGCCGGACGCAGTCGCGCGCCATCGACGGCACCGGAGCGGAGTTGACCGAGAAGACCGGACCGACTGGCGCGAACAGCGGATCAGTCATCGAAACCCTCCGCCGCCACCCGCCGGGCCAGCCACTCGGTGCGGCCGCGGGACTCCCGCCAACGCTGGTCCACCGTCTCGCCGGACTGCTTGCCGGCACCGTCCTGGGCGCCCTCGGCGCTGGCGCTCGATCGGACGTCGGTGTGCAGCTCGTCGACGTGCACTGCCACGGTGGTTCCCCTCGCTGCCGGCGCGGGCGGCGTCCCGCACGATCAGGGCGACTACCGCATGGTGGCCGATGCAGCGTCACGACCGCGTTGCTCGGCCCGCTCAGGGCCGCCGTCGCCCGGTCGGCACCCCGGCGGCCGGGAGCAGCCGGGGACGCAGCGGCACCCCGTAGCCGTAGCTCACCGCCCGCCGGTCGACGGCGCTGACCGGGAAGGACGCGGCGACGCCGGCCGGAGCGCTCGCGGTGACCGAGGCGGTGGCCGAGACACCCGCGCCGGCCGAGGCATTCGCGCCGGCCGAGGCGGTGGCCGAGAAGCCGGCCGACCCGGCGCCGCCCGGCACGTCGAAGGAGCCGCGCGCGCTGCTGACGGCCAGGTCGGCCTGCCTGCTGAGGGTGCGTCCCACCACTGCCGCCACCCCGCCGCCGGCCGACAGCGCGAAGCCGGCATCGGCCTCGGCCGCGAACCCGATGGCGCCGCCCGCGACGGCTCCGGCGGATGCCCCCGCCCCAGTGGACAAACCCGCGCCGGCCGACAAGCCCGCCGCCAGTCCTGCCCCGGCCGAGATCCCGCCACCGGCTGAGATTCCCGCCCCGGCTGACAGGCCAGCGCCGGCCGAAAATCCGGCACCGGCCGAGATACCCGCCCCCGCCGAGAACCCGGCATCGGCGGACAGGCCGGCGGCGAAGCCGGCCGACACCCCGATCCCGGCGCTGACCGAGGCGCTGGCCGCCAACTGCACCTGGAACCCGGCAGAAAGGCCCAGCGGGCTGTTCAGCCCCGCCATCGCCGAACGCCACCCGGCTGGGTCGGCGTTCAGCCGGCTCAGCAGCTGCTGCATGCTCTCGCCGTCCTGGGCGGGCACCGCCTGGGTGGGGTTCCTGGTCGGTCCGGAGTTCGGGCCGGCACCGCCCGAGCCGCCGCCCGGCGGGGTGCTGGCCTGGTCGTCCCGGCTGCCCGGCCCGGACGCGTTGGACTCGAACATCGCGTCCTGGCCGGTGATGGTCAGGCTGAGCTTGGCCCGCAGCGGCAGGCCGTCGGAGGAGAAGTAGTCGATCTCCTCGCCCAGCCGGGTGACGATGCCGTCGAAGCGGAACGTCCCCCATTCGAACCGGATTCGCGGTGGCGCCCCCTTCGGCTTGTCCTTGGGCGGCTCGGCGAACTGGCGGACGTCCGCGGTCTTGGTGCGGACATCCAGCGGCTGGCCGTCCGGGCCGCCCTCGGCGGTGTCGAACTCCAGCTCCAGGGTGAGCGTGACGTGTCCCTCGTTGGGGCGGTTGCGGCGCTGGGCCCGGGTGGTGGTGCCGCCGCTGGTGTCGTTGGTCCGGTCCAGCTTCAGGCTGGTCGGGTTGAACTGGACCGGGATGGCCGGGCCCGACACCGAGACCTTGGGCGGCTTGTCGGCCGAGCCGGTCGGCGTCTCGGTGAGCTTGTACAGCTTGGCCTTGGCCGGTTTCTCCTCCGGTGCGGTCATCTCACGGCCCCTCCAGCTTCAAGCCCTCGTGCACCAGGCGCAGTTCCTCGATCGCGATCTCGCCGGTCCGGGCGTTCAGCGACGGCCCGGTCACCTTGCTCGGCAGCGCCCGCAGGAAGGTCCACCGGGCGACCTGCCGGCTGCCGCCCGGCGCCATCACCTCCACCATGCCGTCGTAGCGCGGGATCGGCAGCGCGCCGTTGACCATGCCGGTCAGCCAGTCCCACAGCGCGGTGTCGGCGTAGCCGCCGGCGCTGGCCAGGAACATGCCCCGCTTGAGCACGATCGGCACCAGCTTCACCCGGCCGACCCGGCGGATCACGCCGTTGTTGCGGCCACCCTCCAGCAGTTCCCGGATGTCGGCCTCCAGCTCCAGCCCGCTGCATTCGGCGAACAGGCCGTCGCCGAGCTCGGGCGGCCCGGCCGACGCCGCCGGTCCCGGGCTGCGGGTCAGGGTGACCTTGAACCGGAAGGCCTGGATCAGCTCGACCTGCTGTGGCGCGGTCATTGCCGCACCTGCAGGCCACCGTCGGCGTCCTGGCTGATCCGCAGGACGAGGTATTCCAGCGGCGCTGCCGGGGCGACACCCACCTCGGCGATCAGCCGGCCGAGGGCTTGGGACTGCGGGGTGTTCAGCGCGTCGTCGCAGCGCACGAAGTAGCTCTCGGCCTCGGTGGCGCCGGCGAACGCGCCCTGCCGGTACAGCGCGCCCAGGAACTGGCTCAGCGTGTGGAACAGCTTGGCCCGCAGCCCCGGGGTGTTCGGCTCGAACACCAGGAATTGCGCCTGCCGTTGCAGGCTCAGGGCAATCATCGTCATCAGCCGCCGCACGGTGAGTTGCCGGTAGGCCGGGTCGGTGGCCAGCGTGCGGGCCGCGCTCAGCCGGAAGCCGTCGCGCTCGGCGCGGAAGACGTTGACGCCGAGCAGGTGCAGCCGGTCGTGCACGGCGGCGGTCACCGCGTCGGCGGCGGTCACCGCGGTGCCGGCCAGCTCGTTGGCCGGCCCCCACGGCAGCCCGCGCCGGACCTCCCGGGCGGCGATGATGCCGGCCGCGAACGACGACGGCGGGACGAACACCGCGGGCAGCTCCGGCCGCTGTCCGGGCACCCCCAGCCACGGGTGGTAGCAGGCCAGGTAGCTGGAGTCGAACCCCGACCGCCACCGGGCGATCTGGTCCGGGGACAGCCGCTGCGGCACGTCGAGCAGGGCGACGAACCGGGAGCGCAGCACCGCCACGTCCACCAGCCGCCGCTGGCGGCCGACCAGCTCGGCGAAATCGTCGGGATCCCGTGGATCCAACTGCCACATCGAGGTCGAGACGGCCGGTTGCAGGTAGCTGATCGCGGGCTCGGCCGGCTGGCAGGGCTGGAAGCAGCCGGTGGGACGCGGCTGGTCCGGCGGGTCCGCGGGAGGCACGGGCTGCTGCCAGCGCCAGCCCAGATCCGGCACGCAGAGCAGGCCGATCTGGTCGCAGCGGCCGATCAGGTCGACGCCGCGGTGGTCGCGCTCGTCCAGCGGGTCGGCGCCGGCGGCCTCGTCGTCGAAGAAGCTGCGCTCGTCGATGTCGGCGAACCGGTCCCGGCCGGTGCCGGGCACCAGGCCGAGCGACCAGCCGGCGAGCAGCCCGTCGGCCGGCGGGATCGGCTGGTCCCACCCGCTGCCGGTGGCCACCAGCAGCGACTCGGTGGGCAGCGACCGGTCCGGTGGCCGCGACCGGGGCGGCAGGACCCGGGGCGGGTAGCGCGGATGGTCCGGGTGCAGGCCGAGGCCCGCCAGCTGCTCGGAGCGGGGCATGGCGGGGTCGGAGTCGACGATGCTGAGCGTGCCGGTGATCACCGCGATCTCGCGGGCCGCCGGGTCGGCCGGCAACGGTGGGTCGAGCACCGCCACCCGCAGCAGGCCACCGGCCCGGACGGGCCGCACGTCCAGTTCTCGCACCCAGTGCAGCGAGCCCGCCGGTGCTTTCGCCGAGCCGCGCACCCGCAGCAGTGACCCCACCGGCAGGTCGAGGCCGGTCCCCAGCTCCAGCTCACCGGCGCGCAGCTCGTCCGACGCCGGCCGCACCGGCCGGGAGAAGGTGGTGCTGGCCCGGTAGTCCAGCCGGATCGCCAACCGCTGCCCCCAGGCACCCTCGTCGGCTGCCACCAGCACGGCGGTCGAACCGTCCGGCAGCGGCAGCCCGAACCGCGCGGTGGCAGCCGGGTCGGCTGCCACCGGTGCCACCCGCACCACCCAGGCGGTGACGCCGCCCTGGGCGAAGAACGCCTGCACCGCGTACGGCAGCAGCCCGGGGCACGGCTGGCCGGCCGGGTCGGCGATCCCTCCGAAATAGTTGACGAACTCCGTCCAGCTGGTCACCGGCTGAGGAGTGTTCACCGGCCCGCGCAGGCACACCCCGACGAAGCCGGTGGCATCGAGCCGGATCGGGCGCAGCCCGTCGTCGGTGCTCCGCGGCGGCACCTGGTAGACCCCGGGCGCGCCGAGCCGCAGACCTGGTGCCGTCACCGTGCCGTCCCGTCCTCGGAAGCTGCCCGTCAGACCGACTCGTAGTCGATCCGCTCGGCGACCAGGTGCAATTCCTCCATCGCCACCTCGCCACCGCCCTTGGCGGCCAGGGTCGGGCCCATCCACTTCTTCGGCTGGGCGTTGGTGAGCACCCACCGGCAGACCGCCGACCGGCGCTCGTCCAGCAGCGTGATGGTGACCGTCTGCGGCTCGATGTCGCCCTCGCGGGTGGACTTCAGCCAGCTGAACAGCCTCAGGTCGCCGATCACGCCGCGCTTGAGGGTGACGTCGTCGGTGCTGTTGATGTTGGGCACCTTGCGGACGTGGTTCTCCATGTCGTTGCCGTTGCGGTACTCGGAGAACTTGATCTCGCTGCCGAGGCCGCTGACGTCGGAGAAGCCGCCGACGATCTGGTCCTCGCCGCCGTTGTTGCCGAGCCGGACCATGAAGTTGAACGCGCCGTAGGGGTTGTCGCGGATGGTCATCTCTACCTCACTTCACCGGGGTGGGTCGAAGGGCCGGGCATGGCGTCAGCTCTGCCGCGCGCTGGCGGTGAACTGGCCGATCCGGAACACCACGAACTCGGCCGGATAGGTCGGTGCCACTCCTATCAGGCAGATCAGCCGGCCGTTGTCCAGGTCGTTCTGGGTCATGGTGGTCCGGTCGCAGCGGACGAAGAACGCCTCCTCCGGCTTGGTCCCCATCAGTGCCCCGGTACGCCAGGTGACCAGCAGGAAATCGGTGATGGTCTGGCGGATGTTGGCCCACAGCGCCTCGTTGTTCGGCTCGAAGACCGCCCACTGGGTGCTCTTGTCGATGGAGTGCTCGAGGTAGATGAACAGCCGGCGGACGTTGACGTACTTCCACTCCGGATCCGAGCTCATGGTGCGCGCGCCCCAGACCCGGTTGCTGCGGCCCGGGAAGAACCGCAGCGCGTTGATGCCCTCCGGGTTGAGCACCGACTGCCGGTCGTAGGTCACGTTCTGCAGGAACCGGGTGATGCCGAGCACCACCTCGTTGGCCGGTGCCTTGTGCACCCCGCGGTTGGTGTCGCTGCGGGCGTAGATGCCGGCCGCGAAGCCGGACGGCGGCAGCTGCAGGGTGACCGGTGCCGCACCCGGGTCGTTCTTCGCGGTGGGGTCGAGGATCTCGACCCACGGGTAGTACAGCGCTGCGTACTTGGTGTCGAACTGCGAGCGGAAGTCGCGCACCCCCGAGATCGACTCGTTCGGCGGCGGGTCGACGATGCCGATCCGGTACCGCAGCCGCTCGCAGTGCTCGATCAGGTTGTCCACCGCGGTCTTCTGCTCGGCGACCGTGCCGAAACGCACCGAGTCCGGGGTGGCCACGATCGCCACATCGTCGATCTCGCCGAGCGCGGCGAGCCCGGTGGCGGCCTTGCGGGCGTCGTCGGGATCCGACGGCTCGCCCTTGAGCGCGTCCGGGTCCAGCGGCAGGCCGTCCGAGCCGCCGGTGAGGAAGGTCGGCGTGTTCAGCGCGAGCAGCGCCTGCAACACCGCCAGCGGCGTCGGCGGTGGCGGCTGCGGGTTGGCCACCGGCTGGGTCGGGTCGAGCCAGATCAGGCTGAGCTCGTCGGTGGGTTGCTCGGAATGCATCACCCGGTAGATCGACCGGCTGCTCTTGTCGTCCAGTTCCAGCCCGGTGTAGGCGTCGAACCGGACGTCGCCCATCTGCACCGTCACCGACAGGGTGATGTGGCAGACGGCCAACTGGCCGTCGTCGGTGACCGGGTCGATGCCGCCGTTGTTGCGGTAGCCAAGCACCCGGTTCGGGCCGGCGTCCACGATCCGGATGTTGGCCGGCAGCACGTTGTCCTTGGGAATCGCGGTGCGGTCCGGCACGATCTCCACCGCCGCGCCCGGCGAGACCCCCTTCAGGGTCGAGACGCCGTTGCTGGTGACCAGGATGTTCTTGCTGCGCTGGAAGTTCACCAGCACGCTGATCCGGTGGCCGGCCGCGCCCGGCCAGCGGGCCCGCCAGGTGGCCACGCCGCCGGCCAGCGGCAGCTTGGCGAAGTCGGCGTCGACGTCGATGCCGTTGGCCCCGGTGGTGAACGGGAACACCCGGGACACGTACAACCGGCGGCCGCCGTTGTCGAAGAATGCCCGTGCCGCGTAGGCCAGGTAGTTGCGGGTGTCGGTACCGGTGCCGACGTCGTCCAGGCTGCCGAAGGCCCGCTCGAACTCGGTGTAGCTGGTGACCAGCATCGGCTTGGGGATCATCGTCACCGACGGGGTGGCGAGCTGGTAGGCGACCGGGCCGTAGCAGGTCAGCCCGGCCATGCCGAACGTGCTGGTGGGGACACCTTCGATGGAGCGCGACCGGAAGCTGGTCTCCTCCAGGTAGACGCCTGGCGTCAGGTACTCAGGCATTCGAGACCTCCTTGGTCTTCGATCACGCGGCGAACGGGATGTCGGCGGGCAGGGTCAGTTCGGCACCGACCGGGACGTTGAGCTGCGGCACGGCGGCGGTGTTGGGGAGGTAACCCGGTGGCACCGCGCGGCCGCGCAGCACATCGCTGTCCAGGTCCTGCGGGGTGGGCGGGTTGGCCGAGCGGGTCAGCGTCTCCACCACCAGGTCGGCGTACCGGTCGGTGTCCGGATCCGGTGGCGGCGGCGCCGGGTCCGGGGCCACCACCTGCAGGTCGATCGGCAGCGAGCCCGGCGCCGGCGGCGGCAGCGTGCCGGTGCTGTCCACCACCAGCACGAACTCGCCCCGATCGTCGGCATGGGCCCAGCCGACCGGCTGGTTGCCCGGCCCGATCGCGACCAGCCTGGCCCAGCGCACCGGCCGGCCGGCACGGGCCACCCGGCCGCGGATGCTGGTGACCCCGCGCGGGGTGCGGTACCCGGAGCCGGGCGCCAGCCAGGGCCGCAGCAACCGGGAACCCGCCGGTACCACCGGGAGATTCTGCTCGGCGGCCAGGATCTCGGCCAGCTGCCACGGCGGCAGCTGCAGCCGGCGGGCGACGAACCGGCGGGCCGGGTCCACGATCCGCAACACCAGGTCGGTGTGCACCGGGCTGCGGTGGTCGAAGCACAGCACGCCCCGCCCCGGCCCGGCGGCCGGCAGCTCCAGGCACGGCCAGTCCGGGTCGGAACCGGGCGGCAGCAGCAGCGCGGGCAGCTCCCGGCCGATCCGGACGCCGGCGCCGGACCGGCGGCGCAGCACGGCGTCGACGCACTCGACGGCGAGCAGCAGCCGGTGCAGCACGTCGGCCGTCCCGACCGTGGTGTCGATGGTGCCGAGGCCGCCGGTCATACCGGGTCCTCGATCCGGGCGGCGACCGTGGTGACCGGTTCGGCGGTCAGGTCGCGACGGCCCTCGATCACGATGACCCTTGCGATGTAGGGAAGGGAGAGCCGGTAGTCGGTGGTCAGCGCCTGGAACGCCTCGCTCATCGACTCCAGGGCGATGTCGTCGGCGACGATCTGCACCACGTCGGTGGCTGCCCAGTCCCCGCTGGGGTGCAGCAGCGGGCCGGCCAGGATGCTCTCGCTCTCCAGGATCTGCGCGGCCAGCCCCAGCCACTCCAGCTCGCTCTCCACCACGGTGTCCCAGGCGGCCAGCAACAGCTGCATCCGCAACGGAATCCGGGCGATGCCGTCCACGCTGCCGACCGCCGACCAGCCGGGCCGGGTCTCCCGGTCCACGCTGACCTTGTAGCAGTAGACCGAGATCGCCGGGTACTGGATCACCGCCGTCGGGCTGCTGTTCACCTTGTCGAAGTCGACGGTGCCGGCCAGCACCGCGGTCGGGCGCGGGCCGACCGGCAGCGCTTCGGCGATCCGCCTGTTCAGCAGGTCGACGACGCTGCGCCCCACTGCCGCGAGGGCCCGGTATCCAGCCACGGACCCGATGATCGGCGGGCGGTCGTCACGCGACCGTCGCCGACCCGTTCTCCTCTCTCCCGGCTCGGGCGTCCGCCAGCCGGTGACGGTCTCCTCGCGCAGCAGCAACGGTCCGGTGACAGCCGATTGCCAACACTGGCCGGGCGAATGCCGAAGGGAGCATCCATGACGACCAACTCGCCTGACGAGCTCGACCCGCCCGCGGAGCAGCCCGACACCAGCGGCGACCCCAGCCCCGAGCACGGTTGCGAGGACTGCGACCCGAGCCTGATCGACGGGCTCAAGTGCCGCGCGGAGGGCATCGCCAAGCAGGCCGAGTACAACGCGGCCAGCCAACCCGAGCTGCAGACCGCCCGCACCCAGTACGACGTCACCCGCAAGGCCTACCGCGCCCAGCGCAACACCGTCGCGCTGGAGGTGCAGGACATGCGCCACCAGATCAAGCACCTGATCGAGCGGGTGCGCTGCCTGATCAAGCAGGAACGGGTGGTGACCTGCCTGGACGAGGCGTACGAGACCATCTGCGAGCAGCTGGACCGGTGCGGCACCAGCACCGGCTGCTGCGCCGACGAGGACTGCGAGTTCGACAAGAGCTGCCCGCCGGACTACCGCGAGCTGGTCCGCCGGATCGCCGACTACCAGGCCCACCTGGACCGGGACAAGGCCTGCTTCACCTCCCTCGTCGGCGAGCCCGCCGCGCTGGCCGCCCGGGTGGCCGCCGTGAAGGTCGAGATCGACAAGATCAACACCGACCTGCAGGGCGATGCCGCCACCACCGACCTCAAGCGGGTCTACGCCAGCGCGCTGGTGGCCGCCCGGCACCTTCGGCAGGTGTGGAACGGCTTCCGCGAGACCAAGGACTTCGTCAACTGCCTGTGCCGGGCGCTCACCTGCTGGACCAAGGCGGCCGACGCGGTGTCGGTGCTGACCGGGGAGAAGGCGATCAAGGACTGCCACCGCCGCGAGCAGCAGGCCCGCTGCAAGGACCTCGCCGACAACACGGTCGAGGAGATCCTGATCGAGTACGAGCGGGTGTGCGGCTGCGAGCCGTGCGACGACCGGCCCGGACGTCCGGAGGAACGGGACTGCGGCTGCGGGCATACCGACGACGAGGACGACGACTGCGACGACCGGGACCACGACCACCGGGATCACGAGCACCACCACGACCGGGATCGCGACCACGACCGGGACCGAGACCGCGACCGGGATCGCGACCACGACCACGACCGGGATCGCGATCGGGATCGCGACCGGGATCGGGATCGCGATCGGGACCGGGATCGCGACTATGACCGCGACCGGGATCGTGACTACGGCCGCGATCGCGACCGGGACCGTGACCGCGGTCGGGATCGTGACCGGGACTGGGTCGGCCGCTAGGAAGCCGGCAGGCCGCCGGCGATCCCGGTCCCCGGCGGCGCGGATTCCGCTGTCAGCGCAGCAGGAATCCGGTGCCGAGCGGATCGTCCGGGTCGAGGCTGAACGTCGCCGTCCCGGTCCGGTAGGCCATTCCCTCGATCTCGGTGATCACCGCGGGCCGGCTCTCGGCGGTCTGCCGCGCCACCACCCGGCCGAGGAACGTGGTGCCGACGATCGAGTCGTGCCGCAGCACCCCGCCGGGGCCCAGCCGGCCGTCGTCGGCGAGCAGCGCCAGCCGTGCCGAGGTGCCCGACCCGCACGGTGACCGGTCGACCTCGCCGTCGGCGAAGACGGTGACGTTGCGCTGGTGCGGCCCGCCGGCATGCCGGCCGAGGTCGTCGAAGAGGATGGTGCCGTAGATGCCGTCCAGCCGCGGGTCGCTGGGATGCCGGGCCCATTCGGTGTCGTTGAGGGCCCACTTCACCTCGCGGCCGAACGCGATCAGCTCCGGGTAGTGCTCTGGCCTGACCGCCAGGCCCACCGCGGCGGCCTCGACCGAGGCGTACAGCGCTCCCCCGTAGCTGACGTCGGCCAGCACCTGGCCCCAGGAGGTCGGTACCGGCACGTTCCTCGCCACCACGTACGAGGCGACGTTGCGGAACGCCACCCGCCGCACCCGGCCGCCAGCCCGGTGCACCCGCGCGGTGACCCGTCCGGACGGCACGTCGATCACCACCTCGGTGTCGCCGTCGTCGGCGGCGGGCACCCGGCCGCTGCTGACCGCCCAGGCACCGAGGGCGATGGTGCCGTGGCCGCAGGCCGTGGAGTAGCCGTCCTTGTGCCAGAACAGCACCCCGAAGTCGGCGCCGTCGTCGTCGGGCGGCACCACGAAGCCGCCATACATGTCGGCGTGCCCGCGCGGTTCCTGCACCAGCAGCGCGCGCACCGCGTCGACCTCGGCCGAGGTCCGCGCGAACTCCCGGCGTTCCAGCACGGTGCGGCCCTCGATCTCGGGCTGGCCGGCGGTGACGATCCGGAACGGCTCGCCGGCGGTGTGGTAGTCGGTCACGCTCACCTCCCCGGCCGGCCCCGGGGCTGTGGGAGGGTGCATCGAGTACTCGCAATCTGGCAGGCGGCGACTGGCTGCCTGTATAGCACCCACCGCGCGGAGAGGAGCCGGACAAGTGCAGCTGCCGTTCCTGGACGCGGACACCCTGATGGCGCTGGTGCCGTGGCAGGCGGCGATCGGTGCGCTGGAGGCGGCACTGGCGGCCGGTGCCCCCACCGCCGGCGGGCCACCCCGGTTCGCGGTCGCCGAGGAGCACGGTGAGCTGCTGCTGATGCCGGCCGCCAGCGCCGCCGGGGTCGGCGTGAAGGTGACCAGCGTGGCGCCCGGCAACCCGGCCCGGGGCCTGCCTCGCATCCAGGCGGTGTACGTGCTGTTCGACGCGGCGAGCCTGACCCCGCGGCTGCTGATCGACGGCACGGCGCTCACCACGCTGCGCACGCCGGCCCAGTCCGCGCTCGCGGTGCGTTCGCTGGCCCGCCCGGAGGCCGCCTCGCTGGTGGTGTTCGGCGCCGGCCCGCAGGCCTGGGGGCACGTCCACGCGATCGCGACGGTGCGCGAGCTGGGCGAAGTCCGGATCGTCGGGCGCGATGCGGACCGGCAGGCCGGCCTGGTCGAGCGGCTGCGGTCCCAGGGGTACGCCGCGGTCGCCGGCACGCCCGCCGACGTGGCCGGCGCCGACATCGTGGTGTGCGCGACCACGGCGCGGCAGCCGGTGTTCGACGGCCGGCTGCTGGCCGAGCAGGCCTGCGTGGTCGCGGTCGGCTCGCACGAACCGGACGCCCGGGAGCTGGACGACACGGTGTTCGCCCGGGCCCGCCGGGTGGTGGTGGAGGAGCGCTCGACCGCGCTGCGGGAGGCCGGCGACGTGATCCAGGCGATCGCGGCCGGCGTGCTGGACCCCGGCCACCTCGTGGAACTGGCCGCGCTGCCGGCCCGCCCGGCGCAGCCGGGCATCAGCGTGTTCAAGGGCGTCGGGATGGGCTGGCAGGACCTGGCCGTCGCCGAGGCCGCCCACCGTGCCCATGCCGCCCGGCCCGCGCCCGGGAACGGCGGCCGGAGCGGCCCGGAAACCCCGAGCTAGAGTCGAAGCCGGCGAAGCAACTGCCGTCCGATGCCCGGGTTGGTACCCGGGCGCAAGGGTGCGGAGGGTGTGCCGGCTGTCGCCGATCCCTTCTCCGACGGCGCCTGGCCGGCGTCCGGCTCGGGCCACCCCGCATCCGTCAGCCGAGCGCGCGGCGCTCGCAATGAGCAGAGGGAGACAACAGACGTGAGCAACGAACTTGCCGGCCGGCGCGTCGCGTTCCTGGTCGCCAACTCCGGTGTCGAGCAGGTCGAGCTGACCACCCCGTGGCAGGCGGTCCGGGACGCCGGCGGCGAGCCGGTGCTGATCGCCCCGGAACAGGACAAGGTGCAGGCGGTCAACAACGACCTCGAGCTCGGCGACACCTTCGACCCCGCGCATGCGGTGGCCGAGGTCAGCGCTGCCGACTTCGCGGCGCTGGTGCTGCCGGGCGGGGTGGCCAATCCGGACAAGCTGCGGCTCGTTCCGGAGGCGGTCGCCTTCGTGAAGGACATGGCCACCGCCGGAAAGCCGATCGCCTCGATCTGCCACGGCCCGTGGAGCCTGGTGGAGGCCGGCGTGGTGCAGGGCAAGACCCTGACCAGCTGGCCGAGCCTGCAGACCGACATCCGCAACGCCGGCGGCGACTGGCGCGACGAGCAGGTGGTCAGCTGCCCGAGGCAGGGCTACACCCTGGTCACCAGCCGCAAGCCGGACGACCTGGAGGCGTTCTGCGCCGCACTCGTCGAGGCGTTCGCCCAGGCCGGCTGACCCGGCGGCCGGTTCACCCCGGGCCGGCTGACCCGGCGGCCGGTCGGCGAGAATGACCTGCGCCGGCGAGCCAGCCGGGACGCCCGCCGACGAGGAGACATGGCCTACTTCCACCGCCTCAGCGACTCGACGTTCCTGGCCACCGAGCACGTCGGCGGCGCCTGGAACACCGCCGAGCAGCACATCGCCCCGGCGCTCGGGCTGCTCGCGCACGCGGTGGAGCTCGACCGGGACAACCGGCGCGGCGACGGCCTGGTGCTGACCCGGTTGGCCTACGACATCCTCGGCACCGTTCCGGTGGCGGCCGTCGAGGTCGCCGTGCGGGTGCTGCGCCCCGGCCGCACCATCGAGCTGGTCGAGGCGACGCTGGCCCACGCCGGCCGGGTCGCGGTGACGCTGCGGGCCTGGCTGCTGCAACCGCGCGACACCGCCGGGCTGCAGGGCAGCGCACTGGTGCCCATCCCGGCTCCGGACGAGCTGCCGGTCTGGGACGCCACCACGATGTGGCCGGGCGGTTTCATCGCCTCCGTCGAGGTGCGCCGCGCGCTGGCCGAGCCCGGGCGGGCCGCCTACTGGGTCCGTCCGGACCAGCCGTTGCTCGACGGCGAGCAGGTCAGCCCGATGGCCCGCGCCGCCGGCCTGCTCGACATCAGCAACGGCATGGCGGCCCGGGTCCATCCGAAGGAGGTCGCCTTTCCCAACGTCGACCTGACCGCCCACCTGTTCGCCGAACCGCGCGGCGAATGGCTCGGCTTCGACACCACGGTGTCCTTCAGCGCCGACGGCATCGGCGTCACCAGCAGCGTGCTGCACGACCGGAACGGGCCGGTCGGCACCATGGCGCAGGTCCTCACGGTGCGCCCGTTCTGAGCTCGGGTTTCGCCCGGGAGCTCAGCCGAGCACCGGCCGGATCAGGCCGGTGAGCTCGGGCGGCACGGCCCGGCGGCCGGCGCCCAGCAGCAGCACCTCCAGGTCTCCCAGCGCACCGGGCAGGGTGCGCTCCAGCAGCGCCTCGACGGTGGCCCGGGCCAGCCGCAGCGCGGCGGCCGGTGGGGCCGGCACGTCCAGGTCGCGGCCGAGGTCGAGCTGGTGGACGGCGAGCTCGACCGCCCAGGTGGCCAGGAAGTCGGCGGCGGTGAGGACGTGCCCCTGGAACCGCACCCGGCTGCCGGCGAGGTGCTCGGCGTCGGCCCACTGCCGGGTGGCGACCAGCACGGCGTCGGCGGCGTCGCGCAGGTGCCGCACCGCTCGGCGGGGACGGGAGTAGGCCGAGGCGGTGCGCCGGGTCCAGAGGATGCCGTCGACCGGGTCGACCGGGTCGGCCGCCGCGGTCCAGTAGCTGGCGGCGTCCGCGGTGGGCGGGTCGGCGGTGGGTGCGGTGCAGCCGCGCAGCATCTCCTCCAGGCCGCCGCGGACGTGCACCACGACATCCAGCACCGCCCAGCCGTGGCAGCGGCTGGCAGCGAGCAGCTGGCGGTCGTCCAGCGGTTCGACCGCGGCCAGGAAGGCGGTCACCTGCTCGGCGAAGGCAGCACCGGCCGTCGCCGGGTCGATGGTCAGACCGCTCATCTGGCGTGCTCTCTGGGAAAGGACTCCACGGCTGGATTATCCGGCCCAGACCGGCTGTCTCACGATCGGGCAGCGGTTCGAGGCGCCCCATGGGCCAGCTGCCCGAAGCTGCGTACCCGGCCCGTGCCGGAGTAGGTTCGGCCACCTCAGGAATCCGATCCCGGGATGGAGGACCGCCATGGCACGCACCGTGATCGCCGCCTTGTTCAGTTCCGTCGACGGGGCGGTCCAGAGCCCGAACGAATGGCAGGGCGACGCGTTCGACGACGACCTGGGGCAGCTGCTCACCGAGACCATCGCCGAGGTCGACGCGGTTCTTCTCGGCCGGGTCACCTACTCCGAATGGGCCGGCTACTGGCCATCGGTGTCCGACGACTCGCCCGACGGCGGCTTCGCCACCTTCATCAACAGCACGCCGAAGTACGTGGCCAGCCGCACGCTCGGCCAGCAGGACCTGACCTGGTCCAACAGCCACCTGATCGAGGGAGACCTGGTCGAGCAGGTCCGGGCGATGAAGGACACGCCGGGCGGCACCATCGCCGTGAACGGCAGCATCTCGGTGGTACGCGAGCTTTTCCTTGCTGGCGTCCTGGACGAGCTGACGCTTATCGTCCATCCGGTAATCGCGGGAAGGAACTACCGCCGGCTGTTCACCGACACCGACACCACACCGTTGCGGCTGCTGCGCGGGCGCACCACGACGGCCGGCAACAGCGTCGTCAGCTACGCCCTGCGGGCGTGACCGCGTCTTCCCGGACGAGGCGCTTCCCCGACCGAGGGCTGAGGAGGGCGGCATTCGATGGTGAGCAGGCTGCGGCACATCCCGGGCATCGGCGTGAACGTCGTCGGCAACCGCGCCGATGCCGCGGCGGATTCCTCCATGCTCCGGCTGGAGAACCTCGACACCGACCTGCGCCCGCCGCGGGTGGCGGTGGAGCGCACCCGCCGGGCGGTCGACGAGGACGAGGCGAACAGCTACCTGCCGTTCGAAGGTCACTCCGAGCTGCGGGCGGCCGTGGCCGAGCATGTCGGCCGGCTGAGCGGACGTAGCTACGACCCGGATCGCGAGTGCGTGAGCGTCGCGGGTGGGCTGAACGGAATCCTCAATGCCTTGCTGGCTATTACCGAGCCGAATGACGAGGTGGTGCTGGCCGACCCGATCTATGCGGGCCTGGTAAACCGGGTGCGGCTGGCCGGCGCGGTCCCGGTGCACGTGCCGGCAGTTCCCTCCGGGCAGGGCTGGCGTACCGACCCGGCCGAGCTGGCCGCCGCGGTCGGGCCGCGCACCGCCGCGGTGTTGCTGATGGGCCCGGCGATGCCCACCGGCGCGGTGTTCGACGCCGGACACCTCGACGCGCTGGCCGGGCCGGTCAACGAGCACGGCGCGTGGATCCTCTATGACGCCGCGATGGAACGGATCCGCTTCGACGGCCGGCCACCGGTGCATCCCGCCGGGCACCCTGCCCTCACCGACCGGGTGATCACCGTGGGCTCGGCGTCGAAGGAGCTGCGGATGATCGGGTGGCGGGTCGGCTGGGTGGTGGCACCCGCGCCGGTGCTCGCCGACATCGCGCTGGTGGGGCTGACCAATGTGGTCTGCCAGGTGGGCATCGCCCAGCAGGCGGTGGCCGCCGCGCTGGCCGCACCGGACGCCGACTCCGATGTGGCCGCGGCGACGGCCGTGTGGCGCGAACGCTGCGAGCTCATCCTCGCTGAGCTGGCCGACTATCCGGTGATCCGGCCGGACGGCGGCTGGTCGCTGCTGGTCGACACCGCGTCGATGGGCCTGACTCCCGCGGACGCCTCCGAGCGGCTGTTCCGGCGTGGCCGGGTGGCGGCCACCCCGATGGACGGCTGGGGCCCGTCCGGCAGTGGCTACCTTCGGCTGGTGTTCGCCAACGAGCCGGCCGAACGGTTACGGGACCTGCGGAGCCGGTTCGACGCCGCCTTCTGAAACTGCGGTCGCCGCCCACGAGCTACTGACAGAGCGTTCCTGAGTAGGTGACGGTGGTATGGACCGTCGCGGTCGCGGTTAGTCCGGCAGCGTCAACGACAGTGAGCTTTTCCGTGAACGTCTTCGAGCGGGCATTGCAGAAGCTGAATTGGTGGCTGTAGCCCTTGCTCGTGGCCGTCGTGCCGGTGACCTTGTTGCTGGACCCGTCCCCGAATGCCAGCGTTACCGTGAAGGGAGCGTGCCCGTTCCAGGCTGCACCGTAGGTGGCGAACTGAGTCGTAGAGACGGTCTGCGAGTCGGGGGTCAGCGTTGCGCCCGTCGCGAAGGCGGGCGTTGCCGTGACGACGCTGACCAGCAGGCAAATACCGGCCATCCCGCTCACCACGGCTGCGCCTCGTCGATGTGATCGGATCACTGTTGACATCGGACCTCCTGATTCGTGGGATGAGGGGTCATTCGACCACGGCCAGGTCGTGCGAACAAGACCGCGCAGAATGCCCGCCGGCCCGTCGGAATCGGACGGACGGGCAGCGGTCACCGCTACGCCTGTCCTCACGTGAAACGTCAACCGCAGGCGGAGATTGGTCAATCAAGCAAAGCGACATCGCCTACTGATGTCAGTGTCGTGAGACCTTTCTGTGCTTGAGGCTGACCCACGTGTTCCGCCATCCACAGCTACTGGAACGCCCGTACAGCGGGGACACCTACAGCACCCGCCCTCACATCGGCACGGCGGTAGCTGGAGAGTTGCCTGAGCAAGCCGGCAAATGTACTCAAGCTTGCGGCACGCTCGCAGGCCCACACTCCAGCCTGGGATCGACCGGGTGATGTGGAACCTGTCCAGGACATCCTTGAATCGGCGCCCCCTCGATGGGATTGTTACCGCGCAACTCGGTGCCCGAGCGCGCCGCGGTCCGCTCGTGCACGCTGGGCCGAGCCGTGCGAGCTCGCCCTGAGCGGTGCCACCGGTTCGATCAGCGGTCCAGCGGGCCCTGCAGAACGCTGCGTTGGTGGGCGGCGTTGCCGTCGTAGTTCTGCGCCGAGACGTCGACGACGTGGTAGGCGGACAGGTCGATGCCGGCCGGCACGGTGAACGTGCCCCGGCCGCCGGTGCCCAGGGTGCCGACGGCAACCATGGTGTTGCTGCTCGGGGCGTAGAGCCACACCTCGTAGTAGCCGTCGCGGGCGGGCAGGCCGGAGGTGGTCACGTCGAGCTGGTAGCCGTGGGCGGAGGGGCGCACGGTCGCGATCCCGTCGACGTTCTCGGTAGAGCCGGGTTGGGCATGCAGTGACGCCCGGGCGGTCTGGGCCGTCGAGCCGCCGGTGCCGCTGTGGCCCACCGCCCAGCCGCCGGCACCGGCGCCGAGCACCAGCACCGTGGCGGCCGCGGCCAGCCACCCGTGGCGCAACCGCCGGCTAGGAAGCGACACCACCCCGGCCGGGGCGGCAGCAGGCGCCGGGGTGGTGACGGCGGCCTCGATGCGCTCCCACACCGCCGGGGGCGGCACCGCGCCGTCGTCGACGCGGTCCCCGGACCGGGCCAGCTCGACGACGTGGTGGTAGGCCGCCAGCTCCTGCCGGCACCGGTCGCAGCCGGCGACGTGCGCGGACACCTCCGGGCTGACGTTCTCGCCGAGGGCGAGGGAGGCGAGGTCGTCCTGCGCGCGGGCGTGCACGTCGCGGTCATGCGGGCTGGACACCGTTCACCTCCCAGTTGCGTCGTAGCTGGGCCAGCCCTCGTCGAACGTGGCTCTTCACCGTTCCCAGCGGCAGGCCGGTCATGCCGGCGATCTGCTGGTGGGTCAGGTCGTCGTAGAACGCCAACTCCAGCACCCGGCGTTGGGTGTCCGGCAGCCGGGCGAGGGCATCGGCGACGATCAGCCGGTCGATGACCAGGTCGGCATGCTCGCCAGGATCGGCCTGCCAGGGCGGCTCGGCGACCCTGGTGACGGCCTCCACCGTCCGCTGCTCCCGCTCCAGCACCCGCAGCCGGTCGACCACCTGCCGCCGGACGATGCCGACCAGCCAGCCGCCGAGGCTACCCCGGCGCGCGTCGTAGGTGGTCCGGCCCTGCCAGGCCGAGACGAAGGTGGCCTGGGTGACCTCCTCGGCCTCGGCCGGTACCGACAGGGATCGGCGGGCGATCCGGTAGATCAGCCCGCCGTAGCGCTCGTAGGCGGCCCGCAGCGCCCAGTCCGCGCCGTCGGCGAACGCGGTGGCCAGCACCCGTTCGGCGTCGTCGGACATCAGCTGCTCGACGTCGGCCGGTTCCACGTTCACAGCGGCACCGCCGTGATCACGACGTTGTCCCGGTAGGAGCGGACGGTGGCGTCGAACGAGCCGCCGCAGGTGATCAGCGTCAACCGCGGCCGGCCGTCGAGGGCGAACAGCTCGGCGAGCGGGACGCTGTCCTTGGGGAACTGCACGCGGGAGACAACCCGGTAGCTGAGCCGGCGGCCGTCGGCCAGGTCGAGGACGACGCGGTCGTCGCGGCCGGCGTCGCGCAGCCGGTAGAACGCGCCCTTGCCCTGCCGGGCCGAATCGACGTGCCCGACCAGGACGGTGGAACCGGCGACGGATCCGGGTGGCGCGCTGAACCGGTACCAGCCGACGGTGTCGACCCGTTCGGGAATCGCGACGTCCCCGCGGTTGTCGACCCCGACCGGCTGGATCGGCGCGGCAATGTCGATGGAGCCGATCCGCACCCCGACCGGCGGACCGGTCCGGGCGGCGGTATCCCGATGCGATGGCGACGCGACGGCGGCGGCCGGCGGCGGGGCAGCGGGGTTTGACGGGCCGGGCGGCGTCGAGGAGCTCGCAAGCCGGGTCGGCGCGCCCGGGTCGATGGCCCGCAGGGTCGGCGCGGAGCCGGAACTGCCGACCAGCACCACGGCGGCGCCGGCGCAGCCGACGGCAACCACCGTCGACCACAGCGCCAGCGCCGCCGTGCGTGTCATCGGTCAGTCCCGTCCGCTCGTCAGCCGCGCACCGGGCCGGGACGCCGCACCGTGCGGTACAGGCCGGCCCCGCCGGTCAGCGCGACCGCCAGGAACGCCGCGGCGGCCGCCCAGGCCCAGTCCGGCGTACCGGTACCGCGGTCGGCCAGGCCACCGGTTCCGGCCGGCACGCCACCCGGGGCCGAGTGCAGGCCGCTGATGGTCTGGGTGACCAGGGTCAGGGTCTTGTCGGTCGCCGAGCCGGCGGCGTAGACGACGGTCGAGGTGCCCTCCTTCAGGTTCAGGTCCGCCGGGCCGAGTGCCACGTTGCTGGTGCCGGCGAGCACCACGTCGGCCGAGATGGTGCCGGCCGGCAGGTCGGCCTTGGCCTCGTTCGGGTTGGTCAGGTCGGCGAAGGCCACCTTGCCGTTGGCGCGCACGTCGACGGCCGGCGCGGCGGCGGTGTGCCGCACCACCAGCCGGGCCTGGCCGGCGGCGACGGAGCTGGTGTCGTTGGCGAACGGGGTGAGCGTCGGCTTGCCGTCCGCGCTCAGGTGCGCGACCAGCGAGTAGTTCCGGCCGGATTCCAGGGAGGCGCTGGCCTTGATCACCGGAGTGCCGGTGCCACTGGTGTCGGAGGCCGGGAAGACCGTCACGGTGTGCGGGCCGGCCGGCAGGGCGAGCGGACCGGCAACGGCGCCGGGCTTGAAGCCGGCCAGCGCCGACTTGCCGTCGACGAACACGTTCACCGGGGTGTTCGGGATGCCGTGGATCACGCTGACCTGCGCCGTGTCGGCCGCGCCGGCCGACGGCGCGGCGGCGAGCCCGGCCGCGAGTGCGACGGCGGTGGCGGCCATACCCAGGGGAAGCCACTTGTTCACATCGATTCTCCTGTCGAGTCGGGGTGGTGGAGCTGTCATCAATGGCTACGACCGGCCGTGCTCATCCGGATGCACCTCGTCGCAAGAAAATTTGCTCAAGCTTGCAAGGTGTTGTCGAAGGCCAGCTTGTACAGCTACCGGTTCGTGCTTCCTGGACACGCCGATTATGCGAGTGACGATACCTGCCGGGGGTTGAAAGTCTGTTCTTTAGAAGTTGGGCAAGTCAGAGGGTTTGCGCACTGAGCGCGTCGGCGGAACCGACCAGATCACCGGCGAGCAGCTCGGTACCCGAGCGCGCCGCGGTCCGCTCGGTCGCGCCGGGACCGGCGAGCAGCACCCGGACCTGTGCGGCGAGCTCCCGCAATTCGTCGGCGACCGCATCCAGCCGCACGGCTTCGGTGGCCGACAGCACCACCACGTCAGGGTGCTGGGCGGCGACCGCCGACCCGATCGCCGCGATCGGGGTGTCCGCGCCCAGGAAACTGATCGACCAGCCACGGCGCGCGAGCAGGAGTCCGAACAGCAGCAGGCCGAGATCGTGCCGTTCCTCGGGCGGGCAGGCCAGCAGGGCGCGCGGGCCGGACTGTTGTCCCCAGCCCCGCGCCAGCTCGGCAAGCCGGCCGCGAATGATCGCCGTGGCGAAGTGCTCCTGCGCCACGCTGACCTCGCCGGCCTGCCAGCCCGCGCCCAGCTCGCGCAACACCGGTAGCAGCACGCGGGTGATCGCGATCTCGAGCGGTACCGCCGCCAGCAGCTCGTCCAGCAGCGCTTGCGATCGGGGCTCGGCCATCGACACCAGGGCGCTGCGCAACCGCCGGCGACTGGAGCTGACAACACGGGATGCTGTCGCCGGATCGACCGGAACATCTCCCGCCGGGTTGGCCAGTACCGTGCGCGCCGCCTCGGCCGGCGGTATCCCCTGTTCCACCAGCCGGAACATCTGCCGGAGCCGCCGCTCGTCGGCCTGGGAGTAGAGCCGGTAACCGCTCGCCGACCGGCTCGGCTCCACCACCTGGTAGCGCCGCTCCCAGGCACGCAGGACGTGCTCGCTCAGACCCACCCGCCGGGCGAGCTCGCCAATTCGGTACACGCCGGCCTCGGCGGGAAGGGGTTGCACAAGTTCAGCCTAGAGGTTAGACAAACCCTTGACAAGCTTGCGGCTGCCACGTCCAATGAGGTTGTCACTCAAAGGGAACCAACTACTACGGGAGGAATCATGAACCGTCTTGCCAGCGCAGCCGCCGTGACCGCCGCCGCCGCGGCCCTGCTCGTCGTGCCGGCCGGCTCGGCCAGCGCCGCTCCGGACACCTCGTGCATGCGGGCCGGAATCGCGACCCTGAAGAGCGCCGGGCTGTTCAGCCAGGTCGCCCGTTCGGGCCTGCCCATCGCCACCGCCGTGTCGGTAGGCGTGACCCCGCGCGCCGGGACGGACGTGTCCGCACTGCCCGACCCGCTGCCGCTGTCCGTGGTGCTGGCCGACCACCGGGCCGGGGACAACAGCTTGTTCATCTACCCGTGGTGCTGACCCGCTAGCTCGCCAGCCACCACCCGGTAGCCGGGAGTTCCGGCTGCTACCCAGAGCTGTCCGGCCGCGTGGGGACTCGCCTCGAGCGCGACGCGGCCGGACCACTCCCCTATCTGACAGACCCGGAAGCCGCCCATCTTGCCCAGGCCCGTCTCGGCGATCAGCCGAGCCATTCCCACCGCGTGTACTCGTGGCACCAAGCCGTCGAGGAGTGTCGTCATGACAGGAACCGTGCTGATCACCGGAGCGACTCGCGGTGTCGGGGCCGCCGTCGCGGCGCTGCTGGCCGAGGACGGCTACCAGGTTTTCGTCACCGGCCGCGACCCCGAGGCCGCCCAGCAGGTCGCCGCCGGCCTTCCGGGCCGAGGCCATCGGGGTCTGACCCTCGACGTCGACGACCCGGTGGCGATCGAGAATGTCCTGAGCGGCCTGGACGAACTCGACGTGCTGATCTGCAACGCGGCTGCCTACGTCGACTGGACCGAGTCCGTGCTCGCCGCCGACCTGGACGCCGTGCGCCGGGTCATGGAAACCAACCTGTACGGCCCCTGGCGGCTCGCGCAGGCGGCGGTGCCGTTGTTGCGCCGCAGCGCCCGGCCCCGCCTGGTGATGGTGGCCAGCGGCGCGGGGTCGCACGGCGATGCGATGTTCGGCCTGCCGCACCGCAACGGGCTCGCGGCCAGCTACGGCATCAGCAAGGCAGCGCTGCTCGCGCTGACCAGCACGCTGGCCGCCCAGCTCGCCGACACCCCGATCCTGGTCAACGCGACGTGTCCCGGGCTGACGGCAACCTTCGACGGAGCCGAGCAGATGGGCGCCCGGTCCGTGGCGGCGGGCGCGAACAGCGTCGCCTGGGCGGTCAGGATTCCCGACGACGGTCCACGGGGCGGCTTCTTCCGCGACGGCGAACCCGTGCCGTGGTGACCCGACCTGCATCGTCCTGAGGGATATTTGATGCCGCCGCGCCATCACGATCGTCCGGCGCTGGGTCGGTACCTGACCGGATCGGGGCGGCGCCCGCCGGACGCCGGCCCCTGGCTGCTGCTCAGGCCCTTCCGGTCTTCGCCGCGCAGAACTGCAGCGCGCCGGTAGCACCATTACGTGCACAGGCCCAGATCGTGACGCTGGTGCCATCCGTAATGTCGAGGTTCGCGTGGCCGGCGCAGTTGTTGTTGGCGCCGTCGGTGTCCTGTACTTCGGCACTGCGGGCTACCCCGCCTGAGGTCCATTGCGCAATGGCCACTGCGCGGAGTCCGTCGGATTTGGTGTCACATGCATACAGGTGCTCGCCGACATCCTGAAACTGGGACTGGGCCGAGCCGTTCGTCGAGTCGACGATCACGCTGGTCCCGGCGAAGGCAGTCCCTGAGCCGAAGGCCAGCGCGACCATGGTCGTCAGGACTACGACGATGACAGACAGTGTGCGTTTCATGGTGTATCCCTACTTCTCGTCGGAGCGGGTGCTGGTTCTGGTAAGCCCTGCTCCTTTCCCTCGTCGTTTGTTCTAATTTCGCACCCGTATCGAGGTTTTTAACACAATAAGCTGATTTATAATAGATGTGAGACGCTGTGAAGCAGCATGGTCATGAGTGCCGAAACGACGAGAGGGTCGAGCTCGGGATGCGGGTCTCTGACACGAAGCGCTGCCCCGGCCGGCTTACACGGCCGACCCGGCAGATCATGGCGGTGCAGCATGGGGCGCTGCGAGCGGTTAATTCACCTGCCGATCGGGGACCGGCCGTGCAGAATGGTCGATCGTGTTCCTTTCGATCTCGACGACCCTTACCCCGGCGACCGATCTGGGGTATCTGCTGCACAAGCACCCGAGCCGCCTGCAGCCCTTCGACGTGTCGGTCGGAACCGCGTACGTCTTCTACCCCGAAGCGGGCGAGGGTCGGTGTACGGCGGCGCTGCTGCTCGAAGTTGATCCGGTAGCGCTCGTCCGGGGACACAAGGGACCGTCGAGCGAGGGCTTCGCACTGGGTCAGTACGTCAACGACCGCCCGTATGCGGCGTCGTCGATGATGTCGATGGCGTTGGCCAAGGTGTTCCGCACCGCGATGACCGGCCGTTGCGACTCGCGGCCGGAACTCGCCACGGCAGCCCTTCCGCTGGAGATCTCCGTACCGGCGCTGCCGTGTCGCGGTAGCGCGGACCTGGCTCGCCGGGTCTTCGAGCCGCTGGGCTGGACGGTCCAGGCCGGCACCGCCATGCTGGACCCGCACTTCCCGGCATGGGGTGACTCGCGCTATGTCGATCTGCGGCTGACCGGCGAGGTCCGCCTCGCCGATGCGCTGAACCACCTCTACGTGCTGCTGCCCGTCCTGGATGACGCCAAGCACTACTGGGTGAGCCCGGACGAGGTCGACAAGCTCGTCCGGGCCGGCGGCGGCTGGCTGGCCGCGCACCCTGAGAAGGAACTCATCAGCCGGCGCTACCTCGCGCACCGCGGTGTGCTCACCCGAGACGCGCTGGCCCGGCTGGCCGAGGTCGACGACACCGAGCCGGAACTGCTCGACAACGCCGCCGATGCGCCGCTGGTCAGGGACGAGCCGAACCTCCCGCTGGCGCAGCTGCGCCGGGACGCGGTGCTGGCCGCGGTTCGCGCCTCGGGTGCCCGCCGGGTGGGTGACCTCGGCTGCGGCGAGGGCGCCCTGGTCGCCGACCTGCTGGCGGAGAAGTCCGTCGAGCAGGTCGTCGCGGTCGACGTGTCGGCCCGGACGCTGGAACGTGCCGCCCGCACGTTGCGTCTGGACCGGATGACCGAGCAGCAGCGGGCTCGGCTGGACATCTTCCAGTCCGCTCTGACCTACCGCGACGAGCGGCTGTCCGGCCTGGACGCGGCAGTCCTGATGGAGGTCGTCGAGCATGTCGATCCGCCGCGGCTCGGCGCGCTCGAGCGGGCGGTGTTCGGCGATGCGGCACCGGGAACGGTGATCGTGACGACGCCGAATGTCGAGTACAACGTGCGGTTCGAGGGGCTGCCGGCGGGCACGAAGCGGCATGCCGACCATCGCTTCGAATGGACCCGTGCCGAGTTCCACGGCTGGGCCGACCGGGTCGCGACCGAGCACGGCTACTCCGTCCGGTACTCACCGGTCGGGACCGACGATCCCGAGGTGGGACCGCCGACCCAGCTGGCCGTGTTCACGAAGCGTCCGGCGAGCACGGAGCGCGCCGCATGAGCCGGGAACTGGCCGTGCCCGAACTGAGCCTGGTGGTGCTGATCGGGGTGAGCGGGTCGGGCAAGTCCACCTTCGGCCGGGCCCATTTCAAGCCGACCGAGGTGATCTCCTCGGACTACTGCCGCGGCCTCGTGTCCGACGACGAGAACGACCAGTCCGCCACGCCGCAGGCGTTCGAACTGCTGAACCACATCGTCAGCCTGCGCCTGGCGGCCGGCCGGCTGACCGTGGTCGACGCCACGAACGTCCAGCCCGACGCTCGCAAGAAGCTCGTCGCGCTGACGCGTGAGCACGACGTGCTGCCGGTCGCGATCGTCCTGGACCTGCCCGAGCGACTGTGCCTGGAACGCAACGCCGGTCGTCCGGACCGCGACTTCGGCCCGCACGTCGTCCGCCGCCAGCGCGACCAGCTGCGCCGTGGCCTGAAGAGCCTGCAGCGCGAGGGGTTCCGCACGGTGCATGTCCTCTCCACGCCGGAGGAGGTCGCCGACGTGGTCGTCACCCGCACCCGGCTCTACAGCGACCTGCGGCACGAGACGGGACCGTTCGACGTCATCGGGGACATCCACGGCTGCCGGGCCGAACTGGAGACGCTGCTCACCGACCTCGGCTACACCGTTCTCCGCGACGAGCAGGGCCGCGCGGTCGACGCGCACCAGGACGGCCGTCGCGCGGTGTTCGTCGGCGACCTCGTCGACCGCGGGCCGGACACGCCCGGCGTGCTGCGGCTGGTGATGGGCATGGTCGCGGCCGGCAATGCCCTGTGCGTGCCGGGCAACCACGAGAACAAGCTGCTGCGCGCGCTGCGCGGGCGCAACGTCCAGGTTTCCCATGGCCTGGCCGAGTCGCTGGAGCAACTGGCCGCGGAGCCCGCCGAATTCCGCGCCGGCGTCGAGCGATTCCTCGACGGGCTGGTCAGCCACTACGTGCTCGACGGCGGCAAGCTGGTGGTCTCGCACGCCGGCATTCTCGAGCGCTACCAGGGACGGGCATCCGGGCGGGTGCGGGAGTTCTGCCTGTACGGCCAGACCACCGGCGAGACCGACGAGTACGGACTGCCGGTTCGCTACCCGTGGGCGCGGGAGTACCGGGGCAAGGCGATGGTGCTCTACGGCCACACCCCGGTGCCGGCACCGGAGTGGATCAACAACACCCTGTGCCTGGACACCGGTTGCGTCTTCGGCGGGCGGCTGACCGCGCTGCGCTACCTGGAGCGCGAGCTCGTGTCGGTGCCGGCCGGGAAGGTCTACTACGAACCCGCCAAGCCGTTCCCCGTTCATCCCGACGCCGGTTCCGGCCCGTCCCGGCGCGAGCCCGAGGTACTCGACATCACCGACGTCACCGGCAGCCGGGTTCTCGAGACCGCCTACCAGAAGCGGATCGGCGTCCGGGCGGAGAACGCCGCCGCCGCGCTGGAGGTGATGAGCCGGTTCGCGATCGACCCGCGGTGGCTGCTGTACCTGCCGCCGACGATGAGCCCGGTCGCGACCTCGACCCGGCCGGAGCTGCTCGAACATCCCGAGCAGGCGTTCGAGGCGTTCCGTGCCGACGGGGTGGACGGGGTCGTCTGCGAAGAGAAGCACATGGGCTCGCGTGCCGTCGCGCTGGTCTGCCGGAACCTGGACGCGGCCCGGGCGCGGTTCGGCGCACCGGGTGCGGCGATCGGCTCGGTGTGGACGCGGACCGGCCGGGCGTTCTTCGATACCGCGCTGACCGACGAAATGCTTGCCGGGCTGCGCGATGCGGCCGAGCGGGCCGGACTGTTCGACGAGCTCGGCACCTCCTGGCTGCTGCTGGACGCCGAGCTGCTGCCGTGGAGTGCCAAGGCCGAGCAGCTGCTGCGCGAGCAGTACGCGGCCGTCGGCGCGGCCGCCCGGTCCTCGATACCCGTCGCCGTGTCGGCCCTGGAACGGGCGGCCGCCTCCGGGGTGGAGGTGACCGCGTTGCTGGACCGGACCCGGTCCCGGGCCGGCAACGCCGAGGCGTTCACCGCCGCGTACCGGCGCTACTGCTGGCCCACCGAAGGACTTGCCGGCGTGCGGCTGGCACCGTTCCAGGTGCTGGCGACCGAGGCTGCGGTGTACCACGAGCGGCCGCACGCCTTCCATCTCGACATCGCCGACCGGCTGGCCGCCGCGGCGCCGGAGCTGGTCGCGCCGACCCGCCGGCTGTTCGTCGACACCACCGACCCGGCCTCGGTCGCCGATGGCACGGCGTGGTGGGAGGAGCTGACCGCTGCCGGCGGCGAAGGCATGGTGGTCAAGCCGGTTGGAAACCTCACCCGCGGTCGCAAGGGGCTGGTGCAGCCCGGGCTGAAGGTCCGCGGCCGGGAGTACCTGCGCCTCATCTACGGCCCGGACTACACCGAACCGGAGAACATCTCCCGGCTGCGCCAGCGCAACCTCGGCCACAAGCGGTCCCTCGCGTTGCGCGAGTATGCCCTCGGGCTGGAAGCGCTCGACCGGGTCGCGCGCGGCGAGCCGCTGTGGCGCGTCCACGAGTGCGTGTTCGCCGTGCTCGCCCTGGAGTCCGAACCTGTCGATCCCCGGCTGTAGGTGGTTCGGGCAGCGACATGGCTATCCGGCTGGTGCGCGCACGGTATTTGCGGGTGAGGGCCGGACGGAAGCGGTTCTCCGTCCGGCCCCTCGCTCAGCTAGCCCGGCTGCGGGTCAGGTGAAGGAGCCGCCGATCAGGATCTGCTGGAAGGCTCCGTTGTCGGGAAGGGAGCTGTAGACGCGGATCTGGTCCCGGGAGACTCCGAACTGGCCCATGTTGTAGGTGGGCATGGTGCCGGTGCGGCTTTTGAGGGTGATCACTCCGACCGGGCCGAAATCGAGAGTGACCCACAGCTGGGTGCCGTCGGCCAGGTTTACATTGCTGACGTTGACCGACAGCAGGCTGAAGCCGCCGCAGCCGCTGAACTTGCTCTCGTCGGCGTTGGCGGTGCCGCTGGGGGTTCTGCCGTTGAACGACGGCCCGCTGAGGTTTTCCTTGAGTTTGCCGCCGGTCTGGCAGCCGGACGGAGTCGGCGCCGGCGACGGGGTCACGGTGAGGGAGAACGTCCCGGTTGCCGAACTGCCGGCCGCGTCGGTCACGGTGGCGGTGAAGGTCTGGGTCCCCAGGGTGGTGGGCGCGCCGAGCAGCAACCCGGAAGGCCGTAGCGTCAGTCCGGCCGGTGGCCGCCCGGACCAGGTGTAGGGGGCGGTGCCGCCGCTGGCCTGGAAGGTGGTGGTGAAGAAGTTCTTGACGAACACGTTGCGGCCCGCGCCGATGTCACACACGCCGTTGGCGCAGCTGAAGAACTGGTTGTCGATCGTCAGCGACGGGTTAGTGCCGGCGCCGGCACCGGTCAGCGGGACCGACTGCGGGCTGTTGGCGGCATTGTCGGTGTAGACGACATTCGCGGTGCGGGTTCCGGTGGCCTTCGGGGAGAAGGTGACCGAGATGCTGCAGCTGGCCCCGGGTGCCAGCACCGTTCCGATGCAGTCGTCGGTGCCGATCGTGAAATCGAGGGTGTTACCGGTGGTCGAGACGTTGTTGAAGAACACCGACTGGTCACCGCTGTTGGTGGCGGTGATCGTCTGAGCCGCACTCGTCGTGCCGACGTCCTGCGCGGGGAACGTCAGCGAGCCGGGGGCGAACGTGAGGGCAGCGGCCGCCTCAGCGGGCGCCGTCATAACGGTCAGCGCGGTCGAACCGGCCGCCAGTACTGCCAATAACCGAAGCAGTCGCATCTTGGTCTCCTTGTGTCGGGGGTGAGCCCGGCCGGCCTGCCAGGATGGGGCACCTCCGGGCCCGGTGCCCATCCCATTCCACAGAGCCCTCCCCTCGCCATGCCCGACCGCACTTCTGGCGTCCGGGCACCTGCGGGCATGCCGCCCGCCCACCCGTACGGATGAGACGGCCCACTGGTTCAATGACCTGCCCAGGTTCCGGATAGCTGGTCGCTCACCCCCTGAGTCAGGAGTACGGATGCGACGACGTGGCCGTGCGGTACGCCTTGGCGTCACTCAACCTTGCGTCTGTGCACTCGTACCTGTGACAGCGAGGGTGGCGAGAGGTAAGAAGTGGCCCCGATGAGGCGCGACGTCTGAATCAGCCCGGATAAGAATGCAAAGGCAATCGCCACCGGCAGGCTCAGCACGTGGCGAGGAAGGCATCCAACGCCGGTGCTCGGTACGCCGGCATTTTCGACTGCTTCCATGATCCTGACTCGAGGTCCGGGCGGACGATACCCCGATGACCACCCTGTTTGAACTATTTACTTGCGCCGCAGGTCCGTGGAGAGGAGCGTATGGATGGGGCGTAATAGCGCCTACTGACGGATAAGTCGACTTGTTAGCGCCACGTCACTCCGCTAGTAGGGCACTGCGTCCGGGGGAGGCACAAGTGACTGTTCCTAAGCGGAAGACCATTTGGGTTCAGCAGGTCGCAGTTGATGCAAACAGCCTGCAGATCCGTCTTGATGTTGCTAGGGCTGCCGGTACGCTCACCCCTCAAGATGAAGCCGTCGCTAATGGGGTCCAAAGCTTCATTGAGGCTGCCAGGAACGCGGCGGATCGAAAGGACCCTGTCCCTAGTCGTGTTATCAATTGGTGGCGCGGCGTTCTTGTGGAAGCCGCCTACCGCAATCTGCACGCTGCCCGGGCTCAACTCATCGACTTGTACAGCGAGGCTGACCTCGATGCAGAGATCCCCGGTGCGGTAGCGCGAACTCAAACCACCCTACATCGAGATGATCCACGATGCCTTACCCAACGTCAGCTACGAGACCTGCCTATCGCCGAAAGGCGGGCCTGGCTGCGACGGCTTACCGAAGTCTGCTATGAGGCAGTCGACCTCAAGCATGCCCGATTGCGCAGCTTCCGAAACAATCTATTCATGGCAGCGGTAGTTGTTATCGCTCTTGTTGCCATCACCGTACTGTTCGTTTCGCAATTTCCTTCGGCGATGCCACTGTGCTTCGACAATGTCGCGGCTGATGGCACCAGAAGCACCAGCTGCCCAACGCGGTCAAATACTTCGGTAGCAAGCGGCGGTGATATCTTGCTTGTCAGCTTGATAGGGCTGCTAGGTGGAACACTCGCAACAACAGTCGCTATACGCAACATCCGAGGAACGTCGATACCATACGACGTTCCAGTAGCGCTGGCTTGGTTAAAGGTGCCACTTGGCGCTTTCACAGCGATACTCGGCCTCGTGGCCATCCATGGCGGATTCATACCGGGGTTGTCCGCTCTCGACTCACAAGAGCAGATCATCGCGTACGCCCTACTCCTTGGCTTTGCTCAACAGGCGTTCACCGGAGTGCTTGATCGAAGGGCACAGAGCTTGCTAACTGATACGCCCAGCAAAGAGTCGCAAACCGCCCCTCAGGTTGCGAGCGCCCACGCCTGATGGAAGCCGACTCCATCCAGCCCGAGGGCCGGTCAAGGTTGTCAGCCGTTTCGATACACCTCACCCTGCTGGCTGAGGGCTGGTCACTGCGCCACAAGATCGTCTGGCAGAAGACGAACCACTTGCCGCACACACCACCAGCGACCGCGGGCGGCTCCGATCCGATTACCAGTGCCCGCAAGTGTTCGGGTAAGCGAGTTCTGGTGGGCGATACTGGGATTGAACCAGTGACCCCTACCGTGTCAAGGTAGTGCTCTCCCACTGAGCTAATCGCCCGTACTCAACCACGCGCGGCGAACCGCGCGAGGCCGGCTACGAGGTGGAGACGGGATTTGAACCCGTGTACACGGCTTTGCAGGCCGTTGCCTCGCCTCTCGGCCACTCCACCAGGGACCGGCTACCCGGCCTGGGGAACGCCTATGGCGTCCACCGAGCGGACGACGGGATTCGAACCCGCGACCCCAACCTTGGCAAGGTTGTGCGCTACCAGCTGCGCTACGTCCGCATGGTGTTGACCCGGCGTTTCTACCCCGAGCAAACCCGAGGCTGCCAGCACCGGCACCGCCCGAAACTCTAGCCGATGGCCGTTGGCCGTTCCAAACCGGGTGCGCCCGTCGCTCCCCGCACCGAAGACGCCGCTCCCCGCACCTAACGGGTCAGGAACCCCCGCCGACCAGCCTCGCCCAGGCGGCGTCCACCTGGGCGGCGAGATGCTCAAAAGACCCGGAGTTGTCCAGCACCACGTCGGCCACCGCCCGGCGCTGCTCATCGCTCGCCTGGGCGGCGATCCGGGCCCGCGCCGTCTCGGCGTCCATCCCCCGCCCGGCCAGCCGCTGCAGCCGCAGCTCCAGCGGCGCCTGCACCACCAGCACCACGTCGTAGTTGCCCGCCAACCCGTTCTCCACCAGCAGCGGCACGTCGTGCACCACCGCCGCCGCCCCGCCGGCCGCCGCCTGGACGGTCAGCTCCTCGCTGCGGGCCCGCACCAGCGGGTGCACGATCGCGTTCAGGTCCGCCAGCGCCGCCGGGTCGCCGAACACCAGCCGGCCCAGCCCGGGCCGGTCGAGGCTTCCGTCCGGCCGCAGCACGTCCGGACCGAACCGCTCCACCACCCTGGCCAGCCCGGGGCTGCCCACCGCCACCACCTCGCGGGCCAGCTGGTCGGAGTCCACCACCACCGCGCCCAGCTCGGCCAGCCGGGCAGCGACCGTGCTCTTGCCGCTGCCGATCCCGCCGGTCAGCCCGATCCTCAGCACAGCAACCTCAGCACGAAACCCCAGCACCGAACCTCAGCCGGTGGTGCTGGGCGATGCGGCGGCCGCCGCCGAGCCCAGCGTGTAGTGCGCCGACGCGTCCAGCACCGCCTTGGCCAGCGACGCCAGCTCCGTGGTGGACCCGGCCGTCAGCAGCTTCGGCGTCACCGTGACCGCCACCGTCCGGGGGCCGGACGCCACCACCACGGTCGGCATGCCGTACCCGCTCAGCATGGTGCCCGGCAGCGTCCCGACCTGGACCGGCCGGTCCCCGGCGCCGTGCGCCCGGTAGTACTCGACGGTGGCCTGTATCCGCCGGTGGGCCTGGGCCGGCGAGTTGTACAGGCTGATGCCGATCTCCACCTGTGGCTGCGGCGCCGGCTTGCCCTTGACCGGGGTGGCGATCCCGTATCGGCAGTTGAGGTAGGTCAGCCGGCCGATGTCGGGCTCGGCCACCCCGAGGATGAACGCGGTGCGGCCGATCACGGTGCGCCGCAGCGCGATGTTGACGGTGCCGACCGGCAGCAGGTCCTCGCACCGCCCGCCCAGCGACGGCTCGCCGGTGGCCACCGCGGACGGCCTGGCGGTCGCCGTCCGGCTCGGCGACGGCGTCGCGCTGCGGGTGGCCGGCGTGCTCGACCCGGTCGAGGCGCTGCCGCCCGGCGGTGCCGCCTGGGTGCATCCGCCCAGCAGCCCGAGCGCCACCAGCCCACCGGCCAGCGCACCGGCCCGGGACGCGGATCTGCTCAGCACACCGACACGGTAACCGCCCGAATGCAGCAGGCCCGGGAGGCGAACCTCCCGGGCCTGCTGTGTGCCTTGTTTCAGAACCGGATCAGCGACCGGCCAGCTTCTCGCGCAGCGCCGCCAGCGCCTCGTCCGAGGCCAGCGTGCCGCTGGTGTCGGCCGGTGCCTCCGAGGAGTACGAGGTGGCCTCGCCGGTCTCGATGGCAGCCTCGGCGTCGGCGCGCTGGGCACCCTCGAGCTGCCGCTTGTGCGCCTCGAACCGCTCCCGGGCCGCCGCGTAGCGCCGCTCCCAGGCCTCGCGCTGCTCCTCGTAACCCGGCAGCCACTCCTGGGTCTCGGGGTCGAAGCCCTCCGGGTAGATGTACTCGCCCTTGTCGTTGTACTGGGCCTCCATGCCGTACTGCGACGGGTCGAAGCTCTCCTCGGCCAGCGAGCCCTCGTTGGCCTGCTTGAGCGACAGCGAGATCCGCCGGCGCTCCAGGTCGATGTCGATGACCTTGACCATCAGCTCGTCGCCGACGTTGACGACCTGCTCCGGGATCTCGACGTGCCGCTCGGCGAGCTCGGAGATGTGCACCAGGCCCTCGATGCCGTCCTGCACCCGCACGAACGCACCGAACGGAACCAGCTTGGTGACCTTGCCGGGCACCACCTGGCCGATGGCGTGGGTCCGGGCGAACTGCCGCCACGGGTCCTCCTGGGTCGCCTTGAGCGACAGCGACACCCGCTCGCGGTCGAGGTCGATGTCGAGCACCTCGACGGTGACCTCCTGGCCGACCTCGACCACCTCGGACGGGTGGTCGATGTGCTTCCAGGACAGCTCCGAGACGTGCACCAGGCCGTCCACGCCGCCGAGGTCGACGAAGGCGCCGAAGTTGACGATCGAGGACACCACGCCGGTGCGCACCTGGCCCTTGGCCAGCTTGTTCAGGAAGTCGCTGCGGACCTCGGACTGGGTCTGCTCCAGCCAGGCGCGGCGCGAGAGCACCACGTTGTTGCGGTTCTTGTCCAGCTCGATGATCTTGGCCTCGAGCACCTTGCCCACGTACGGCTGCAGGTCGCGCACCCGGCGCATCTCCACCAGCGAGGCCGGCAGGAAGCCGCGCAGGCCGATGTCGATGATCAGGCCGCCCTTGACCACCTCGATGACGGTGCCCTCGACGACCTCGTCGCGTTCCTTCTTCTCCTCGATCGTGCCCCAGGCGCGCTCATACTGGGCGCGCTTCTTGGACAGGATCAGCCGGCCCTCCTTGTCCTCCTTCTGCAGGACCAGGGCCTCGATCTCATCGCCCACGGAAACGACCTCGGACGGGTCGACGTCGTGCTTGATGGACAGCTCGCGGGAGGGGATGACACCTTCGGTCTTGTAACCGATGTCGAGCAGGACCTCGTCCCGGTCGACCTTGACGATGGTGCCTTCGACGATGTCGCCGTCGTTGAAGTACTTGATGGTGGAATCGATTGCCGCCATGAAATCTTCGGCGGAGCCGATGTCGTTGACTGCAACCTGCGGGGCGGTGCGGGTGGTCGGATCGATTGTGGACGTCATGTAGTAGGTAGGTCCTGACAGTTGCCGGTGGGGTGCGAGACGGGCCCCCTTTCTTCCAGCTCCGACGAGCGTTCGGTATCCAGCAGTTCGATGCCGAGCAAGAGGTGGAGGAGTGACCTGCTCCATGTCGAGGCCACAGACCTGTTCCGCAGGCTCACAGCCTACTCCAGGGCCCGGTGTCGGCGGAAATCCGCCGGTTACGGTACGGGCTACATTTCTGCAGGTGGGCACCGAATCCGTACTCGGCACGGTCGGCGTCGCCCGGCGGGCGGTCGGGCCCGCCGAGTCGGCCCGGGCCGGCCGGCGCTGGTGGGACGCCGACGCCGACGACTACCATGCCGAGCACGGCGACTTCCTCGGCATCGCCGACTTCGTCTGGGGCCCGGAGGGGCTGCGCGAGGAGCAGGTCCGGCTGCTCGGCCCGGCGGGCTCCCTGACCGGCCGCCGGGTGCTGGAGGTGGGCGCGGGCTCGGCGATGTGCTCGCGCTGGCTGGCCGGCCAGGGCGCGCATCCGGTGGCCCTGGACGTCTCGGCCGGCATGCTGCGGCACGCGGTGGCGGCCGGGGCCGCGACCGGCACCCCGGTGCCGCTGGTGCAGGCCGACGCCCAGTGCCTGCCGTTCGCCGGCGGCTCGTTCGACCTGGCCTTCAGCGCGTTCGGCGCGATCCCGTTCGTGGCCGACTCGGCCGCGGTGATGGCCGAGGTGGCCCGGGTGCTGCGGCCGGGCGGGCGGTGGGTGTTCGCGGTCAGCCACCCGGTGCGCTGGGCCTTTCCCGACTCCCCCGGCCCGGATGGGCTGACCGCGACGATGTCCTACTTCGACCGCAGCCCGTACGTCGAGTTCGACGCCGCCGGGCAGGCCACCTACGTCGAGCAGCACCGGACGCTGGGCGACCGGATCCGGGAGCTGGTGGCGGCCGGCTTCCGGCTCGAGGACCTGATCGAGCCGGAGTGGCCGGAAGGCCTGGAGCAGGAGTGGGGACAGTGGTCACCGCTGCGCGGCCGGCTGCTGCCCGGCACCGCGATCTTCGTCAGCCGGCTGGCCGGCTGAGGCGGACCTCCCGGCTGCTGGCTGAGGCGGACCTTCCGGCGGGCCGGACCTCGTCAGCGGGCCAGGCGGCTACTGCTCAGCGGCGGGCCGGCTGCCGCTCAGCGGGGCTGGCCGACCGCGACCGGCGGCTGACCGGCGCTGGCCCGGTGCCCGTCGCCACCGTCGCGACGGTAGAGCGCGACCGCCCCGACCAGCGCGGCCAGGCCGACCAGCAGCAGCACCAGCGGCAGGATCACCGTCAGCATCCGGATCTGGGACCGGCCGTCGCTGGCCTGCTTGGCCTGGAAGTCGATGGCGTCCTGGTCGAAGGTCAGGGTGGTGTCCAGCGCCTGGGTGCCGTCGGCCAGCCAGCGCTGCTGGTGCTCCACGCCCTTGACGATGGCGCCGGTGGTCGGCTCCACCCATACCGTGCGGGTGTCGGCGTAGCTGCCGGGGATGTCCGGGCCGACCGGCAGGTCCATCTTGTCGATGACCGCCTCGTACTTGTACATGGTCATGCCCTTGAGCTTCTCGGTGCCGATGAACCGGGCGTCCGGCGCCTGCCGCGAGATCGGGTCGAAGAACTTGTAGCTGGTCTTCTTGGCGTGGAAGGGCCACTTGTAGGTCAGGCCGGTGTGGGTGGCCGTGGCGTCGCCGTCGATGTTGGTGTGGTACTTGGGGTCGTTGACCGACTGGGCGGTCCGGCGGTCGGCGGCCACCCGGTCGGTGGTGAAGCTGACCAGCCGGTGCTGCGGGTCCTGGGCGTCGAGGCACTCCGGCGGGTTGTCGATGTCCTTGACGATGCACAGCGTCTCCTGCACCACCGTCACCTTCGAGTCCGAGGCGGCCGAGTCGGTGCGGACCCGCCGGGTGGCCTTGAACGCCAGGTCCTCCAGCTGGCCGGTGCTGGCGTTGAGCAGCTTCGCCGGGCCGGTGGCGACCTGGATGACGTCTAAGTCCAGCGGGGTCTTCTCGGCCCGGGACGGGGCGTAGAACCGGAACAGGCCGGCCGCCACCAGGCCGAACACGCCGAGGCCGACCAGAACGGCTACCAGGATCTTGCGCACGGCTTGCGTCCCCTTACAGTGTGCGAACGGTTGGCCGGACGCTACCAGCGAGTAGGGCAGCTCCGTAGCATCAGCGCGTAACAATCTGCGTTGCCAGCAGCCGTCGGAGGGAGTTCGCGTGGAGGCCTCGCCCTCGGCCGGCACGACGAGGCACGCGGCTACCCGGCTGCCGCAGCGCAGGACGCACCGTCCGTTCCCGACCGCCCGGCGCCGGACCAGGGTGCCGGCGGTATGACGGCGGCCACCACGCGCCACCGGTCCCCGGCCCGGATCGAACTGTCCTTCGACTGGTACGCGGTGACCCTCGGGGTCCTGGTGCTCGCCCAGGCGGCCTGGCTGGGCCTACTGGCGCACCGGGGGTGGTTCTACGGCGACGACCTGAGCTACCTGGCGGCCGCGACCGGCCAGCCGCTGCGCTGGAGTTACCTGTCGGTGCCGGTGAACGATCACTTCGTCCCGGGGCTGCGGTTGGTCTTCTGGCTGTTGAACCGGTTCACCGGGCTCGACTACGGCGTCACGATCCTGGCCCGGCTGCTGCTGCAGGCCGCAGCGACCCTGCTGCTGTACCGCCTCATCGTGCTGCTGGTCGGGCGCCGGCCGGGAGCGCTGCTGGTGACCGGCTGGTACGCCTTCGGACTGCTGCTGCTGCCGGGCTCGGTGTGGCTGACCACGTCGGTGGACCTGTTGACCGCGCAGCTGCTAGTGATCCTGGCGATCGACCTGCACCTGCGCTACGCCGTCACCGGCGGGCTGCGTCCGGCGGTGGGCTGCGCGCTGTGCCTGCTCGGCGCGACGTCGTTCTGGGAACTGTCGGCGCTCACCGTGCTGCTGTTGCCGATCCTGTCGCTGGGCTTCGCGCATGCCGGGACGCCGGGGCAGCGGCTGCGCGCGAGCCTGCGTCGCTGGCCGGGCTGGCTGATCCTGGCGGTTGCCCTGCTGGCCTGGCTGGCGCTGTTCCTGACCGGGCCCTACGGCGGCTCGGGACGCTCGCTCAGCCCGGCGGCGGCCTGGAAGGTGCTGCGGATCGGGTGGCTGGACGCCGTGGTGCCGGCACTGTTCGGCGGTCCCTGGCACTGGTTCTACACCGCCGAGGTGTACTTCCCGCTCGCCGATCCGCCGAAAGTCCTGGCGATCCTCGCCCAGCTCGGCCTGCTGGTGGTGCTGGTGATCGGGTGGCGCCGGACCGGGTACCGGACGCTGCTGGCCTGGTCGCTGCCGGTGCTCACCTTCGTGCTGAGCACCCTGCTGGTGGCCTACGGGCGGTTCCAGGTCTTCGGCGATCTCACCGCGCGCTCCTACAACTACGCGTTTCCGCTGGCGGTGCCGGCCGCGCTGGCGCTGGCGCTCTGCCTGCTGCCGAGCGACCCGGCCGAACTCGCCGTCCGGGCCGGTTGCGCCTCGCCGGCCGGGCAGGCCGCGCGCTCGGAAGCGGCTGCCCGGTCGGAAAGAACGGCGCGGTCCGACGAAGGTGTCCGATCGGAAGGGGTCGCCCGATCGGAAGGGGTCGCACGGTCCGCGGGAGCCGCGCCGTCCGGGTCGAGGCCGGCCGGTCGACGGCGGACCTGGCTGGTCGCCGTCGGCGCGGTGCTGTTGCTGGTCTCGTCCCTGGTCAGCTATCAGAGCTTCGGGCACCGGTGGTCGCAGAACCCGGCCAAGCGGTACGTGAGCACGCTGGAGGCGTCGGTACGGGCAGCCGGGCCGAACGTGAACCTGTGGGACACCCGGGTGCCGTCCTCGGTGCTGGCATTCGTCTCCGACGCCAACCACGTCTCCGACGTGCTGGCCCTGGCCGGGGTGCCGGCCCGGTTCGACGACTCCGCCACCGAGCCGCTGCTGGTCCGGCCCGACGGTCGGCTGGCCCCGGCCGGGCTGTACCCGGTCGCCGAGGGGGTGCAGCGTCCGCGCACCCCGTGCACCGCCCTGATCCGGGGAGCCGGCACCTGGACCATCCCGCTGTCGGCCCAGCCGGGCGTCAACGAGTACTTCGTCAAGATCAGCTACTACCAGCAGCAGAACACGGTCCTGTACCTGTCGGTCCGCGACTCCGCCGGCAAGTCGATTGCCCCGGTCGCCGGTGACCGGACCCTGTTCGGCAACCCGCTGGCCAACCTCTACCTCCGGCTGCCGCTGGCCGCGCCGCGGACGCTGCTGGTGCGCAGCGACAGCCTGGACGCCAACGTCTGCATCGGAGCCGTGGTGGTCGGCTTCCCCGTCGCCCTGGCCGCCAGATGACGGACCATCGCGCATCGGACAGCCGCGCACCCGACAGCCCCGCACCGGACGGCCGCGCGCCGGACGGCCGCGCACCGGACAGCCCCGCGCCGGACGGTGCCGCGCGGGCAGCCGGGCACCGGCGGGCGGGCCGGCAGGGCGTGAACCAGCGGTTCCCCGCGCTGGACGGGATGCGGGCGCTGGCCTGCTACGCGGTGATCGGCACCCACGTCGGGTTCGAGTCCGGACGCGCCTTCGGCGTCGGGCCGGTCGCCCCGTGGCTGTCCCGGCTGGACACCGCGGTCCCGATCTTCCTGATGCTGTCGGGCTTCCTGCTCTACCGCCCGTTCGTGGTGCAGGCGTTCGGCAACCGCGACCGGCCGCGGACCGGCAGCTTCTACTGGCGCCGCGCCGTCCGGGTGCTGCCCGCGTACTGGCTGACCGTGATCGTGACGCTGGGGCTGCTGGGATCGCATCCCAGGACCGCCGAGGACTGGTGGTCCTACCTCACGATGACCCAGATCTACGACGGCCATGACCACAACTCCTCGATGAGCCACCTGTGGACCCTGGCCGCCGAGGTCTCGCTGTACGTGGTGGTCCCGCTGCTCGCCCGGACGCTGCGCCGGCCGAACCGCAGCACCGAGCAACTGCTGATCGGCCAGTTCCGGATGGTCGCCTCGATCCTGCTGGCCAGCGTGGCCTGGCAGGTGCTGACCTTCTCGGTGCCGGCACTGGGGTACGAGGCCACCAAGTGGCTGCCCGGCATCATCGACTGGTTCGCCACCGGCATGCTGCTGGCAGTGCTGTCCGCGGTACCGGCCGAGTGCCGGGCGCTGCCCCGGCTGCGCTCCACCCTCAGCCAGTGGGCCGGCGCGCCGGGCCAGTGCTGGCTGACCGCGCTGGTGCTGTACTGGCTGCTCACCCTGCCGACCGCGGGACCGCTGGACCTCAACGTGCCCACCGCCTGGCAGCACCTCACCAAGAACCTGCTGCAGCTGCTGGTGGTGCTGTTCATGATGCTGCCGCTGACCCTCGGTGCGGACAACCTCATCGCCGCGATCCTCGGCAGCGCCCCGGCCCGGTTCCTCGGCCGGATCTCCTACGGCGTCTACCTGTGGCACCTACCGGTGCTGATCTTCTTCCAGCGCGAGTCGGGCATCCCGATCTTCCAGGGTCACTTCACGACGTTCTTCCTGGTCACCACCGTCTCGGCCACGGTGCTCGGCACCGCGTCCTGGTACCTGGTGGAGCGACCGTTGCTGCGCCGGTTCTCCGACTCGTCCTGGCGGGGCCGGCCGAGCCCGACCACCGTGAGGCAGACCGCGAGCACGCACAGCGTCTGAGCCCACGGCGAGCCGGCGAGCGGGTGCGGGTCCTGGGCCGGGTGCCAGGCCTCGGCGGCACCGGCCAGGCAGACCCCGACCGCCACCGACCAGGCCGGCAGCGCCAGCCGCCGGCGCGCCGCCAGCGCACGCACCGCCAGCGCCGCGGCGACCGCCACCAGCCCGATCAGCCCGGTCAGGACGAAGGCCGCCAGCACCGCCGTGGCGGTGACCAGGGCCGGCGGCACATCGCGTTCGGCGAGGGCCCCCGCGGTGGGCTCACCGGTCGGTTGCGGGCCTTGCAGGGCTTCCGGGCTTTCCGAGCCTTGCGGGGCTGCTTGCGGGCCCGGCCTGCGCCAGGCCAGCCAGCACAGCCCGAGCGCGGCCAGCAGGCCCAGCACCAGTCCGGCCTGGAAGCCGGCCTGCGGGGCGTAGTGCAGCCGGACCACGCCGTTGGCCGCGGCCGGCAGCTCGAAGCCCTGTTGCCAGCCGTCCAGCCGCACCGCCTTGAGTCGCCGGCCGTCGAGGCTGGCCTGCCAGCCGGCGTTGGCGTTCTCCCGGATCACCAGCAGCGCCGCGGCACTCGTGCTCACCCGTACCGTCCGGCGGGTCGGATGCCAGACCAGCGGCGTGACGACACCCGCGCTCGCGCCGGCCGCCTGCTGCGGCAGGGTCAGCCCGGCCCGGGACAGCACCAGCTCCGACCCGGCGGTCAGGGCCGACCGGCCGAGCTGGACCCGGTGCCGGCCGGGCGCCAGGGCCACCTCGGCGCCGCAGGCGGCCGCCCGCAGCGGCGCGCCGGTGAGCAGCTGCTCGCGGGAGGCGCCGACCTGCAACGGCACCCGGACGCCGTCGACCAGTGCGGCGAGCCCGGCCGAGCAGTCCAGCCGCACCTCCCCGGTCGCGCGCGGTTCGGTCCGGCCGTTAACGGCGATCTCGGCGATGCCGGCCGGCAGGAACCGCGGTGTGCCGTACAGGGTGCTGGTCGTCAGGCGCAGCTCGGCCCGGGCCACCGAGATCCGCACCGTCCGCGACGAGGTCGGCTCGGGAAGCGTCAGCACCCCGTCCTCGGGCACCGGCAGGGACCACTGCTTGTCCGCGACCCGCACCACCACCTGCTCGGGCCGGGCACTGGGGCTGTCGGGGTCGGTCTGCAACCGCAGGGTCGAGATCGTCCGCGGCCGGCCCAGGTCCAGGGTCAGCGACGGTTTCAGGTCACCGGCCCGGGCCACCCAGCTGGTCGTCGGGTCGCCGTCCACCGCCGCGCCGGGCCGCTCCCGCGGATCCGGGTCATCCACCGTGGACGCGGTCGCGGTGACGGCGCGGCCGGCGTCCAGCAGACGATCGAGCGCCGGGCCCGGCGCGGGCAGCACGGTGGCCGCCAGCCGGTAGCGCTGCCCGCCGGCCAGGTCGAACGTCCGGTCGATCACCCCGTCGCTCTCGCCGGCGGCGGCGAACATCGGGTCGCAGGCCGCCCGGCCGGCCACCGTCAGGCAGCTGGGCCGGCCGCCGGCCTCGGTGGCGAAGACCAGCAGGTCGGGGGTGCCGCTGGTGGGCACCTGCAACGTCCGGAACGGCGAGAGGCCGGGAACGGTCAGCGTCGCCAGCCCCACCGAGCCGGTGCCCGGCGTCACCGACAGCACCGTGATGCGAAGGTTCTGGGTGGGACCGGCCGGCAACGCGAGGCGCTGCCCGAACGGGCCGGCAGTGACGTCGGCGTCCAACGTGCCGGCGTCGGTGCTGACCCGCACCCGGTTCGGGTAACCGCCCAGCCCGGCCGCGAAGGCGATCTCCACGGTCGACGTCGAGATCGGCTGGCTCAGTTGCACCGACAGCCACTGGTTGACGCCGCCGGTGAGCGCGCTGCTCTTCCATGCCGTCGCGGGATCGCCGTCCAGCGCCGACCACGGCCCGTTGGCCGGGCCGGGGTTGACCAGCGCGCCGGCGTCCGCGCCAGAGGAGGACGCCCGGACGTCGGAGAGGCCGCCGCCGTAGGCCACGCTCGACAGCGGTCCCGGCGTGGCCGGCAGGTAGTCCTGCGCGGCCCGGGACTGGCGGTAGGGCTGCGAGCCGGTCAGCGTCGCCGACAGCCCGCCGGGCTGGCCGAAGCTCGCCTCCCGGCGCCGGATGCCGTCGGTCGCGACGTTCAGTCCGGCCGCGCCGGTGTCCCGCCCGTCGGAGCCGAACAGCACCGGCGCGTCGGTCCCGAGCCCGGCCGAGACGAGCGGGCCGAGCTGGTCGGCCGAGCCGGTCGCGCGCACCAGGCCGGCGGCGGGCAGCAGACCTACCATGCCGGACCAGCCGGCAACCTCGTACACCTGCACCGCCGGCCTGGTCACGGTCGCGCCGACATCGACCAGATGCGCCCGGTCCAGCCCGTTCACCCGCGCGGCGCCGAAGTCGGCCACCGCGGTGAACCCGGGGGTCGCGGCGATGCTGGCGTGCACGAACGCCGGGTTCGCCGACCCGGAGGCGACCGTGTCCAGGTCGTTGCGCACCACCAGGTACCTGATCCCGGCCCTGGCCAGCAGCACCGGCAGGTCGTCGTCGCGGCGGCCGGCAGACAGCCGCACCGTGAGGTCGTCGAGCAGCCGGATGTAGCCGGCCGACGCCAGCGGAATGCCGTCGCGCACCGTCCACGGGGCGGTGGCCACCGGTTGCAACGCGTCGTCCACCGTGGCGCCCCACAGGTACACCGGCCTGGACGCGCCCGGCACCACCAGCGACCGGCCGGCCCCGGAGTGAGCGCCCAGCCAGGCGCCGGTCTCGCGCCACCAGCTTGCCTCGGTCACCCCCCGGGGTGCCGGCACCAGGCTGTTGGTGATCGCCGGGGCCACCGCGAGCGCGGCGATCGACAGGGCCAGCAAGGCGGCCAGCGGCCGCGGCCGCAGGTCCAGCACCATGCCACGCCACCGCGGTTGCCAGCGGGCCGGCAGCCGCAGCCGGTTCAGCAGCCAGCCGACGCCGAGCGCGATCGGCAGCCGGATCAGCGGGTCGAACTTGTGGACGTTGCGGAAGGCGTTGAGCGGCCCGTCCAGCAGGCTCCGCAGCGCGGCACCGGCCGGCGGTCCGACGGTGGCCAGGTAGCCCATCGTCACGCAGACCAGCCCGAGCAGCAGGCAGCCGATCGCGAACGCCCGGTGCGGCTGGTCGCGGCGGGCGATGCCTGCCAGCCCGGCCGCGGCGACCGCGGTGGTGGCCAGCACGACGGCGGGCACTGCCACCAGGATCCAGCCGGCCGGCCAGACTCCTGGACCGAGGTAGGCCTGCCAGTGGTCCACCCCGCGCAGCGACCCGATCAGGCTGGTGACGCCGGTGGTCACCTGGCTCGACTCGATCCAGTCCAGGAACGGCGGGCTGTAGCGGCCCAGCAGCAGCAACGGGATCGCCCACCAGGCCGATGCCAGCACCACCGACACGCCGAACCAGAGCATCAGCTGCCGGCGCCGCCGGCCGGGCTGCCGGGTGAGCAGCCACAACACCGGAACCGGCAGCACCGCCAGGGTGGCGGCGGCGTTGACCCCGCCGGCGAACAGCAGGGCGACCCCGGCGAGCGCGCCGGCCCGCCGCGGCGAACCCCGTTCCGAGCCGGCCACCAACGGGATCAGGATCCACGGCAGGGCGGCCACCGGCATCAGCTCGGAGGAGATCGAGCCGAGCTCGCTGAGCATCCTCGGCGCCAGGGCATAGGTCAGGCCGGCGGCCACCTTCGGCCAGAACGCCGACACCCCCAGCAACCTGGCCAGCCGGAGCATCCCCAGGAAGGCCGCCAGCACGAGCGCGGACTCCCAGCTTCGCTGCACCACCCAGGCCGGCAGCCCGAGGAGCTTGCCCAGCGCGAAGAAGGGCCCCATCGGGAACAGGTAGCCGTAGGCCTGGTTCTGCAGCTGGCCGGCGGCTCCCAGCGGATCCCACAGTGTCAGGGACCGGCGCAGGAAGCGCAGCGGATCCACCACCAGGTCCAGCTTGGTGTCGGCCGCGGTGTAGCCGGCGCTCTGGCTGAACACCAGCAGCACCAGTCCGAGGCAGATGGTGATCAGCCGGAGCCGTTGCACCGCCGGGGGTGCGGCAGGCCGGCTCGGATCGGGCAGCGCCGTGCCGTCCGTGCCCGGCGCCAGGGAGGCAGTCATCGCTTGCGCAGCACCATCGCCAGATTCCAGAGCGCGACCTCGCGAAGGACCGGAACCCGTACCAGCCAGCACGCCCACCACGGATGGTAACGGGGAAAGGCGGCCACCAGCTCGGCGTCCGGGTGGGTGCGCGCCCAGGCCAGCGCCTGGCTGACCCGGTGCCCGAACAGCGACCGGCCGAAGGCGTTCTTCGGCTCGTGACCCGTCCGGCGCAGGTAACGCCGCCGGGCGTAGTCCCCGCCGAGGTAGTGCCACGGTGCGGTCTCGTGGCCACCCCACGGCGACAGCCACGGCGTGAACGAGACGAACACCGTGCCGCCGGGCTTGGTGACCCGCACCAGCTCGTCAGCCATCCGCCAGGGCCGCCCCAGGTGCTCCACCACGTTCGAGCTGTAGGCGACGTCCACCGACCCGGAGCGGATCGGCAGCGCGTAGCCCGAGGCGCACACCGCGAAGCCCTCCGCCGGCAGGTCGCCGCCGATGTCGAGCTCCACCCCGACGTAGCGGGCGCCGGCCTGGCCGAAGGCGCGCGCGAAGTACCCGGGCCCGCCGCCGACGTCGAGCACCCGGGCGCCGGACAGCTCCACCCAGCCGGCCAGTTGCCGCACCGCGTCGTCGGCCAACGCCGAGTAGAAGTCGGCCGGCCTGGTCTGCTCGACCAGGAACAGCCGGAACAGCCGGAACGAGCGGCGCAGGCTCGCCCGCGGGGGCCGGCGGGAGTGGGCGCGCACCAGCGAACGGTACCTGGGGCGCGCCGGTGGGCACGAACCCGGCACCCGGGCGCGGGCCACCGAACGGGCGCGATCCCGCTCGCCGGCCGGCCGCATCGGCTACTCTCCGGTAACCGTTTTTCACCGGTCGGGGAGCAATGGAACTGTCGAGGACGCCGCGCCGCATCACCTTTCTGGTGTGGCGGGACACCAGCCATCCCGACGGCGGCGGCTCCGAGGTCTACGTCGAGCACATGGCGCGCTGGCTGGCCGCCCGCGGCCACCAGGTGACGATCTGCTGCGCCGCGCACCCCAACGGCCCGGCCGACGAGGTATGCGACGGCGTCCGGTTCCGCCGCCGGGGCGGCCGGCTCGGCGTCTACGCGCACGGCCTGGCCTACCTGCTCAGCCGGGCCGGCCGGCGCACCGACATCGTCGTCGACGTCCACAACGGCATTCCGTTCGCGGCGTCACTGGTGCGCCGCCACCACCTGCACGTGCTGGTGCACCACGTGCACCGCGAGCAGTGGCAGATCATCTACCCCGGCGTGCGCGGCCGGATCGGCTGGTGGGTGGAGTCGTGGCTGGCGCCCCGGCTGTACCGGCGGCAGCCCTACATCACCGTCTCGCAGTCCAGCCGCAACGACCTGGCCGGGCTCGGCATCGACCCGGACCGGATCTCGGTGGTGTGCAACGGCATCGACGTGCCGCACCCGTCCCGGCTGCAGCCGCGCTCGGCCACCCCGCGGATCTGCGTGCTGGGCCGGCTGGTGCCGCACAAGCAGGTCGAGCACGCCCTGCAGCTGATGGCCCGGCTGCACCCGGCCATCCCCGACCTGCGGCTGGACGTGATCGGCTCGGGCTGGTGGGCGGCGGAGCTGGTGGCCGCCGCCGAGGCGCTCGGGGTGAGCGATCTGGTCACCTTCCACGGCCAGGTCAGCGACGCCGAGCGGGACGCGCTGCTCGATGCCAGCTGGCTGATGTTGGCACCCTCGGTGAAGGAGGGCTGGGGCATCGCGATCATGGAGGCTGCCGCCCGGTCGGTGCCGGCGATCGCCTACTCGTCCGCCGGCGGGGTGACCGAGTCCATCGTGGACGGCGAGACCGGCGTGCTGGTGGCGGACCTGGAGGAGATGGTCAGCCAGTGTCAGGCACTGCTGACCGACACCGAGGCCCGGCTGGCGATGGGAAAGAAGGCCCGCAACCGGGCGCACAGCTTCGGCTGGCGGCGCTCAGCGGAGGCGTTCGAGCACCTGCTGATGGACCGTCCGGATCAGCGGTTGCCATAGGAGACGATCGGGGCGCTGGCCGGGTTGTGCTTGGGCGCCTGGGTCGCCGAGGACACCAGGCCGGTCACGGCGGTTCCGGCCAGCAATGCGCCGACGATGGCGGCGAGCACCACCGAGATAAGCTTGCCCACTGCACTCCTTACGAGCTGTGATCGCTGTTGCAGCCAGAACCGCGTTGCACCCGCGGCGGGCGCGATGTTACCGGCGAGTGTAGCGCTTACTCCCCCTGAACAGGCGGCGGTTCGACAGTGCCGTCGCGGCGAGCGCGGCGAGCACTGCCGCGGCGACCGCCGAGTCCACGCCTAGCACCACCCAGCGGCGGCCGGCCCGTTCCGCTGGGCGGGCGATCGGTCCCGGCACCCGGTACAGCTCGACCGCGCTACCGGTGAGCACCGGGCGCAGGCCCGCCAGGTCCGGCAGCGCGGGCCCGGGCGTGTCCGTCTCCCGGAGCACCCAGCCGATCCCCTGCCCGGCCAGCCCCGCGGCGAGCTGCTCGGCGTCCGGCCGGGCCGTCAGCAGCGCCGCCACCCGGGCGGCTGCCGGGTCCTCGCCGTTCAGCAGCACCCCGGAAACCGCCAGCCGGTCGTCGACCACCGTCTCGGCCGGCAGCCAGCGCGGCGCCGGGTCCAGCACCGTCCGGCCTGGCGCCCAGGGATAGGCACGGTAGGAGCCGAACGGCAGCACCAGCACCGCATCCCGCGAGCCGCGCACCTGATCGGCGGCCTGCTGCCAGCCGGCCGGGTAGTGCACCGGGCTCAGCGGTGCCCGCAGGGTGGCCAGGGCGTCCGGCAGCAACGCCAGCGGCAGCGCCAGTGCCGCCAGCAGCACCGGCCAGCCGGGCACCCGGCCGGCCAGCCACGCGGTCAGCCGCTGCACCGCGGCCCCGGCGCTCAGCACCGCCAGCAGGACGAACGGCATCAGCCACTTCTGCCCGTCGCGCAGCAGGCCGGCCCCGGGCAGCTCGCGGACCGCCCAGCGCAGTGCGGCGGCCAGCCCCGGCAGGCTGCCGGCGGCCACCAGCAGCAGCCCGGCCAGGCCCAGCAGCACCAGCCGCCACTGCAGCCGAGAGCCCAGCCGGGCCCGCAGCTCCGGCAGCCCGACGACCAACGCGGCCAGTACCGCCGCCGTGCCGAGGTAGCCGAGCAGGCCGGCCCGGCTGGCCGGGGTGACGTCGGCGCTCCAGATGCCGCCCAGGCCCAGCAGGCTCGCCAGTGCGCCGCCCGGTCGCTCGGAACGGGCCGCGAAGGCGGCCACCCCGCGCGGGTCGCTGGTGGCGCCGGCCGGTGAGGTGAGGGCGGGCACCAGCCAGGGCAGTTGCACCAGCAGCGCGGCGGCCAGCACCGGCGCCAGCCGGCGCAGCTGCCGGGAGCCGGCCACCCCGACCGCGACGCCGGCCCCGACCAGCGCGCCGGTGGGGGTGATCGCGCAGCAGGCCAGCCAGCCCAGCAGGGCGGCGGTAGGCAGCCAGCCGGGGGTGGTACGGAGCCGCCAGGCGGCTCGGACCAGCCACGGCAGCGCCCCGTAGGCCCACAGCAGCGCCCACTGGCCCAGCGCCAGCCGCTCCACCACGTACGGGTTCCACACCGCGAACCCGGACACCGCCAGCACCGCCGGCAGCGATTGCGGTCGCAACAGCCGGGCGCATCCCACGCCGGCCAGCAGCAGCGGCACCAGCAGCGCGATCCGGCCCAGCAGCGCGCCGTCGAGCGCCCGGCTGGCCAGTGCCACCAGGGCGTCCAGCGGCACCGCCCGCGGCGCGGTGGAGCCCAGCCCGACCGACTGCCAGGTCAGCGGCTGGTGCGGCGTGAACACCATGTCGTGGCCCAGCCCGTAGCCGGCCAGCCGCTGCGGCCACAGCAGCAGGACGCTCAGCGCGAGCACCCAGCAGCCGGCCAGCAGTCCCGACCGGGTGTCCGCCCGCACCGCCGCTCCTCTCGCCCGCCCGGCGGCGGTCGTTACGCTCAGTGTGGCGTGCCGCCGGCGAACCGGTCGGCCGCGGAGACTGTAGCCGTTACCTGGGCAGAGAGGCTGGACGAGGCGTGGCCAACCGGGCACTGCCGTTCCGCCGAGCCGGCCGGCTCCCCGCCGAAGGACCCCCCGCAACCGAACCGGCGCCGGGTGCCCGTGGCCTGCTCGGCGTGACGGTGGCCGGCTGGCTCGGCAACGCGCTGAGCTACCTGCTGCTGCTGGCCGCCGCCCGCCGGCTCAACACCGCCGACTACGGCGAGCTGGTGACGCTGCTGAACCTGCTGCTGATCGGCTCGGTGCCGTCCTTCGCGCTGCAGGCGGTCGCGGCACGGCGGGTGGCCACCGGCACGGCGGACGGGCTGCTGGCAGCCGGCAGCCTGGTCGGGCTGGCGGCCGCGGCGCTGATCGCGGTGCTGTCGCCGGCGCTGGTGGCCTTCCTGCACCTGCCGGGACCCGCCGGGCCGCTGCTGGTGGCGCTGTCCATGCCGGGGACGGCGCTGCAGGGCCTGTGCCAGGGCGTCTGGCAGGGCGAGCAGCGGCTGACGGGCCTCGCGGTGGCGACCTTCGTCGGCACCGCCGGACGTTCCGGCGCGGGCCTGGCCGGGTTGCTGGCCGGCGGCACCAGCACCTCGGCGGTCGCCGCGCTGGCCGTCGGGGTGAGCCTGCCGGCGGCCGGCTGCGTGCTGGCGCTGCCGGAGCTGCGCCGGCCCTCGCCTGGGCTGTTCTCGCGCCGGCCGGCTGAAGAGCAGGCCCCCTCGCAGCAGGCCTCTTCGCAGCGGCCGTCCCTACGGCACCGGCCGCTGCTGTCGGTGGTGGTCGAGGCCAGCCATGCCTCGCATGCCTACGGGGTGTTCCTGCTGCTCAGCGTCAGCGACGTGCTGCTGGCCCGGCACGTGCTCAGCACGCCGGCCGCCGCGGTCTACGCAGCGGGCTCGGTGCTCACCAAGGCCAGCCTGTGGCTGCCCCAGTCGGTGGCCAACGTGCTGTTCGCCTCCCTCACCGACACCGACCGCCACCACCGGGTGTTCGCCCGCGCCGTGGCGGGACTGGCCGGCCTGGGCCTGGCCCTGGTCACCGGCAGCTGGCTGCTCGGTGGCCCGGTGACCGGCGTGGTGGGCGGCGGCAGCTACCCGCAACTGCGCGCCGACGCCTGGCTGTTCGCGCTGCTCGGCAGCTGCCTGGCGGTGCTGCAGTTCACCCTGGTGGCGGGCCTGGCGGTACGCAACGTGATGGTGACCGCGCTGATCTGGGCGGGCGTGGCCGGTGAGGCGGTGCTGGCGCTCAGCCTGGGACCGCACCCGTCGGTGCGGCTGGTGATCGCGCTGATGGCCGGGCTGAATCTGCTGATCGCCGCCGCCGCGGTGCTGCTGCGGCTGGCACCCCGCTACCGGCAGTCCGCCGGGCCCGGCCAGCCCACCGCTCAGCTGGACTCGGCGACCGGCCACTGACCGGGCACGTACGCCGGGTCGATCCCCTCGCCGATCACGCCGGCCGACCCGGCCGGGCTCGGGTAGATCGACCGGCGCACCCAGTCGTCGAGCACCTTGACCAGGCCGAGGCGCTGGCCGTCGGAGAACCGGCAGTGCCCGGCGCCGTACGGTGCCTTGTCAGTCTCGGAGTAGGTCGCCGGCGGCTTGATGTAGAGCTGCACCAGCTGACCGGACCGCTGCTCGGCACGCACCCGGCCGGCGAAGACGGTCTCGTTCTGCACCAGCACCAGCGGGTCCTGCTCGGTGTGCATGGTCACCGTCGGCACGGTGAGCTTGCCGGTGGGGTCGCCCAGCTCCTCGAACGCCGACCGCGCGGCCGGGTCGGCCGTCACCCGCGGCGCGTCCGCCAGCTGCTTCTGCATCGCCGCCACGTCGCCGCCCACCGTGCTGATCAGGCTGGCCTCGGCGGTGTCGATCCGGCCGGCGTAGTCGGCGGCGGAGTTGTCGGAGGGGTTGCCGCCGACCCGCTGCTCCAGCTCGTACCGGCCGCTGGTGCCGAAGGCCAGCGCGGTGAGCAGCGCCTCGACCCGGGCCTTGACCTGCGAGGGCAGGTCGTGGCCGTCGTAGGTGGCGGTCTCGGTCGGGGCGTCCACCAGGGACGCGATGAACATCGCCTTGCCGGTGCCGCCGCCGGCGGTGTCGGCCGCCGCCTTCTGCACCGCCGCCGCGGCGTGCTGCCAGTTCGCGCTGGCGTCCTCCTGGCTGGTGTAGCCAGTCAGCTTGAGCTGCGGGTCGATCAGCGTCTTCACCGCGAACGCGACGTCCAGCGCGGCGTCGAAGTTGTAGTTCGGGCCGGCCAGCACGCCGCACATCGGCGCGGCGCCGTCCACCCAGTCCGGGTGGGTCTCGGCGATCAGCTGGGTCACCAGGCCGCCCAGCGAGTCACCCCAGACGTAGGTGCGCTTCGGGGTGCCGACCAGCTTGACGAACTTGTCGCGCAGGTCGGTGCCGGCCTTGACCCCGTCGGCCACCGCCCAGCCGTTGGACTTGTAGGACGAGCCGGCCAGGGCGTAGCCGGCCGCGAGCAGGCTGGTGCTCAGCTGGTCGGAGCCGCTGCCGTCGGTGTCGGTGGAGCTGACCTGGGCCTGGGTCTCGACCGGGTCGAAGTTCGGCGGCGCGGGGGCGGCGAACCGGTAACCGTGCGAGTACAGCAACAGGGTGCCGTTCCAGCGCTGCGGCAGCTTGATGGCGTACTTCGCGCCGTCGATCTCACCGGCGCACTCCGAGGCGCAGTCGGTCATCTTGACGTTGGCGTCGGTCGCGCGCACCTGCTGCTGGCGCTCGGACAACGGGGTCGAGGTGTCCGCGCAGCCGGACAGCAGCAGTGCAAGGGCGACGCCGGCGGCCGGAACGGCGCCACCGCGGAGACGAGGTACGGGCATGCCGACATCCAACACCACAGCGGGTGGGAAATGTCGGCAAGCCGGCATGTCGGGGTGTGCCGGTCCGGCAGGGCGCACCGACACCGGGCCGGCCTGCCGTACTGTCCAGCGGTGCCCGCAGAACAGCCGCCGCCCGGCGCGGCCCCGTCCGCCGAACAGCCGCCGCCGGCCGAGCCCGGCTTCGACGCCGTCTGCCGGCAGGTCCGCGAGATCGGCGGATGGCTGACCGAGGCGCAGGCCGCCACCCTGTGGCATGAGGCGCGCGCCGTGCCGCCCGGCGGCGTGATCGTCGAGATCGGCAGCCACCAGGGCCGCTCGACGGTGGTGCTGGCCGCGGCCGCGCCGCAGGCCCGGGTGGTGGCCGTCGACCCGTTCGTCGGCGGCGCCATGTTCGGCGGGCTGGCCACCCGGGAGAAGTTCCTGGCCAACCTGGACCGCGCCGGGGTGGCCGAGCGGGTCGAGTTGCGCCAGGCGAAGAGCACCGAGCTGCGGCCGTCCTGGACCGAGCCGATCGACTTCCTCTACATCGACGGCAAGCACGACTACTGGACGCTGTCGGACGACCTGCGGTGGAGCGAGTTCCTCCCCGCCGGCGGCCGGCTGTGCATCCACGACGCCTACTCCTCGATCGGCGTCACGCTCGGCCTGCTGCGGCACGTGCTGGCCGGCTCGCGGCTGCGCTACCTGGACCGGACCGGCTCGCTGGCCAGGTTCGAGGTCGCGCCGGCGGGTGCGCCGGTGACCCGGGCCGACCGGTTGCGCATCCTGGCGGAGCTGCCGTGGTGGCTGCGCAACGTGGGCATCAAGGTGCTGCTGCGGCTGCGGCTGTACCCGCTGGCCCGGCTGGTCGGGCACGCCGACCGGGCCGACCCATACTGAGCAGCCCGTACTGATCCGGCGCGCCGGTCGCCTGTCCGGGCCGGACGCCTGTCCGGACGGTCGCCCCGCTCGTGTGTGATACCCAGCGGCTGCCCCGGCGACCGGTGACTATCACACACACGGAACCCGGCCACGCCGGCTCAGTGTGCGGCGGCGTCCCAGTGCGGGCCCACCCCGACGCTGACGTCGAGTTCCACGGTCAGCTGCACCGCGGCCGCCATCTCGCGCCGCACCAGCTCCTCCAACTGCTCCCGCTCACCGGTGCCGACCTCGAGGACGAGTTCGTCGTGCACCTGCAGCAGCAGCCGGGAGGCCAGCCCCGCCTCGCGCAGCGAGCGCTGCACGCCCAGCATCGCCACCTTGATGATGTCGGCGGCGCTGCCCTGGATCGGGGCGTTGAGCGCCATCCGCTCGGCCATCTCACGACGCTGCCGGTTGTCGGAGTTCAGGTCCGGCAGGTAGCGCCGGCGTCCCATGATGGTCTCGGTGTAGCCGGTCCGGCGGGCCTCGTCGACCACCGAGTAGAGGTAGTCGCGCACCCCGCCGAAGCGGGCGAAGTACGCCTCCATCTGGCCCTTGGCCTCGTCCGGAGTGATCTTGAGCTGCTGTGCCAGGCCGTAGGCGGACAGGCCGTAGGCCAGGCCGTAGCTCATCGCCTTGATCCGGCGGCGCAGGTCGACGTCCACCTGCTCCAACGGGACGTCGAAGGCGCGGGCGGCGACGAAGGTGTGCAGGTCCTCACCGGACGTGAAGGCCTCGATCAGGCCCGCGTCGGCCGACAGGTGCGCCATGATCCGCATCTCGATCTGGCTGTAGTCGGCGGTCATCAGCGACTCGTAGGCACCCGGCGGGCGGCTGCCGACCACGAACGCCTGCCGGATCCGGCGGCCCTCCGCGGTCCGCACCGGGATGTTCTGCAGGTTCGGGTCCACACTGGACAGCCGGCCGGTCGCGGCGATGGTCTGGTTGAAGGTGGTGTGCACCCGGCCCAGCTCGTCCACCATCGGGATCAGCGCGTCGACCACCGACTTGAGCCGGGTGACCTCGCGGTGGCGCAGCAACCAGGGCAGCAGCGGGTTGTCGCTGGCCTCGGCCAGCCAGGCCAGCGCATCGGCGTCGGTGGTGTAGCCGGTCTTGGTCCGCTTGGTCTTGGGCAGGTTCAGTTCCTCGAACAGGATCTGCTGCAACTGCTTGGGCGAGCCGAGGTTGAACCGGCGGCCGACCAGTGCGTGCGCCTCCGTCTCGGCCTGGGCCACCCCGGCGCCGAGCTCGGACTGCAGCTCGGTGAGGTGCTCGACGTCGACGGCGATGCCGGTGGCCTCGATGTCGGCCAGCACGAACGTCAGCGGCAGTTCCAGGTCGGCGAGCAGGGCCGCGCCGCCGCGGGCGGCCAGCTCCGTGTCGAGGGCGTCGGCCAGGTCGCGGATCGCCGAGGCCCGGACCGCCTCGGCCTGGGCCCGGGCGTTGTCGGACTCCTCCAGCCCGCCTTCCAGGGTGAGCTGGCCGGACTCCGGGTCGGACTCGTCGCGCAGTTCCCGCTTGAGGTAGCGCAGCGCCAGATCGGCCAGGTCGAAGGTCCGCTGGCCCGGCTGCACCAGGTAGGCGGCCAGCTGGGTGTCCGAGCTGACGCCGGCCAGCTTCCAGCCCTGCTGGGCCAGCGCCAGCACCGGGCCCTTGATGTCGTGGCAGGCCTTGGCCGCGTCCTCGTCGGCCAGCCAGCCGGCCAGCGCCTTGTCGTCGGCGGCGGTCAGCTCCGCGACGTCGATCCAGCCGGCGGTGCCGTCGGCGCAGGCCAGCGTCACCGAGTTCAGGGTGCCGGTGCCGCGGCCCCAGGTGCCGCCGAAGGACACCCCCACCCGGCGGCCGTCGGCGGCGTGCTCGGCCAGGAAGCCGGCCACCTGGTCTGGCCCGAGCCGCAGCACGTCGACCTCGAAGCCCTCCGACGCCTCCGGCTCGGGCGCGGCCAGGGTGGCGAACAGCCGCTCCCGCAACACCCGGAACTCCAGGTTGTCGAACAGCTTGTGCACCTCGTCGCGGTCCCACTGCTGGCGGCTGAGCTCGCTGACGCCGAGGTCGAGGTCGAGGTCGCGCACCAGCCGGGTCAGCTGGGCGTTGCGCAGCACCGAGCCGAGGTTCTCGCGCAACGCGTCGCCGACCTTGCCCTTGACCTCGTCGACCCGCTGCACCAGCTGCTCCAGCGAGCCGAAGTCCCGGATCCACTTGGCGGCGGTCTTCTCCCCCACCCCGGCGATGCCTGGCAGGTTGTCGCTGGGGTCACCGCGCAGCGCGGCGAAGTCCGGGTACTGGGCCGGGCTCAGGTCGTACTTGGCCGCCACCGCCTCCGGGGTGAACCGGGTCAGGTCCGAGACGCCCTTGCGCGGGTACAGCACGGTGACCTGGCTGTTCACCAGCTGCAGCGCGTCCCGGTCGCCGGTGCAGATCAGCACCTGCATGCCGTGCCCGCACGCCTCGGTGGTGAGGGTGGCGATCACGTCGTCGGCCTCGTAGCCGGGCACCGACAGCATCGGGATGCGCAGCGCCGAGAGCACCTCCTGGATCAGCGACAGCTGGCCCTGGAACGGCTGCGGGGTGCTGGTCCGGTTGGCCTTGTACTCCGGGTAGGACTCGCTGCGGAAGGTCTGCCGGCTGACGTCGAAGGCCACCGCCAGGTGGGTGGGCTCCTCGTCGCGGAGCAGGTTGATCAGCATCGAGGTGAACCCGAACACCGCGTTGGTCGGCTGCCCCGCCCGGGTGTTGAAGTTCTCGACCGGCAGCGCGTAGAAGGCCCGGTAGGCGATCGAGTGACCGTCGATGAGCAGCAGTCGGGGCGTGGCGGTAGCGGTGGCTGTCACGCTGGCTGAGTCTAGGCCCATCCTCCGACAGCCCCGCCCGGCCGGAGCCGGCCCGCAGACCGCCCCCGAAGCTCGCTCAGACCGGGACGGCCAGCCCCGCCTGGTGGGCCGGCCGGATGGCGCAGCTGAGCCGAGCGGTGCAGGTGCGGCGGCCGTCCTCGCCGGTGATCACGATCTCGAACACCGACAGGGTGCGCCCGACGTGGATCGGGGTGCAGACCGCGGTGACCTCGCCCCGGGCGGCCGCCCGGTGGTGGCTGCAGCTGAGCTCGACGCCGACGGCGATGTGATCGGGCCCGGCCAGCAGCGCCGCCGCGTACGAGCCGACGGTCTCGGCCAGCACCGCGGACGCGCCGCCGTGCAGCAGCCCGTACGGCTGGCGGTTGCCGGCCACCGGCATGGTGGCGACCAGGTGGTGCGGGTCGAAGTCGACGACCTCGATGCCCATCCGCTCGATCAGCTGCTCGCCGGTGCCGCCCCACCGCTTGGCGAAGTCGTCCAGCATGCCCTGCTGTGCGGGTGTGATCATGCCCCTCTGCCTACCACACGGCCGGGGATGACCCCGCGCACAGTGCGGCGGCGGCGAAGCGTCACCCGGTCCAGGGTGTCGGCGATGCCCAGGCTGCGGCGCAGGGTGGCCACCGAGGCGATCCGGCGGACCACCAGCGGCGCGAAGCCCAGCCGGGCGAGGTAGCGGTTGGCGTCGCGGGCACCGGCCTGCACCGCGACCACCACGTGGTTGATCTCGCGGTCCTCGGCATGCCGGACCGCGCCGGTGAGCAGGGCCCGGCCGGCACCGCGCCGGCGGAAGGCGGGCGCCACCAGCAGATGGGAGATGTAGAGGGTGGCGGCCGGCGCCAGCACGCCGATCTGCTCCTCGACCAGCACCGCGAAGCCGACCAGCTGCTTGCTGGCCTCGTCCACCGCCACCAGCACCAGCCGGTCGAGGTCGGCCAGCAGCTCGCGGTAGCGGTCGGCGAGCGAGTGCGGGTCGCCGCGCCGGCCGCGCCGGCCGATGTGCTCGGTGACCCCGTTGTCGACGGTGAGGGCGATCAGTTCGGTGATGTCTGAGGGAACGGCTGGTCTGATCCGCAGGTTTCCTCTCGACACATCCGCTCCCGATCTGACGGTGGTCCTGGCGCTGGGTGGGTTTGTTCAACGTTCAAACCCGAACGCACATTAGCGTGCACCCGCCCGGTTCGACAGGGCAACGGAGAGTATTGCCAAAGAGAAAACTGCCCGTGACCGCAGCCGTTACCGGCGGTGACCAGCAGGGGTGCCGGTCACCGCCAGGCGGCAACAGGACGGCCAGGCCTAGGAGGCGATCTCCTCCCCCAGATAGGCGGCCCGGACCCGGTCGTCGGCCAGCAGCTCGCGGCCGGTCCCGGTGAGCACGATCTCGCCGGTCTCCAGCACGTAGCCGCGGTTGGCCAGTCCGAGCGCCTGGGCCGCATTCTGCTCCACGATCAGCACGGTCACCCCGCTGGAGTTGATCTCCCGGACGATGTCGAAGATCTGCTTGACGATCAGCGGGGCCAGGCCCATCGACGGTTCGTCCAGCAGCAGCAGCCGCGGCTTGCCCATCAGCGCCCGGCCGATGGCCAGCATCTGCTGCTCGCCGCCGGACAGGGTTCCGGCGTGCTGCTTGATCCGCTCACCCAGCCTGGGGAACAGCTCCAGCACGCGCTTGAACACCTGCGCGTCCGGCTTCTTGAACCGGAACGCCCCCATCTCCAGGTTCTCCTGCACGGTCATCCGGGGGAACACCCGGCGGCCCTCGGGCACGTGGCAGATGCCCATGCTGATCAGCTTGTGAGCCGGGATCCCGTCGATCCGCTCGCCGTCGAACAGGATCTGCCCGAGCGCCGGTTGCAGCATGCCCGAGACCGTCTTCTGGGTGGTGGTCTTGCCGGCGCCGTTGGCACCGAGCAGGGCGACCACCTCCCCCTCGTGGACCTCGAAGCTGACACCCTTGAGCGCCCTGATCGCGCCGTAGCGCACCTCGATGTCCTCGACCTGCAGCAGGGCGCTCACCGCGGCAACTCCCCTCTGTCGTCTGCTTCGGTGCTGGCGTCCGGCGTCTGCCCGACCAGCTCGTCCAGCGAGACGTCGGTGTCGATGCGGCGCAGCTCGGGCTGGTCGAGGTCGGCCGCGTCGACCTCGTCGGCCGAGGTGCCCAGGTAGGCCGCGATCACTTCCGGGTTGCGCTGGATCTGCTCGGGGCTGCCCTCGGCGATCTTCTGGCCGAAGTTGAGCACGATGATCCGGTGCGCGATCGACATCACCAGCTTCATGTCGTGCTCGATGAGCAGCACGCTGATGTCGTCGTCGACGTTGATGCTCTGGATCAGGGTGGCCAGCTCCCGCTTCTCGGCCGGGTTGGTGCCGGCCGCCGGCTCGTCCAGCAGGATCACCCCGGGCGAGGTGCCCAGCGCCCGGGCGATCTCCAGCCGGCGCTGCTCGCCGTAGGCCAGCGAGCCCGCGATGTCGTTGGCCCGCCGTTCCAGGCCCACCCGGTGCAGCAGCTCGTAGGCGCGCTCGGTGCTCTCGCGCTCCTCCCTGCGCTGGCGGGGCAGCCCCAGCATCGCCGAGATCGCCCCGGACCGCTGCCGGGTCTCGATGCCGACCTTGACGTTCTCCAGCGCGGTCAGCGCCGGGAACAGCCGGATGTTCTGGAAGGTGCGGGCCACCCCGAGCCGGTTGACCACGTGGGTCTTGACCCCGATCACGCTGGTCGGCGAGTCACCCCGCCGGGCCCGTACCTCGATGCTGCCCTGTTGCGGGGTGTAGACCCCGGTCAGGGAGTTGAACAGCGAGGTCTTGCCGGCGCCGTTGGGACCGATCACCGCCAGGATCTCGCCGCGGTGCATCTGCAGCGAGACGTTGTTGAGGCTGGTGACGCCGCCGAAGCGCAGCGTCACGTCCCGGACGTCGAAGATGACCTCCTGGTCGCCGACCGAGCGGTCGGAGGTGGTGGAGTCGTTCATCGTGGAGGTCATCTCAAATCCCCTCGCTGACCGGTACCGCCGCCGGTTCCAGCCTGGCTCTGGCGCCCGGCTCGAAGCCGGACAGCTCCACCGCGCGCCGGCGGGCCGGCAGCAGGCCGCCCGGACGGAAGATCATCATCAACAGCACCACGGCCCCGATCCACATCTGCCGGTCCGCCGCCGGCACCTGGTCCTTGAGGAACTCGGGCAGCCAGGTCAGCAGCGCCGCACCCGCGATGGCGCCGGGCAGCGAGCCCATGCCACCGAAGACCACGTAGGCGACCACCAGGATGGAGTTGTTCAGCACGAAGTTGTCGGGGGTGAAGAAGCCGACCTGGCTGGCGAAGAACACCCCGGCCACGCCGGAGGTCGAGGCACCGATGGCGAAGGCCAGCAGCTTGATCCGGAAGGTGTTGATGCCGGTCGCCTGGGCGGCCACCTCGTCCTCGCGGATGGCGGCCCAGGACCGGCCGATCCGGGAGTGCTCCAGCCGCCGGAACGCCAGCAGCATCACCAGCACGAACACCAGCAGCAGGTACCAGTACTGCAGCTGGTTCAGGCCCCAGGTGATCGAGACCGGGCCCAGCTCGATCACCGGGTGCGGCACCTGGGTGACCGGTCCCTGGCTGCCGTTGGTCACCCCGTCGGCGTTGACCGCCACGATCCGGATGATCTCACCGAAGCCGAGGGTCACGATCGCCAGGTAGTCACCGCGCAACCGCAGGGTGGGCGCGCCCAGCGCGACACCGGCCAGCAGGCAGATCAGCACCGCGAACGGAATGGCCAGCAGCGGGCTCATCTCCAGCCAGGACGGCGGCTTGACCGGCAGTGACCCCACCAGGTAGGCGGTGGTGTAGGAGCCGATGGCGTAGAAGGCGATGAACCCCAGGTCCAGCAGGCCGGCCCAGCCGACCACCACGTTCAGGCCGACTGCCAGCAGCACGTAGATGCCGATCTCGGAGACCAGCACCGACTGCCAGAAGTTGTTGGCGGTCGGCGGGTAGAACAACGCCACCGCCACCGCCACCAGCAGGGCACTGCGGGCCGCGCCGGGGGCAGTCAGGAAGGTGGTGGCGGCCGACCGGCCGGAGGCGACCGCATCGTCGTCGGTGGCGACCCGGATTCGGGCACCGACCCGTGGCGCGGTGGCGGCGACGAAACCACCGGACGCGATCAGGAACAGCGCCGCGCAGGCCGACCAGCCGCCCGCGCCGAGGTTCTGCCACGGCCCGTCCGCGCCGTCCACGCCCTTCTCGGCACCCAGCGAGCTGATCCGGTACAGGGTGAGCACGGTGATCAGCACGCCCACCACGCCCACCACGGCGCCGGCCAGGCCCAGCGTCCGGATCCGCCGGTAGGCGGCCACCCCGCTCAGCACCAGGCTGGCCGCGAACAGCACCCAGCCCAGCCACGCCAGGTACGCGGCGGCGATCGGGGCCAGCCCGGTGCCGGAGAACAGGTTGTTGGTGTCGGCCAGGGTGGCGTTGAAGTTGTTCGGTGAGAACCAGGTGGAGGTGGCCATCGCCAGGATGCCGAGCACCGCGCCGACCAGCACCAGCGGCATGCCGGGCCGCCAGCCGAGGGCGAAGTTCACCGCACGCCGGGTGTTGGCCACCTGCGCGTGCGACATGGCTAGCACCAGGCCAGCCAGCAGCAGCACCAGGTACCCGACGACGCAGACGTAGACCCCGAGCGAGTGGTCGGGGCCGGGGACGTAGTCGGTCACGGCACTGTGCGCGACGTAGGCGATCACCGCGGCGACCACGCTGAGCACGGCCGCGGCCCAGCCGAAGTTGCGCACGCCGGTGACGATGCCGGCGGCCAGCAGCAGCACCACGATCACCAGCAGCGCCCAGCTCAGGCCGCCGAAGAAGGCCCTGGCCAGCGGCGCCAGCCCGTTGGTGTTGGCCGCCGCGCTCGCCACGGTGGCGAACTTGGCGTCACCGACCTGGTCGGCCCAGTGCATCAGGGTCTGCGAGGCGATCACGGTCAACGCGCCGGCGACGGTCGGCCAGACGCCGGGCCTGGTCAGGAACGGAACCACCCTGGGCCAGAAGGTGATCACCAGGTAGGCGACCACCCCGAGCGCCAGGAACACCAGGATCCGGGGCCCGAACAGCGCCTCCTTGATGGAGAACCAGAAGTTGGAGAAGCTGCCTTCCTGCGGGCCCCACATCAGGGCCAGCACCACCGAGCCGGCCAGGCACATGACCAGCCGGTTGAGGCTTTCCGAGGTCCGGTTCATGCCGCACGCCCCAACCGCTCACCGAGGATGCCGGTCGGCCGGAACATCAGCACCAGCACCAGCACCACGAACGCCACCACGTCGGTCCATTTGGTGTCCACGTTGATCAGCGGCACCAGGTTCTCGACGATACCCAGCAGCAGCCCGCCGATCATGGCGCCGCGGATGTTGCCGATGCCGCCCAGCACGGCAGCCGCGAAGGCCTTGACGCCGGGGATGAAGCCCATCGTGTTGCCGAAGCTGAAGTTCAGGCCGAACAGGAAGCCGGCGGCGCCGCCGAGCAGGCCGCCGATGATGAAGGTGCGCGAGATGGTCTTGTCGATGTCGATGCCCATCAGCGCCGCGGTCGGGGCGTCCTCCGAGATCGCCCGGATGCTGCGGCCGAGCTTGGTGGCCGAGACCAACCGGTCCAGGAAGATCATCATGACCACCGCCGCGACGATGATGACGACCTGCAGGACGTGCACCTCCGCGCCGAACGGCTTGAAGATCACCGCGTTCTGGTCGAAGAACTCCGGAAAGGCGTTGGAGGTCAGGCGGCCGAACAGCTTGCCGGCGAGCTGGGAGAGGAAGAAGGATGCGCCGATCGCCGAGATCAGGAACGCCAGCTTGGGTGCCCCCCGCCTGCGCAGCGGCCGGTAGGCCACCCGCTCGAGCATCCACGCGATGACGGCGGCGGTCAGCGCGCCGGACAGGATCCCGACGATCAGGATGAACGGCACCGCCCAGGACGGAGTGGCCTTCCCGTCACCCACCAGCAGGTGGACGATCGCGTAGCTGCCGAAGGCGCCGGACATGAACACCTCGCTGTGCGCGAAGTTGATCAGTTGCAGCACGCCGTACACGAGCGTGTAGCCCAGCGCGATCAGGGCATACATCGATCCTCGGGTGATCCCCAGGATCAGGTAGTTCATGAAGTCGGTCACGCTTCATACCTTCCGGCAGGACGACGGGATGGTGATGCGAACTCACAGATGAGGGGCGCGTCCGGCCACTGCCGAAATTACCGCGCCCCTCATCTGGGGTTACTGCCTTACCGAGTGATCAATCGGTTACTTTTGGTCCTGGATCTTGCCCAGCATGACGATCTTGCCGTCCTTCTGCTGGTACAGGTTCACCGTGGCAGCGGCGACCTCGCCGTTCGGGGCGAACTTCACCTGGGTGGTGATGCCGGTGTAGTCCAGGTTGTTGACCGCCTCCTCCACGTCCTTGCGGGTCGGGTTGCCGTTGGTCTTCTGCACGGCAGCCTTGAGCGCCTCGATCAGGGCGTTGGTGGCGTCGAAGCACTCCGGGGAGTACGTCGAGGGCGGGGTGTTGAACATCTGCTGGTAGGCCGCCGCGAAGTCCTTGGCCTCCGGAGCGGTGGTGGCGTCCTGGCAACCGCAGGAGAAGTACCAGCCGTTACCGGCCGCGCCGGCGCCGCTGGTGAACACCGAGGACTTGCCGCCGTTGCCGGTCATCTTCAGGCCCTTGTAGCCGGCCGCGGCCAGGCCCTTGGCGAACAGCGCCGCCTGGGCGTCGTACCCGCCGTAGAACAGCGCCTCGGCGCCGGACTGGGTCACCTTCTGCGAGATGGCGCCGTAGTCCTGGGTGTTCTGGGCGACACCCTGGCTGATGACGGTGGTGCCCTTGCCGGACAGGGTCTTGCGGACCACGTCGGCGACGCCCTTGCCGTAGGTGGTGGTGTCGTCGACGACGAACACCTTCTTGAACTTGCTGGCCAGCCACTCGGCGGCCTGGGTGCCCTCCACGCCGTCGGTCGGCACCACCCGGTGGAAGGTGGTGAAGCCGGACGAGGTCAGGGTGGCGTTGGTAGCCGAACCGCTGATCAGGGCCATGTTGGCGGCGGCGTAGGTCTTGCCGGTCGCCGAGGTCGGGCCGGAGAACGCGGGGCCGATCACGCCGAGGATCTGCGGGTCCTGGATCAGCTTCGCGGCCGCGGCCGGAGCCTTGTCGGCGGTGCCCACGTCGTCGGACTCGATCATCTGGATCTTGAAGCCGAGGTCGGACTTGGCGTTGGCCTGCGCGACGGCGAGCCGCGAGCCGTTCACCTCGTTGATGCCCAGCTGCTGGTTGTCGCCGGACAGCGGTCCCTGCCAGCCGATCTTGTAGGTCTTGACGGTGCCGTTGCCCGCGGTGTTGCCGCTGGTGCCGTTGTTCTGGGGGTTCAGGTTGTTGCCGTTGTCGTTCTTGTCGTTGGAGCAGGCGCTGAGTGCCATGACCCCAACTACGCCGATAACGGCGATCTTCGCCAGGGAACTAGTCCGCACTGACGTTTCCTCCTCATTCCTCGTGCCTCGATGGCCATCGATGGTGTTCGTCCGGACGCCACGAGCCCGATACCGGCGCCTCTGCTCGCGGGGAGTACAGGGCTCGTGACGGTGCACGCTAGCCTGAGTTTTGCTCTCCGTGAGGGCATCCGGATCAACTACCGGAGGTCGTAACCAAATCGCGTCCCGGCGTCACTTACATTTAGCGAATCTCCGGACATACCCCACCGCAACTGTGAGCGCTCGACTACTCTGCGCCGCTAATTCCGGCAGGTGCCTCGACTACTCTGCGCCGCTAATTCCGGCAGGTGTCACCGGTGGCCGGTCTCGCTCAGCACCACCTCGGCGACGGTCCGCATGGTGGTCCGCTTGTCCATCGCGGCCCGCTGGATCCAGCGGAAGGCCTCCGGCTCGGACAGCCGGTGCTCGGCCATCAGCACCCCCTTGGCCCGCTCGATCAGCTTGCGAGCCTCCAGCCGGTCCTGCAGCCCGGACACCTCCGCCTCCAGGGCACGGATCTCGGCGAACCGGCTGGTGGCCATCTCGATGGCCGGCAGCAGGTCGCGCTTGTGGAAGGGCTTGACCAGGTAGGCCATCGCGCCGGCGTCGCGAGCCCGCTCGATCAGGTCGCGCTGGCTGAAGGCGGTCAGGATGACCACCGGGGCGATCCGGGCCGCGGCGATCTGGCCGGCGGCGGTGATGCCGTCCATCTTGGGCATCTTGACGTCGCAGATCACCACGTCGGGCCGCAGCTCGGTGGCCAGCTGCACCGCCTTCTCGCCGTCGGCGGCCTCCCCGACCACCTCGAAGCCCTCTTCCTGCAGCATCTCGCGCAGGTCGAGCCGGATCAGCGCCTCGTCCTCGGCGATCAACACCCGCCGGGCGGGCGGCTCGGCCCCTGGTGCCCGTTCGCTCACGACAACGGCCCGCCCTTCTCCACCAACCGACCCGGCCGGTGCGCCCGCGCCTCCGATGGCAGTGGCTGCACCGTATCGAGGGTATCCGGCTAGACTTTCGTCGGCTCGAAGCCCCTGTGATGGAATGGCAGACATGGTGGACTCAAAATCCATTGCCGAAAGGCGTGTGGGTTCAAATCCCACCGGGGGCACCGATCTCTGGCCCGGGAATCCGGCCGGGCACCACCGGCTCTGACCGCCGGCCGCATCCGTCCCCTCTCGTCTTCCTCCCACCCGGTGAGCGTGCTGGCCGGGCTGCCGTGGAGCGCGTGTGGAACGCCCCTCATTTCGTATCCGATTCGGTTGCCAGGGCGTGCGGATCGGATACGAAATCGAGCAGCCGGCTGCCTCGTAACAGGTTAAACCGGAACAAATTTCCTGATATGTTCAGCGCCGGCATCTCGTGCCTGCCCGGTCGAGGACGAGGACAACCGGAAAGGTGCCCACCCCCGGCCGGAGCGGGCAACTTCGGTACGAGAGGCCACCCCGCAGGCGGAGATCCGCGCTGACCCGCCTCACCGCCTACCCCCGTCCATGCGCGAGTACCACGACCACCCGGGAGTGCACAGTCTTGAAGAGCCGCAGAAGTTTCCTTGCCCTGTCCGGTGCCGCCGCTGCCGAGGCGGCGCTGCTGGCCTACGGGATGCGGTCCCGGCCGGCCACCGCCGAGGCCGGCGCCCTCGCCCCGGCCCAGCAGCCGCCGCAGGCCCGGGCCGCCGGCGTCCGGAAGAACCTGACGGGCGAGCCGTTCGGCGTCGCCATGCCCGTCCCGCGGGTGCTGCGGCCCACCCGGACCACCTCCGACACCGACTACTACGACGTCGACATCCGGGAGGCCGACGTCGAGATCCTGCCCGGCACCACCACCAGGGTCTACAGCTACGACGGGCAGTACCCGGGCCCGACCATCCGGGCCCGCACCGGCCGGCAGGTCAAGGTGCGCTACCGCAACCAGCTCCCGGACGAGACCAACGTGCACCTGCACGGCGGCCACACCCCGGCCGACAGCGACGGCCACCCGATGGCGTTGATAGCCCCGGGCGGCTACCGCGACTACACCTATCCGAACCGGCAGCAGGGGACCACCCTGTGGTACCACGCGCACGGGCACGGCACCGAGGCCGAGCAGGTCTACCGGGGCCTGCACGGCTTCTACCTGATCGAAGACGACCGTGAGCGCAACCTCCGGCTGCCCTCGGGCAAGTACGACGTGCCGATCCTGCTGCGCAACATCGCGCTGGATCCCGACACCGGGGAACTGATCCTGTCCGACCCCAACGACCGGCCCATCGTGCAGGTCAACGGCAAGCCGCAGCCGCACTTTTCGGTGGCTGCCCGCAAGTACCGGTTCCGGCTGCTGAACGCCTCCGACCACGCCACCTTCACCCTGACGCTGCCCAGCGGCCAGCTCGTCCAGGTCGGCTCCGACGGCGGCCTGCTGCCGGCGCCGGTGACCCGCTCGCAGGTCACCATCAGCGCCGGTGAGCGGGTCGACCTGGTCGTGGACTTCTCCCGCTTCCCGATCGGGACCCAGCTGTTCCTCAACGAGGCGGCCGCCGGTGCCATCCTGCGCTTCGACGTCACCCGGCACGCCGACGACGACAGCCGGCTACCGGCCCAGCTGCGGGCACTGCCGGCGCTGCCGCCGGCCACGGTGCAGCGCGACGTCACGCTCAGCTTCAACCTGGACCCGGACAACACCGCGGGCCTGATCAACGGCAAGCCCTACGACCCGGACCGGGTGGACTTCACCGTCAAGCGCGGAACCACCGAGATCTGGCAGGTCAGCAACGGCGACGTGGAGTTCGGCATCCAGCACAACTTCCACCTGCACCTGGTGCAGTTCCGGGTGCTGGACCGCAACGGCCAGCCGCCGGCAGCCGACGACCGGGGGCTCAAGGACACCGTGCCGATCGGGCCGGGTGAGTCGGTGCGGTTGCAGGCCACCTTCACCGACTACCTGGGCGAGTACGTCTATCACTGCCACGTCCTCGCGCACGCCTCGTTCGGCATGATGGCCCAGCTGAACATCGTCGAGTGACGCCGGGCCGCCGGCTCCGGCCGTAGCCACGTGCCGGCAGCCCTGCCGCGCCGGATTAGATTGGCCGGTCGTGAGCGCGCACATGAGCCCGGAGGAGTTCCGCCGGCACGGTTACCAGATCATCGACTGGATCGCCGACTACCAGTCCCGCCTGGAGTCCCTGCCGGTGCTGTCCCGGGTGGCTCCCGGCCAGGTGCGCGCCGGGCTGCCGGCCGAGCCGCCGGTGACCGGCGAGGGCTTCGACGGGGTGCTGGCCGACCTGGACTCGGTGATCGTGCCGGGCCTGACCCACTGGCAGCACCCGTCCTTCTTCGCCTTCTTCCCGGCCAACGCCACCGGCCCGTCGATCCTGGGTGACCTGCTGGCCTCCGGGCTCGGCGTGCAGGGCATGCTGTGGGCCACCTCGCCGGCGGCCACCGAGCTCGAGACCCTGATGCTGGACTGGCTGGCCCGGCTGCTGGACCTGCCGGCCGGCTTCCGGTCGGACTCGGCCGGCGGCGGGGTCATCCAGCACTCGGCCTCGGACGCGGCGCTGGTGGCCCTGGTGGCCGCCCTGCACCGGGTCAGCGGCGGCGCCACCGAGACCGACGGGGTGGGCGCCGGCCGGTACTGCGTCTACACCTCCGGCCAGACCCACTCCTCGGTGGAGAAGGCCTGCCGGATCGCCGGCATCGGCACCGCGGCGCTGCGCAAGCTCGATGTCGATCCGGACACGCTGGCCGCCCGGCCGGCCCACCTGGCCGAGCTGCTGGCCGCCGACGTGGCGGCCGGCCGGACGCCGGCGCTGGTGGTCGCCTCGGTGGGCGCGACCGGCACCGGCGCGCTGGACCCGGTCGCCGAGCTTGCCGAGCTGGCGCACCGCTACGGCGCCTGGTTGCACGTGGACGCGGCCTGGGCCGGGGTGGCGGCGGTGTGCGAGGAGTTGCGCTGGATCAATGCCGGCGTGGAACTCGCCGACTCCTATTGCACTAACCCGCACAAGTGGCTGTTGACCAATTTTGACTGCACTGCATTCTGGGTGGCCGACCGGTCAGCGCTGATCTCGGCATTGTCGATACTGCCGGAGTATCTGCGCAACAGCGCCACCGAATCGGGTGCGGTGATCGACTACCGCGACTGGCAGGTGCCCCTGGGTCGGCGTTTCCGGGCGCTGAAACTTCTGACCGTGCTGCGCTGGTACGGCGCCGAGGGACTGCAGGCGCACATCCGCTCGCACGTGGCGCTGGCGCAGGAGTTCGCGTCCTGGGTGGCGGCCGACAGCCGGCTGGAACTGCTGGCACCGCACCCGCTGGCGCTGGTCACCTTTGCGGTACGGGCCGGTGATGAGGCCGGACGGCAGTTGCTCGCGGCCGTCAATGCCTCCGGGCAGGCCTATCTGACCCACACCGTAGTCAACGGCCGATTCGCGATCCGGATGGCGATCGGCGCGGTGCTCACCGAGCGCCGGCACGTGCGGGCGGCCTGGCAGGCGATCTGCGACCTGTTGCCGGCCGCCGCCTCCGGCAGCGATCAAGACGCGTCCGGCTAAATCGCACTTGACATTATCGTTGACTGCGCCTATGCGCTTATCTGTCTATAGCTATTGCCTAATGTGCGGGAGTGTGATGATACTTGCTCCGCGCGCAGATTTTGCTTGTTTAGGTTTATAACCACCCTTTTAGAGATAGCCCAGCGCGGCTGACGCAACATAGCCACGCCATCCCCGTGCGTCCGCCGCCCTCCCCCCATTGTCGGAGGCTTACCCCCCATGCAGCAGAACCAGACAGAACCCGACCTCGACCTCGACGGCTCCACCGGTGTGTTGCTGGCACCCGTGGCCGGCCCCGAGACCCGCCGGGACCTCGGGCCGGAATACTTCCAGAAGCGTCCCGCGGTGTTCCTGGCGAAGTTCCTGGTCGCCCTCGTGATCATCGCCGCCGGCTGGGTCTGGGTCGCCCTGCGGACCGACGTGGTCTCGGTCGTGGTCACCATCATCACCACCGGTGCGATGTATGCCCACCTGGTGGAGCTACAGCACGAGTGCCTGCACGAGCACGCCTTCCGCTCCCGGACCCTGAACCGGCTGTTCGGCTTCGCGGCCGGCGTGCCGATGTTCAGCTCCTACTCCCACTACAAGTACGACCACCTGCGCCACCACGCCTTCCTGGGCACGCCGCAGAACCGGGAGTTCTTCAACTACCAGTTCCACAACCTCGACACGCCGCTCGGCTTCGTTCTCGGCGCCTACAACCTGGGCCGGTACTCGAACCTGGTGCGCGACCTGCGCCGCTCCCTGCTCGGGCGCACCAACCCCAACGTCACCAAGACGGTGGCCGCCCGGCGAATTCGCACCGAGTACCAGGCCTTCCTGGTGATCTTCGCGGTGGTGCTGGCCGCCTCGATCGCGATGCACTCGCTGTTCTTCGTCTGGGTATGGCTGCTGCCCTCGGTGCTGGTCGCCGAGCCGGTGCACTTCCTGATCGAGCTGCCCGAGCACTACGGGCTCAACACCCAGACCGACCCGAACGTGCTCACCAACACCCGCACGGTGCGGGCCAGCCGGTTCGGCCACTGGTTCACCAACGGCAACGACCTGCACACCGCGCACCACTTCCACCAAGGCGTCCCGATGGTGAACGTGCCCAAGCTGCACGAGGTGATCAAGCACCGGGTCAACACCGTGGACCCGTCGTTCGTGAGCTTCTACTCCGGTGTCGTCAAGGGCCGGATCCGGTTTCAGGGCGACGACAAGACCTGCATGACCCGCTAGTACCCACCCTGCGCCGGCCCTGGTGGCAGCCCCGAGCTGCTGCCAGGGCCGATGCATGGCCGGTGGTCAGGACGGCAGCAGCGTCCGGCCGGTTTCAGAGGGGCTTGATCACGACGTCGTGCGGGGTGACCGTCACCAGGTCGCCGTACCGGGACAGCAGGACGTCCCGGTAGGCGTCGGTGTAGTGGGCCAGGCTGATCTCCACCTTGTTGGTCGTGATGTCCGGCCCCCAGCTCGACAGCTCGATCCCCTGCTTGGCGAGGTCGTCGTCGTCGGCGCGGATCCGCTGTACCACCGCCTTGAGCTCCCGCTCGGAGTAACGCACCAGCCGGTAGCGGACCTCGATCTCCCTGCCCTGGTACCGGTACCGCTGCACCGCCCGGGTGACTGCCGCGCGCAGTTGCGGATCGGGCGAGCCGGCGGTGTCCACCTCGATGCCGTAGCGGAGGATCTGCAGGCCGGCATAGCCGTCGAACCTCGGGATGACGTTCAGGAGCGCCTGGCCCAGTTGCGAGGCGGCGAAGTTGGCCTTCTGGTCCTCGGCGTAGTCGACACCGCCCGCCCGGGGCGAGGAGGTGCGGGACCCGCCGTCCGCCTCGGCCGGGGAACTGCGGAACTCGGCGTAGCCGACCGAGCCGGCCGCCACCAGCAGTGCGGCGCCGGCCGCCAGCACCGTGCGCCGCCCGATCTTTTCCATGGACGCCTCCTCAGCCGGAGAACCACAGGAGCCCACTATGGCGACCGGGCACAACGCCTGGCACCGGGCGATACCGTTCCGATGCCGTTCCTTCACCCGATCGGCACACCTGGCCCCAGAGCACCGAAACCGGGCAGGTCAGCCGTTCGGCAGCCGGATCATGCCCTCCTGGGTGACGCTGGCCACCAGCCGGCCGTCCCGGGAGAAGAACTGCCCGCTGGCCAGCCCCCGGCCGCCGGAGGCCGAGGACGAGGCGGAGACGTAGAGCAGCCAGTCGTCGGCCCGGAACTGCCGGTGGAACCACATCGCGTGGTCCAGGGAGGCCATGCTGATCGGGTCCAGCCGGGCGGCCAGGCCGTGATGGATCAGCACCGAGTCCAGCAGGTTCATGTCGGAGGCGAAGGTGACCACGCAGACGTGCAGCAGCGGGTCGTCCGGCAGCACCCCGTCGGCCTTGAGCCAGACCCGGTGCGGCTGGTGCTCGCGCGGCCCGTGCATCCGCTGCACCCACGGCGGGTCGTCGACGTAGCGGACGTCGAAGGGCTGCGGGATCTGGCGCATCGCCTCGGCCAGCTCGTCGAAGCCGGCGAAGCGCTCGGCCAGCGTCGGCAGCGACTCCGGTGCCGGCGCCGCGGGCATCTCGGCCTGGTGGTCGATGCCGTCCTGGGCCAGCTGGAAAGACGCCGACAGCGTGAAGATCGGCTGGCCGTGCTGGATGGCCAGCACCCGGCGGACCGAGAACGACCGGCCGTCCCGAATTCGCTCGACGGTGTAGATGATCGGGATCGACGGGTCGCCGGGCCGGATGAAGTAGGAGTGCAGCGAGTGCACCAGCCGCTGGCTGTCCACGGTCCGCCCGGCCGCCACCAGCGCCTGGCCGGCCACCTGGCCGCCGAACACCCGCTGCATCGCCACCTTCGGGCTGACGCCCCGGAAGATGTCGGTCTCGATGGCCTCCAGGTCGAGCAGGGCCACCAGGCCGTCCACCACCAACTGGCCACGCAGGTAGCCGTCGGCGGTCGCCACCTCGCTGTCAGCGGTCACGTTGCAGGATGCCTCCGATGTGATGGACCCGGATGGTGTTGGTGGAGCCCGGCGTCGACGGCGGGGTGCCGGCCACGATCACCACCAGGTCGTCCGGACGGCAGACCCGCTGGGCCAGCAGTGCCGAGTCCACCTGGCGGACCATCTCGTCGGTGGTCTGCACCGTCCACACCCGGTGCGCCACCACCCCCCAGCTCAGCGCCAGCTGGCGCTGCACGGTCTCCTCGGGGGTGAAGGCCAGCACCGCGCAGCGCGCGTGCAGCCGGGCCAGCCGGCGTGCGGTGTCACCGCTCTGGGTGAAGGCGACCAGCGCGGTGGCGCCGAGGGACTCGCCGATCTCCTTGGCGGCCTTGGCGATCACCCCGCCGGTGGTGCGCGGGTCGTGCAGCAGGGCGGCCACCTCGACGGTGGACTGCTCCACCGAGGTGATGATCCGCGACATGGTGGCCACCGCCTGCACCGGGTAGCTGCCCACGCTGGTCTCGCCGGACAGCATCACCGCGTCCGCGCCGTCCAGCACCGCGTTGGCCACGTCGGAAGCCTCGGCCCGGGTCGGGCGGGAGTGGCTGATCATCGACTCGAGCATCTGGGTCGCCACGATCACCGGCTTGGCGTTGTCGCGGCAGATCGCGATGGCCCGCTTCTGCACCATCGGCACCTGCTCCAGCGGCAGCTCCACGCCGAGGTCGCCGCGGGCCACCATCACGCCGTCGAAGGCCAGTGCGATCTCGACCAGCCGCTCGACCGCCTCCGGCTTCTCGATCTTGGCGATCACCGGCCGGCGCACCCCGACCCGGTCCATCACCTCGTGCACCAGCTTGACGTCGTCCGGCGAGCGGACGAAGGACAGCGCCACCCAGTCCACGCCGAGCTCCAGCGCGAACTCCAGATCCTCGATGTCCTTCTCGCTCAGCGCCGGCACGCTGACCGCCACGCCGGGCAGCGACAGGCCCTTGTTGTTGCTGACCTTGCCGCCCTCGGTGACATCGCACACCACGTCGGTGCCGTTCTCGACCGCCACCGCGACCAGCGCGACGTTGCCGTCGTCGACCAGCAGCTTGTCACCCGGCCGGACGTCGGCAGCCAGCTGCTTGTAGGTGGTCGAGACCCGGTCGTGGTCGCCCTCGACGTCTTCGACGGTGATCCGGATCCGCTCGCCGGTCGCCCACATCACCGGACCGTCGGCGAACCGGCCGAGCCGGATCTTGGGCCCCTGCAGGTCGGCCAGGGTGGCGACGTTGCGGCCGGCGACCCGGGCCGCCTCCCGGACCTGGTGGAACCGGCTGGCGTGGTCGCCATGCTCGCCGTGGCTGAAGTTCAGCCGGGCCACGTCCATGCCGGCCTCGACCAGCGCCCGGGTGCGTTCCGGGGGGTCGGTGGCGGGACCGAGGGTGCAGACGATCTTCGCGTGGCGGATCACTCCTCCCACCCTATCCGCTGCCGGCCGCGCGCGATAAGCCCACTGTTGCCCGATCCCGCCGGCCGGCCGCGCTCTCACTGGCCGGCCGCCGGTCAGCCCGCCGGCGACAGCGTCTGGTCGATGCCGCTCACCGTCGTCTCGGCCGGCACCGACACCGTGGTGGGAGTGCCGCCGGGCAGCACGTCGTGGTAGTACCGGCTCTGGTAGCCCCAGCTGTCGGCATCGAAGAACACGGTGTAGTCGCCGGCGGCCAGACCGCCGAACTGGTAGGCGCCGGTGTCGAAGTCGGGCATCACGGTGGCCAGCACGGTGTCGCCCTGCATCAGGTTGACCGGCGCGAACACCGGTTGGCCGTCCGGATCGGTGACGTGACCGGTGATCGCGGACGGCGCGACCAGCCTCAGGTCGACGGTGTGGTGCTCCCCGGCGGCCACCGCGATCGGGGTCGGGGTGGCGCCGACCGGCTGTCCGTCGTAGCAGCCGGGTGCGTAGCCCGTCGGGCTCGGCCCGGTGCCGTAGTAGGACTGGTAGCACAGCGTGTAGTTGCCGGCCGGTATGCCGTCCTGCCGCCAGCTGCCGTCCGGAGCGGTGTACAGCAGGTAGGAGGTGCCGCCCGGCCCGGTCACCGTGACCTGCTCGGAGTCGACGGGGTTGCCGTGCGAGTCGGTGACGGTGCCGCCCAGGCTGGCCAGTTCCTGCAAGGTGAAGTCGATGGTGCGTGCCTGGCCGGCGGTCACCGAAACCGGGGTTGCGCTGCTCTCGTCGGGCGCGTCGAGATAGCACTGGCGGGCGTAGCCCAGCCCGTTCGGCGAGGGGCTCTGCCAGGACGGGTAGGCGCACACCAGGTACCCCGAGCCCGGCGGCAGCGAGGTGATCCGGTAGTGGCCGTCGGCATCGCTGTACCCGGTGCCGCCGACCGCGAAACCGTCCTTGGACACCGACAGCTGCACGTCGGGCACCGGGCTGCCGGTCCGGTCGGTCAGGGTGCCGACGATCGCGGCGCCGTCGCTGAGGCTGGCGTCGGTCCGGCTGAGGGCCCCGGCGCTGACCTGCACCTCGGTGGGCGCGTCGAGCGTGCTGTCGTCGAAGCACTCGTTGAGGTAGCCGGTGTCGGAGTCCCCGCCGGACACCGGCAGCGGGTAGCCCTGGCCGGCGTCGAAGCAGACGCTGTACGGCGCGTCCTCCAGCCGGGTCAGCGAGAAGGCGCCGTCGGCGCCGGTGCGGAGGAAGTACGGCTGGTAGAAGCCGTCGCGCCGGGTGATGGTGACCGCGACGTAGCGCAGCGGGTGGCCACGCAGGTCGGTCACGGTGCCGCCGATGGCGCCCATCGCGCTCAGCTTCATGGGCAGCTCGGTGAGCTGGCCGACTTGGACGCCGACCACCGCCGGCGGGTCGTCGCCGCTGAACACGCACCGGTCGCGGTAGCCGCCGCGCGAGTCGCCGCCGCTCACCCCGGCCCCGTTGCCGTCGGTGCCACCGGCGTCCAGGCAGATCTGGTAGTCCCCGGTGGCCAGCCGGCCCAGCAGCAGGTGTCCGTCGGCGTCGGTGCGCTCCGCCGGCCGGATCCCGGAGTTTGCGCCGACCAGGGTGTAGCTGGCGGAGATGCCCCGCAGCGGGTGCCCGGCGTCGTCGGTGACGGTGAGCCGGACGCCGCCGGCCGCCGGCAGCTTCTCCGAGATCGAGGTGACGGCGCCGGTGGTGACAGTGACCGGGGTGGCGTGGGAGAAGTCGGGCTGGTTGAGATAGCAGTCGTCGAGGTATCCCGCCTCCGAGCTGCCGCCGGTGGCAGCGACGGCGTAGAAGCAGACCCGGTGCTGGCCGGCCTCCACGCCGTCCACCTGGGCGACGCCGGCGTCCGAGGTGACGGCGCTGGTGCCCTGGAAGGCTCCGTCCACCGTGACGGTCACATTGCCGAGCGGGTGGCCGGCCGGGTCGGTCACGCTGACCCGCACCGAGCCGCCGTGGTCGAGGTGGGCGTCTACACCGGTCAGCCGCTGGCCGGCGGTCAGCGTCAGGTTCGGGTCCCGGTACGGGAAGCTCTGGTGGTAGCACTGCCGGTTGTAGGTCCGGGCGGACGCCGGGGCGGAGTCGCTGAAGTAGGGGTAGAAGCAGACCGAGTAGGCACCGGGGGGCAGTGCGCTGATCAGGTAGCTGCCGTCGGCCCGGGTGGTGGTGCTGGTGAAGTTTCCGGAGTCGGGCAGGGCCTCCACCAGGATGCCCGGCACCGGGCGGCCGGCCGGGTCGGTGACCCGGCCGCTGACCGCCGCGCCCGGGTGTAGGTGGCCGTCCACCCCGGTGCTGGTGGAATCGACGGTCACCGCGACGAAGGTGCCGTCCTGGGAGTACGGGTGGCCGTAGCTGACATCGGTGTTCAGGTAGCACTGGTGCAGCAGGCCGCCGGGGGCCGGAGTGCCGGTGGCGTCGAAGCAGATCTTCCAGTCGGCCTCGGGCAGGCCCGGCAACCGGTAGCTGCCGTCGGCCTTGGTGCGCACCCCGGTGTCGTAGGCGCCGTTGTAGCCGACCGCGCTCTGCACCACGATGCCGGCCAGCGGATGTCCGGCGCTGTCGGTGACCCGGCCGGCGATGGCGCCGCCGTGGCCCAGTGCGATGTCGATGCCGGTGCTGGTGTGTCCCACCGTCACCGGGATGTAGTCGCCCTGGCAGGCCGGCAAGTACCCGGTCTTGGAGGTGCCGCCGGTGGTCGGGAGCTGGCCCGGCGAGTCGGCCTGGTAGCAGACGGACCAGCTGTCGGCGGCCAGCGTCAGCGAATAGCGCCCGGTCGGACGGCTGACCGCCTGCACCTGGCCTAGGCCGGTGGTGCTGTACGCCGTCACCAGCACGTTGGCCAGCGGCTTGCCGGTGCCGGCCTCGGTGACCTGCCCGGTGATCGCCCCGGCGCCGGCCGCCGACGTGGTGGCTTTGGAGGGGCTGGTCGAAGGCGTGACCGCCGCCGGACCGGTGGGCTCGGTCGGCTGCGCGGCCCCGCTCGACGCGGTCGGGCTGCCCGATGCCGCCGGCGTGGCCGACGGGGCTGGGCTACTCGACGCCGCCGGTGCGGCCGGGCTGGCCGGCGCGGCCGGACTGCTTGACGGGGCTGGGCTGCTCGACGAGGCCGGGCTGGCCGATGCCGCCGGGCTGCTCGACGGGGCCGGCGTGCTCGCCGCGGGCGCCGCCGTCGAACTGGCCGTGATCGGTGCCAGGGGCTGGGCGGCGGCCGGATCCAGCCCGGTGAAGGCGACGGCCAGACAACCGATGAGCACAGCGGAACGCAGCAGCATGAGGACCTCTCCCCCGACGAGGTATGGCGAATGCACCCTAGCCGCGGAAACCCGGCAAGATAGCCGGTTTGGGAAACCTCCTCCGAACCCGGTCGGGTCGGTCAGCTGCGCGCGGCGGCCATGATCGCGGAGTCGACGTCGGTGCCGGCGGCGCGGGCCCGGCTGGTGGCCTGCAGCACCCGCTTGTAGTCGCGCGGCATGATCACCGAGAACCGGCCCAGGACCGCGGCCGGGCTCGCCTCGAGGTCGGCCAGCAGCCCGGCCGCCACCGCCGAGCCGGTCAGCCGCAGGTGCTCGGTCAGGATCGGCACCAGCACCTCGGCGTGCTCGGCGGTGACCGGCTCGATGTCGACCAGCTCGGGGTTCACCAGGGTCCGGTCCAGGTCGAGCAGGTACCCGACCCCGCCGGACATCCCGGCCCCGAGGTTGCGCCCGGTGGGCCCGAGGATCACCGCGACGCCGCCGGTCATGTACTCCAGCGCGTGGTCGCCCGCCCCCTCGGCCACCGCGGTGGCCCCGGAGTTGCGCACGCAGAACCGCTCGCCGACCACGCCGCGCAGGTACAGCCGGCCGGACGTGGCGCCGTAGCCGATCACGTTGCCGGCGATCACGTTCCGCTCGGCGACCAGCGGCGAGCGCGGGTCCGGCCGGAGCGCGATCACGCCGCCGGACAGCCCCTTGCCGACGTAGTCGTTGGCGTCGCCCAGCAGCCGGATGGTGATGCCGGCCGGCAGGAAGGCGCCCAGCGACTGCCCGGCCGAGCCGTGCAGGGTGATGTCGATGGTGCCGTCCGGCAGCCCTTCGGCGCCGTAGCGGCGGGTCACCAACGAGCCCAGCATGGTGCCGACGGTGCGGTTGACGTTGCGGACCGGCAGCTCCAGCTTCACCGGCCGGCCGTCGAGCAGCGCACCCTCGGACAGCTGGATCAGGGTGTTGTCCAGCACCGCGTCCAGGCCGTGCTGCTGGGCGACCCGCTTGGTCAGCGCGGTGCCGGCCGGCCGCTCCGGCACCACCAGCAGCGGCGCCAGGTCCAGCCCGTCGGCCTTCCAGTGCTCGACGGCGGCCCGGGTGTCCAGCAGCTCGGCGTGCCCGATGACCTCTTCCAGGGTCCGGAAGCCCAGCTCGGCCAGCAGCTCGCGGACCTGCTCGGCGATGTATTCGAAGAAGGTCACCACGAACTCAGGTCTCCCGGTGAACCGTGCCCGCAGCTCCGGGTTCTGGGTCGCCACCCCGACCGGGCAGGTGTCGAGGTGGCAGACCCGCATCATCACGCAGCCGGAGACCACCAGCGGCGCGGTGGCGAAGCCGTACTCCTCGGCACCCAGCAGCGCCGCGATCAGCACGTCCCGGCCGGTCTTCATCGCCCCGTCCACCTGCACGGTGATCCGGTCGCGCAGGCCGTTGAGCAGCAGGGTCTGCTGGGTCTCGGCCAGGCCCAGCTCCCACGGCATGCCGGCGTGCTTGAGCGAGGTGAGCGGGGCCGCGCCGGTGCCGCCGTCGTGGCCGGAGATCAGCACCACGTCGGCGTGCGCCTTGGCCACCCCGGCCGCCACCGTCCCGACGCCGGACTCGGCCACCAGCTTGACGTGTACCCGGGCCGCCGGGTTGGCGTTCTTCAGGTCCGAGATCAGCTGCGCCAGGTCCTCGATGGAGTAGATGTCGTGGTGCGGCGGCGGCGAGATCAGGCCCACCCCCGGCGTGGAGTGCCGGGTCCGGGCGATCCACGGGTACACCTTGTAGCCGGGCAGCTGGCCGCCCTCGCCGGGCTTGGCGCCCTGCGCGATCTTGATCTGCAGGTCGTCGGCGTTGACCAGGTAGTGGCTCGTGACGCCGAACCGTCCGGAGGCGACCTGCTTGATCGCCGACCGGCGCAGGTCCCCGTTCGGATCCGGGAGGTAGCGGTCGGCGTCCTCGCCACCCTCGCCGGAGTTGGAGCGGGCGCCGAGCCGGTTCATCGCGATCGCCAGCGTCTGGTGCGCCTCGGCCGAGATCGAGCCGTAGGACATCGCCCCGGTGGCGAACCGCTTGACGATCTCCGAGACCGGCTCCACCTCCTCGATCGGAACCGGCGGCCGGACGCCGGTGCGCAGCTCGAACAGCCCGCGCAGGGTGGCGCCCTCCCGGTTCAGCCGGTCGATCTCGGCGGTGTACTGGGCGAACCGGTCGTAGCGGCGGGCCCGGGTGGCGTGCTGCAGCAGGAACACCGTCTCGGGGTTGAACAGGTGCAGCTCGCCCTCCCGGCGCCAGGCGTACTCGCCGCCCACCTCGAGCCGGCGGTGCGACCGGGCGACCGGGTTGGCGGGGAAGGCCCGCTCGTGCCGGGCGGCGACCTCGTCGGCCAGGGTGTCCAGACCGATCCCACCGAGGCTGGCCCGGGTGCCCGGGAAGTACCGCTCGACCAGCTCGTCGGCCAGGCCCAGCGCCTGGAACACCTGGGCGCCGGTGTAGGAGGCGATGGTGGAGATGCCCATCTTCGACATCACCTTCAGCACGCCCTTGCTCAGCGCCTTGAGGTAGCGGCCGATCGCGGTGGCCGAGTCGGTGCCGGTCAGCACGCCGGTGGCGATCAGGTCGTCGATGGTCTCGAAGGCGAGATACGGGTTGACCGCCGCCGCGCCGTAGCCGATCAGCAGCGCGATGTGGTGCACCTCGCGGGCCTCGCCGGTCTCGACCACCAGGCCGGCCTTGGTGCGCTGACCGGTGCGCACCAGGTGCCCGTGCACGGCCGAGGTGAGCAGCAGCGCCGGGATCGGCGCGTGGTCGGAGTCGCAGTCCCGGTCGGACAGGATGAGGATCCGGGCGCCGGCCTCGACGGCGGCGCTGCACTCGTCCCGCACCCTTTGCAGCGCTGCCGCCAGCGCCGGGCCACCGCCGTGCACCCGGTAGCGGCCGTCGATCAGCGTGCAGCCGAAGCCGGGCAGGTCGCCGTCGGCGTTGACGTGCCAGATCTTGGCCAGGTCGTCGTTGTCGATCACCGGGCGGGGCAGCACGATCTGCCGGCAGGAGGCCGGCGTCGGGTCGAGCAGGTTCTGCTCCGGGCCGATGGTGGCGGAAAGCGAGGTCACCAGCTCCTCCCGGATCGCGTCCAGCGGCGGGTTGGTGACCTGGGCGAAGAGCTCGGAGAAGTAGTCGTACAGCAGCCGGGGACGCTTGCTCAGCACCGCCGGCGGGGTGTCGGTGCCCATCGACCCGAGCGGCTCGGCGCCGGTCTCGGCCATCGGCTTGAGCAGCACCCGCAGCTCCTCCTCGGTGTAGCCGAACAGCTGCTGCCGCCGGGTCACTGAGGAGTGGGTGTGCACCACGTGTTCGCGGGCCGGCAGCGTGTCCAGGTGCAACAGCCCGGCGTGCAGCCAGTCACCGTACGGGTGCTCGGCGGCCAGTTCGCCCTTGATCGCGGCGTCGTCGCGGATCTCGCCGGCGGCGAGGTCGACCAGGAACATCCGGCCCGGCTGCAGCCGACCCTTGGCGACCACGCTGGCCGGGTCGAGCTCGATCACGCCGGCCTCGCTGGCCAGGATCACCAGGTCGTCGGCGGTGCGCCACCAGCGTCCCGGGCGCAGGCCGTTGCGGTCGAGCACCGCGCCGATCACGGTGCCGTCGGTGAAGGTGATGCAGGCCGGGCCGTCCCACGGCTCCATCAGGGTGGAGTGGTAGGCGTAGAAGTCGCGAAGAGCGGACTCCATCGCTGGATCATGGCCGGGTCGCAAGCTCCCCCGGGCAGCGTTCTCCCACGCCTCCGGGATCATCATCAGCACCGCGTGCGGCAGACTGCGCCCGCCCAGGTGCAGCAGTTCCAGCACCTCGTCGAAGGAGGCGGAGTCCGAGCCGTCCGGGGTGCAGATCGGGAACAGCCGGTTTATGTCGCGGTGCGCGTCGCTGAGCAGGTCCGAGGCCAGCAGCGCCTGCCGGGCCCGCATCCAGTTGCGGTTGCCGCCGACGGTGTTGATCTCGCCGTTGTGCGCGATCAGCCGGAACGGCTGGGCCAGCGGCCAGGACGGGAAGGTGTTGGTGGAGAACCGGCTGTGCACCAGGGCCAGCGGGCTGGCGAACCGCTCGTCGGCCAGGTCCGGGTAGAAGGTGGCCAGCTGCGCGGTGGTCAGCATGCCCTTGTAGGTCAGGGTGCGGGCCGACAGCGACGGGAAGTACAACTGGTCGCCACCCTCGGCGACCCGGCGCTCGGCCACCTTGCGCAGCCCGTAGGCCAGCCGGTCCAGCGCCAGACCGGCTGCCTGGGTTTTCTCAGCGCTGACGAACAGCTGCTCGAAGGCCGGCATCACCGCCCGGGCGCTGTCGCCCAGCCCGTCGGCCAGCACCGGCACCGGCCGCCAGCCCAGCACCCGCAGGCCTTCCTCAGCGGCGGTGCCGGCGATGACCGCCTTGACCCGGTCCCGGGCGTCAGGGTCTACCGGCAGGAACGCAATGCCGGTGGCGTAGCAGCCGGGTTCCGGCAGATCGAAGCCGGCCACCGCCCGCAGGAAGGCGTCCGGAACGGCGACGGTGATGCCGGCGCCGTCCCCGCTGCTGGTCTCGGCGCCGGCTGCGCCGCGGTGGTCCATGTTGTGCAGCGCGGTCAGCGCGGTGCGGACCAGGGTGTGGCTGGGCCGGCCCTGCAGGTCGGCCAGGCACGCCACCCCGCAGGAGTCGGACTCATAACGCGGGTCGTACAGGCCCTGGGGGGCGGGAAGGGCGGAGAACTGCACGCGCGTGCTCCCCTCGTTCGGGGGCGCCGGCATGCCGGGGCCCTCTGCTGTCCGGTTCGGCAATCGGCGGCGATCCGGTGGTTGCGTGCGGGACAGCGTCGGCCCTGTGCTGGGGTGGTACTGGGTGGTACGGAAATGTCCGGTCAGACTACCGGCAGGTGGCCGCCGGGCGCGAATGCCGCCCTCGCCAGCCGGTCGCGCCGCCGCTGGTGTGGCGGGAAGCTTCCTGCGGTCCGGACCGCAATGGCACAGTGGTTGCCATGGTGGCTGTTGCCGAGTTCTTCGCCGCGATCGCGGCCGGAGACGTCGACCGGGTACGCCGGCTCCTCGACCAGGACCCGGAGTTGCTGCACAACGTCGCCCCGAACGGGGCGTCCCCGGCGCTGACCGCGCTGTACCACGGGCACGGCCCGCTGGCCGACGAGCTGGCCGCCCGCACCGGGGAGCTCTCGGTGTTCGAAGCGGCGGCCTTCGACGACACCGCGAGGCTGGCCCAGCTGATCGAGGCCGACCAGTCGGTGGTGGACTCCTGGAGCCCCGACGGCTGGCAGCCGCTGCACCTGGCCGCCTACTTCGGCCGTACGGAGGCGGCCCGGATGCTGCTGGACGCCGACGCCGAGGTGGCCGAGCCCTCCCGCAACGAGCTGGCGGTGCACCCGCTGCACGCGGCCGCCGCCGGCCGGCACTCCGAGCTGGTGTGGATCCTGATCGCCTCCGACGCCCCGGTGCACGCCCGGCAGAGCGGCGGCTGGACCCCGCTGCACTCGGCGGCGGCGAACGGCGACCTGGAGTCGGTGCAGGCGCTGCTGTCGGCCGGCGCGGACTCGACGGCAGCCAACGACGAGGGCCGGACGCCGCTGGAACTGGCCACCGGCGAGTCGGTGCGCGCGGCGCTGCTCGGCGGGACGGGTGGCTGATCGGTGCCGGGTGTGATCGAGCGGGCCCGGCGGCAGCCGTCGGCGATCCTGCTGGCCGTCCAGCTGCTCGGGGTGCTGATCTACCCCTACCTGGGCGAGTCGCGGACCGGCACCAGCGCGGTGTCGCTGTTCGGGCTGCTGGTGCTGGCGCTGGCGGTCTGGTCGGTGGAGACGACCCCGTGGACGGTCTGGGTGTCGATAGTGCTGGGCGTCCCGGCGGTGATCTTCACCCTGTGCCAGATCGCCTCCACAGCGGACGTCTGGCATGCCTGGGGGTCGGCCTTCGAGGCCGCGTTCTACTTCTACGCCGCCGGCAGCCTGATCGCGTACATGCTCGCCGACCGGACCATCACCCGCGACGAGCTGTTCGCGGTCGGGGCGACTTTCACCCTGCTGGCCTGGGCGTTCGCGCACCTGTTCACCGTCACCCAGGTGGTCTGGCCGGGCTCGTTCACCGCGGCGGTGCATGCCGACGCGCCGCGCACCTGGATGGAGCTGCTGTTCCTCAGCTTCACCACGCTGTCCTCCACGGGCCTGTCGGACGTGGTGCCGGTGCGCCCGCATGCCCGCAGCTTCGTGATGATCGAGCAGCTCGCGGGGCTGGCCTACGTGGCGATGGTGGTGTCCTGGATGGTCGGCCTCACGGTGGCACGGGCCCGCGCCCGGGACGAGGTCGCCCGGGCCCGCGCCGAGCACGACGAGGTCGGCTGACCGTCGACCAGCTCACCGGACCTGCCGGCCGGCGTCGTTCCTGTCGGCCAGTGCTGTGGGATCGTCTTCTTTTCCTGCGCTTCGTCGCTGGGTACGGGTTCGCCGGGCACGCTCGGAACGCACGCACACGATGGCGGCACCCGACCCCGAGAAGTGCCACCAGAAACCACCGCGCAGTAGGTAGATAGCCGAAAGTACCCACAGCACAGCCTCGGCGGCGGACAAGCACCACCAGGTGCGATCGTGCGACCTCAGATCTGCTTTCCCCAACCAGTCGTCAGGCGCGCCGGAGGAGCCGTACGGCCGGCCGGTCCGTCCTCCGGCCCTCACGTCACGTGGCGCCGATCAGGTGACCGATGCCGTAGGTCACCGCGAAGGTCACCGCGCCCAGCAGCAGCTGACGGCCGCCGGCGTAGTACCAGGGCCGGGTGGTGAACCGGGCAGTGATCGCGCCGGTGACGAACAGGCCCACCAGGGTCAGGGTGGCGGCCAGCCACAGCAGGTCGGCGCCGAACAGGAACGGCAGCAGCGGCAGCAGCGCGCCCAGCGAGAAGGACAGGAACGACGAGCCGGCGGCCACCCACGGGTTGGGCAGGTCGTAGATGTCGACGCCCAGCTCCTCCTGGGCGTGGATCTCCAGCGCCTGCTTCGGGTCCACCGAGAGCTGCTCGGCGACCAGCTGGGCCAGCTCCGGGTCCACCCCCCGGTCGATGTAGATCTGGGTCAGCTCGGCGAGCTCGGCCTCCGGGTTGCCCTCCAGCTCGCGCCGCTCGACCTCCACCTCGGCCTGCATCGACTCGTTCTGGCTGCGCACCGAGACATACTCGCCGCTGCCCATCGAGAACGCCCCGGACAGCAGGCCCGCCACCCCGGCGATCACCACCGGACGGGCGCCGGAACTGGCCGCGGCGACGCCGGTGATCAGCCCGAAGTTGGAGACCAGCCCGTCCACCATGCCGAACACGGTGGGACGCAGCCAGCCTCCGGAGACCTCGCGGTGCTCGTGGCCGACCGCCAGGTCCGGATCACCGATCGGGTGATGCGGCGCCTTCAGAGGGGCCGATGCCTGGGCCGGGGCTGGTTCCGGAGCCACCCGCGGGTGCCTGGGACCGGTCTTCGGCATGCTGCTGGACATGCTCTGAGTCTATGGCGGCCCCGGCGGGCTGCTGTGCTCCGGCACCCGCCGTGCTGCCCGCCGCCGGTGGAGCAGCTCAGCCAGCGGCACGGATCGTCATAACTTTCGATCGCTATGACGACCGAAATTTATGACGGTCGCCGAGGACCGTGCGGAGTGGCCGAAGGATCCTCGTCCACCGTGCTCGACGAATCGCCGCTGACCGGGCTGGCAGCCTCGACAGAGCTGGCGGAGTCCGCAGAAGCGCCGTCCGGCTTGTCGGCTTCCGGCTTGTCGGCGTCCAGCTTGTCGGCGTCCGGCTTGTCGGCTTCCGGGGTCTCGGCTTCCGGGGTCTCCTCGGCGTCCTCGGCACCCGTGGGCACGGCACCCTCGGGCACGGCGACGCTGCGCGGCTCGCCCTGGTTGCGCAGGAACCACGCCAGCGCCGCCAGGAACACCAGGATGGAGACCCAGCTGTTCACCCGCAGCCCGGCGATCCGGTTGGCGTGGTCGTCGCGCAGCAGCTCGACGAAGAACCGGCCGAAGGTGTAGCCCATCACGTACAGCGCCAGCACCTGCCAGCGTCCCAGCAGCCGGCGCTGGTCGAGCACCAGCAGCACGGCGACCACCAGCAGGCTCCACAGCATCTCGTAGAGGAAGGTGGGGTGGTAGTAGCCCAGCAGCACGGCATGCCCGGCGGCGTCCCGGGTGGCCTTGCCGGTGGCCACGTCCAGCTCGTGGATCTCCAGCTTCCAGGGCAGCGAGGTGGCCCGGCCGTACAGCTCGTTGTTGAACCAGTTGCCCCACCGGCCAACCGCCTGGGCCAGCAGCACGCCGGGCGCGGCGGCGTCGGCGAAGGCGGCGAAGTCCATCTGGTGCCGGCGGCAGCCGATCCAGGCACCCAGCGCGCCGAGCGCGATCGCGCCCCAGATGCCCAGGCCGCCGTCCCAGATCTTGACCGCGTCCAGGGGGTGCTTGCCGCTGCCGAAGTACAGCTCCGGGTCGGTGACCACGTGGTAGAGCCGGCCGCCGACGATGCCGAACAGCACCGCCCAGCCGGCCACGTCGCCCACCTGGCCCTGCTCGCCGCCGCGGGCCCGCCAGCGCCGGTCGGTCAGCCACAGCGCCACCAGGATGCCCGCCACGATGCACAGCGCGTACAGGTGGACCGACAGCGGGCCGAGGTGCACCACGCTCACCGTCGGGGACGGGATGGCCGCTTGGAGGATCTGCACCTGCACACCGTAGAGCAGTGGCGGGGCCGATCAGTGAGCAGGCGCCGCCGGCCGTTGGCTACCGTGAACCCATGGCTACCCAGACAACCGACGCCCTGGTGGTGACCGAGCACGGCGGCAGCGAGGTACTCCGGGTCGAGCCCCGCGAGATCGACCAGCCCGGCCCCGGCCAGCTGCTGGTGCAGGTCGCGGCGGCCGGCGTCAACTTCATCGACACCTACCAGCGGGAAGGCGTCTACCGGATGCCGACCCCGTTCGTGCTCGGCAGCGAGGGCGCCGGGGTGGTGCTGGCGGTCGGGGACGGGGTCACAGTGGCCGAGCCGGGTGACCGGGTCTGCTGGTCCCAGACGCTGGGCAGCGCGGCCGGGCTGGCGCTGGTGCCCGACCGCGACGCCGTGCCGGTGCCCGAGGGGGTGCCGCTGGAGCAGGCCGCCGCGGTGATGCTGCAAGGCATGACCGCGCACTACCTGGTCAACGACACCTACCCGGTACAGGCCGGCGACACGGTGCTGGTGCACGCCGGCGCGGGTGGGGTCGGCCAGCTGCTGATCCAGCTGGCCAAGGCCAAGGACGCCTCGGTGATCACCACCGTGTCCACCGAGGAGAAGGCCGCCAAGGTGCGGGCACTGGGCGCCGACCACGTGCTGAACTACACCGAGATCTCCGACCTCGCCGCCGCGGTCCGCGAGCTGACCGGCGGCGAGGGGGTAGCCGCGGTCTACGACGGGGTGGGCAAGTCCACCTTCGACGCCTCGCTGGCCTCGCTGCGGGTCCGCGGCACGCTGGCCATCTTCGGGGCGGCCAGCGGCCAGGTGCCGCCGTTCAACGTGCAGCGGCTCAACACCGGCGGCTCGCTGTTCCTGACCCGGCCCACCCTCAGCCACCACCTGCGCACCCGCGAGGAGCTGCTGCTGCGGGCCGGCGCGGTGCTCAACGGCCTGGCCTTCGGCGGCCTGCAGGTCGAGATCGGCGGCCGGTACCCGCTCGCCGAGGCGGCCCGGGCCTACGACGACCTGGAGAACCGGCGCAGCACCGGAAAGCTGCTGCTCATCCCCTGACGTCTCATCCCCTGACGTCCTGCCGGGTTCGCTACCGCAACGGCTAGCGGGAGGTGCGCGGGGTCGCCGGGTGCGCCCCGGCGGTCACCAGGTCGGCCACCGCCTGCCGCGGGTTGCCCGAGGTGACCAGTCCCTCGCCGACCAGCACCGCGTCGGCGCCGGCCGCGGCGTAGGTGATCAGGTCGTGGGCATCCCGCACCCCGGACTCGGCCACCTTGACGATCCCGCTGGGCAGCCCCGGCGCGATCCGCTCGAACACCGACCGGTCCACCTGCAGGGTCTTGAGGTTGCGGGCGTTCACGCCGATCACCCGGGCGCCGGCGTCCAGCGCCCGGCTGGCCTCCTCCTCGTCGTGCACCTCGACGATCGCGGTCATGCCGAGCGACTCGATCCGTTCCCGCAGCCCGATCAGGGCGTTCTGCTCCAGCGCGGCGACGATCAGCAGCACCAGGTCCGCGCCGTGCGCCCGCGCCTCGTGCACCTGGTAGGAGGTGATCACGAAGTCCTTGCGCAGCACCGGGATGGACACCGCCGCCCGGACCTGGTCCAGGTCGGCCAGCGAGCCGCCGAACCAGCGTTCCTCGGTGAGCACGCTGATCGCCCGGGCGCCGCCGGCCTGGTACTGCCGGGCCAGCTCGGCCGGCGAGCCGATCTCGGCCAGCACGCCCCGGGACGGGCTGCGCCGCTTCACCTCGGCGATCACCGCCACGCCGGGCGCACGCAGGGCCTGGTAGGCCTTCAGCGGCGGCGGGGCGGCCTGGGCGGCGGCGCGGATCTCGTCCAGGCTGATCACGGCCTCACGAGCAGCCACCGCCGCCCGGACATCGTTGACAATGTCGGAGAGGGCATTCACAGCTGCCTCCTCGTCCCTGTCTGCCGCGGAGTGCGCGCAGCACGCCGATCGGCCGCTGCTGGCCTGCTGACGATGTTAGTCATCGGCCACCGTCGGATCTTCACCGCGGTCCAGCCGGCGCCAGGGATCGCCCGCCTCGGCCGAGGCCGCCGGGGCGGCGTACCGGGCCGACAGGCCCAGCCGCCAGTGGCCGGCCCGCAGCACCACCGCCAGGCCCGCCAGCACCAGCAGCAGCGCCGCCAGCAGGGTCAGCACCGCCCACTGCGGGTGGTGGTGCAGCTCGAACGTCCCGGAGCTCTGCGCCAGCCGGTCGCCCAGCAGCTCCTCCAGCCGCAGCGTCCCGGGCCGGGCGATCCCGCCGCCGGCGCAGACCGCCGCCCAGCCGCCGGCCAGCATCTCCAGGACGCCGAGCGCCCGGCGGACCAGCCCGCCGGTGACCAGCACCAGCACCACCCCGAGCAGCGCCACCACCGCAAGCCCGGTCAGCGCCGGGTACTGGGCCCGGCCGGTCAGCTCCACCCGCAGCGGCCCGAACGGCGGCCGGCGGCCGACGATCACCTCCAGCCAGGACCGGCCGGAACCGAACAGGATGACCAGCCCCGCCAGCGCCGCTGCCGCCAGCACGCCCGCCATCTCGCGCCGCTGCTTTCCCTGCCCGGCGGCGGGGTCGGCTTCCGCCGGCGCCGGGGACGTCATGGCTTGAGTGTCTCGGCGGTGGCGATCGCCTGCAGCACCGCGCGTGCCTTGTTGCGGGTCTCGGCCTCCTCGTTGGCCGGAATCGAGTCGGCCACCACCCCGGCGCCGGCCTGCACGTAGGCGGTGCCGCCGACCATCACCGCGGTGCGGATCGCGATCGCCAGGTCCATGTCGCCGGCCGAGTCGAAGTAGCCCACCCCGCCGGCGTAGATGCCGCGCCGGACCGGCTCGATCTCCTCCAGCAGCTGCATCGCCCGCACCTTGGGGGCACCGGAGACGGTGCCGTGCGGAAAGACCGCGGTGAACACGTCGAAGGCGTCCTTGCCCTCGGCCACCTGCCCGCTGACCGTGGAGACGATGTGCCAGACGTGGCTGTAGCGCTCGATGGTGCCGAACTCGACCACCTGCACGGTGCCCGGCCGGCAGACCCGGCCCAGGTCGTTGCGGGCCAGGTCCACCAGCATCACGTGCTCGGCGCGCTCCTTCGGGTCGGCCAGCAGCTCGGCGACCAGCGCCGCGTCGGCCACCGGGTCGGCGCCGCGGGGCCGGGTGCCGGCGATCGGGTGGATGGTGGCGCTGTCGCCGGACACCGTGACCAGCGCCTCGGGGCTGGAGCCGACGATGTCGAAGTCGGCGAAGTGCAGGTAGTACAGGTACGGCGACGGGTTCAGGGTGCGCAACGCCCGGTAGACGTCGAAGGCGTCGGCGTCGGTCTCGGTGCGGAAGCGCTGACCGGGCAGGATCTGGAACACCTCGCCGGCCCGGATGGCCTCCAGGCACTGCTCCACCGCAGCCTCGAACTCCCCCGGCGGGGTGCGCGAGACTGCCGGCTTCGGCGGCACCGCCACCATCGGCACCACCGTCGACTCGGTGGGCGCGGCCAGGTCGCGGGCCATCGCGTCCAGGCGGCGCTCGGCGTCGGCGTGCGCGGCGTCCAGCTCGTCCTCGGACATCTGCGGATGCAGCACCGCGTTGGCGATCAGGGTGACGGTGCAGCTGTGGTGGTCCACCGCGGCCAGGTCGGTGACCATCAGCATCATCAGCTCCGGCAGGCCCAGCTCGTCCGGCGCGATCTCGGGCAGCGTCTCGATCCGGCGCACCACGTCGTAGCTGAGGTAGCCGACGAAGCCGCCGGTCAGCGGCGGCAGCCCCGGCAACCGGGGGCCGTGCACCGTCCGCCAGGCGGCGGCCAGCACCTGCAGCGGGTCGCCGCCGTCCGGCAGCCCGGGCGGCGGGTGGCCCTGCCAGCAGGCCTGGCCGTCCTCGACGGTCAGGGTGGCCAGCGCCGAGACGCCGACGAACGACCAGCGGGAGAAGGACGCGCCGGGCTCGGCCGACTCCAGCAGGAAGGTGCCCGGCCGGCCGCCGGCGAGCTTGCGGTACACCCCGACCGGGGTCTCGGCGTCGGCGAACAGGGTGCGGGTCAGCGGCACCAGCCGGTGGGTGCGGGCGAGTTCTGCCAGCTGCGAGCGGTCGATCATCGCTCGCCCCCCTCGACGGCCGGCAGCGCCCCGGCGTCGAAGCAGCTGCGCGTGCCGGTGTGGCAGGCCGGCCCCACCTGGTCCACCCGGACCAGCAGCGCGTCGCCGTCACAGTCCAGCGCGACCGACCGGACGTACTGCACGTGGCCGGAGGTGTCACCCTTGCGCCAGTACTCCTGCCGCGACCGGGACCAGAAGGTGACCCGACCGGTGGTCAGCGAGCGGTGCAGCGCCTCGTCGTCCATCCAGCCCAGCATCAGCACCTCGCCGGTGTCGTGCTGCTGCACCACCGCGGCCACCAGCCCGGCCGGGTCGCGCTTGAGCCGCTCGGCGATCCGCGGGTCCAGGGCGGAGGAGGGCGTCGCGGGCATCCCCCAATTCTGCCGTGCCGCCGCGCGGGCCGGATCGGTCGGGCCCGGCCGGCGCCTCAGGCGGGCGGCGGGTACAGCACCGGCGGCTGCACCGGCAGGGTGACGGTGACCGTGGTGCCGCCGGCGACGGTGGAGTCGAACTCGACGTGCCCGCCGTGCGCGGCCACGATCTGGGCGACGATCGCCATCCCCAGCCCGCTGCCGCCCTTGGCCCGGCTGCGGGCCTTGTCGGCGCGCCAGAACCGCTCGAAGACGTGCGCCGCCTCCTCCGGCGGCAGGCCCGGCCCGGTGTCGGTCACCCGCAGCGCCACCGCCTCGCCGGCCGGCGTCCGGCCGCGAATCGCCTCCAGCCGGATCGGCCCGGACGGGGTGTGGATCGCTGAGTTGGAGGCCAGGTTGATCAGCACTCGCAGCAGCTGGTCCCGGTCGCCGACCAGCACCGCGCCGCCGGAGCCGGCGATGGTCAGCTCGCGTTCGGGGTGGGCCGCCGACACCGCGTGGGCGGCCTCGGCGAGCAGCTTGTCGACCTCCACCAGCTCGCGCTGCAGCGCCGAGGCCTGGTCGCCGCGGGCCAGCACCAGCAGGTCCTCGACCAGCCGCGACATCCGGGTGCCCTCCACCTCGATCCGGCGCATCGAGTCGTCCGGGGCGCCGGTGGAGCGGCCCTGCAACCGGGCCAGCTCGGCGTAGCCCCGGATCGAGGTGAGCGGGGTGCGCAGCTCGTGCGAGGCGTCGGCCAGGAACTGGCGCATCCGCTCCTCGCTGCGCACCCGGGCGGCGAACTCGGTTTCCACCGTCTGCAGTAGGGTGTTCAGCGCCGAGGCCACCTTGCCGACCTCGGTGCGCGGGTCGGCGTCGGGCACCCGCAGGTCCAGCCCGGAGCCCTGCGGGGAGAGCTCGGCGGTGACCTCCTGCGCGGTGCGGGTCACCCGGGTCAGCGGGCGCAGCCCGGCCCGGACGCCCCAGCTGGTCAGCCCCGCGGCCAGCAGCACCGCGCTGGCGCCGACCACCAGCTCGAGCAGCAGCAGCCGCTGCAGGGTGTGGTCCACCTCTTCCATCGACAGCCCCGTCACCACGGTGACGGTGTCGCCGGGGATCTGGATCTGCCGGGCGGTCACCCGCAGCCGCTGGGCGCCGCTGGTGATGGTGCGCACCTGGGTCGGGTCGGCCAGCACGTCGGCGCGCTGCCGGTCGGACAGGTTCAGCTGGGTCAGCGAGGCGATGTTGGCGGTGACGTTGACGACGGCGTTGCCGTCGGAGTCGTAGCCGACGATCCACTCCCGCTGGGCGGTGGCCAGCTGCGCGGCCCGGCCGCCGCTGGGCACCCCGACCGAGCAGACGCTGCCGCCGGACAGGATGCACTGCCGGACGCTGGTGGCGTTGCCGGCCGCCACGCTGGTGAGCTGCTGGTCCAGCCGCTGCAGCAGGAACGGCCGGAGCAGGAAGTAGGTGGTGGCGCCGGTGATGGTGACCACCACCAGCAGCAGTGCCACCACGCCGGTCACCAGCCGGGCGGCCAGCGTCCGGGGCAGCCAGCGGGCCCGGCGGCCGGGCCGGCGGGCCGGGGGCTCCGGCGGCGGGAACAGCACCGGGGGCGGCAGCGGCGCCGGGCCGAGCGGGGCCTGCTGGCCTGCCGGACCGGCGTCCCGGGCTCCGGTGCCGCTCAACGTCACCCGCGCGGGGCCTTGATGACGTAGCCGGCGCCGCGCACCGTGTGGATCAGCTTGGGCTCGACGTGGTCGATCTTCTTGCGCAGGTAGCCGATGTAGAGCTCGACGATGTTGGACTGGCCCTGGAAGTCGTACTTCCACACCCGGTCCAGGATCTGCGCCTTGGACAGCACCACCCGCTCGTTGCGCATCAGGTAGCGCAGCAGCTCGAACTCGGTGGCGGTCAGGTGCACCTCCTCGCCGGCCCGGGTCACCTCGTGGCTGTTCTCGTCGAGCTCGAGGTCGGCGACCCGCAGCACGCCGTCCCGGTCGGCCTCGGCCTGGGTGCGGCGCAGCACCGCGTTCACCCGGGCCAGCAGCTCCTCGACGCTGAACGGCTTGACCACGTAGTCGTCGGCCCCGGAGCGCAGCCCGGCGACCCGGTCGTTGGCCCCGTCCCGGGCGGTCAGGAAGATCACCGGGACGGCGGAGCCGGCCGCCCGCAGGTGCTGCAGCACGGCGTGCCCGTCCAGGCCCGGCATCATCACGTCCAGCACCACCAGGTCGGGGTCGTACTCGGCCACCGCGGCCAGCGCGGAGTGGCCGTTGTCGGCGGTCACCGCCTCGTAGCCGTCGAAGCGCAGCGCCGAGGCGACCAGGTGCACCACGTTCTCCTCGTCGTCGACCACCAGCACCCGGCGCTTGGTGCGCGGCGCGGTCTGGGTGCTGGCAGCGTGGGATACCGAAGTCGACATTCGCTCAGGGTCGCGCGGCACGCTGGGCACCTCCTTAGCTTTCCCTGTGAACGAGCTGTGCGCTAGCCCGGTCGGCCCGCCGAGGGCTCGGAAGGCTCCGCGCGGTCGTGCCGGCCGGCCTGTCCGAACAGCACCTGCTGGCCGCCGCGGCTGGCCACCCACAGCCAGGACGGCGGCAGGAAGGTCAGTACCAGCGCCAGCAGCGCGGCCGCCAGCACCACGGCCGGCACCTGCGGCTCACCGGAGGCCGAGTCCAGCAGCAGGTCCAGGGCGGCGCCGGCGGTGATCAGCTGGCCCAGCACGAACACCCAGCGGTCGTAGCCGTTGAGCAGCCGCCCCATCCCCCACAGCACCAGCAGCAGGAAGGCCAGCGCGACCAGGCCCGCCACCAGCTCACCGGACCGGCTGCCGGTGATGTCGGGCTGGTCGGGCTGGACGAAGGCGCCGTGCACGATGAACAGGAACGCGTAGACGATCAGGAACGGCACCACCACGGTGCCGGCCGCCACCGCCCCGATCACGGTGGGCGGCGTCCGGTTGGGGTCCAGCTCGCTCATCGCCTGCTCTCCTGCCTCCCTCGCCAGAGCGCGGTCCGGCCCGACCGGCTGGAAGTGCCGACAGTGAACCTAGCCTGCGGCCAACCCCGGTGCCGCGCAACCGGGCCGGGCCGCCGCGGTCCGCTCCAGCCGTCCGGACAGCAGCGCGACGCCCAGCCCCGCCAGCGCCAGCAGCGCGCCCACCCGGCTGGGCCACTCGTAGCCCAGCCCGTGGTCGAGCACCAGCCCGCCGATCCACGCGCCGAGGGCGTTGGCCAGGTTGAGGGTGGAATGGTTCAGCGCGGCGGCCAGCGACTGGCCGTCGCGGGCCACGTCCATCAGCCGGGTCTGCAGCATCGGCACCAGCACCGAGCCGGTGACCCCGAAGACGAAGACGGCCAGCACCGCGCCGGGGACGGTGCGCACCGCGTAGCCGAACCCGAACAGCACCACCGCGGTGGCGAGCAGGGCGCCGTACAGGCCGGGCATCAGCGACCGGTCGGCCAGCCGGCCGCCGAGCAGCACCCCGGCCGTCATGCCGGCGCCGTAGACGGCCAGCAGGCCGGTCACCGCGGTGGCGCTGACTCCGGCCAGCGTGGTCATGGTCGGGGTGATGTAGGAGTAGGTGGCGAACATGCCGCCGAAGCCGACCGTTCCGGTCAGCAGCGCCAGCCACACCTGGCCGTGCCGCAACGCGCTGAGCTCGGTGCGGATGGTCAGGCCCGGTTCGGCCGGTCGCGCCGGGATCCACAGCAGCACCGCGGCCAGGGTCAGCATGCCGAGCACCCCGACCAGCCCGTACGGCCAGCGCCAGCCCCACTGCTGGCCGATCAGCGTGGTCAGCGGCACCCCGACCACGTTGGCCACGGTCAGCCCGGCCAGCATCATCGACACCGCCCAGGCCCGCCGGTTCGGCGGCACCAGGGACGCGCCGACCAGCGCGCCGATGCCGAAGAACGCCCCGTGCGGCAGGCCGGACAGGAACCGGGCCACCAGCAGGGTGCCGTAGCCCGGTGCCAGCGCGGAGGCCAGGTTGCCGAGCGCGAAGGCGGCCATCAGCCACCAGAGCAGTCGCTTGCGGGGCAGCCGGGCGCCGAACGCGGCGATCACCGGCGCGCCGATCACCACCCCGAGGGCGTAGGCGGAGATGACATGGCCGGCCTGCGGAATGGAGATCCGGACCCCGCCGGCGATGTCGGGCAGCAGGCCCATCGAGACGAACTCGCCGGTCCCGATGGCGAATCCGCCGATCGCCAGGGCGAAGATGGCCAGCGTCGCGTGCCGGCTGGGGGCGCTCGCGGGGGTCGGCAGGTCGGCGGTGGCGGCACGGGTCACGTGTCGTTGCAGCACCCGGGCGGCGCCGGTTGTTCCCGACGGAGGCCTGGCCGGCATCCAAGGCTGGTTGCCTGTGTGTGATACCCACTGGTCGTCCTGACGACCGGTGGGTATCACACACACAGCGACAGTCAGGTTAAGCCGCTCAGCAGGACGGCAGGCCGCCGAAGTAGCCCTTGGTGAACTGCTGGATGCGCTGCAGCGCGGTGGTGTCGTGCGCCCCGTACGCCTGGTCCGAGGGCACCAGCTTGATCACCGCCGAGGTGGCCTCGTCCATGTCCGGCGGCGAGAGCTGGAAGCTCTGCGTGTCGCCGGTGTTGATCGAGGCGGTGAACGCGCCGCTGTAGCAGCTGGCGGCCAGCAGCGCGTCCCGGTCGGCGGTGGCGGCACCGAACAGCTGGGCGCGCACCGCCATGCTCCAGCCGTAGACGAACAGCATGCCGAGCGAATAGTCGGCCGGCGCATCGTCGACCAGCGTCACCTTGCCGGTGCGCTCGTCGATCCGCTTGTCCGGCAGGCTGTTGTAGGCCTGCCGGGCGAAGGAGTCGGTGAAGGTGACGACATTGCCGTCCGGGCAGTAGTCGAAGTCGCTGGCCTGCTTGCCCGAGCAGCTCGGGTCCCCGTCCTCCTGCCGGACGCCCACCTCGCGCCACTGCTTGTCGGCCGAGGCCGCGGCCTGGGTCCAGAACCGGTTGAGCACCTGCTGCAGGCTCGACTGGTCCGGCGAGTCCGGCGTCGGGTCGATGATCTGGGCGTAGGGCAGGTTGCCGCGCTGTAGGTAGTCGACGTCGGAGGTGAACGGCCGCTCGGTGAACTGCCGCTGCGCGAACTCCTCGCCGAAGCAGTAGCCGACCCCGTTGGCGATCCCGTCGGCCATCGCCGACAGCCGGTCGAAGCCGTTGCCGTGCGAGATCTGCCGGACGCTGACCGGCGGCGGGTCGCGTACCTGCAGGTAACCCAGCAGGGTGCTCTCCAGCTGCTTCTGGTCCACCGACACGTGCGCCGTCCTGCCCTGCTGGGCGGTGTGGATGAACGCGCCGGACGCACAGTCGGCCTGGGTCTCGGTGAAGATGGTCGGCTGGGAGCCTGCGTCGGAACTGGAGTCGAAGCTGCCCAGCCGCTGCTGGACGACATGTGCCCACTCGTGCGCGATCACCGCGGTGATCATGAACACCCCGTACTTGTCGGCCAATCGGGCGACCAGGTGGTCGGGGCTGCGGTCATAGACCACCGAGTCGTCGGCGGTGCAGTAGAAGGCGTTGTTCTGCGCGCTCTCCGGGTCCTGGCGCAGGCAGGCGTTGCGCTGCCGCAGCGCGGTGCTGACGTCGGCGCCGTCGACGGAGTAGATCCCGCCGCGCACCTCCGGGTAGGGCCGACCGCCGGAGATCGTCGGGTAGTTGGTGCGCCAGAACGCCTGGACGTCGGTGATGGCGTTCTTGACCTCCTGGTCGAACCGGCTGTGCCCGTCGTTGACCACTTCCAGCGACGCGTTCGGCTGCGCCCGGCCGGCCGAGCCGGACGGCGAGCCGGTGTCGTTCGGCAGCTCGAGGGAGACGTCGCAGGACGACAGCACCAGGATCAGCGGCAGCAGCACTGCCGCCAGTGCCGATCGGAGGGTGCGGGTCACGGCAGGCTCCCGGCTGGAAGACCGCCGGCCGAGGCTGGCCGGCGGCGCCCGTCGGGCGGGCAATTTCACGCTACCTGCGCCCGCCGCGGCCCGACGAGGTCGGCCTGCGGGTACACAGCCAGTCCTCACCGTGGCGTGTGGTCAGCCCTGCCCGGCGGGATCCAGCAGCCGGACCGGCAGCCCGGCCGCGGCCAAGCCGCGCTTGACCTCGCCGATGCTGGTCTGCCGGTAGTGGAAGATGCTGGCCGCCAGCACCGCGTCCGCGCCGGCCGCCACCGCCGGCGGGAAGTGCCCGACCTCGCCGGCGCCGCCGCTGGCGATCACCGGCACCGACACCACCGCCCGGACCGCGGAGATCAGCTCGGTGTCGAAGCCGGCCCGGGTGCCGTCGGCGTCCATCGAGTTCAGCAGGATCTCCCCCGCCCCGAGCTCGGCGGCCCGGGCGGCCCATCGCAGCGCGTCGATGCCGGTCCCCCGCCGGCCGCCGTGCGTGGTCACCTCGAAGCCGGACTCGGTGGCCGCCGCCCGCCGCGCGTCCACCGACAGCACCAGCACCTGCCGGCCGAACCGGTCGGCGATCTCGGCCAGCAGCTCCGGACGGGCGATCGCGGCGGTGTTCACCCCGACCTTGTCGGCACCGGCGCGCAGCAGCGCGTCGACGTCGGCCACCGAGCGCACCCCGCCGCCCACCGTCAACGGGATGAACACCTGCTCGGCGGTGCGCGAGACCACCTCCAGGGTGGTCTGCCGGCCGGCCGCCGAGGCGGTGATGTCGAGGAAGGTCAGCTCGTCGGCGCCCTCCCGGTCATAGCGGCGGGCCAGCTCCACCGGGTCGCCGGCGTCGCGCAGGCCAGTGAAGTTCACGCCCTTGACCACCCGGCCGGCCGCGACGTCCAGGCAGGGGATGACACGGACCGCGACGGCCACTTCTCAGGCCCCGGGACCGGCGGTGCCGTCGTCCGGGCCGGCGGTGCCGTCGTCCTGGCCGGCCTCGGCCGCGGTGGCTACCGTGGCCAGCGCCTCGGGCAGCGTGAAGGCCCCGGCGTAGAGCGCCTTGCCGACGATCACGCCCTCCACGCCGGCGCCGCGCAGGCCGGCCAGCTCGCGCAGGTCCGCCAGCCCGGACACCCCACCGGAGGCCACCACCGGCCGGTCGGTGGCCGCGCACACCGAGCGCAGCAGGTCCAGGTTCGGACCGGTCAGGGTGCCGTCCCGGTGCACGTCGGTCACCACGTACCGGGCGCAGCCGTCGGCGTCCAGCCGGGCCAGCGTCTCGTAGAGGTCGCCGCCCTCGGAGGTCCAGCCGCGGGCAGCCAGCGTGGTGCCCCGGACGTCCAGGCCGACCGCGATCCGCTCGCCGTGCCGGGCGATCGCCGAGCGCACCCAGTCCGGGGACTCCAGCGCCGCGGTGCCCAGGTTCACCCGGGCGCAGCCGGTGGCCAGGGCCGCCGCCAGCGACTCGTCGTCTCGGATGCCGCCGGACAGCTCCACCGCCACGTCCAACCGGCCGACCACCTCGGCCAGCAGCTCGCGGTTGCTGCCCCGGCCGAACGCGGCGTCCAGGTCGACCAGGTGCACCCACTCTGCACCGTCGGCCTGCCAGGCCAGCGCCGCCTCCAGCGGGCTGCCGTAGCCGGTCTCGGTGCCGGCCTCGCCCTGCACCAGCCGCACCGCGGTGCCGCCGGCGACGTCGACGGCGGGCAACAGCACCAGCGGGGTCATCTCCTGCTCCGATCTCCGAACGCCACCGCCAGCGCCGGGACGGCGATCGCGGACACCAGCAGCACCCCGACCACCATGGCGACCGAGCGGCTCATCAGGTAGGTCAGCACCGCCACCACCAGCAGCGCCGAGGCGATGACGGCCCGGCGCTCCTTGCGGCGCGCACTCAGCGGTGACCGCGGCGAGCGGTCCGGACGCCGGCCCAGCAGCGCCTGCCAGCGGGCCCGGCGCCGGCGCCGGTCGGCCTCGGTGGCCAGCCGCTGCCGGTGCTCGGCCAGCCGCCGCTCGGTCAGCGCCTGCCGCTCGGCGCGCCGGCGGGCCCGTTCCTTGCTCATCGCGTTACCGGCTGCCGCGCGGCGCGCCTCACAGCGTGCCCAGCCAGTTGGCCAGCAGCTCGGCACCGGCGTCCCCGGACTTCTCCGGGTGGAACTGGGTCGCCGACACCGGGCCGGCCTCCACCGCGGCCACGAACGGCTCGCCGTGCTCGGCCAGCGTGACCGCGCATCCCGGTCGGCCGGCGCCGGGGTGCACCGCGTAGGAGTGCACGAAGTAGTACCGGGTGCCCTCCGCCATCCCGGCGAACAGCACCGAGTCCTTCGGCGGGCGCACCGTGTTCCAGCCCATGTGCGGGATCACCGGGGCGGCCAGCGGCTCCACCCGGCCGGGCAGCAGGCCCAGGCCCGGCGTCTCGACGCCGTGCTCGACACCGGCGGCGAACAGCACCTGCATGCCGACGCAGATGCCGAGCACCGGCCGGCCGGCGCGAACCCGTTCGGCGAGGATCTGCTGCGCCCGAACCTGGCGCAGCCCGGCCATGCAGGCCGCGAACGCCCCGACGCCGGGCACCACCAGGCCGTCCGCCTCGACCGCGGCGGCCGGATCGGCGCTCAGCCGCACCTCGGCACCGACCCGTTCCAGCGCCCGGACCGCCGACCGGACGTTGCCCGAGCCGTAGTCCAGCACGGTCACCCTGCTCATCGGAGCACCGCTACAGCACGCCCTTGGTGGACGGCACGCCCGGCTGGCGCGGGTCCGGTTCCACCGCCGCGCGCAGCGCCCGGGCCACCGCCTTGTACTGCGCCTCGGTGATGTGGTGCCAGTCCCGGCCGGCCTGCACCATGACGTGCAGCGTCACCCGGGCGGCGGAGGTGAAGGACTCGAAGACGTGCCGGGTGAGGGTGGTGGCGTACGGGGTGCCGCTGCCGAGCAGGTAGGGCGGCGCCCCGGCAGGCTCGGTGTGCACCAGGTACGGCCGGCCGGACAGGTCCACCGCGGCCGACACCAGCACCTCGTCCATCGGGATCACGGCGTCGCCGAAGCGCCGGGTGCCGGCCTTGTCGCCGGCCGCCACCGCGAAGGCCTGGCCGAGCGCGATGGCGGCGTCCTCCACGCTGTGGTGGGCGTCGATGTGCAGGTCGCCGTCGACGTGCACCACCAGGTCGAACAGGCCGTGCTTGGCGAACGAGCCGAGCATGTGGTCGAAGAAGCCGACCCCGGTGCTGACGTCGGCCCGGCCGGAGCCGTCCAGGCCGATCTCGACCAGCACCTTGGTCTCGGTGGTGCTGCGCTCGATGCGTCCGGTGCGGTTCACTCAGCGGCCCTCCTCGTTCGATCCGGGGCGGTGGTGACCCGGAACGTCCTGCAATTCTCGAAAGTTCTTTCGCTCGATCTGATCGTGCGCGATCAGGTCGCTGCCGAGCAGATCGGTCAAGGCGGCGCGGAAGGCGGCCATCTCCCCGGCGGTGCCGATCGACACCCGGAGCCAGCCGTCCGGGCCGGTCTCACGGACCAGCACGCCGCGCTCGACCAGGCCCTGCCATACCGCGTGCCGGTCGGCGAAGGTGCCGAACAGCACGAAGTTGGCCTCGGAGTCCGGCGCCTGCAGCCCCTGCTCGCGCAGCCAGCGCACCGTGGCGTCGCGTTCGGTGCGCAGCGCCTCCAGCGCGGCCTGCAGCTCGCCGCTGTGCGCCAGCGCCGCCAGCGCGGTCGCCTGGCTGACCGCGGACAGGTGGTAGGGCAGCCGGACGATCCTCAAGCCGTCCACCACCTCGGCCGAGGCGGCCAGGTAGCCCAGCCGGCCGCCGGCCAGCGCGAACGCCTTGCTCATGGTGCGGGTGACCACCAGCTGCGGGTGGTCGGCCAGCAGCTGCACCGCGCTGGGCACGCCGGCCCGGCGGAACTCGGCGTAGGCCTCGTCGACGACCACCAGGCCGGGCGCGGCGTCCAGCACCGCGCGCAGCTGCTCGGGTGGCAGGGCCGTGCCGGTCGGGTTGTTCGGCGAGGCGAGCAGCAGCACCGACGGCTGCACCCGTTCGATCAGCGGCAGCGCCTGGTCGAGGTCGAGACTGAAGTCGGCGGCCCGCCGGCCGGTCACCCACTCGGTGAAGGTGTTGCGCGCGTACTCCGGATACATCGAGTACGTCGGGGCGAACGACAGCGCGGTGCGTCCCGGGCCGCCGAAGGCCTGCAGCAGCTGCTGCATGACCTCGTTCGAGCCGTTGGCCGGCCACACCTGCTCCGGCCCCAGCCGGGCCCCGGACTCGGCGTGCAGGTAGTCGGCCAGCGCCGAGCGCAGCTGGGCGCACTCCCGGTCGGGGTAGCGGTTCAGCCCGGCCGCCGCGGCAGCCACCGCGGCCGCGATCGCCGCGACCACCCCGGCCGGCGGCGGGTAGGGGTTCTCGTTGGTGTTCAACCGCACCGGCACGTCCAGCTGCGGCGCGCCGTAGGGCTCTTGGCCGGCCAGCTCCGGACGCAGCGGCAGCCGGTACAGCGCCCCGGTCATGCCGGCGTCATCCGGACCCGGACCGCGTCGCCGTGCGCCGGCAGGTCCTCGGCCTCGGCCAGCGCCAGCACGTGCGGGGCCACCTCGGCCAGCGCCGCCCGGCTGTAGTCCACCAGGTGCACGCCGCGCAGGAACGACTGCACGCTCAGCCCGGAGGCGTGCCGGGCGGTGCACCCGGTCGGCAGCACGTGGTTGGACCCGGCGCAGTAGTCGCCCAGCGAGACCGGCGAGTGGGCGCCCACGAACACGCAGCCGGCGTGCCGGACCCGCTCGGCCCACTTGCGGGCGTCCACGGTGAGCACCTCCAGGTGCTCGGCGGCGTAGGCGTTGACCACCTCCAGGCCCTGTTCCAGGTCGGCCACCAGCACGATCGCCGACTGCGGCCCGGTCAGCGCGGTGCGCACCCGGTCCCGGTGCCGGGTGGTGGCCACCTGCCACTCCACTTGGGCAAGGACCGCGTCGGCGAGGTCGGCCGAGTCGGTGACCAGCACCGAGGCCGCCGACGGGTCGTGCTCGGCCTGGCTGATCAGGTCGGCAGCCACGTGGGTGGGGTCGGCGTGCCGGTCGGCCAGGATGGCGATCTCGGTCGGCCCGGCTTCGGCGTCGATGCCGATCACCCCGCGCAGCAGCCGCTTGGCCGCCGCCACGTAGACGTTGCCGGGACCGGTGACCAGGTCGACCGGCTCGATGCCGAGCTCGGCGTCGCCGTAGGCCAGCAGCGCGATCGCCTGGGCGCCGCCCACCGCGTACACCTCCTCGACGCCGAGCAGCGCGCAGGCGGCCAGGATCGCCGGGTGCGGCAGGCCGGACCCGCGCTGCGGCGGCGAGCAGACCGCCAGCGACGGCACCCCGGCCACCTGGGCCGGGACCACGTTCATCACCACCGAGGACGGGTAGACCGCGATGCCACCGGGGACGTAGAGGCCCACCCGATCGACCGGGATCCACTTCTCGGTCACGGTGGCGCCGGGCCCCACCTCGACGTCGGTGACCCCGCGGCGCTGCTCGGCGTGCACCACCCGGACCCGCCGGACGGATTCCTCCAGGGCAGTGCGGACCGGGGCGGGGAGTTCGTCCAGCGCCCGGGCCAGCGCCTCGGCAGGCACCCGCGGGTCGGGCACGTCCACCCCGTCGAAGCGGGCGGTGGCCTCCCGGGCACCGGCGTAGCCCTGCTCGCGCACCGCCCGGACCACCGGGCTGACCGCCTCCAGCGCGGCGCTGACGTCCAGCGCCGCCCGCGGCAGCAGCCGGCGCAGCTGGGCGGAACTGGCGGCGGTGCCGGACAGGTCGAGAAGGCGGAGCACGTAGCCAGTCTAGTTCCGCGGGCGCGGGTCACCGCCCGGTGCGAAAGGCCGGCCGGACGCCGCGCAATTGGGGTGCAACCGCCGTACCGTGGGCGAGTGCCTCCTCCGAGCCCAGGCGATGCCTCGGGCGACGCTTCGGGTCAGGCCTCGGGCCCTGCCGAGGTGCTGCCGCTGTTCCCGCTGGGAACGGTGCTGGTGCCGGGCATGCGGCTGTCACTGCACGTCTTCGAGCCGCGCTACCGCCAACTGGTCGCCGACCTGCTCGGGGCCGAGGAACCGGGAGCGCCGGAGTTCGGGGTGGTGGCGCTGCGGCAGGGCTGGGAGGTCGGCGAGCTCGGCGAGGTCCACCGGATCGGCACCTCGGCCCGGGTGACCGGGGTGCTGCCGCACCCGGACGGCCGCTGCGACCTGGCCGCGATCGGGGAACGCCGGTTCGTGATCGAGGCGCTGGACGCCGCCAGCAAGCCCTACCTGCTGGGCACCGTCCGGTGGCTGGCCGAGCCTGCGGGCGAGCTGGGACCGGAGCTGGCGGACTCGGTGCGGCGGGCGCTGGAGCTGCACCTGCGCACCCTGGTCGCGTTGCACGCCGACCCCGGGGTGGCCGGCGAGTTCGCCGCGGCGGCGGACGACCCGCTGGCGCTGTCCTACGCGGTGGCGAGGCTCCCGTCGCTGCCGCTGGCCGACCGCCAGGCGCTGCTCACGATGGCCGACACCGCCGCCCGGTTGCAGGCCGGCCGCAGCGTGCTGCGCCGCGAGACCGAGCTGCTGCGCCAGTTGCGGGCGGTGCCGATCAGCGCGGCGACCTTCCGGCGGCCGGGGGCCAGCTGAGCTCGGCCGGGTCCTCTGCGGTCTCGGTCCTCTGCGGTCTCGGTCCTCTGCGGTCTGGGTCCTCTGCGGTCTGGGTCAGCGGGCTGGGTCAGCGGTCGGTCAGGTTGGCGTCGGCGCTCAGGCCGGCCAGCGCGGTGTAGACCAGCACCGCGAAGAAGGCCTGGACGGCCAGCGCGGGCAGCGAGTGCAGGCTCAGCTGCGGGTGGAAGGCGGAATCGACCCGCCGGGCCGGGCTGCCGCTGGGCAGCAGCTCGCCGGCTACGCGGGCCAGCACCGAGCTGAGCAGGCCGGCGGCCGCCAGCGCGGCCAGCACCACCGGGCCGCGCAGCGCTCGCAGCCGCCAGGCCACCAGGCCGAAGACCATCCCGACCCCGATGGACAGCAGCACGAACCGGCCGTCCCCGGCGACCTGGGACTCGCTCTCGTCCGGGATCACGAAGGCCGGCTTGCCGTCACCGCCGGACAGCAGGTACGAGACGGTCTGCGGCGCCAGCATGCGCCACGCCAGCCCGGCCAGCACGCCGGCCAGCAGCTGCGCGGCGACCAGCAGCGCCAGCGGCCGCCAGGACCGTGCGGTCGCTGCTGGGCCGTCGGGCTCGACGGCGGGCGCCGGACGGTCGGCGACGGCGTCGGTCATCGGTTCCCCTGGTCGGCGGTGGGCATGGTGGCCGGCTCGGCCGGTGCCGGCCGGACGGCCCGGCGGGTGGGCTCGTTGGGGCTAACGGTAAGCCGCCCGTCGGCGAACACCGCACCCGGCGTCCGCCACACCCCGGGCTCGACCAGCGGGCTGGCCGGCAGCAGCACCAGCGCGGCGGGCTCGCCGACGGTCAGCCGGCCGGTCCGCCGGCGCATCCCGGCCGCGCCGGCCGAGGACTCGGTGGCGGCCCGCAGCGCCCCGAGCCGGCCCAGCCCGGTGTTGGCCAGCCGGTCCAGCTCGCGCGGGTCGACCGCCGGGGCGGTGGCCGAGCGCCCGGAACAGGTGCCGTAGAGCAGCGGCACCCCGGCGGCGACCAGGTCGGCGGCGTTGGCCGCGGCGTCCCGGCCGAAGCCTTGGGAGAAGAACGCCTGCAGGGTGGAGGTGACCTTCATGCCGCTGGCGGCGATCCGCTCCACCAGCGGGGCCGGCAGCCGCTCGGTGGGGACGTGGGACAGCTCGTCCACGCCGGCGTCCAGCGCCCGGCCCACCAGTTCCACGGTCAGCGCGTGCGCCACTGTCGGCAGGCCGGTGTCGTGAGCGGCCGCCACCACGGCCCGGACCACCGCCGGGGGCAGCACCGGCCCGGCGGCCGGGCCAGCGTCGAGGCCCAGCATGATCAGGTCCGCGCCGTCGGCGGCCAGCCGTTGCACCACCCAACGGGCCTGGGCCGGCGAGTTCAGGTACTCGGCCGCTTCGGGGGCTTGCCAGCAGCCGGCCTGGTGGCCGCCCGGGGCGAGCAGCACCGGACCGCCTACCGCGACCACCGGCCAGCCGGGTGGCGGCGGCTGGTGGCCGGTCCGCCAGCGCAGCGCCAGGTTGAGCGGTGAGGCCAGGTCCCGGATGCCGACCAGCCCGGTTTCCAGACCCGTGGCGAGCGGGGTTCCGGCCTGTTGCTGGGTGGCGGCTGGTTGGCTCAGGTGCAGGTGGGTGTCGACGACGCCGGGCACCACCCAGTGGTTCACCCCGCCGAGCACCAGCAGGTCGCTGGGCAGGCCGGACCGTTCGGCCCGGATGTCGGCGATCCGCCCGGCGCCGTCCACCACCACCAGCCCGAAGCGGGGTTCGGTGTCGCCGCCGGCCCACACGGTGCCGACGAAGGCGACGCCGCGGCTGGGACCGGTGCCGCTCCGCAGCCGGCGCGGCCGGAACAGCCCCAGGCCGTTTCTGGCCCGGGCGGCCAGCCCAGCCGGCAGCCGCGGATCACGGCGGTCGGGCGGCTGGGAGGTCACCGTCCCATCTTCGCAAGGAGTGCGATCCGCACAAGGTGCCTCAGCGCTCCGTACTGTCGCCACTGGCCGGTCCACCATCCTGGGGCACTCGGGTGTCGGCTGCCGAATCGGCGGGCCCGATGCCGGCGGCTTCCGAGAAGGACGGCCGTGGTTATCCGACCGTCACGCCTGCACCGGACGAGCTCCGAGCAAGCCAGTCGCCGAGCAAGGGCGCGAGGAGATCCGGCCGCTCGTGCACAAGCGCGTGCCCGGCACCGTCGATCACTGCGAAGGTGGCCCGCGGATAGCGCTCCAGCAACTGGCAGGCGTCGGCATAGCCGGCCACCGCATCCCCACGGCCGGCCACGATCAGCGTCGGAGCCCAGAAGGTGCCCACCCCGACGTCGACCGGCCATCGGCTGAAGATGCGCCCCAGGGCGGGTTCGTCCACCAGGGCTGTTCCCGGCAGCACGTGGTCGCGGTAGCGGCGTGCGGTGGCCGGTGTGCGTACCACGAAGTACTCCTCGAAGCCCGATCGCTGGCTGGGTTCGAGTTCGGAGTAGGCGTCCGGATCGGACAGCACGGCGGTGTGGTCGGGCAGTTGCCCGGTGCGCTCGCCGACGGGGCACAACAGAGCCAGGCCGCGCACGACGTCGGGCCTGCGGGCAGCTATCCCCCGCGCCAGGTAGGCACCGTAGGAATGCCCCAGCAACATCACCGGTCCCGCATCCAAGCCGTCGATGAACGCGGCGAGCAACGTCACGACATCGTCGTTGCAGGTCAGGCCGTCAGCGGTCGAGCCTCCCATCCCCGGCAGGTCCGGGTAGATCCGCCGGTGACCCGCACCCACAGCGATGGTCTCGACCGCCACTTCGATCTCGCGGTGATCGACGCCGGCGCCGTGAAGTGCGACTAGTGGGACGCCGTGGCCGTGCTCGGTGTAGTTGATGACGACATCATGGACCCGTCGCTCCATGTCGACACCGTAGTGCCGTCCGGATGGTGGCCACGGCTCGATGCGAGGGACACTCGACCGCCTGAAGGGATGCGCGTTGCCACGTCGGTGGTGAGGTGCCCGGCCGGGCTTCCTGCTCCGCGTGGCCGGCACACGTTCCGGCGAGTTCTTCGACCCGGCAACCGGCTGGAAGCTCAGAAGCGGCCGGAGGGCATCTGGCGGAGCAGGATCTGCAGCTCGTCGACCTGGCTCGGCGGCACCACCTTGGTGAGGTCGATGCGGCGCAACGCGTCCAGCGTGCGGACCCGCCGGATCGGGCGGACCAGCCGCCAGGCGATCAGCAGCGGGGCCCACGGACTGCCCGGCAGCCCGACCCGGCGCAGTTCCCGCCGCAGGTCGCGGCGGGTCCTGGTGACCAGCGCCGCGACCCGGGGCTCCAGGGGTCCGAGCCTGCTCGCTCCGGACAACCGGCGGGCGAGTGCGTTCAGCATGCCGCGCACCGCGAAGATGACGAGGGCGAGCAGGCCCAGCAGCACCGCCAGCAGCTTCAGCTCACCCAGCCAGCTGAGCACCGCCAGCATCAGCACCGCGACACCGGTCCACTGCACCGCGTTGATGATCGAACTGCCGAGCGCCCGGGTCAGCAGGTAGCGCCGCAGCACCGCCTGGCTGGCCGCCGAGCCGGGCCCGATGTTGCCCACCTGGTACACCGGCCGCTCGTCGAACACCGGCCGTTCGCCGAACGGCGCCCGGGAGGACCCGTTACCGGTGAACCGCACCGGCCAGCGGGGCCGGATCTGCTCGCTCATACCCTTCTCAACGCTCGCCGGGCTCCACAAGTTTCCGGGCAAGCTCGCAAGCCAGGAGCGCGGCGGCCTAGCGAGTTCCGGCCGGCTGGTCGAGCAGCGCATTCGGCCCGAGCAACGCCTTGATGTCGCCCATCAGGCCCTGCGACGGCGTCACCCGGTAGTCCGGCAGCTCGGTGCGCAGCCGCTGGCCGAACGTCAGCTGGATCTCGACCGGGGTCGGCCCCGGGTGCGAGCGCAGGATCTCCTTGAGGTTCTCCACGATCGCCGTGCGGCACTGCTGCTGGTTCATGGCCAGCCGCAACGGGCCGTCCATGCCCTTGGTCAGGTCGGGCAGCGTCAGGTCCGAGCCGATGATCCGGACGGTGTCCTCCCGGGCGTCCACCCGGCCGGTGACCACCACGATGGCGTCCTCGGTGATCTGCAGGCCCACCTGGGCGTAGGAGGCCGGGAAGAACAGCACCTCGACCGATCCTTCGAGGTCTTCCAGGATGACCTGCGCCCAGGCCTTGCCGTCCTTGGTCATCCGCCGGGTGACGCTGGACAGGATGCCGGCCACCGTCACCTTCTCGCCTTCCTTGACGGCCTCGGTCTGCAGGTCGGCGATGCTCACCTCGGCGGCGGTGCGCAGGATGTGCTCCACGCCGAACAGCGGGTGGTCGCTGACGTAGAGGCCCAGCATCTCCCGTTCGAAGTTCAGCAGCACGGACTTGTCCCACTCGCCCTCGGGCACCCGCACCGCGAACATGTCGCCGAGCCCCGAGTCCGCGGAGTCGTCACCGAAGCCGAACAGGTCGAACTGGCCGATCGCCTCGGCCCGCTTGGTGGACAGCACCGCGTCGATCGAAGCCTCGTAGACCTGGATCAGTCCCTTGCGGTGGTGGCCCAGCGAGTCGAACGCGCCGGCCTTGATCAGCGCCTCCACGGTGCGCTTGTTGCAGGCCAGCGCGTCGACCTTGCGCAGGTAGTCGGAGAAGTCGCTGAACCGGACGTTGGCCCTGCGGGCCGTGGTGATCGAGACCACCACGTTGCCGCCGACGTTGCGCACCGCCGACAGCCCGAACCGGATGTCGTTGCCGACCGGGGTGAAGTCGGCGTCGGAGGAGTTCACGCACGGCGGCAGCACCTTGATGCCCATCCGCCGGCACTCGGCCAGGTAGACGGCCATCTTGTCCTTGTCGTCCTTGACCGAGGTGAGCAGTGCCGCCATGTACTCGGCCGGGTAGTTGGCCTTGAGGAAGGCCGTCCAGTAGGACACCAGACCATAAGCTGCCGAGTGCGCCTTATTGAAGGCGTAGTCGGAGAACGGCACCAGGATGTCCCACAGCGTCTTGATGGCGTCCGCGGAGTAGCCGTTGGCCTGCATGCCGGCCGAGAACTTCTCGTACTGGGCGTCCAGCTCGGCCTTCTTCTTCTTGCCCATCGCCCGGCGCAGCAGGTCCGCAGCTCCCAGGGAGAAGCCGGCCACCTTCTGCGCGATGGCCATCACCTGCTCTTGGTAGACGATCAGGCCGTAGGTATCGCCCAGGATCTCGGCCAATGGCTCGGCAAGCTCGGGGTGGATCGGCACCACCGGTTTGCGGCCGTTCTTGCGGTCGGCGTACTCGTTGTGGGAGTTGGCCCCCATCGGCCCCGGCCGGTACAGCGCGCCGACGGCGGAGATGTCTTCGAAGTTGTCCGGGCGCATCGAGCGCAGCAGCGCCCGCATCGGCCCGCCGTCGAGCTGGAAGACGCCGAGGGTGTCGCCGCGGGCCAGCAGTTCGAAGGTCTTCGGGTCGTCCAGGCTCAGCTCCTCGAGGACGACCTTGACCTCGCGGTTGGTGGCGACGTTGTGCAGCGCGTCGTCGAGGACCGTCAGGTTGCGCAACCCGAGGAAGTCCATCTTGATCAGTCCGAGGCTCTCGCACGACGGGTAGTCGAACTGGGTGATGATGGCGCCGTCGGCCTCCCGGCGCATGATCGGGATCAGGTCGAGCAGGGGGTCGGAGGACATGATCACGCCGGCCGCGTGCACCCCCCACTGCCGCTTGAGGCCTTCCAGTCCCTTGGCGGTGTCGACGACCCGCTTGACCTCGGCGTCGGCCTCGTACAGCGCGCGGAACTCGCCGCCCTCGCCGTACCGGTTGTGGGTGGGGTCGAAGATCTTCGACAGCGGGACGTCCTTGCCCATCACCGGCGGTGGCATCACCTTGGTGATCCGGTCGCCCATCGCGAACGGGTAGCCCAGCACCCGCGCGGCGTCCTTGACCGCCTGCTTGGCCTTGATGGTGCCGTAGGTGACGATCTGGGCGACCCGCTCGTCGCCGTACTTGTCGGTGACGTAACGGATCACCTCGCCCCGCCGGCGCTCGTCGAAGTCGACGTCGAAGTCCGGCATCGAGACCCGGTCGGGGTTGAGGAACCGCTCGAAGATCAGCCCGTGCTGCAACGGGTCGAGGTCGGTGATCCGCATCGCGTAGGCCACCATGCTGCCCGCGCCCGAGCCACGGCCGGGGCCGACCCGGATGCCGTTCTCCTTGGCCCAGTTGATGAAGTCGGCCACCACCAGGAAGTAGCCGGGAAAGCCCATCTGGGTGATGACGCCGACTTCGAAGTCGGCACGCTTGCGGACCTCGCTCGGAATGCCGTCCGGGTAGCGCGAGTGCAGCCCGCGCTCGGTCTCCTTGACGAACCAGGAGGTCTCGTCCTCACCCGCGGGCACTGGGAACCGGGGCATGTAGTTGTGCGACTCGTCGAAGGCGATCTCACACCGTTCGGCGATGAGCAGGGTGTTGTCGCAGGCCTCGCGCAGCTCGTACTTGTCGGCCCACAGCGAGCGCATTTCGGCCGGCGACTTGAGGTAGAAGTCCTTGGCGTCGAACTTGAACCGGTTCTGGTCCTGCATGGTCTTGCCGGACTGGACGCACAGCAGCACCTCGTGGGCGTCGGCGTCCTCGGCCCGGGTGTAGTGCAGGTCGTTGGTGGCGATCATCGGCAGGCCCAGGTCCTTGCCGAGCCGGAGCAGGCCGTCCCGCACCCGGGTCTCGATGCCGAGGCCGTGGTCCATCAGTTCCAGGAAGAAGTTGTCCCGGCCGAAGATGTCCCTGAACTCGGCGGCACTGCGGCGGGCATTGTCGTAGTTGCCGATCCGCAGCCAGGTCTGGATCTCCCCGGACGGGCAGCCGGTGGTCGCGATCAGTCCCCCGGCGTAGTCGTTGAGCAGCTCGCGGTCGGCCCTGGGCTTGTAGAAGAAGCCCTCCAGGCTGGACCGGCTGGCAAGCCGGAACAGGTTGTGCATGCCGGCGGTGTTCTCGGCCAGCAGCGTCATGTGGGTGAACGCGCCGGCGCCCGAGACGTCGTCCTCGCCGCCGTCGGCCCAGCGCACCCGGGTCCGGTCGGCGCGGTGGGTGTTCGGGGTGAGGTAGGCCTCCATGCCCACGATCGGCTTGACGCCGTGCAGCTTGGCCTTCTTGTAGAAGTCGTAGGCCCCGAAGACGTTGCCGTGGTCGGTCATGGCCACCGCCGGCATGCCCATCCGGGCGGTCTCGGAGAACAGGTCGTCGAGCCGGGCGGCGCCGTCGAGCATCGAGTACTCGGTGTGCACGTGCAGGTGGACGAAGGAGTCGGACTCTCCGGTAACGGTCACAGCGGTGCCCACGTCCTTCGGTTCGGGTGGCGCCCCTCTATCGGGCTGGCCAGCGGATTCCGATTCTGCACCTCCCCACTGACAACGTGTTGATGCCGGTGCCGCGAGTCTCTCGACCGGCCCTTGAGAGTCGCCATCCGGGCCCGCAGGACGAAGGTTCTGTCGGCGCGCTGTGCCAGCATGAGGCCATGTCCATTCTCAAGATCAACGCGATCACCGTGGCCGCCGACAGCGGCGACGAGCTCGCCAAACGGTTCGCCGCCCGGGCCGGCGCGGTCGACGACCAGGACGGCTTCGAGGGCTTCGAACTGCTCCAACCGACCGACGGCCGGACCACCTGGCTGGTGATCACCCGCTGGCGCGACGAGGAGGCCTTCAACGCCTGGGCCAGCTCACCGGCCTTCGGCCAGGGCCACCAGTCGGAGGGCCGGCACGCGCCCGGCGGCGAGGCGCCCCGCAAGCCGGTCGGGGTCTCCAGCGAGCTGTGGTCCTACGTGGTCGCCGGCGGCTCCTCGGGCCGGTCCGGCTAACGGCTCCCGCGGCCTTCAGTCGTGTGCCTCCAGCACGTCCAGGGCGTGCTGCAGGTCGGCCGGGAACGGCGAGACCACGGTCATCCGCTCCCCCGTGCCGGGATGCTCGAACGACAGCGAGCGGGCGTGCAGCCACTGCCGGCCCAGGCCGAGCCGGCGGCTGAGCACCGGGTCGGCGCCGTAGAGGGTGTCGCCACAGCACGGGTGGCGGAGGGCGGCCATGTGCACCCGGATCTGGTGGGTGCGGCCCGTCTCCAGCCGGATGTCGAGCAGCGACGCGGCCCGGTAGGCCTGCACCGTCTCGTAGTGGGTGACGCTGGGCCGCCCGCCGGCCACCACCGCGAACTTCCAGTCCGAGGAGGGATGCCGGTCGATGGGCGCGTCCACCGTGCCGCTACTCGGGTCCGGATGGCCCTGCACCAGCGCGGCGTACCGCTTGTCCACGGTGCGGTCCTTGAACGCCCGCTTCAGCGCGGTGTAGGCCCGCTCGCTGCGGGCCACCACCATCACCCCGGTGGTGCCGGCGTCGAGCCGGTGCACGATGCCCTGCCGCTCGGCCGCGCCCGAGGTGGACAGCCGGATGCCCATCGCCGCCAGGCCCTGGGTCACCGTCGGGCCCTCCCAGCCGATGCTGGGATGCGCCGCGACGCCGACCGGCTTGTCGATGACCACCAGATCGTCGTCGGAGTGCAGCACCACCAGGCCGTCCACCGGCCGGGGCGGCGCGGCGGCCAGGTCCACCGGCTCCGGCATGCTGACCTCCAGCCAGGCGCCGCCGCGGACCCGCTCCGAACGGGGCGGGCTGGTGCCGTCCAGGCTGACCGCCCCGTCGTCGATCAGGCCGGCGGCCACCGTGCGGGACAGCCCGAACAGCCGGGACAGCGCGACGTCCAGCCGCAGGCCGTCCAGGCCCTCGGGCACCGGCAGCATCCGTACCTCAGTCATGCGGCCCACGCGAGTCATGCGGCTCACGCGAGTCGTGCGGCTCACGCGAGTCGTGCGGCTCACGCGAGTCATGCGGCTCGCGCTCGACCGCCGGGTCCGCCGGCTGCGCGCCGGGCTCGGCGCCGGACCGTGGGGCGGAACCGAACTCGACGCCGCGCAGCGACAGCAGCACCGCCAGCAGGCCGCCGGTGACGATCGCCGAGTCGGCCAGGTTGAAGATCGGCCAGACATGCCCGTCCCGGGCCAGTACCGAGATCCAGTCCACCACGTGGCCCCGGCCGGGTGACGGGGCCCGAAACAGCCGGTCCACCAGGTTGCCGACCGCGCCGCCGAGCACCAGCCCCAGCGCGACCGCCCAGCCGGACGAGGTGAGCCGGCGGGCCGCCCGCAGCATGATCACCACCACCAGGATCGAGATGCCGGTCAGCACCACGGTGGCGCCGGTGCCGACCGAGAAGGCGGCGCCGCTGTTGCGGGCCTGCACCAGGTAGACCGCGCCGCCGAGCAGCCGAATCCCTGGATCGGTCGGCTGGATGTGGGCCACCACCAGGACCTTGCTCAGCACGTCGGCGACTAGTGCGACCAGCGCGGTGCCGAAGAACAGCCACATCCGGGTCCGGGGCCGCCGACCGGTCACCGGTCCGGCGCTCGGTTCGGGGTCAGCCGGGCGAGGGTCGGTCACGCATCCCATTCTCGCGCATCGCCAGACCGGTCAGCACCACAGCGGCCGGCCGATGGTCCTGCGGGCTAGCGACGTTCGGCCCGGGCCTTGCACTCGGCGTCCAGGGTCGCCATCGGCAACGCCTTGAGCCGGGCCTTGGGGATGGGCTTGCCGCAGTCCTCGCAGATCCCGTAGGTGCCGGAGTCGATCCGTTCGATGGCGTGCTGGATCTGCTCGATCAGCAGGTGCCGGTTGGCCGCGATCGACTGCTCCTGCTCCCGCTCGAACGCCTTGCTGCCGGCATCGGCCTGGTCGTCGCCCGCTCCGTCCTGGGACTGCGCGAGCTCGTCCAGCTGGCTCATCGACCGGTCGTACTCCAGCTGCATCTCGGCCAGCTCGTCCTGCAGCCGGCCGCGGATCTCAGCCAGGTCCGCGGCGTTCAAGTCGCCGGCGTTCTGGGCGGCGGGTTCGGCTCCAGCCGGGGCCGGCGCGGTGGTGGCCTCGGCCGGCGCCTTCTTGGCGGGCGTGTTCTTGGCCGGCGCCTTGGTTACGGATGCCTTCTTGGCAGGGGCCTTCTTGGCCGGCGCGGTGGCCGCGGCCTTCTTGGCCGGTGTACTGGTGGCCGCCGGGGTGGCCTTGGCCGTCTTGGTGGCGGCCGGGGCCTTCTTGGCCGGTGCGCTCGTGGGCGCAGCCGCGGCCTTGACCGTCTTGGTAGCCGGCGTGGCCTTAGCCGAGGTGGTCTTGGCCGGCGCAGCCTTGGCCGTCTTGGCTGGTGCAGTCTTGGCCGTCTTGGCTGGTGCAGTCTTGGCCGTCTTGGTTGGGGTGGCCTTGGCCGTCTTGGTTGGGGTGGCCTTGGCGGTGCTCTTGACAGCCGCTCCAGCCTTGGCCGGGGCAGCCTTGGCCGCGCTCTTGGCCGGCGCGGTCTTAACGGTCTTGGCCGGGGCAGCCTTGGCCGCCGCGCTCCCCGTTGCTTTGCCGGTCGCCTTCACCGCCGCCTTGGCGGCAACCTTGGTACCCGCCACCTTCGCCGCCGGGGCCTTGGCGACGACCTTGGTACCCGACGCCGCCGGTGCTTTAGCGACCGGTGCCTTCTTCGCCGCCGCCTTGGTACCCGGCGCCTTCGAACCCGCCGCCTTGGTCGCGGACCCGGCTCCCGAAGCACCCGCCGCGCTCTTGGCGGCCTTGGCCGGGCTCACCCGTCCGGAGCTGCCCGTCTGCTTGGTCACCGACTGTGCCGCCGCCCTGGTCGCCCGGCCGGCTGTCGTCACCTTGTCGGCGGCCGCGGCCGACACGTCGCCGGCGCGCCGCAGCGCTGCACCGATCCGGTTTCGCACGCCGGCCATCGAGGCCCCTCTCGCCCGGTGCCGCCACCGGTGAACGACACCGGCGCTGACAAGGTCGCCAGGATACGAGTTGACCGTCCGAGACGGTAGCGGCACGCCGGGTGGCGCTGCCCACACTTCAGGGCCGACCGAGACCCTCGCGACGCACGCGCCCCCGCGTCCGTCCGGAATCCAGCTGCGCGGGCCAGTAGACTGGGCGCCAGGCGTTGACGAGGACAAGTAGCGCCGGTGGCAGGCAGCAGCGAGCCGGGGACGGTGGGAGCCCGGAGCCCAGCGCCGGAGTGGCGAAATCACCTCCGAGCTTCGGAAGAAAGTGTCAGACGGCACGAGTAGAACCGAACGCATGACAAGAGTGGGCATTCCGGCGGAATGCCAAGAGGGGTGGTACCGCGGCAGCCTCGCTGTCGTCCCTTCACCGAAGGGCCGATCCGAACCCGGGTCGGCACGGTCCGGCGAAGGAGAGTTCCGCGATGGCCTACCAGGCCCTGCCCGCCCACGTGGATCTGGCGGCGACCGACCACGAGGTGATCGCGTTCTGGCGGGAGAACCAGATCTTCTCCAAGAGCCTGGAGCAGACCGCCGGCGGGCCGTCCTACGTCTTCTACGAGGGGCCGCCGACCGCCAACGGCACGCCCGGCACCCACCACATCGAGGCCCGCGCGTTCAAGGACCTGTTCCCCCGGTTCAAGACCATGAAGGGCTACTCGGTGCCCCGGATGGCCGGCTGGGACTGCCACGGTCTGCCGGTCGAGCTCGCCGTGGAGAAGCAGCTGGGCTTCACCGGCAAGCCGGACATCGAGCGGTACGGCATCGCCGAGTTCAACGCCCAGTGCCGGGCCGAGGTGCAGCGCAACGTCGACCAGTTCACCGCGATGAGCGAGCGGATGGGCTACTGGGCCGACTACGACAACGCCTACTGGACCATGGACTCCGACTACGTCGAGTCGGTGTGGTGGGCGCTCAAGCGGATCTTCGACCAGGGCCTGCTGGTCGAGGATTACCGGGTGGCGCCGTACTGCCCGCGGTGCGGCACCGGCCTGTCCGACCACGAGGTGGCCCAGGGCTACGAGACCGTGGTCGACCCCTCCGTCTATGTCCGGCTGCCGTTGACCTCGGGCCCGCTGGCCGGGCAGGCCGACCTGCTGATCTGGACCACCACGCCCTGGACGCTGGTGTCCAACACCGCGGTGGCGGTCAACCCGGACGTCACGTACTCCGTCGTGCGCACCCCGGACGGCCAGACGCTGGTCACCTTCCTCGGCGGCGCGGCCAGCCACCAGCTGCCGCCGGGCACCGAGACCATCGGCAGCTACACCGGCCGGGAGATGGAGCGCTGGAGCTACCAGCGCCCGTTCGACTACGTCGAGATCGGCACCTCCGACAACCCGGCGCACTTCGTGGTGCTGGCCGACTACGTCACCACCGACGACGGCTCCGGTCTGGTGCACCAGGCTCCGGCCTTCGGCCCGGACGACCTGGCGACCTGCCGGGCCTACGGCATACCGGTGGTCAACCCGGTCGGCAAGGACGGACACTTCCTCGCCGAGGTGCCCGAGGTCGGCGGGGTGTTCTTCAAGGACGCCGACGACCAGCTGGTCAAGGACCTCGCCCAGCGTGGCCTGCTGGTCAAGCACCTGGCCTACGAGCACTCCTACCCGCACTGCTGGCGCTGCCACACGCCGCTGATGTACTACGCGCTGCCCTCGTTCTACATCCGCACCACCGAGCGCAAGGCCGAGCTGCTGGCCCAGAACGAGGCCACCAACTGGTACCCCGACACCATCAAGCACGGCCGCTACGGCGACTGGCTGAACAACAACATCGACTGGGCGCTGTCCCGCGACCGGTACTGGGGCACCCCGCTGCCGATCTGGCGAAACGACACCGACCCGAGCCGGCTGGTCTGCGTCGGCTCGTTGGCCGAGCTGTCCGAGCTGACCGGCACCGACCTGTCCGAACTGGACCCGCACCGGCCGTTCGTCGACGCCCCGACCTTCACGCTGCCCGGCGTGCCGGGCACCTTCTCTCGGGTGCCGCAGGTGATCGACGGCTGGTTCGACTCCGGTTCCATGCCGTTCGCCCAGTTCGGCGCGCCGTACCGCAACGCCGAGCTCGCCCGGCGCAACTACCCCGCCGACTTCATCTCCGAGGCGATCGACCAGACCCGGGGCTGGTTCTACACCCTGATGGTGGTCGGCACGCTGGTCTTCGACGAGTCCAGCTACCGCAACGTGGTGTGCCTGGGCCACATCCTGGCCGAGGACGGCCGCAAGATGAGCAAGCACCTAGGCAACATCCTGGAGCCGATCCCGCTGATGGAGCGGCACGGCGCCGACGCGGTGCGCTGGTTCATGCTGGCCAGCGGATCGCCGTGGTCGGCGCGCCGGATCGGGCACAAGAACCTGGAGGAGATCGCCTCCAAGGTGCTGCGCACGTACTGGTCGATCGCCTCGTTCCAGTCGCTGTACGCCCGGGCCAACGACTGGACGCCGGGCAGCGGGGGCGGCGAGCTGTCCGTGCTGGACCGCTGGGCCCGCGCCGAGACCGACCGGGTCGCCGCCGAGGTGGACGCCGCCCTGGAGGCCTACGACCCGGCCCGGGCCGGCCGGGCCCTGTCCGGGCTGATCGACGACCTGTCCAACTGGTACGTGCGGCGCTCCCGGCGGCGGTTCTGGGACGGCGACCCGGCCGCGCTGGAGACCCTGCACAGCTGCCTGGACGTCCTCACCCGGCTGCTGGCGCCGTTCGTGCCGTTCGTCACCGAGCGGGTCTGGCAGGCGCTGTTCGCCGAGGTCACCGGGGTGCAGTCGGTGCACCTGGCAGCCTGGCCGGACACCGGCGCCCCGACCGAGGCCACACTGTCGGCCCAGGTCGCCCTGGTGCGCCGGGTGGTGGAATTGGGCCGGGCGGCCCGGGCCGCATCCGGGGTGAAGACCCGCCAGCCGCTGGCCCGGGCGCTGATCTCGGCGGCCGGCTGGACCGCACTGCCCGAGCAGCTGCGCCGGGAGGTCGCCGACGAGCTGAACGTGGTGGAGCTCGCCGAGCTGGCCAGCGCCGCCGACCTGGTGGACGTCACGGTCAAGCCGAACTTCCGCGCGCTGGGCCGGCGGTTCGGGTCTCGGACCAAGGAGGTCGCCGCGGCGATCAGCGCCGCCGAACCGGCCGGCATCGCCGGCTCGATCCGGACCGCAGGCTCGTTCACGCTCGGCGAGTTCGGCGAGATCACCGCCGAGGAGGTGCTGATCAGCGAGGCGCCGGTGTCCGGCTGGGCGGTGGAGACCTCCGGATCGGAGACAGTGGCGCTGGACCTGGAGCTGACCGCAGGGCTGCGCCGGCTCGGCCTGCTCCGGGAGGTGATCCGGATCGTGCAAGAGGCCCGCAAGAACGCCGGCTTCGACGTCACCGACCGGATCGTGCTGCACTGGACGGTCGGCGGTTCACCGGAACCCGCCCAGGCGATCCGGGAGCACGGCGCGGAGCTGTCACGGGAGGTGCTGGCCGGTACCCTCGCCGAGGGCGCCCCGGCGCAGCCGGACGGCTTCTTCGCCGCCGGCGACACCGAGCTCGGCCTGCACCTCTGGCTGGCGCGGGTCGGCTAGACCGGGAGCCGGCTCGAGACGAGCAAGCCAGCTCGGAGACGAGCAAGCCAGCTCGGAGACGAGCAAGCCCGGCTCGGGACGAGCAAGCCGACTGGAGATGGGCTGACCGGCTCGGGACGAGCAAGCCGGCTGGAGAGTGGGTTAACCGCTCGGATGGGCCAACCGGCTCGGGATGGGCTAACCGCGATTCGCGGCGGCCACCAGCCCCGAATCGGGGTCGCACAGCGCGCAGGGGGTGAAGCCGTCCTCGACCGCCTGCCGCAGCGGCACCGGCTCGGGCTCGCGGTCGAGCAGGAAGTCGCAGTCGGCCAGGTGGTAGCGCGGCCGTCCGTCGATCACCCAGACCGACTCGTCGCCCCGGCTGCGCAGCGGCGGGTCGGTCTCGGCGATCGGCGGGTCGTCGGCCTCCGGCTCGTCCTGCTCGGCGAGGTGCGCCTCCTGGCTGTGCCTGCCAACCGGCTCGCCCCCGGCCTGCGCCGCCGGGTCGAGCCCGGCCGCCGGATCGGACGCGGCAGGCGGGGCGGGAACGGCGGGCGCCGAAACGGCGCCGCCGCCGGCGGACGGCGCACCAGCCAGGCCGGTGGGCGGCGCACCAGCCAGGCCGGTGGGCGGCGCACCAGCCAGGTCGGCGGGCGAGCCAGCTACGCGGGTGGGTGCACCAGCCACGCCGGCAGAGGGGACAGCAGGCCTACCAGCCGGGACAGCGAACGAACCAACCGAGCCAGCGGACGGGGTGCCAGACCTGCCGACCAGGGCGACCGGTGGGTCAGCCGGCGCGGCGGCAGGCCGCCTGGATGGCGTACCGGTCGCCGGCTGCCGGTTGCGGTACCGGGAGATCAGGTAGCCGGCCAGCAGGCTGGCCACGATGGAGATGACCACCAGCGGAGTACCGCCGGTGATCAGACCCGACACCAGCAGCGCCAGGCTCGCGACGAGCAGCAGAACCACCACTACCTGCACGTCGCGGCCTCTCGCTCCGGTAACTCCGCTACGGCCTCAGCCGGCCGGAACCCTGCTGTCCGGGAACGCTCAGCCGGACTGCTTGTCCGCCCCGGCCGGCTGGCTCACCGGCTCGGCCCGGGTGCTGGTGTCGAGGTCACGCAGCTGCGACTCCAGGTAGCTCTTGAGCCGCGACCGGTACTCGTGCTCGAAGGTGCGCAGCTCCTCCAGCCGCTTCTCCAGGGCCGCCTTGCGCTGCTCGAGCTGGGTGGTGATCTGGTTGGCCCGCTGCTCGGCCTCGGAGATGGTGCTGGCGGCCTTGGCGCGGGAGTCCCGGTCGAGCTGCTCGGCGCGCGACTGGGCCTCGGCGACCGTCTTCTCGTGGAAGGCACGCGCCTCGGCCTGCACCCGCTCGTGGTGCGCCTTGGCCTCGGCAATGGTCTTTTCCGAGTGCGCCTTGGCCGCGGCGGTCTGCTCGTCGGCTGCCTGCTGCGCCAGCGCCAGCACCCGCTCGGCCTGGCTGAGCTGGCTGAGGCCGTCGCCGCCGGCAGCACCGGCCCGGGCGGCGGAGCCGGCCTGCTTGGCAGCCGCCAGTTCCTGCTGGGCCTGGGTGGCGGCCTGGCGGGCCTGGGTGACGGCCGTCTCCAGCTCGCTGATCCGGGCGGCCAACTTGCGGTTCTCCTCCTGTGCCGCCGTCAGCGCCGCCTCGTTCTGCCCGCCGGCCGCGGGCTGCCGGGCCTGGGTCAAGGCCGACTCCAGCTCGCCGACCCGGGCGGAGAGCTTGCGGTTCTCCTCGCGGGCCGCCGCCAGCGCCGAACCGTCCGGGGTAGCACCGGGGGCACGGTCGCGCAGGTCGGCGTTCTCGTCGATCAGGCGGGCGAGTTCGACTTCGATGATGTCGAGGAAGGCGTCGACCTCTTCTTCGTCGTACCCGCGCTTGCCGATCGGGGGCTTCTTGAAGACCACGTTGTGGACTTCAGCGGGCGTCAAAGGCATCGAGTCACCTCATGTGGAGTGCGGACCGCCCGCGAACGGGCCGTCCTGGCGTGCAACGGACAAACATGTAGTAGTGCGGCAACCGCGAAGTTGTGGTCACTGCCAGCACCGGCTCCGGAAAACCGGTGCACTGGAAGGATAGCCACCCCCGTCGCGGTCATACCCCGCGAGTGGCGAAAAGACCCGGGGACGCCGTCCGGACGTGCCTGTGCAGTCAGCTGGCGGCCAGCGAGGTGACGATCGCGCGCAGGATCCAGATCCCGATCAACAGGACGATCACGCTCAGATCGAAGCTCACCCCGCCCATCCGCAGCGGGGGAATCAGCCGGCGCAGCAGCTTCATCGGCGGGTCGGTCACCGTGTACACGGCCTCCAGGCCAACCGCGGTGGCCCCCGCCGGACGCCAGGACCGGGCGAAGCTGCGCGTCGTCTCGACGATCAGCCGCGCGATCACCAGTAGGTAGAACACCAGCAGTACAAGACCGATCGCGGCCCAGAACGTCGACATGGGCCCATTGTCTCACCCGCATGGTGAGTACGCCGACGCCTCAGCTCTGGTTGTAGAAGCCGCCCTCGGCGATCCGCTGCTTGTCCGCAGCGGTCACCGAGACGTTGTGCGGGCTGAGCAGGAACACCTTGGGGGTGACGCGTTCGATGCTGCCGTGCAGGCCGAAGGTCAGCCCGGCGGCGAAGTCGACCAGTCGCTTGGCGTCCGAATCGTCCATCTCGGACAGGTTCATGATGACCGGCGTACCCGCCCGGAACTGCAGGCCGATCGTCTTGGCCTCGTTGTAGGTGCGCGGGTGCAGGGTGGTGATCCGCTGCGTCGGCGGCTCGTAGGTCACCTCGTACTCCTCGTAACCCTCGGCCTCGACGGCGACCGCCTCGTAGCCGCCGCGCGCCGGCGCCACCTCGACCTCGCGCCGGTGGTACTGGGTGTCGCGCGCGAGCGCACCGTAGGACTCCGTGCCGCCGCCGTCGGCGTAGTCGTCGTCCTCGACCAGTCCGAGGTAGACGCCCATCTTCCGAAAGGCTGTAGCCATTTCGTCCTCCTGTGTAGGTACTCGCGCTGCTGCGGCCCGACGCTATCCGAATTGTGGTTCGCGGCGGCCGAGCAACGCCGTACCGATCCGCACGTGTGTTGCGCCGTGCCGGAGTGCGGCCTCCAGGTCCTCGCTCATGCCGGCCGAGACGACGGCGGCCTGCGGGTGGTCGGCGCGCAGCCGCTGGGCCACCTCGGCCAGCCGGTCGAACGCCCGGTCGGCGTCGCCGCCGAGCGGGGCGATCGCCATGATCCCGGCCAGCCGCAGCACGTCCGAGGCCGCGACCTGATCGGCCAGCCGGAGCAGGTCGTCGGCCGTTCCGCCGCCCCGGCCGGTAGGGACATCCTCGGCCGATTCATCCAGGTTCAGCTGCACCAGCACGTCGAGCGCCGACCGTTCGGCCCGCCGGGCACCGTCGGCCAGCGCATCCGCCAGGCCCGGCCGGTCCACGCTGTGCACCAGGTCGGCGTAGCGGGCCACCGAGCGCGCCTTGTTGGTCTGCAGCCGGCCGATGAAGTGCCACCGGACGGCGATGGAAGTGTGCTCGGCCAGCTCGGCGGCCTTGACCGAGGCGTCCTGGTCGCGGCTCTCGCCGACGTCGGTCACGCCGAGCTCGGCCAGCAGGGCCACGTCGGTCACCGGGAAGAACTTGGTGACCGCGATCAGGGTGATCTCGGCGCTGGACCGGCCGGCCGCCTGGCAGCCGGCCTCGATCCTGGATCGCACCGCGGCCAGGTTGGCGCGCAGCTCGGCCAGCCGGTCGGTCGGCGAAGAGGGTGCAGTCATCGTCACCGACCCATCAAAGCGTGCGGCGGCGAGGAGGGCACAGCGCGCCGGTGGCCTACTTGAGGAAGTCGGGTACGTCCAGCTCCTCGTCCAGGTCAACCGGCTTGCGGGTGGTGGTGGTGTGTGACCAGCTGGCACCGGTCGATCCGTTGCCAGCTGGCACGCTCTGGGGAGACTGGCCGTGCGCACCGGTGCTGGGCGCGAACGCCGGCACCGGGCGGGACCCGTTCATCGCCGGTGCCGGGGTGGCCGGCACGCTGACCGGCGCGGCCTCCGGCTCGCGGCGGACGGACGGGAGCTCGACCTTCTTGTACGGCAGCTGGCCGGAGTCGAAGCCGGCCGCGATCACGGTCACCTTGACCTCGTCGCCCAGGGTGTCGTCGATGACCGCGCCGAAGATGATGTTGGCGTCCGGGTGGGCGGACTCGGCCACCAGGCTGGCGGCGTCGTTGATCTCGAACAGGCCCAGGTCCGACCCGCCGTAGATAGACAGCAGCACCCCGTGGGCGCCGTCCATGCTCGCCTCCAGCAGCGGGCTGGCGATCGCCATCTCGGCGGCCGCCCGGGCCCGGCCCTCGCCGCGGGCCGCACCGATGCCCATCAGGGCCGAGCCGGCGCCGCTCATCACGCTCTTGACGTCGGCGAAGTCGAGGTTGATCAGGCCGGGGGTGGTGATCAGGTCGGTGATGCCCTGCACACCGGACAGCAGCACCTGGTCGGCGCTGCGGAAGGCATCCATCACCGAGACGCTGTGGTCGGAGATCTGCAGCAGCCGGTCGTTGGGGATCACGATCAGGGTGTCGCACTCCGAGCGCAGCTGCTCGATGCCGAGCTCGGCCTGGGTGGCGCGCTTCTTGCCCTCGAAGGAGAACGGCCGGGTCACCACACCGATGGTCAGCGCGCCCAGCTTGCGCGAGATGCTGGCGATCACCGGGGCGCCGCCGGTGCCGGTGCCACCGCCCTCGCCCGCCGTCACGAACACCATGTCGGCGCCCTTGAGGACCTCTTCGATCTCGTCGCGGTGGTCCTCGGCGGCCTTGCGGCCGACCTCGGGCTGCGCGCCGGCCCCGAGGCCCCGGGTCAGCTCACGACCGACGTCGAGCTTGACGTCCGCGTCGGACATCAGCAGGGCCTGCGCGTCGGTGTTCACTGCGATGAACTCGACACCCTTGAGGCCCTGCTCGATCATCCGGTTGACCGCGTTGACGCCGCCGCCGCCGACACCGACGACCTTGATCACCGCGAGGTAGTTGTGGGGTGAGGTCATGTGGCTCGTCCTTCGCTTTGCTTCGGTCTTCGGTGGTGGTGTGCTGGGTACCGCTGTTCGAAACCCTCACCCTCAAGTAGACCGTTAACGTTATGTCAACCTGAGCGATATCAGGAAAAGTAGTTCGCCAGGGCGCCGGCACCGTCCAGGCGCGCCGCGACACACCGAAAAACACGGGACAAGCTGAGGATCGGACTCCGCGGTCAGTTGCCGGGATCGAGCCGGCTGGTCACCGCGCTGGGGTCGCTGAGGTCGAAGTAGCGGCCGGGCCGGCCGAGCAGCACCGCCAGCAACCGGGCCTTGTCGGCACTGCGGTCGGTGCCGCCCCACAGCACCGACCGACCGTCGCGCAGCGACAGGGTGACCGACTGCTCGCTCGGCGCCGACACCGAGGCCAGCTTGGCCACGATCGCGGCGGGCAGTGCTCCGGCGACCAGCGCCGCGGCGGTGGCCGAGGCTCCGGTGGCCGGCACCAGCAGCCGCGGCAGGTGCTTGGGTACCGCCGAGACGGTGCGGAAGGCCACGTTGTCGCGGTCCACCAGCAGCACCGCTCCCCCACCGGTACCCGGGTCCACCGGGCGGTAGCCGATCGCGACCCGCTCGGTGATCCGGATCGTCACGGTGGCCGGGTACGACCTGCTCACCGTGACGGTGCGGATCGGCGCCACCGCGCGCAGCCGGTCGCGCACCGCGGCCAGGTCCAGCCGGGCCAGCGGGGTGCCCGGCCGGATGCCGGCCGCCGCCCGCACCTGGGCGGCGGTCACCGTGCGGGCGCCGACCACGTTCACCGAACGCACCCCCAGGACGCTGGAGAAGCCGATCAGCCAGGCCGCCAGTGCCAGCACCAGCAGCGCCGCGACGCCGTACCACCACCGGGCCGGACGGAGCCGGACCAGCCGGCCGGTCATGCGGAGGCCTCCGGGCCGCCCCGGGCGGCCAACTCGGCCAGCTCGGTCAGCAGGTCGGCGCACAGCAGGTGGACGTCGCCGATCCCCATGGTCAGCAGCAGGTCACCGGGCCGGGCCAGGGCGGCCACCCGGGCCGCCACCGCGTGCCAGTCCGGCTCGTAGACGACCTGTCCGGCCGGCAGCGGGATCTCCCGCGCGATCAGCTCACCGGTCACCCCCGGGATCGGCCGCTCCCGGGCCGGGAAGATGTCCATCACCACCGCGATGTCGGCCAGCGCCATCGCCTCGCCGAACTCGGCGGCGAAGGTCTGGGTGCGGCTGTAGGTGCCGGGCTGGAAGATCGCGATCAACCGCCCGGTGCCGGCCAGCACGCCACGGGCGGCGGCGAGCTGGGCGGCCACCTCCGTCGGATGGTGGGCGTAGTCGTCGTACACCCGCACGCCGGCCGCCTCGCCGTGGAACTCGAACCGGCGCTGCACGCCGCCGAAGTTCCGCCAGCCGGCGACCGCCTGCTCGGCCGGCACGCCGAGCTCCTCGGCCACCGCGAGCGCGGCCGTCGCGTTGAGCGCCATGTGCCGCCCGACCAGCGAGCCGACCCGGACGTCTGTCGGAGTTCTGCCTGGACGGTGCACGGTGAACTCCACCGCGTCGGGCAGCTCCCGGATGTCTGAGACCCGGATGTCGGCCTCCGGACCGGTGCCGTACCCGATCACCCGGACGCCCCGGCCGCGGGCGTACCCGGCGATCCGGCGGGCGCCGGCGTCGTCGGCGCAGTAGAACAGCCGGCCGCCCTCGGCGATCCGGTCGACGAACTGCTCGAATGCCCGGAACACCCCTTCCAGGTCGCCGTGGCTCTCCAGGTGGTCGGCCTCGACGTTGGTCAGCACCGCGATCTCCGGCCACAGCAGCAGGAACGATCCGTCGCTCTCGTCGGCCTCGACCAGGAACAGCTCGCCGCCGCCGGCCTGCCCGTTGGTCCCGGTGCCGGCCAGGTTCGCCCCGATGGCGAAGGACGGATCGAGGCCGGCCGCCAGCGCCGCGGTGGTGAGCAGCGAGGTGGTGGTGGTCTTGCCGTGGGTGCCGGCGATCGCCACGCACCGGTGGCCGGCGATCATGGCCGCCAGCGCGGTGGCCCGGCGCAGCACCCGCAGGCCCCGCTCCCGGCCGGCGACCAGTTCGAAGTTCTCCGGGTCGATGGCGGTGGTGTAGACCAGCGTGTCGGTGCCGTCCAGGTGCTCCAGGGCATGCCCGATCCGGATCTCGGCACCCAGCTCGCGCAGTTGCGCGACGGTGGCCGATTCCCGGCTCTCGCACCCGGTCACCGCGACGCCGCGGGCCAGCAGGATCCGGGCCAGCGCGCTCATGCCGGACCCGGCGATCCCCATCACGTGCACCCGACCGAGGTCGGCGGCCGGCGGGACCACCTCGGTGGCGGCGCTGGCCACCAGTGCGGCGCCGGGTGCCGACCAGCCGGCCGGCCGCTCAACGGTGCCGCCTCGGGCCCTAGCCGCGGGCTCAGCCGTTCCAGCCCCAGGCTCAGCGGCCCCGGGCTCAGCGGTGCCGGCCACGAGCCACCTCCAGGACGGCGCGGGCCAGCACCGCACCGGCATCCGGCGCGCCGGCCCGCCGGGCGGCAGCGGCCATCGTCGCCAGCCGGGGCGGGTCGGTGAGCACGGCGGTCACGTTCTGGGCCACCCAGGCAGCATCGCAGTTCTCGTCGGCGACCATCAGGCCACCACCGGCCGCCACGATCGGCTCGGCGTTGAGCCGCTGCTCGCCACCGCGCAGCGGCAGCGGCACGTACGCGGCCGGCAACCCCACCGCGGTCAGCTCCGCACAGGTCATCGCCCCGGACCGGCACAGCACGAAGTCGGCGGCGGCATAGCCCTCGGCCATCGGGTCCAGGTAGGGCAGCACCCGGTACGGGGGCTCGTCGGCCGCCCGTTCCGGCGCGGTCAGCGGGTTCTTGGCCCCGGCGATGTGCAGCACCTGGATGCCGGCGGCGCCCAGTTGCCGCTGGGCGCCGAGCACCGCCTCGTTCAGCCGCCGGGCGCCCTGCGAACCGCCGGTCACCAGCAGCGTCGGCCGGTCGGGGGCCAGTCCCAGCCGGGCCCGGGCGGCCGGCCGGTCCCGGTCGCGGTCCAGCTCCAGGATCGCCGGACGCAGCGGGATGCCGATCGGCCGGCCGTGCGGCAGGCCGGCCGAGGCGGTGGCGGTGAAGACATGGCCGGTCAGCCGGGCCGCCAGCCGGTTGGCAACACCGGGCCGGGCGTTGGCCTCGTGCACCACGATCGGGATGCCGCGCCGCCGGGCGGCGAGGTAGGCCGGCACCGCCACGTAGCCGCCGAAGCCGACCACCACGTCGGCGGACACCTTGTCCAGCACCGCCCCGGCGGCCCGGACCGCCCGCGCCACCCGGCCCGGCGTCCGGAGCAGGGCCAGGTTCAGCCGGCGCGGCAGCGGCACCGGCGGGATCAGCTCCAGCGGGTAGCCGCGGGCCGGGATCAGCGTGGTGTCCAGGCCGCGCTCGGTGCCGAGCGCGGTGATCAGCGCGTCCGGTGCCAGCCGACGGATCTCGTCCGCGACGTTCATCGCCGGCTCGATGTGCCCGGCCGAGTGCCCGCCGGCGATCACGATGCTCACGGACCCGGAAACCGGCTCGGCCACCTCAGGCACCCTTGCGCCGGGCGGCGGTCCGGCCGGCCGTCCGGTGCGGTCCGGGCTGCTGGCGGCTGGCCGGGGCGGGCCGCTGCCCGGTGCCGGGCCGGGCCACCGCGGGCTGGCGGGCCGTCCGGTCGCGCTGGCGGGCCGGCGCTCCGGCCACCGACGGGGCGGCCGGCTTCGGGCTGGCCACCTCGGCGGCCCGGGCGGCCGCGGCGGCCTGCTTGGCGACCGAGGACCGCGGTGCCGCCGGCGAGCGTGGCGCGCCCAGCCGCAGCATGCCGACCCAGCGGGCGGTGCTGCCGCTCTCGGCCGCCCGCTGCGCCGCCCGGGCCGCTGCCGGCTCGTGCCGGGCGAAGGAGACCAGCATGCCCAGCACCGCACAGGTCAGCACCAGCGAGGTGCCGCCGTTGGAGATGAACGGCAGCGGAATGCCAGTGACCGGCAGCAGCGCGGTCACGTAGCCGATGTTGATCAGCGCCTGGCCGGCGATCCAGATGGCCGCGCCGCTGGCCACCAGCCGGACGAACGGGTCCTGGCTGCGGTGCGCGATCCGCATCGCGGCGTAGGTGAACAGCGCGAACAGCAGCAGCACCACCAGGCAGCCGAGCAGGCCGAGCTCCTCCCCCACCACGGCGAAGACGTAGTCGGTGTTGGCGTTGGGCACCCAGCCGTACTTCGAGGTGCCCTGCCCCAGCCCGACCCCGACGATGCCGCCGCTGGAGAGCGCGTACAGGCCCTGGATGGTGTGGTAGCCGGCCCCCTCCGGGTCGAGGTTGGGGTGCAGGAAGGTGGTCAGCCGCTCCATCCGGTAGGACTCGGTGACCGCCAGGGTGGTGACGGCGGCCGCCACCACCAGCAGCAGGCCGGCGAAGTAGCGGTAGGGCAGTCCGACCGTCCAGAGCAGGCCGAGCAGCAGCAGCATGAAGCACAGCGAGGTGCCCAGGTCCGGCTCGAGCATGACCAGGGCGATCACCATCACGAAGCCGGGCACCAGCGGGACCAGCACGTGCCCGGTGGTGGTCAGCGTCTTCAGGGACTCTTTGCGGGCCAGCAGGTCCGCACCCCACAGCAGGATGGCGAACTTGGCGAACTCCGACGGCTGCACCACCAGCGGGCCCAGCTGCAGCCAGCGGTGCGCTCCGTTCACGGTGACCCCGATGCCGGGGACCAGCACCCCGACCAGGGCGATCAGCGCCAGCGCCAGGGCGGGATAGGCCACCCGGCGGTAGGCGGCCGGCGACATCCGCACCGCCAGCCAGAACACCGGCAGGCTCAGCACGATGAACTCCACCTCGCGGATCAGCTGCGCCCACGGCGCGTCCCCGGTGGTGTGCACCGAGGCCGAGATGGTGGTGGAGGCCGACATCAGCAGGCCCAGGAACAGCAGGCCGCCGCCGGCGGCCAGCATCAGCTGGATCGATGCGTAGGGGCTGTCCAGGTAGCGGCCGGAGGCCTGCACCACCCGGATGCCGCGCACCCGCTCGCGCAACCTGCCGATCACGACTCCACCCGGCCCCGGACGCTCGGGGACGCGGGCAGGACGACGCCGCCGGAGCAGACCGGTGACGTCGCGGCGTCCGCGACCTGGTGCACCCGCCTATCGTCGGCCCTGTCTGCGCGATCTTCGGGAGGCGTGTCGCGTGTCGCGTCCCGGCGGTCGATTTTCTTCAGGCCGGGCCGGGGTATCCCGCCGTGCCCGCGCGTGCCGGGGTCAGCCGTGGGAGATGAATTCCGCATAGAACAAGCCCATTCCGAACGCGACCGCCAGCCCGCTGACGATCCAGAACCGGACGATGGTGGTGGTCTCCTCCCAGCCGCCGAGTTCGAAATGGTGGTGGAACGGCGCCATCCGGAAGACCCGTTTGCCGGTGCCGGTGCGCAGCCGGGTGTACTTGAACCAGCCGGTCTGGATGACGCTGGACAGCGTCACCACCGCGAACAGGCCGCCCAGCACCACCAGCAGCAGCTCCGTCCGGGACAGGATCGCCAGGCCCGCCATCAGCCCGCCGAGCGCCATCGAACCGGTGTCGCCCATGAAGATCTGGGCGGGTTTGGCGTTCCACCACAGGAAACCGAAGCAGGCTCCCATCGCCGCGGCGGCGATCAGCGCCAGGTCCTGCGGATCGCGGACTGCGTAGCAGCCCGACAGCGCCGGGCCGGGATAGCAGGCGCTGCGGAACTGGATGAAGGTCAGCAGCGTGTAGGCCCCCATCACCATTGCCGCACTGCCGGCCACCAGCCCGTCCAGGCCGTCGGTCAGGTTCACCGCGTTGGTGGTGGCGGTGATGATCAGGTAGCCCAGCAACAGGAAACCGACCAGCCCGATCGAGATGGCGCCGATGTCGCGCACGTAGGAGATGTGCCTGGACGCCGGCCGCAGCCCGCGTTCGTCGGGGAACATCATCGCCCCGATGCCGAACAGCAGCGCCACCAGCAGCTGGCCGGCGAATTTGGCCCGGGCCCGCAAGCCCAAACTGCGCCGGTGCCGCAGCTTGATGAAGTCGTCGAGGAATCCCACCCCGCCCGAGCCGAGCATCAGGAACAGCAGCAGCAGGCCGGAGGCGGTCGGGCCGGAGTCGTGGCGCAGCGAGCCGATCAGGTGCGCCATCAGGTATCCGATGATGGTCGAGCCCATGATCGCCACCCCGCCCATGGTCGGGGTACCCCGCTTGACCAGGTGGCTCTTGGGGCCGTCGTCGCGGATCTCCTGGCCGAATCCCTTGATCCGGAAGTACTTCACCACCAGCGGGGTGAACAGGATCGAGGTCATCAGCCCGAACAGCGCGGAGACCAGGATGGTTTTCATGCCCGGCCCTCCCGGGCGTCAGTGCTCTGCGCGCCGTTCGGGCTCTCCGCGCCGTGCACGTCCTGCGTGCTGTCGAAGCGTCGGACCAGCTCCTGCGCCACAACCTCCATCGCCGCCGACCGGGATCCCTTCACCAGCACCACGTCACCTGGCCGCAGCAGCTCCGCCAGCCTGGCGAGGGCCGCCGCGGTGTCCGGCATCCACTCTGACTCACCGTCGAAGGAGCCTTCGAGTGCCGCGCCGGTGGCGATCGCCCGGGCCTGCTCGCCGACCGCGATCAGCACCGAGACGTCCAGCCGGACGGCGTGCCGGCCCAGCGCGTCGTGCTGGGCGATCGAATCCGGGCCGAGCTCGGCCATGTGGCCCAGCACCGCGATCGACCGGCGGCCCTCGGACATGATCGCCAGCGCCTTCAGCGCGGCCCGCATCGACTCCGGATTGGCGTTGTAGGCATCGTTGATCACCGTGATGCCGGCGGCGGTCTCGCTGACCGCCATCCGCCAGGCCGAGCGCTCGGTCGCCCGCGACAGCGCCTCGGCCACCGCCGGCAGCTCCATGCCGCAGGCCAGCGCCAGCGCCGCCGCGATCACCGCGTTGGAGACCTGGTGCTCGCCCCGCACCTGCAGTCGCACCCCGGCCCGGCCGGCGGCGCTGACCAGCTCGAAGCTCGCCCGGCCCGCGGAGTCCACCGCGACCCCCTCGGCGCGCACGTCGGCCCCGGCCCGCTCGCCGGCGGTGACCACCCGGGCGGTGGTGCGGGCGGCCATCGCCGAGACCAGCGGGTCGTCGGCGTTGAGCACCGCGACCCCGCCGTCGGCGGCGGCGGGCAGCGCCTCGACCAGCTCGCCCTTGGCCTGCGCGATCACCTCCCGGCTGCCGAACTCGGACAGGTGGGCACTGCCCACGTTGAGCACCCCGGCCAGCCGGGGAGCCGCGATCCCGGTCAGGTGCCGGATGTGGCCGAGCCCGCGGGCCGAGGTCTCCAGCACCAGGAACCGGGTGCTCTCGTCGGCCAGCAGCACGGTGTAGGGGTAGCCCAGCTCGTTGTTGAACGAGCCCGGGGTGGCGACGGTGGGCCCAGCGTCGGCCAGCACCTGTGCCAGCAGGTCCTTGGTCGAGGTCTTGCCCGACGAGCCGGTGATGCCGATGGTCACCGCACTCAACCGGCGGGCCACGGCGCGGGCCAGCGTGGTGATCGCCTCGACCGGGTCGGCCACCTCGATGGCCGGCACCGGCACCGGCCGGCTGGCCAGCACCGCCACCGCGCCGGCGGCCACCGCCGCCTCGGCGTAGTCGTGGCCGTCCACCCGGGCGCCGGGAATGGCCAGGAACAGGTCGCCGGCCACCACCTTGCGGCTGTCGAACTCGACCTTGCCCGACACCGTGCGATCCGGGTCGGCGTTCACCAGCCGGCCGCCGACGATCCCGGCGATCTCGGCGATGCTCAGTTCGATCACAGCCGGCCCGCTCCGAATGCGGTATCGGGTGCGGTATCGGGTTCCATGCCGGAGTCCGCCCCGCCGGTCACCGGGTGACCTGGCTCGCGGTGCCGGTATCCCTGGCCGGCCAGGGCGGCCCGGGCCACCTCGACGTCGTCGAAGGCGAGCACCGTGCCGCCGACCTCCTGCCCGGTCTCGTGGCCCTTGCCCGCGATCAGCACGGTGTCGCCGGGCCGGGCCAGCGCGACGGCCCGCTCGATCGCGGTGCGCCGGTCGCCCTCCTCGAGGACGGTGGCGCGCCGGTCGGCCGGCACCGACCGGGTGCCGGCCAGCATGGCGGCCCGGATCTCGGCCGGCGGCTCCGAGCGCGGGTTGTCGTCGGTCACGATCAGCACGTCGGCGCCGGTGGCCGCGACCTCCCCCATCACCGCGCGCTTGCCCCGGTCGCGGTCCCCACCGCAGCCCAGCACGACGATCAGCCGGCCGGTGGTCAGCGCCCGCAGCGCCTGCAGCGCACCGGCCACCCCGGCCGGCTTGTGGCTGTAGTCCACCACCACCAGGAACGGCTGGTCGCCGTCCACCCGCTCCATCCGGCCGCGCACCTGGGCGGCGGCCACCGCCGGCGCCACCGCGGCCGCCTCGACGCCGGCCTCGGCGAGGATCGCGAAGGCCAGCAGCGCGTTGGCGATGTTGTAGGCGCCGGGGATGCGGCAGCCCGCCTCGAAGTCCGTGCCCGGCCCGTGCACCGTGAACTGGGTGCTGCCGTCGGCCAGCACCCGTACGTCGCCGGCATGCCAGTCCGCGGCCGGGTCCCGGGTGCTGACGGTGACGGTGGCCGGCCGCACCAGCCGGCGTCCCCAGTCGTCGTCGACCACCACGACCTCGCGGCGGGCCCGGCCGTCGAAGAGCAGGGACTTGGCCTGGAAGTAGTCCTCCATGTCGGCGTGGAAGTCCAGGTGGTCCTGGGAGAGGTTGGTGAAGGCGGCCACCGCGAACTCGGTGCCGTCCACCCGGCCCAGCCGCAGCGCGTGCGAGGACACCTCCATCGCGACGCTGTCCAGGCCGCGCTCGGCCATCACCGCCAGCAGCGCCTGCAGCTGCGGGGCCTCCGGCGTGGTGAACGGGGTCTTGACCGTCTCGGCGTCCAGGAACACCCCGACCGTCCCGATCAGGCCGGTGCGGCGGCCGGCCGCGGCCAGGCCCGCCCGGACCAGGAAGGTGGTGGTGGTCTTGCCGCTGGTTCCGGTCACCCCGTAGACCGGCAGGCTCGCCGACGGGTGCCCGTACACCTCGGCCGCCAGCGGCCCCAGCGCGGTGCGCGGGTCGTCCACCACCAGCGCCGGGGTGGCGAAGCCGACCAGCTGCGCGGCACCGGCCGGATCGGTGAACACCGCCACCGCGCCGGCGGCCAGCGCCTGGTCCAGGAAGGCCAGCCCGTGCCGGCTGGCGCCGGGCAGGGCCGCGAACAGGTCGCCCGGACGGACCTGGGTGGAGCTGGCACTCACCCCCGACACCAGGACGCTGCCGGCCTCCGGGTCGGCGCTGACCACCGAGGCGCCGAGCAGGTCGGCCAGGGCGCCGAGCTGTCGGGCGACGGCCTGGCTCGGACGGGGCCCGGCCCCGTCCGGGTGAGCTCGCTGCGGTGGCGCCACGCCTGCCCACGTTACCGATGGGCTCCGGCCCACATTCCGGGACTCGGCCATTCCCCTCCTCGCCGGTTCGGTCGGTCGCGACTGGTCGGGCAGTACTGCTGGCTGCTGCCGAGCGGCGCTGGGCGGCGCTAGTTCAGGGTCAGCGGAACCAGCACCGACTGCGACCCGCTCGGGACGATCTTCTCGGCCGACAGCTGGTAGGCGGCGATGTGGTGGAACAGCGGAGCGGCCACGTCGCCGCCCTCCAGGCCGTGCGCCGGGTTGTCGATCATGATGGCCACCGCGAACCGGGGGTTGTCGGCCGGCGCCATCCCGGCGAAGGTGTCCCAGTAGACAGAGTCGGAGTACCGGCCGGTGACCGGATCCGGCTGCTGGGCGGTGCCGGTCTTGCCCGCCACCCGGTAGCCCGGGATGGCCGCCTTGGTGCCGGTGCCGCCCTTGAGGGTCACCGACTCCAGCATGGTGCGCAGCGTCCGGGCGGTCGCGGCCGACAGCACCCGGATGCCGGCCGGCTGCGCGGTGGCCGACACCGAGCCGTCGGAGTGGGTCACCGAGGCGACCACCCGGGGCGGGATGCGCACCCCGTCGTTGGCGACCGTCTGGTACATCGAGGCGAGCTGCAGCGAGGTCATCGCCACCCCCTGCCCGATCGGCAGGTTGGCAAAGGTGGAATCGGACCAGCTGTCGATGTCGGGCAGCAGGCCGGCGCTCTCGCCGGGCAGTTCGATGCCGGTTTTCTGCCCCAGGCCGAACCGGTGCAGGTAGTCGTCGAAGGTCTGCTTGCCCACCTTGTCGGCGATCAGCAGGGTGCCGACGTTGGAGGACTCGGCGAGCACGCCGGTGGCGGTGAACCGCTGGGTGGGGTGCCACCAGGCGTCGTGCACGGTGACCCCGCCGGTGGAGATGGTGTCGGGCACCGAGAACACCGACCGCGGGGTGATCAGGCCCTTCTCCAGCGCGGCGGCCATCGTCACGATCTTGTTGGCCGAGCCGGGCTCGAAGACCTGCTGGATGTTGGGGTTCAGCGACCGGCCGCCGTCCAGGGTGGCCGGGTTCTGCGGGTCGAAGGTGCCGTTGGAGGCCATCGCCAGCACCTGGCCGGTCCGGGCGTCCAGCACGGTCAGCTGGCCACCGCGGGCACCGGACTGCCGGATCGAGTCGTCGAGGTACTTCTGGCTGAGGTACTGCAGGTCCTGGTCGATGGTCAGCCGCACCGTGCCGCCGTCGGCGGCCGCCTTGCGCTTGATCGGACCGGCCGGGTTGACGTTGCCGACCGCGTCCTTCTGGTAGCTGACCGAGCCGTCGGTGCCCCGCAGCAGCGCGTCGTAGCTGTACTCGATGCCGGCGGCGCCGGTGCCGTCGGACTGGATCAGGCCGACCACGTTGGCGCCGGTGGTCCGGCCGGGATAGAGCCGCTGCGAGGTGGCCTGGGCGAAGATGCCCGACAGTGGCTCGTCGCGCAGCTTGAGGTCCTCGACCTGCTTGGCGGCCGCCGGGGAGAGCGCGGTGGCCAGCAGCACGTAGCGCGAGCTGGAGGTGAGCAGGTCGGAGATCGTCAACACCGACTTGCCGAGCAACGGGGCGAGCATGGTGGCGTAGTCCCACCGGTCGGCCGTCGGCACCATCGTCGGGTCGGCGACGATGTCCTTGGCGTCGGCGGTGTAGGCAAGCGGGACCCCGTTGCGGTCCACGATCGACCCGCGGGCGGCGTGCAGGGTGACGAACTCGCGCTTCTCGTCCGAGGCGGCCAGCGCGTAGCCGCCGGCGTCCATGCCTTGCAACCACACCAGCCGGGCGAGCACCACGGCCAGCAGCAGGCTGACCACCACCACGCTGGCCCACAGCCGGCGCAGCGACTTGCCCAGCCGCAGGGCGCGCCGGCCGCGCGGTACCCGCCGCCGGGGGGCCGGACGCCGGGCGGCCGGCGCGGGCTCGCGGGACCGCAGCGGCTGGCGGGCACCCCGGGCCGGCCGGGTCGCCGGCTCCGGCCGCTGCCAGTCCTGCCGCCGCCGGTCCTGCTGGCGCCAGTCCTGCGGCCGCCGGTCGGCCGGCTGGGCTGCGGTGGGCCGCTGGGCTGCGGCCGAGCGGGGCGCGGCGACGGGACGGTCACCGGTCGCCGGTCGCTGAGCGGTGGTAGCTCGCTGGGCCGCCGCCGGCCGCTGGCCAGTCGTGGGTCGCTGGGCCGTCGTGGGTCGTGGGGCGGCAGCGGACCGCTGGGCCGCCGCCGGCCGCTGGCCGGTCATAGGCCGCTGGGCCGTCGTGGGTCGTGGGGCGGCAGCGGACCGCTGGGCCGCCGCCGGCCGCTGGCCGGTCGGAGGTCGCTGGCCGGTGGTAGGCCGTGGGTCGGCAGCGGGCCGCGGGCCGGCCGCCGGATGGTGTCCCGGGGCCGGCCGCCCGGCGGTCCCCCGCTGCCGGTCCGCGGCCGGCCGCGGCACCGCGGGCCGCTGGGGCGGGGTCGGTGGCTGGGGCAGTCGGCTCATCAGTGCCCTCCGGGCGCGGAAGACTTCGTCGGGCTCGGCGGCGGGACGGACCGGGTCACCGTGACGGTCACTACCGGCGCCGGCGACCGGGAGCCGGCGGCGGACCGGCTGGCGCTGGCACTCGGCCGGCTGGTCGAACCGGCCGGGCTCGACCGTCCGGCGCTGGCCGGCGTGCCGGACGCGGTCGGGCTGGCCGTCGCCCGGGGGGTGACGCTGGGTCGCGGCGCGGCGGTCGGCGTGGGGGTCACCACCGGAGCGGGCAGGCTGGCCGGCGCCGGCGAGCCCAGCACGGTGACCGAGCCGTCGGCGTTGAGCCGGAGGAAGGCCGGGTTGGGATTGGGTATCAGGCCCTCGGCCGCGGCGGCCGAGGCCAGCGACCCGGGTGCCTGCTGGGCCGCCAGGTCGCGGGTCAGCTGCTGGGCCAGGTCCGACAGCTCGGCGTTGCGCTCGGTCAGCGAGCGCTGCCGCAGCTCCTGGGCGGCCGAGGCGGTGTTCAACGCCAGCAGCGTGCACAGGCCGCCCACCAGCAGCACCGCCAGCAGCACCGGCAGCGGCAGCCGGCGCACCCGGCGGGCCGTCATGCCGCCTCCCGGATGCGCTCGGCGGCCCGCATCCGTACCGAGGCGGCCCGCGGGTTGGCGGCGATCTCGGCCTCGGTGGCGGGCTCGGCGCCCCGGTTGAGCAGCCTGATCTGCGGGCCGGCCGCGGCCAGCGCCACCGGCAGGTCCGGCGGCGTCCGGTCGGTGGCGAGCTCGGCGAAGCTGCGCTTGACGATCCGGTCCTCCAGCGAGTGGTAGGCCAGCACCACGATGCGCCCTCCTACGGTGAGCGCCTGCAGCGCGGCGGGGATCGCGGCCTGCACCGCGGCCAGTTCGGCGTTGACCTCGATCCGCAGCGCCTGGAAGGTGCGCTTGGCCGGATGCCCGCCGGTGCGGCGGGTCGCCGCCGGGATGGCCTGCCGGACCAGCTCGGCCAGCTCCGCGGTGGAAGTCAGCCGGTGCTCGGCGCGGCGCCGCCCGATCGCCTGGGCGATCCGCAGCGCGAACCGTTCCTCGCCGTAGTCACGCAGCACCCGGGCCAGCTGCGGTACCGGGTAGCTGTTGACGACCTCCTCCGCGGTCAGCGGGTCTTCGGCGTCCATCCGCATGTCCAGCGGTGCGTCCTGGGCGTAGGAGAAGCCGCGCTCGGGCCGGTCCAGCTGCATCGAGGAGACCCCCAGGTCGAACAGCGCGGCGTCGATCCGGTCCAGGTCCAGCTCGGCCAGCACCCGGGGCAGCTGGTCGTAGACGGCGTGCACCAGGTGGGTCCGCCCGGCGAAGCCAGCCAGCCGCTCGGCGCTGATCCGCAGCGCCTGCTGGTCGCGGTCCAGTCCCACCAGCACCGCCTGCGGATGCGCGGTGAGCAGTGCCGCGCTGTGGCCGGCCAGGCCCAGGGTGGCATCGACCAGCACCGCGCCGGGCCGGGCCAACGGCGGGGCGAGCAGCTCGGCCACCCGGTCCAGCAGCACCGGGACGTGCCCAGCCGGGGCCGGCGGCCCGGGTTCGCCCATGCGGGAACTCCTGTACATCTCGGGTGCTGCCTCGTGACGCGGGTGCCTGTACTTCGGGTGGTGCCTGTCGTTTCCTGCGGGTGGTTTCCTGCCTGCGGTTTCCTGCCGGTCGTCCCTGCCGGCCGGGCTCATGCCGATGGGTCCCCGCCCGCCTGGGAGAACCGGGCCGCCTGGCGCTGGGGAAGTGCGTCAGGTGGTTGCCGGGGTGGCGGGAGGAGGCCGATCCGCATGCGCCTGCCTCGACGGGTCTGTGCAGTGACCTAGAGCAGGCCGGGCAGCACCTCCTCGGCCTCGGCGAACGCCTGCTCGGTGCCGGCCAGGTAGGCCTGCCACGCCTCGGCGTCCCAGACCTCGACCCGGCTGTTGGCGCCGATCACCACGCAGTCCTTGGACAGTCCGGCGTACTCGCGCAACTGGCTGGGCACGGTGATCCGGCCCTGGCCGTCCGGAACCTCGTGCGAGGCGCTGGCGAAGAACACCCGGCTGTAGTCCCGGACACTGCGCTGGGTGACCGGGGCGGAGCGCAGCAACTCGGTGATCCGGCTGAACTCCGCCATCGGGAACACGAACAGGCAGCGTTCCTGGCCCTTGGTGATCACCAGTCCTCCCTCCAGCTCGGTGCGGAACTTCGCGGGCAGCGCCAACCGGCCCTTGTCGTCCAACCGGGGGGTGTGGGTGCCGAGGAACATCGCCCACCTCCCAGGTCAGCGCTACTTAACAATATCCCCACTATGACCCACCATACCCCACTGGTCACCACTGCACTGCAGAAATGTCGGCCGGATTGACGCGCACAGCTGGTAGAAACCCGGATGAACCGGGCGGCGAGCCGGAATCCTGGGCGGCGAAATCCCCACTTCGGCCGTGCGAAGCACCGCGGGCTGGCCCTGCCGGACGGAGCCGGCCGCGTCAGAACCGTTAGCTGGAAGTCCGCGCAGACCCCACACGAGTGCCTGCCCGAGCAACTACGCTGGAGCCGAATCGGGCCGGCGGCTGCCGCCGGCCTCGAGTGACTACCCGCTCATGACCGCTTCTCGACAACCTCGAAGGGATTGCAGGCAGTTCCCGGCTGTCGGCCCCTCGGAGCACAGAACGGATTCCGTAGTGACACATGCAGCAGCCCAGGCCGCGGAGCTGGGGGCCGGCTCGGCGGCGCAGAACGGCCACGGCCCGCAGCCGGGAGCCCACGGCGGGACGCAGGCCCCGCCGGCCATTCCGGTCAACGAGGTGGGTCCCGCCGCCCAGCGCATCATCGCCAACATCGAGAAGGTGATCGCCGGCAAGTACGACGTCGTCCGGCTCGGCGTCACCGTCCTGCTGGCCGAGGGCCACCTGCTGATCGAGGACGTGCCCGGCGTCGGCAAGACCACCTTCGCCAAGGCGCTGGCCCGGTCCATCGACTGCTCGGTGCGGCGAATCCAGTTCACCCCCGATCTGCTGCCCAGCGACGTCACCGGGGTGAGCATCTACAACGCCGAGTCCGCCGACTTCGAGTTCAAGCCCGGCCCGGTGTTCGCCAATCTCCTGCTCGGCGACGAGATCAACCGCGCCTCCCCCAAGACCCAGGCGGCGCTGCTGGAGTGCATGGCCGAGCGGCAGGTGACCGTGGACGGCGTGCGGTACGAGTTGCAGTCGCCGTTCCTGGTGCTGGCCACCCAGAACCCGGTCGAGATGGAGGGCACCTACGCCCTGCCCGAGGCGCAGCGGGACCGGTTCACCGCCAAGCTCTCGCTCGGCTACCCGGACCGGACCGCCGAGATCGCCATGCTGAGCGACCAGACCACCACCGACCCGCTGTCGACCCTGCAGCCGGTCTCGGACGCCGGCACCATCCGCTCGCTGATCGAGACGGTGCGCAGCGTGCACGTCGTCGACTCGGTGAAGGACTACGTGGTGACGCTGGCCGAGGCCACCCGCAACCACCCCGAGATCCGGCTCGGCGCCTCGCCGCGCGGCTCGCTGCACCTGCTGCGCACCGCCAAGGCCGCCGCGGCGCTGGCCGGCCGGGACTACGTGCTGCCCGACGACATCCAGCAGCTGGCCGTGCCGGTGCTCGCCCACCGGCTGATCCCGGCAGCCACCGCCACGGTGGCCGGCCGCTCACCGGAGGACCTGCTGGCAGAGATCGTGGCCAAGGTCCCGATTCCGGTGGCCAGTCCCCGCGGCTAGGCAGATAGGTACGCGCACGTGACCACTCGCCCCATCGGCGGCTCCTCGGCGGCTCCCCGGCTGATCGACACCGCCGCGATCGGCACCCAGCGGGTGGCGCTGTCCAGCCGGGGCCGGACCTTCCTGACGGTGGGCCTGATCTCGCTGGCCAGCGGCCTGCTGCTCGGCGTGACGGACCTGGAACGGCTGGGCGTGCTGCTGCTGGTGCTGCCGGTGCCGGCCTGGCTGGCCGTCCGGCAGGCCCGCTCGGGGCTGCGGGTCGGGCACGCGGTGACCCCGTCCCGGATCGTGGTCGGCGAGCAGGCCCAGGTCCGGCTGGTGCTGGGCAACCCGCACAGCTTCGGCACCGGCCCGCTGCGGATCACCGAGACGGTGCCCGGCGGGCGGCCGCTGCGCTTCAGCGTGGCCGGCGTCCGGGGGCGGCAGCGCCGTACGGTGGCCTACCCGCTGCCGACCCTGCGCCGTGGCCACTACACCGTGGGCCCCACCACCGTGATGGCCAGCGACCCGTTCGGCCTGGTCACCGCCGACACCCAGTCCACCGACGTCGGCGAGCTGGTCGTGCGGCCGAAGACCTATCGACTGGCCGACCTGGCACTGCCGATCGCCTGGCGGGACGGGGCGGCCACCCTCAGCCACTCGGTCGGCAGCGGCGGCTCGGACGACGCCTCGGTACGGGAGTACCGGCACGGCGACGACCTGCGCAAGATCCACTGGCGCAGTACCGCCCGGTCCGGTGCGTTCATGGTCCGGCAGGAGGAGCGGCCCTGGCACGGTGAGTCGCTGGTGCTGCTGGACCACCGCTCGCTGGCCTACCCGACGGTGCCGTCCCAACCGGACTCGGCCGCCCTGGAATGGGCCATCTCGGCGGCCGCCAGCATCGCCTGCCACCTGGCCGAACGCGGCCGGCGGGTCGCGGTGGTGACCGGCGACGGGCAGGTGGCCCACGACAGCTCGCCGGCGATCCTGGACATGCTGGCCGACGTCAAGCCCGCCCTGCGGGCCGACCTGGAGCCGCTGACCGCCGCCCTCACCGGCCTCGGCCGGGATGCCGCCGTGTTCGCGGTGCTGGCCGCCAGCCCGAAGAGCTCGGTCAGCGGGCTGCTCACCCAGCCCCGGATGCCCGGCACGGCGGTGGCGGTGCTGCTGCGGCCGTGGACCTGGAACGGCGACACCTCCGACCTGCTGGCCGAGGCCGCCTGGCAGTCCAGCGCCGAAACCCTGCGGGCCGCCGGCTGGCGGGTGGTGCCGGCCGAGGCCGGCGACGACATCGCCGAACTGTGGCCCAGCCTGCTCTCGAGGAGGGTGACCAGCGTCCGATGAGTTCCGCCGACTCCTACCGCGCCGCACCTGACCAGGTCGTGGTGGCCGCCACCGGCACGGTCGCCGCCGGCGTGCTGCTGACCACCCTGCCGTTGCGCTCGATCTTCACCGACTGGGCCTGGCTGATGGTCAGCATCGGCTGCGTGCTGCCCTACCTGGCCGTGGTGGCCCTGTTCCGGATGCGCTCGGCCCCGCGCTGGTGGCACAGCCTGCTGGGACTGGTGGCCTCGGTGCTGATGGTGCTGTGGGTCTTCGTTCCGCAGCACCTGCTGGTGGGGGTGCTGCCCACCCCTACCTCGCTGTCCGACATCGGCGATCTGGTCCGGACGGCGAACACCACCATGCAGCAGGAGAACGCGCCGCTGGCCTCCACCAGCGCGCTGCGGCTGCTGGTCGCCTCCGCGCTGGTGGCGCTGGTGGCCCTGACCGACGTCCTGGCGGTGCAGCTGCGCCGCCCGCTGCTGGCCGCGGCACCCCTGCTGGAGGTGCTGGCGATCGCCTCGGCGACCTCCTCGGAGGCGGCGCACCCGGTCTGGTTCGCCGCCGCGGCCGGCGGGTTCCTGCTCATCCTGCTGTCCGGTACCCGGTTGCAGGACCGGGCCTGGGGCCCCTCGGTGGACGGCTCGGCCGGCCGGCTCGGCGGTGCCCGGCGGATGGCGGTGACCGGCGTGGTGGCCGCGCTGATCGTTCCGCTGCTGCTGCCGTCGGTGTCGGTGAACGTGCTCGCCCGGGCCACCCACCACAACGGCAACGGTTCGGGCTCCGGCAACGGCCAGGTGGTGCTGAGCGGCCTGGCCAAGTTGCGCGGCTCGCTGCAGCGGACCACGCCGGTGCAGCTGTTCCGGGTACAGGCCAGCGCCGGCGTCCCCTACTACGTCCGGCAGGAGGTGGCCGACCAGTACACCACCGAGGGCTGGCAGGCCTCACCCCGCAGGATCGCCGATCCGCTGCTCCCGCTGGGCCAGGGAGTGTTCCCGATCGACCCGGGTGAGCAGAGCGACCCCGGTGCCAAGAAGCCCTCCTACAACGCCACCTTCACCATCCTGGCGCTCGGCGGCAGCACGCTGCCGCTGCTGGCCAACCCGTCCGAGATCAAACCGCCGGACGGCAGCGGCCTGCGCCCGCCCACCGGCAACTGGAACAGCGCCACCGCCAGCGTGGTCAACGCCTCGCTGCGGCGGGGGATGTCCTACACCGAGGCGGTGAGCCAGCCCGACCCCTCGGTGGCCACCCTGCGGGCGGCCCAGCCGTGGAACGTGGACGAGAGCCTGCGCCAGCGCTACCTCGGCCTGCCGGACCTGCCGGCCTCGGTGACCGATCGGGCGCGCGACCTGGTCGCCGGGCTGGACAACGACTACGACAAGGCCAAGGCCATCTCGGACTACTTCAGCAACGGCAAGAACGGCTTCGTCTACTCCCTCGAGACCGCGCCCAAGGACGGCCAGGACGACCTGGTGTCCTTCCTGCAGAACAAGAAGGGCTTCTGCCAGCAGTACGCCGCGGCCGCGGCGGTGCTGATGCGGGTGGCGAACCTGCCCACCCGGGTCGTGGTGGGCTACACCCACCGCCAGCCGGACACCAACGGCGTGTTCACCGTGACCACCTCCGACGCGCACGCCTGGGTCGAGGTGTACTTCTCCACGATCGGCTGGATCCCGTTCGACCCGACCCCGCTGTCCGGTGCGGACGCCGGCCGGCTGGTGCAGCTGCCCTGGGCACGGCATCCGCAGGAGGTTGCCGAGCCGTCCGTTGCCGAGACCGCGAACCGCGGTCCGTCGGGGGCAACCTCGTCGGCGTCCAACCAGGCCGATCAGAACGGCCAGGACGGCGGGAGCTCCCTGCTGTCGGCCAAGGTGGTGGGGATCGCGCTGCTGGTGCTGCTGGTGATCCTGGTGATCCTCGCGCTGGTCTTCGGTCCGCAGTGGGTGCGGCAGCGGCAACGCCGCCGGCGCCTGGACCGGGCCCGCACCACCGGCAATCCCGAGCCGCTCTGGCTGGAGCTGGCGGCCACCGCCATCGACCGGGACGCGCTGTGGCCCAGCACGGTGACCGTCGGGCAGGTGCCCGGGTGGCTGTCCCGGCACGGCGTCGACGACCGTGGCCGGGCCGCGGTCACCGCGGTGGCCGACCGGGTCGAGCAGGACCGATTCAGCGCGCACCGGGTCTCCGAGGTGCCCGCCGACTCGATCGCGGCCCTCGACCAGGCGCTGACCCGGTGGGCCCGGCGTACCGACCGGCGGCTGAGCATGCTGCACCGGTGGTTGCCACGGTCGCTGATCAGCCGGCAGCCGCGCTGGCGGCGCTGAACCTCGGGTTCGGCCGGCTGCGGCTCAACCGGGCGTCGGGCGGGCCTGCCAGGCCGGGAGCACAGCAGCTTGCCCAGGTTTGTCCGGACACTCAGCGGCCCCGGTCCGCTGGCTGGTGACCAGTCAGCAGGCCGGGGCCGGTGAGAAGATCCGGGTCAGCTCTCCTCGAACCGCTTGCGCATCCGGTCTTCCATCTTGGTGCGCAAGGTGTTCGACTTGGCGTTGCGCGCCTGGCCGGCCTGGGCCGCCAGCGAGGCGGAGCCGTTCTGCCGCGGACCCCGCAGCGCACTTGCGGCGGCCACGCACGAGCCCACGATCAGAACAAAACCCAGGACACCCAGCAAGGTCAGGTTGGCCGTCAGCCCGACCAGGACCACAGCGAGCCCCAGCAGGACGCCGACCACCGACAACGCGAGCATGGTGCGCACGCGATTGCGGGGGCGAGCCGACCTGACAGAGGACGCGAATTTCGGGTCCTCCGCGTACAGGGCTTGTTCAATTTCGTCGAGCAGTCTCTGCTCATGCTCGGAGAGCGGCATCATGCCCTCCAATCCCTGTCGCTATGTAGTGAACCGTTACAGACCGTCCATCAGCGCCGTAGCAGCTGTTGGAACACACCATCGAGCATACGAGCCGAAATGTTAGTGCGAAAGTTGTCTACAAGGATTGCTCTGCGTGCCGTGATCATTCGTTATCTCCGGCAGGCGTCCGCCGGCCGGAACGGTCCATCGAGCGGTTGAAACCGCCCACCGCCGTGCCGTCGGCCTGCTTGCCGAGCAGCGACGCCGGTCCCACCACCTGTTTGCCGAATCTGGCGGTCAGCGCGTCGATGACTCTGTCAGCCGAGGTGCTGGCCGAGGTGCCGGCCGAGGTGCTGGCCGGCCGCTGGTCGGAGAAGAGGTCCAGGGCGAGCTGGGTGGCCTCGCCGGCCGGACGCAATTTCTCGGCCTTGACCCCGACCAGCCGGATTCGCGGCCGGTCCAGGGCGAGCGAGCGGTACAGCTTCACCGTCTCGGCGTAGATCACCGTCGCCGCGTCGGTGGGCTCGGCCAGGGTGCGCACCCGGGTCACCGTGGTGAAGTCGGCGAACCTGATCTTGATGCCCACGGTGCGCGCCACCCAGCCGGAGTGCCGCAGCCGCTCGGCCACCTCGCCGGAGCCGCGCAACAGCTCGCGGCACACCTCCTCCTCGGTCAGCAGGTCGGTGTCCAGCGTCCGGTCGGTGGAGATCGACTTCTCCACTGTGTCCGGGTTCACCGCCCGCTCGTCGTGGCCGTTGGCCAGCGCGTGCAGGTGGTCGGCCGAGGCGGCGCCGACCGTCCGGCGCAGGGTGTCCGGGCTGGTGGCGGCCAGCTCCCCCACCGTCCGGATGCCCAGCCGCCGCAGCTCCTCGGCGGTGCGCTGCCCCACCCCCCACAGCGCCGTCACCGGCAGCGGGTGCAGGAAGTCGAGCAGCCCCGCCCGGCTCACCACCCGCAGCCCGTCCGGCTTGCAGCTGCCGGACGCCAGCTTGGCCACCGACTTGACCGGGGCGATGCCCACCGAGCAGGTCAGCTGGTGCTCCTCGGCCACCCGGCGCCGGATCCGGCGGGCGATGTCGGCGGGCCGGCCGAACAGGCCCACCGCCCCGGAGACGTCGAGGAAGGCCTCGTCCAGCGACAACGGCTCGACCAGCGGGGTGATGTCGGTGAAGATCCGCATGATCGCGCTGGAGGCCTCGACGTAGGCCTTGCGGTCCGGCGTCACCACGATCAGCTGCGGGCACAGCCGCAGCGCCTGGCCCATCGGCATCGCGCTGCGCACGCCGTAGACGCGGGCCGGGTAGGAGGCGGCCATCACCACCCCGCGCCCGCCGGTGCCGCCGACCACCACCGGCAGGCCGCGCAGTTCCGGCCGGGCCCGGATCTCGACGCTAGCGAAGAAGGCGTCCATGTCGACGTGCAGGACGTGGCAGCCGGTGTCGTCGCCGTCGATCTCGCCGGAGGACCGGGGCAGGTCCGCGCTTCGCCCCATGACCCGTCTCCGCCCGGCCTAGCCGGCCGCCGGCCGGCGGGCCTGCAGGTGCAGCCGGGCGGCGATGTCGCGGTAGGGCGGCCGGCCGGCGACCGCCGACTCCAGGTCGGCCAGCGTGGCCAGGGCACCGGGACGGTCCAGCTCGATGCCCGGCACCAGGTCGGTGAACACGCCCAGTCCCTCGACCGACCGCACCTCCAGGCCCGCTGCCCGGCACTGGGCGGTCAGCGTTCCCACGGTGTCGTCCGGGCCGGCCGGCCGGGACAGCGCCACCAGCGCACCGGCCAGGTCGCCGGCCAGCGCCCTGGCCAGCACGCCGGCCACCGGGTTGGCCGCCACCACGCTGAGCATCCCACCGGGCCGCAGCACCTCGGCGACCTGGCGCAGCACCAGCACCGGGTCGGGTACGTCCTCGAGCACGTCGTGGGCGAGCACCAGGTCGAAGGCGCCGGCCGGCACCAGGTCGGCGAGGAACTCCGCGTCCCCCTGGACTGCGGTGACCCGGTCGGACACCCCGGCCTCGGCCGCCCGCCGGGTCAGGGTGGCCAGCGCGTCGACGCTGACGTCCACCACGGTGACCACCGCGCCATGGACGGCCAGCGGCACCGCCAGGCCGCCCGAACCACCGCCGCAGTCCAGCACCCGGGGTGCCGTGCGGTCCTGCTGGTGCTCCTGCACGATCCGCCGGAGGCCGGCCCAGAGCAGCGGCGAGCGACCGTGCGGAGGCCAGCCGGGCTCGGCGGAGCCGGCGGGGCCGGCCAGCCGGCTGCCTCCCGCTGCCAGTTCCGCCGCATCGCTAGCCACGAGTACAGACACTAGCCCGGGCCAGAGATCAACTGGCGACTCCGAGCACCAGCCCGCCGACCATCCGCTCGACGATCGCGATGAACTCACCGGCCGCGCGCAGCAGGTCGTCGGCGTCCCGCTCGGAGACCACGCTGGTGACCCCGGCCTCGATGGCGGCCCGGCGCCGGGCGCTGTCGGCGAAGTACAGCGTCCACTCCGACAGCTCCGGGGCCACCGCCTCGAGCAGCACCCAGGCGCTGGTGGGCCGGCGCCGGCTGGCCGACACCGGTCGGGCCCGCAGTGCCAGCACGGCGGCCGCGGCCCGCAGCGCGGCGAGGTGGGCCGACCGGTACTTCTCGGTGGCCCGGGGTTCCAGGACGGCCTCGGCCCAGGTGGTCTTGGCCTGGGACAGCAACGACTCCACGCTGGCCGGCAGCGGACTGGTCATGCCGGGCTCCCCTCGCTGGGCTGGTACGAGCAAGCATTCGAAAGTATGTTCGAACAGTAGCACGGTCCGGGCAGCTGTCCAGTACCCGGAACCGCGAGTCGGGAGGCAACGAAGAAGGCCATACCCGCAGGCTAGAGACACCCTCTGACAACACGGCCTCAGTCGCTGCCGAGCGCCGCCACGGCTCCGATCACCACCACCGCCGGGGCACCTACCCCGGCCCGGCGCACCTCGGCGGCGAGCCCAGCCAGCGTCGAGCGCACCACCCGCTGGCCGGGCAGGGTGGCCTGGTGGATGGCCGCGGCGGGGGTGTCGGCCGGCCGGCCGTGCTCGATCAGCTCGGCGGCGATGCCGGCCAGTCCCTCCATGCCCATCAGCACCACCAGCGTCGCGGGCCCGGTCGCCAGCTCCGCCCAGTTCCAGCCGGCCTCGGCGCGGCCGGGGTCACGGTGCCCCGACACCACCGCGAAGTCGGCGGCCAGGCCTCGGTGGGTCACCGGAATGCCGGCCACCGCCGGAGCCGCGATCGCCGAGGTGATGCCCGGCACCACCTGCACGTCGATCCCCGCGGCCACGCAGGCGGCCATCTCCTCGCCGCCCCGGCCGAACACGAACGGGTCGCCGCCCTTGAGCCGGACCACCCGCCTGCCCTGCCGGGCCCGGTCGACGATCACCGCGTTGATCTCGTCCTGGGTGAGGTTGTGCCGGTGCGCGGACTTGCCGCAGTCGATGATCTCCACCTGCGGGTCCAGGGCGTCCAGCAATGACCGGGGCGCCAGCCGGTCGGTGACCACCACGTCGGCCTCCAGCAGCAACCGGCGGCCCCGGACGGTGATCAGTTCCGGGTCGCCCGGCCCGCCGCCGACCAGCGCGACGCTGCCGGCGCCGGGCGGGCGTACCGGCCGGCTGACCAGCGCACCGGTGTCGAGCGCGGCGGCGATCAGGTCGCGCAGCCCGGCGGCCCGGCGCGGGTCGCGGCCGGCGTTCACCGACACGGTCAGCTCGCCGCGGCGCAGGACGGCCGGCATCCGGGCGGTGCCGGCGTCGGCCTGGTCGGCACGGATGCAGAAGATCCTCCCGGCGGCGGCCTCCTCGGCGACCGCGCTGTTGGTGTCCGGGTCGTCGGTCGCGGCCACCGCCAGCCAGGCCTGCGCCAGGTCGCCGGGCTGGTAGCGCCGGCGCAGCAGCCGCACCCCCGAGAGCTCGGCCAGCTCTCCGACCACCTCGGGGGCAATCACCAGCACGTCGGCGCCGGCCTCGGCGAAGGTCCTTCCCCGGCGGGCTGCCACCGCGCCGCCGCCGACCAGCACGACCCGCCGCCCGAGCAGGTCGAGCAGAATCGGCACACCGGTCACCGGTGCAGTCTCCCCCCACGGCTGGCCGGTCGCGACATCCCCGCCTGGCTGACGCCGTCCGGGCTCGGCGGTCAGGCGCTGAAGTCGCGGGCCAGCGCCGTCAACACCTCGGCACAGGCGTGCACGCTGGCGATCTCCACCCATTCCACCTCGGCATGGGCGCCCTCGCCGCGCGGGCCGAACAGCACGGTCGGGATGCCGGCCGCGGCGAGGAAGGCGGAGTCCGCCCAGTAGCTGAGCCCGGACGGGGTGCGCGGCCGGCCGTCGATGCGGCTGGCGACCTCGGTCAGCATCGTCACGATCGGCTCGTCGGCCCGGGTCTGCAACGGCTGGCGGGCCAGCAGGGTCCGGGTGCGGGTGACCAGGTCGGGCTGGTCGGCAGCACACCGGTCGAGCAGCCGGGCGATGTCGGCCTCCACCTCACCGACGGTCTGGCCGGGCAGGGTGCGGCGCTCCACGGTGAGGGTGCACAGCTCCGGAATGGTGGAGGCCTCGGCCCCGCCGCTGATCAGCGAGGCGTGCAGGCTGCTGGAGCCCAGCAGCGGATGCGGTGGCCGGCGGGCCAGTTCGCGGTCGAACCGGTCGAGCGCCACCAGCACCGGGCCCATCCGGCTGATCGCGTCGATGCCCAGCTGCGGGCGGGAGCCGTGCGCAGCCCGGCCGATCACCTCGATCTCGGTCCAGACGAATCCCTTGTGCGCCACGGCGACATCGGTCTCGGTGGGCTCGGTCACCACGGCGGCGTCGGGCACGATCTGCTCGGCCCGCAACCAGTTCAGGACGGCCTGGACGCCGGTGCTGGAATGCTCCTCGTCGGCGACGGCGGCGACCAGCACCTGACCACCGATCCCGGCCGCGGCGGCCTCCCGGCAGGCCACCAGCGCGGCGGCGAGCCCCGCCTTCATGTCGTAGCTGCCCCGGCCGTGGAGCCGGCCGCCGTCGCGGGTGGCGGCCAGCGGATCGCGCATGGTGCCGTGGCCCACGGTGTCGAGGTGACCGCACAGCAGCAGGGTGCGTCCGTGCCGGCCGGCGCCACCGCGCACCAGCACGCTGGGGCGGCCGTCCGGACCAAAGACCGTCCGGGAGTCCAGACCGCAGCCGGCGGCCCAGTCGCGCACGAACTCCGCGATCGCGTGCTCACCGGCGGCACCCGGCACCAGGCTCGGGTTGACCGAGTCGATGCCGACCAGGTCGGCGGTCAGCGCGACCGCATCCTGGGTACGCGGATCCGTTGTCGGGGTCACCGAGTCGGCCTCACTCGTCGGCGAGCCGGACCAGGGTGGTGGCCAGCACGTCGATCCCCCGGGCGCATGCCTCCGGGGTGGAGTACTCGCGCGGGTTGTGGCTGATGCCGTCGTACTCGCCCCGGACGAAGATCATGGCGGCGGGGCAGATGGCGGCCATCTCCTGGGCGTCGTGGCCGGCGCCGGACAGCAGCGACTGGTGCTCCAGGCCGTGGTCGTCGGCCGCCGCGGCGATCACCTTCTGGATCCGGTCGTCGAAGGGCACGTGCCTGGTCTTGGCCATCCGCCGGGTGTCCACACTGATGCCGGATCCGCCCAGGCTGTCGAGGTAATCGGCGAGATCGGCCTCGGCCCGGGCCATCTGCTCGTCGTCGGGATTGCGCAGGTCGACCGTCAGCTCCGCGCGGGCCGGCACGATGTTGGTCAGGTCGGGGTGCACGGCCAGATGGCCGACGGTGGCGCGCAGGTCGCCGTAGTCGCCGGAGTCGACCATCTCGCGCAGCCGCAGGACGATCCGAGCGGCTGGAATGCCGGCATCGGCACGCAGTTCCGTGGGGGTGGTGCCGGCGTGCGCGGCCCGGCCGGTGATGGTGACCTGCTGCCAGGAGATGCCCTGCACCCCGGTGACCACGCCGACGGTCAGCCCGGCCCGGGCCAGCACCGGGCCCTGCTCGATGTGGCATTCGACGTAGGCGTGCGGCGGGTCGAACCGGGCCGGGCCGTCGCCGGCGAACCCGGTACGCCGCAGCTCCGCGCCCAGCCGAATCCCGTCGCGGTCGGTCAGGTCGTGCGCGACCTCTAGCGGAACCCGGCCGGCAGCCACGGCGCTGCCGAGCATGTCGACGCCGAACCGGACGCCCTCCTCCTCGGTGAACACCACCACCTCGAGCGGTCGCCGGGTGCTGATGCCGCGCTCGTTCAGGGTGCGGACCACTTCCAGGCCGCCCAGCACGCCGAGGCAGCCGTCGAAGGCTCCGGCGGTGGCGACGCTGTCTAGGTGCGAGCCGGTGACGACGGGTGCCGCGCCGGGATCGGTGCCAGCCCGGCGGGCGATGATGTTGCCCATCGGGTCGATCCGGATGTCCAGGCCGGCCTCGGCCAGCCAGCCGATCACCAGCCGGCGCCCGGCGGCGTCGGCGTCGGTCAGGGCCAGCCGGTTGACGCCGCGCAGCCCGGTGCGCTCGTCGTCATAGGCGCCGATCTCGGCCAGTTCCATCAGCGACCGCCACAGCCGGTCGCCGTTGATCGCCAGCACTGATTCGGTCATCGGGGATCTCCAGTGGTTCGTGGTCGAGCTGGTCCTGTCGCGCTTGGGTCGAGTGCTGTCGCGCTCGGGTCGGGCCCTGCCGCGCTCGGGTCGGGTGCCGCGCTCGGGGTTGGCGGTGCTGCTCTCGGTGGACAGCAGTACCACGGTGGCATCGGCGCTGACCTGGAGGTGCGTGCGGAGCTCCGGGCTGCCGAGCGCCAGCCGGGCCGCCGCCAGGGTGGCCGCGCCGCACGGGCCGCTGGGCACTCCGGCGCCGGCCAGGTCACCGGCGGCGGCGACGGCGTCGGGATCGGTCACCGCGACGGCGGCGTCCAGGCCGTTGCGCAGGTAGGGCCAGGCGGCCCCGGACGGGGTTTCGCAGCACAGCCCCGCCATCACGGTCGGTGAGGTGGGAATGCTGGTCAGCGCGTCCTGCCGCAGGCTGGCCAGCACGCAGGCGGCCCGGTCGGGTTCGACGGACAGCAGGGCCGGTGGGCTCTGGATGCCTGGCCGCCGGTAGTGGCCGATCGCGGCCTGGGCCAGCGAGCCGACCCCGACCGGGATCACCAGCAGGTCGGGGGCTATGTCGCCCAACTGCTCGTCCAGCTCGACGAACAGGGTGGTGTAGCCGGCGACGATCCACGCCGGGATCTCTTCATAACCGGGCCAGGCGGTGTCCTGCACCAGCAACGCCCCGGTGCGCTCGGCGTGGGCGACGGCCGCGTCCACCGCCGCGTCGTAGGAGTGCCCGACCGTGGTCACCGTCGCGCCCTCGTCGGCTATCGCGGCAACCGCGACCGGGTGGACGCCGGCCGGCACGAAGATCCGGGCGGCCAGCCCGCGCCGGGCGGCGAGCCGGGCCACCGCCCGGCCGTGGTTGCCGTCGGTGGCGGCCACCAGTGCTGTCACATCCGCGCGGTCGCTCAGCGCGCGCTCGACCGCCCAGGACGCGCCGAGGATCTTGAACGCCGGCAGGCCGAACCGGTTCGACTCGTCCTTGACCAGCACCCGGCCGACGCCGAGCTCGGCGGCCAGTCCCGGCGCCTCGACCAACGGACTCGGCTGGTAGCCGGGCAGGCCGCGGTGGAAGTCGACCGGGCTGGCGTCGAGGGCCGGAGCCCGCCAGGCTCGCGAGGTGCTCGGAGCGAGCCAGGTCGAGGAGTGCAGCGCGGTCACGCTCGTAACGTATGCGGCTGGGTCAGGCCGGTCCAGCGGAATGGGACCCCCGCTGATCCACGGCGGCCGCATGATGACTGATCAGCCCGAATAGTGCCAGTTAGATCATGTACGAATAATTTATCCTCTTAACCCTTGCCTAAGTACGTCTGTCCGATGTTAGATCGGACAGATCCGTCCCGTATTACCAAATAATTCCCAACCTGTACCGACGCCGCTCCGTGAGCCCTTCGGAGCCTGCGCGTCTGCTGTGACGCGCCGCTGTGAGCCACGCCTGGCTGCAGGTTGACTGCGCTGGAGGGCGTCATGGCCGCTCGGAATCTCCTGCCCACGCTGATCCGCTCCCGGTGGCTTCGGGTCGTCACGGTGCTGGCCCTGCTCGTCTCCATGGTGACCGGCGTACCGCCGGTGCTCTCCGGGCACCTTCCTGCCGCGGTGGCGGTGGACCCGGCCTGCACCGGCAGCTCGCTGCCGCCGCCGAGCACGACCACGGCCAACCCCGGTGTGACGACGGTGATCCAGCAGGACGCGGCGACGGTGGAGGTGCCACCGGCGGCGGTGACCTCGCCGACCACGATCGATGCGGCGTCGGTGTGCACCTCGGACCTGCCACCGCTGGACCAGGGCATGACCAACGTGACGGACGGCCCGCGGGACGGCTACCAGTTCGCGCCACACATGACCTTCGGCGACGACCTGCACATCACGGTGCCGTACGACGCCTCGCTGATCCCGGCTGGCTTGACCGAGCAGGATGTGCAGATCTACTACTCCGACGACTCCACCCAGGGCCAGTGGGTGCCGCTGCAACGGGACACCCTGAACCAGACGACCGACCAGGTGGAGAGCCTGTCCACCCATTTCTCGAACTTCATCGCGGCCACTGTGACGGTGCCGGACCACCCGGAGAACGTGTCGTTCAACCCGACCAGCATCAAGGACCTCAAGGGCGGCGACCCGTCGGCCGGGGTCGATCTGATCGCTCCGCCGCAGGGCAACAGCTCCGGTGATGCGAAGCTCTCCTACCCGATCGACCTGCCCAAGGGGCGGCAGGACATGGCGCCGTCGCTGCAGCTCAGCTACTCCTCGGCCGCCGGCAACGGCTGGCTCGGCGTCGGCTGGGACCTGTCGGTGCCGAGTGTCTCCATCGACACCCGGTGGGGGGTGCCGCGCTATGACGCGGGGAATGAGACCGAGACCTATCTGGTCGGCGACCAGCAGCTGACCCCGCTCGCCAACCGCGGGACGCCACAGGCACGCACCGCGGAGAAGACGTTCCACACCCGGATCGAGGGTGGCTTCAACGCCATCGTGCGGCACGGCAGCCTGCCCAGCAACTATTGGTGGGAGGTGACGGACAAGGAGGGCACCCGGTCCTTCTACGGCGGTGACCCGGAAAGTGGCCCGGTGGCCGCGGCCCGGCTCGCCGACGATGCCGGCAACATCTTCCGGTGGGCGCTGCGCGAGAGTCGGGACCTGCACGGCAACGCGGTGCACTACGACTACCAGACCGTGTCTGACGTCGGGGTGGCCGGCGGCACCGTGCCGGGTCGGCAGCTCTACCCGCGCAGCATCGACTACACCCGCTCGGGCAGCACCGCCGGCCCGTACACGGTGACGTTCGTGCGCGACAGCGAACTCGCGAACTACACCCGTCGTGCGGATGTGGTGATCGACGCGCGCGGTGGGTTCAAGATGGTCACCGCCGAGCTGCTGTCCCGTATCGAGGTTGGGTTCCAGGGCCAGCCGGTGCGCAGCTACGACCTGGCCTACACCACCGGTGCGTTCGGGAAGAAGCTGCTGGCCTCGGTCACCCAGCGCGGTGCGAACAACACCGCGCTCGGCACCCACACCTTCAGCTACTACGACGACATCCGCGACTCCTCCGGCAACTACAACGCCTTCGCGCCCCCGGTGAACTGGACGGTGGGTGCCGACGGCGTCGACGCCGGACTGCTCGGCCACGGCAAGGCCAGCGCGCTGTCCGGCTCGCTGTCCACCACCACCGGCGGCCACCTCTATGCCGGGTTCAACCCGACCAAGCCGCTCAAGTACGGCAGCGCCGGTGGCAAGGTCGGCTTCACCCACACCAGCACCGACGGCCAGCTCGCCCTGGTCGACCTCAACGGCGACGACCTGCCCGACAAGGTGTTCAAGTCCGGCAACGGGATCTCGGTCCGGTTCAACACCTCCGGCCCGGACGGCTCCACCGACTTCGGCTCTCCGGTGGCAACCCCGACCCTGCCGGGCATCGCCAAGGAGAAGGCGGACATGACCTCCTTCGGCCCGGAGGTCTACACCACCGTCAATGCCTTCACCAACCACAGTGACACCTTCACCGAAGACACCACCTACTTCAGCGACGTCAACGGCGACGGCCTGACCGATCTGGTCACCGACGGCACCGTGCTGTTCAACCACCTCGACGCCAACGGGGTGCCGACCTTCACCACCGACAGCAACGACACCCCGGTGCCGATCGGCTCGGGAGCCCTTGACTCCAGCGGGCTGGTGCAGGACTACTCCGCGATCAAGGCCCAGCAGGACAGCAACAACCCGCCGGTCGACGTGTTGCGCCGCTGGACCGCGCCCTATGCCGGCACCGTGAAGGTCACCGGGACGGTGGCGCTGATCCAGGACACCAGTGCGGCCCGGGCCGCCTACACCGGCGCCGACGGCGTCCGGGTGGCCATCCAGAAGAACACCGCCGAACTCTGGTCGACCTCGATCGGTGCCACCGATTACACGACCAAGACGCCGACCGGGGTGGCTGCGATCACGGTCGCCAAGGGTGATCGGCTGTACTTCCGGGTCGGATCCCAGTCCGACGGCGCCTACGACCAGGTGGCCTGGGATCCGGTGATCCAGTACGTGAACGCCAGCACCGGGGCGGCGTTGGCCGCTTCACCCGATGCCAACGGGCTGGATGCCTACCGCTACCAGGCTTCGGCGGACTTCACCATGGCTGGGCGCAGCGGCAGCTACGTGCAGGCACCGTTCAACGGCACCGTGCGGCTGACCGGCGTGCTGCACAAGAGCGCCTCCCTCAGCGACAGCCTGACCGTGCAGGTCACCAAGAACGGCCAGGTGGCCGCTAGCTGGCCCATCGCTGCCGCCGGTACCGGGGACACCACCACCCAGACCGATATCGCCGTGGCCAAGCAGGACACCATCGCGTTGAGCATCACCTCCAGCACGCCGGTCGACCTGAGCAAGCTGAGCTGGTCGCCCACCCTGTACTACCTCAGCTCGCCGGACGTCAGCTCGGTCAACGACAGCTCCGGCAAGCCGCTGATCCAGCTGCATCCGCCCTTCGGCATCGACGGCTACGCCACCAACCTCACCGCGCCGCAGAAGCCGTGGACGGCTCCGGCCACCGAGAGCGACAAGGTGAACCCCACCCTCACCGTGGCGGCCGGCACCACCGGCAAGGTCAGCTTCACCATCAAGCGCAACAAGAACGTCGCGGCCCGGTGCACCGTCAGCATCTCAAACGGCACCCCCGGCACCTGCTCGTTCTCGATCTTCGCCACCGCCGGTGACCTGCTGTACTTCGACTTCTCCGTCACCGACCCCGCGCTGATGTCCAAGATCACCTCCACCAAGGTGACGGTCACCCGAGCGACCGGAACGGTGGTCACCGTGCCCAACGCGCTGTACGGCCCCGCTACCCAGGGCCTGCTCGCGGCGCCGTACCGGGGGTGGACCTACGTGGGCTACAACGGCGCGGGGGCGCGGGCCGGCCAGCCCGTGGTCGAGACCGACCTGAACCAGGCGTTCAGCTCGAACTCGACCTACGACCCACGCACCGCGAAGGCGTACCCGTTCCTGCCCTACTCCGACGACAAGTCCTGGCGCGGCGCGGACGACTCCGCCTGGGTCAAGGCGTCCACGATGAGCAGCTCGCGCGAGGGCCTGGACAGCATCGGAGTGCCGGCCGCGAGCGATCTTGCCGGTGCCCGAGGGGTATCCCGGCTCAGCCACACCAGTCAGGACGCGGTCGGCGCCGGGGTGTCCTACCTGTCCGGTTCGACCTCGACCGGCAACACCGCCAGCGACGTGGACTTCCTCGACCTGAACGGTGACCGGTTCCCCGACATCGTCAGCAACGGCAAGGTGCAGTACACCACCGCCACCGGCGGCCTGGACGCGAGCAGCCGGGCGGTGTCCGGGCTCGGCAGTCCGCGGGACAGCGACGCCTCGGCAACCAATGTCGACGTGGGTGGCAGCCCGGCGCACTTCGCGGCCAACGGCCGTGGCGAGGTGGACACCGCCGACCAGGCGCCGGCGCGCGGCAACAAGACCGGCAGCCAGATGGTGGAGCTGGGCCTCTCGGCGTCGCTGGGCAAGGGCTCGTCCAAGCCGAATCACGACCTGCTCGACGTCAACGGTGACGGACTGCCCGACGTGGTCAGCCGGAACGGCTCGACCCTGATGGTGGCGCTCAACCTCGGCTACGGCTTCGCCGCCGCCGAACCATGGGGCAGCGCGACGATCAACAACGGAGCCAGCGAGAACGGTTCGGTCGGTCCGACCCTCGGCTTCAACGACGGCATCTACGAATTCGGCGGCGGACTGTCGCTGACCAAGGACAAGTCCCAGACCAGTGACACCCTGGAAGACGTCAACGGCGACGGCCTGGCGGACCGGGTGCTGCCCGGCGGCAGCAGCGGCATGCAGGTGGCATTGAACACCGGCGACGGCTTTGCCGTACCCGTCGCCTGGAACGGCGCGATCGACGGCGCCTGCTCCGACGACACCAGCGTGGGGCTCGCCAACATCGACTGGGGCCACGCGCGACTGTGCAGCGGCAACACCGGCTACGGCGCCGGCGCCTACTTCACCATCGGCATCGGCCCGCTGTGTGGCACCGGTTGCTTCGTGATCCTCAACCCCGGGGCCGACTCCTCGCAGTCCATGTCCCGGGACGAGGCCAGCCTGCGCGACATCGACGGGGACGGCTACCTCGACCACCTGGCCAGCTCCGGCGACGGCACCCTCAAGGTCGCCCACAACCGGACCGGGCGCACCAACCTGCTCAAGTCGGTGGCCCGGCCGCTGGGCGCCTCCTTCACCGTGGACTACACCCGCGACGGCAACACCACCGCCAACCCGACCTCCCGCTGGGTGCTGGCCACGGTCACCGTCAACGACGGGCACTCCGGCGACGGAGCGGACACCCAGGCAACCACGTACACCTACTCCGGTGGCGTCTACAGCAGGCTGGAGCGGGAGTTCTACGGCTACAGCCAGGTCAGCCAGCAGCAGCTCGACACCGCCAACAGCAATGCCCTTTACCGCAAGGTGGTCCGCGACTTCGCGACCGACAGCTACTACACCCACGGCCTGTCGTTGCGGGAGCGCACCTACGACGCCAGCGGCGGTCTGTTCGCCGACACCCAGAACACCTATGTGCTGCGCGACGTCAACAGCGGGGCTGAGCCGGCCGACGGCACCAGCACCAGCGCGACCATCTTCCCGATGCTGACCCGCACCGACGAGCGGTTCAACGAAGGCGGCTCGACAGCGGTCAAGAGCACGGCGACCACCAACCACTACGACAGTTACGGCGGCATCGACGTCTACACCGACCTCGGTGAGACCGGTCAAGGTGACGTCGGCTCGGCCGACGATGTGATCGCGAACGTGGGCTACACCTCCTGCCCCACCACCCATGTGCGGGCGGCGAACTCCATCGTCGTCACCGGCAGTGGCACCGAGATGCGCCGGCGCGAGTCGGACGTGGACTGTGCCACCGGCGATGTCACGCAGGTGCGGCAGTCCCTGGAGGACGGCAGGGTCGCGGTCACCGACCTCAGCTACAACGCCGACGGCAACATCCGCACGGTGACCAACCCGCCGAACGACAACGGCCAGCGCTACACCGAGACCTACGGTTACGACTCGGTGGTGCAGACCTACGTCGAGCAGATCAGCGACAGCTACGGGTTGACCTCGTCCGCGACCCATGAGCTTCGATTCGGCACCGTGCTGACCCAGAAAGATGAGAACAACAACGTCGAAAGCTTCGGCTACGACGAGTTCGGCCGCCAGACCAGCGTCACCGGCCCGTACGAGCAGGGTGGCGGTCCGGCGACGGTCACCTTCGAGTACCACCCCGAGGCGGCCACGCCGTGGGCCATCACCCGGCACCTGGACAAGTTCCGCAGCCCGACCGACACGATCGACACGGTGGTGTTCATCGACGGTGTGGCTCGACAGATCCAGACCAAGAAGGATTCCACGGTCTACAACGGCACTGCCGGCGGCCAAGACGTGATGACGGTCAGCGGAGCCGTCAGCTACGACGCATTCGGCCGGCAGACCGCGGTGCGCTACCCGATCACCGAGCCGCTCGGCACCGCGGGCACGTTCAACACCGGCGTCGACACGGTCGCACCGACCAAGTCTTCCTACGACGTCCTCGACCGGGTCACCAAGACGACGTTCCCGGACAACACCGCGACCGCCAACGCCTACGGCTTCGGCCTCGACCGTTACGGCACCTGGCAGTTCCAGCAGACGGTGACCGACGCCAACACTCACCAGAAGTCCTACTACCGCGATGTCCGCGAGGAATTGGTAAGCCTGAAGGAGTTCCACTCCACCGGCGGCACGCAGCAGACCATCTGGACCAGCTACGGCTACGACCCGTTGGGGCAGCTGACCAAGGTCACCGACAACAGCAACAACGTCACCCGGCAGAGTTTCGACGGCCTCGGCCAGCGCACCGTCGTGGACAACCCCGACACCGGCAAGACCATCACCCACTACGACCTCGCGTCCAACCCGGACCAGAAGATCACCGCGAACCTGGCCGCGACCGGCCAGCAGATCACCTACGACTACGACTTCGAGCGGCTGAAGACGATCAGCTACCCGCGGTTCCCGGCCAACAACGTCAGCTACACCTACGGCGCGCCGGGGGCCAGTGACAACCGGGCCGGCCGGATCACCCATGTGGTGGACCAAGCGGGCAGTGAGGACCGCTACTACGGCAAGCTGGGTGAGACCACCAAGGAGGTCCGGACGGTCGTCGGATACACCGGCAGCTCGCCGAAGACCTACACCACGTCCTACCTGTACGACACGTTCGGGCGGATGCAGAACATGACCTACCCGGACGGCGAGGTGCTGACCTACGCCTATGACTCGGGTGGCATGGTGCGTGCCGCATCCGGGGTGAAGGGCAGCGACAGCTACCACTACGTCAATCGGGTGGAGTACGACAAGTTCGGCCAGCAGGCGTTCGTCGAGGACGGCAACGGTGTCCAGACTCGCTACACCTACGACCCGGTGATGGACCGGCTCAGCAACCAGGTGGCCGGGCCACTGCTCAGTCCCAACAAGCAGAACCTCGGCAACTTCGAGAACCTCGGCTATTCCTACGACAACGTCGGCAACGTCACCGCGGTCGCCAACAGCATCGCGGTGCCGGCCT